>Ga0302325_10017405_pt1 | contig 15195 bp, 22 predicted proteins | sample Palsa_T0_2_FD_201948 | JGI IMG/M metagenome (GOLD analysis project Ga0302325, IMG submission 201948) | Peat permafrost microbial communities from Stordalen Mire near Abisko, Sweden - Palsa_T0_2 | ecosystem: Environmental > Terrestrial > Soil > Palsa > Peat permafrost | place: Sweden: Abisko... | reverse complement strand
TTTGTTGCTCTGAATGCGGTACTCCAGCCTCTGCTGTGGTGCAGGGCAAGGAGCTCGAAGTGGTTGCGTTGGAGATAAAAGAATGCGCCCCGAACCCCGTTTAATCGAAGTCCGCAAGAATGTTCTCAAGCAGAACGATGTCGTGGCCCGCGCACTGCGCGACCGTTTTCACGCCGCCGGAGTGTTCGTTGTGAGTCTGGTCTCCAGCCCCGGCTCCGGCAAGACTGCATTTCTCGAAAAAACTCTCACCCTTCTTCGCCCCAACTACCGCGTGGCCGCTCTGGTCGGCGATCTAGCCACTGAGAATGACGCACAGCGTCTGGCCCGCAGCCACGCCCCGGTCAGGCAAATCACCACCGGCACTCTCTGTCACCTCGAAGCCGCCATGGTGCAAAGCGCTCTCGAAGAAGAACAATGGGATCTCAACCAGTTGGATTTCCTCTTTATCGAAAACGTCGGCAACCTGGTCTGTCCTTCTTCGTATGACTTGGGCGAAGACCTCCGCCTGGTGCTGATTTCAGTCACTGAGGGCGAAGACAAGCCGCTGAAGTATCCCACCATCTTCAACAGCGCCGATGTGTCAATCGTCACCAAGCTTGACTTGACGGCAGCCGTTGAATTCAGTTGGCAGACGGCCTACAACAACATCCAGGCCGTGCGTCCGGGCATGCCGGTCTTTAAGCTCTCTGCCAAGACCGGCGAGGGAATGGAAAAGTATCTGGAATTTCTGGCCACGCGCCTGAGCGAGTTGCGCCCGGGATCGGTAGTCTAAAAGCGTCTAACAAAACCCCATTTGCAGTCAGCCTTCCGGCTTGCCCGCCAGGAACGCAATCCATGAGCACTTCTTGGCTTCGCAGTCTCCTGAGATAGGGCGAAAGTCCTCATTGACATTTTGTGCCGGAGGGCTAGGATGGGCGTCGTTTAAGTAAAGAGGGAGGGAATCGCGATTACAAAAAACACACAGCAACATCGAAACTGGCTTTCGAGGATGCCTCTGCCAGCGGCCAGTGCCGCGCTGGCATTAGTGGCCGTGCTACTGCCAGCGGTCGCTACGGCCCAGTCGGCGCAAGCGCAGACTTTCACCACGCTCTACAGGTTTTGCTCCGTACTGCCCGGCTGCACGGACGGCGAATACACCTACGCGGGTCTGGTCCAGGCCACCGATGGGAGCTTCTACGGGACAACGGTGGAGGGCGGCGCCAACGAATTTGGTACCGTCTTCAAAATCACGCCCAGCGGCACGCTGACCACACTGCACAGCTTTTGCTCCGTAGTGCCCGGTTGCAAGGACGGCGAAAACCCATTAGCAGGGCTAATCCAGGCCACCGATGGAGACTTCTACGGGACAACGTACGGGGGGGCGCCAGCGGCTATGGCACAGTCTTCAAAATCACGCCCAGCGGCACGCTGACCACGTTGCACAGCTTTTGCTCCGTAGTGCCCGGTTGCACGGACGGCGAATACCCCCACGCGAGCCTGGTCCAGGCCACCGATGGGAACCTCTACGGGGCAACGTACGAGGGCGGAGCCAACGAATTTGGTACCGTCTTCAAAATCACGCCCAGCGGCACGCTGACCACGCTGTACAGCTTTTGCTCCGTAGTGCCCGGTTGCACGGACGGCGAATACCCATTAGCAGGGCTAATCCAGGCCACCGATGGAGACTTCTACGGGACAACGTACGGCGGGGGGGCCAGCGGATTTGGCACAGTCTTCAAAATCACGCCCAGCGGCACGCTGACCACGTTGCACAGCTTTTGCTCCGTAGTGCCCGGTTGCACGGACGGCGAATACCCCAAAGCAGTGCTCCTCCAGGCCACCGATGGGAACTTCTACGGGACAACGTACAAGGGGGGCACCAGCGGCTACGGCACAGTGTTCGAACTCACGCCAAGCGGCACGCTGACCACACTGCACAGCTTTTGCTCCGTAGTGCCCGGTTGCACGGACGGCGAATACCCCCAAACGCCTGGTGGGCCGGAGGGGCTGGTCCAGGCCACCAATGGGAACCTCTACGGGACAACGGTAGATGGCGGCGCCAACGGCTATGGCACAGTGTTCGAAATCACGCCCAGCGGCACGCTGACCACGCTCTACAGCTTTTGCTCCCTAGTGCCCGGTTGCACGGACGGCGAATACCCCTACACAGGGCTGGTCCAGGCCACCGATGGAGACTTCTACGGGACAACGTACGGGGGGTCGGCAGCGAATTTGGCACAGTCTTCAGCCTGTATGTAGGGCTGGGCCGGTTCGTGAAAACACAGCCTACCTCCGGAAAGGAGGGCACAGAGATCGGCATCCTCGGCCAGGATTTCAGCGGTTCTTCGGAGGTTGAGTTCGGCGGCACGACGGCAACAATCATTGTGCTCTCCGGCACCACCTATATCACTGCCAAGGTGCCAGCGGGGGCTCTGACCGGAAAAGTGACCGTGACCACCGGCCCTATCACGTTGAGCAGCTCGCAGACGTTCAAAGTGCTGCCCACCATTACGAAGTTTAGTCCTACCGGCGGCCCGGTGGGAACCTCAGTCACCATCACAGGCACGGGCCTGAAGCAGACGACGAAGGTGACGTTCGACGGGAAATCCGCAACCTTTACGGTGAACTCTGATACACAGGTCACAGCCGACGTACCCACCGGCGCTGCGACCGGGAAGATTGCAGTTACCACGAAGGGAGGCAGCGCCACGAGTGCGACCAGCTTTACGGTGAATTAGTCGCGGACGACGGAGGTGACGTTGCGTTTCAGGTGATAACTGTGAGCCGTTCGGAATAACGGGACCAAGCCAACCTCTGGGCGGCTTTTTCCGTCGCGGCACGGGTTTCGTTAGACGCTTTAAGCAATCGTTTCAGGAACCAAGGTGGTTTCGATGGGCCCGATGCCGTCACTTGCCCGACTCGGAGTCCGTGGCCAGAGCAAGAGTGCCCACAGACGAATTCCCATCACAAATTTTGCAGCGACGCCGGCAGAAGCGAAGTCAACGAATAATCGCCCGGGCCGGTCAGAAGGAACGCGATGGCCATCAGCAATTGCGTGAGGGCATACTCCATACCGCCCTTACCGACGTCAAAACCCTTGGGAAGATGGACGGTAAAGATGGCTCCGAGCATCACAACGATGATGCAGAGCGCTCCCAACCGAAACAAGACACCGGTCAGAATCGCCAGCCCGCCGCCAAACTGCGCCAATCCGATCAGGTATCCCATGATGATCGGCCATTGATGGGCGGTAGCAAATTGGACGGGACCCGGGCCGCCGAAGGTGCCGAACAGAATCTGACTGCCGTGATAAAGGAATGCCGTAGCGCTCGCGATTCGCAGGATCAGGAACGCGGCGTTGATGCGCGCAGCGGGTAGTACAGGCGAGTCCATTGAGTCGGAATCTCCTTCTTGCATCCAAATAACGGCACGATCCCAGAATCCTCCCGCCGGAAGTTGTTTGTCAATGGTAGGAAAGGCCAAAGCGGAAGGAAAACGGAAGTTGAATGCGGCGCCCCCGCGATACCTGCGGCGTTCGCGGGCGCGTCAAGGGCGAAACGCTATTTCATGTTCATGTTGCTGGCCGGCATGGGCATGTCCGAATTATAGATGTCGCACTGAGTCTTCCATACCCCATTCGACTTTTTCGAAACCAGCATCCACTTGCCGTGGTCAAGATGCGAGCCGTCCGCACCGGTGGTTACGTCCCCGTGCCATAGCCCACATCGCCATTGCTCTCGGCGCTGGTGACCGTGACCTTAACTTTGGCAACACCCTGATCCTTGCCCGCCTTCAGTTGGGCCAGAATCGCTTCGCTGCCGTGCACCGCTTCCTGGTTGGGCGCCATTCGGCAGCCATCGGGAGCGTACAGTGCCACCACGGCCGCCAGGTTGCCGGAGTTATATTCTTTTTCCCAGGTTGCGGCGCGCCCCGCCACGTCCGACTGGTCAGCAGCCGCTGCCGGAACGGCGGCGAGCACAGCCCCCAGCATCAAAACCAATCCACAGCAAACAACTCTCTTCGTATGCATGTCTCCTCCTCCTTCAAAACGCAAGCATATTAGAGGATTGCTTGAGAAAAGGCAAAGGCCAGGATTTCGGCAGTGGTGCAGCTTGACTGTCATCCTGAACAAGCCGCCTCAGGTTCTTGAGAATTTCGCCCAGGCGTATATTTGCCGCATGAGACGCCACTTCTCCCACCTGCTCGGGACGATCGCAATGCTGCTCACTATGCTGCTCTGGCTTTCTCTCCTCAATCCGGCAAAGGCCGACCATTTCGTAGACAGCCTCGCCGGGTCACAACACGAATATAAGATCGTCCTGGGTGCAGCCCTGTTGTCCACGGTGTTTTCATTCATTGCCGCGATTCGCGGCTCCAAATGGTGGTACCTGGGCATGGCTTTGTCGTCGGGAACATTAGCATTTTTCACCTACAGTCTCTCGGTCTAGCGCTCACAGCCTTTGAGAGATGCTCATATGGGAACAGCCGCCCTCGGCTGTCCGTCAAGCGATCTTGGACGGTGTCACCATCTCAGGTCTTGTCATTCCGAGCGCGCGAAGGCGCGCGAGGAACCTGCTGCCCGCCAGCAGCGCCACAACTCATTGTGGGGACAGCCGCCTCGGCTGTCCAGCGAGTGAAGCGAGCACCACGGCTGACCCGCGCCCCTGTCATGCTGTGCGAAGTAGGATCGTCCAAAGGACGATCCTGCGCAGCCGAAGCATCCCTACCCGACCCTCACTGCAACTTCGCGTACTCGACCTTAGCTTCCTTCAGAATAGGAATATCCGAATCAGCATCCTTCCAAATCACAAAAAAATCCTTGTAAGCAGCCAGCGCCCGACTGCGCGCAAGATCAGCATCAGCCCCAGACGAACTCCGAGCCTGCAAGGCATTCCCCCGAGCCACGCCCAGATGCGCCAGCGCCCCAGTCCAGCAGTTCCAGACGATCCCGCTATGGTCGATGATCTTTTGAAACTCGGCGGCGGCTTCTTTGCCCTGTCCCGCTGCCAGGTATGCCTCTCCGCGAACATACACGTGATACAGGCAGGAAATCTTGGCGACGAACGGGATCAGCCCCAGCTCGATGGGTGAAGCCGCTTGCAGCGCAGTCACGACAGCCGCCGGATTCTTCTTGTCCAGGGCCAACTGCGCCTGAATCGCAGGCAGCCAGAGCGATTGCATCTGCGTATCGAGCGGGAAGCGTTTCCCCAAGTCTTGCGCCTACGATTGGGCTCGTGCCGTGTCGCCCGCCATGGCAAACGCCAGCGCGGCTTCCACCTCGACGCCCGGACTTGTCGGAGCCAGCTTCAAAGCCTCTGCCGCTGACTGCCGCGCTTCCGCAGGATTGCCGAAAGCGCGCTATGGTCTGATTTCAGCAACTACTCCAGAAACGGAAACGCCAGAAAACAGCTCGATCATCAAGTAAAGATTCGTAAAAGACGCTGCGCTTTTACAACTCCGGGTTCATAATCTGAATTGGTTATAAGTGTCGCAGGTCGAAGGTTCACACGTGGAGAAGCTATGCTAAGACAATGCCTGCTTCTATCGGCCTTGGCCTTCGTCGGCTTGCTCGCGGTCTCGGCGCTTGCGCAAAACATCATGGATCCCGCCGCCGCCAAGTTTTTCGACGATGCGGTAGTGCGAGATGGCAATCAGAAGTGTGTGCCAAGATGCCGAGTGTGTACCAGCCTCCGCGCGTGCACCGTGCCCGTAGCGTCCCCGGAATGGTATCAGAATGGAGATTTCGATCCGGCGAAGCGGACAGAGCAACTAAGCAAGCGACTGAAGCTGACGGCAAACCAGCAATCGCAGATGCTCGACACTTTGGAGTCGACGAAGTCGCAATTGGAGGCCGTGCGGTCAGACCGGTCTCTATCCAGGAAAGTCCGTAACTGCAAGCTGGCACTCATCCGCCAGGCATCGAACGACCAGATCAACGCATTTTTGGAGAAGAAACAGAATACGACATTTTTTCGGATACGGGCCGCGTACGCGGCCCGCAGCTCAGCCTCGCTCTGGTAACGCAGATTGCAATCTTTCTGTAGAGATTGGGGGTGCCCCAGGTCTCGCCGTTTTTGCGAGACCTGGGATTCCACGGTCCATCACTCGCTCACCTGAACGGATTCCAACCTGCGCGCGGCGACTACTTCGGGATGGTTAGTCTCGCCGCAACTGGCTACGCCGCCTTCTTCTCCCCCGCCCTCACCTTCGCCCACCGCGCGCGCTGTGCCGCCGCGATCCTCTTTCTGCCTGCTGCCGATATTGTGTGCTTGGGTTTCGTCTTTCCCGCTTGATCATTCCCCGCTCTCTTTGCCCATCGCGCTTTCTGTGCGAGGCTGATCTTCTTTCGACCCGCAGCCGATAGAGTGCTCCGGCCGTTTGCATGTGAGCTTCCCAGAGCCGCGAGCGCAGCCCCAAACCGCCGGACTTCCTTCTCTGCTCTTTCCAGTTCCTTTTTCAGATGCCGCACTATTCCAGACAAGTTTCCCATTGGTTCCCCCTCGACTGAGGATCATAGCAAATCTGGCGGAGGGAAGATCATTTTGTTACACAAGAAACGACGTCGTCCTGAGAGAATCGGGGCGAAACGCCGAACAGGGCGTGGCATACGCCCATCTACAAAATCACGGCAAGAGGCCGTAAATGTACAGACTGTCGGTTGATCCGCTTCTGCTGCCGACGTATACGTTTCCATTAGCGACAGTGGGGACTGAGAACTTTATCCCACTTCCCACAGTGTCTCGCGTCGCGTTCTGCTGGCTGTTGTACAACTCGTCCGAAACCTTGGAGGCCTTGTAGGCGTGAAGCACGGCAGTGGTTTCCTTTGTGGACGGGGCGTCAACGACCCACACAATGGCGTTCGCCGAACCATCTGCCGAAATTGATGCTGTGCCTCCGGCCACGAGGGTCGTGGGCGACTTTGAGGCCGGGGTCTTGGACAGCGCTCCATTAGTCAAGGTGTATCGGTCGAGATAGTCCTCTCGACCGGAGTAGTAGACCGCATTGTCGAAGTAAGCCGGACTGCTGAAGTACCCTTCTGCCGCACCCGTTATCGTCTGAATCACATTGTTGCTGCCCGAGTTGAACTTCCCCATGTTAGGTAAGTACGTTCTGCGCCGCAACTACTAGCGGGAGCAGAAGGAACATCGTCGAGAACAGAACGGCGCGAACAAAACAATCACACCTCATTCTAATTCTCATGGTTCTTCTCCGATCTGAGTGCGGTAGGAACGAAACCGGAACCAAAGAAAACGGGGCCCTTGCTGTCTACTCGTAGCGCTTGGAATCTGCTCTCAGTGCTCGGTTCCGGGGGGACATTTAACGCAAGAGACGCGAACTCAGCCCCAGATGCTATTCCTGAGTAAGATCGGTGTCAACAAAGAAGAGCACCGGACACAGGGACGAACGAAGAGATTGAGCAGATGCTTCAAAGCTGGCTGCCAGAGACAATCCGGCAACTGGAAGAATCAATCCGAAACGCGGTGCATTGAAAAAGCGGCTTCAAGGACGTACAACTTGCGTCAAGAAGTTTAAGAGTCCGCAAACGAAAGCGCCCTAGACTCGATTGAGTCACAGGACGCCCGTTCGAACAGTCCCCGGACTCTGGATGGCTTCCAAATGCTCACTCTTCTGTTCACTCGCATCGACCTCTCCGTCTAGTACTGAGACTTGAGAGAAATGGGAGTGAAACATTAGAAAGAACATTAGAAAGGACCGTCGTACCCTTGGGGAGTCAACAGCTTAGAAAAGAAATGGCTCCTCAGGTAGGACTCGTTCTACGCAGCACTTCCGTAACATGTTGAAAACACGCAAGTAGTTGAAAATACGTACTGGAAGATTTCGCGTATTTCGCAGGTTTCGGCTGTTTCATATTTTCTTGGGACAGTTTTAGGGACAGCGTGAGTTAAACAACATGAGCACCTCCAGCCCAGACGAGACTCGCGTCCAGTGGTTGATGCCCTTCGGCACCAATTTCTCCGAGCACCGCAAGCCCGACCTCCGCAAGGTGGGCAGAGACATCTACGAACTGCTCACCAACACTGGACGCCATGGGTACAAGCAACGGATGCGGAAGCGGACGATCAAGATTGAGCCAGAGAAAAACTACGTACCCAGCGAAGTCGCAGCGATCCTCAACGTGAGCTACGACGCCGCGTTGCGGCTCATGCAGAAGATGAAGGGCGTGATTGATTTGGGGACGCCGACCCGCCGATACAAGCGGGGCAAGAAAAAGCTACGCATCAGCGGAAAGAATCTCGTCGCGTTCCTCAGAGGCAAGACGAGAGACTAGGGGGCTGCCCTTCCTTACTTCCGTAATGCGAAGCGACCTCTAATTCATTTCCAAGGGTCAGAATATCCCCGAAAATTGCAAGAGGGACGGGACGAGAATTCGCGCGGTCCATTTCTCTTTATAGATGGGGGTCGATCCCCGTTCGCCCATCCCGCCCTCGGCGGTGGGTTTTGGGGTAGGTCGTCACACACCTACCCCCATGAAAGTGTGACAACCGTGCCCGAGCGAGTTACCGAAACCGAGACGTTCACCTGTGGCTTCTGCGAAAAGCCGTTCACGTTGAACCCCAACGACAGCCATTACACCACCACAGAGAGGGCGCACGATTCGCCGCACAGTCGTTGCCATATCGGTGTGCATCAAGTGTGCTGCCCAGAAAATGACGGAGCGCGGGCCGTCAAACGTATGAGGAGCCCTTGTGAGCGACGAGCAGAGCGGATTCGGCACCAAATCTTAAGGAGACGTTATGAAATTCGAGGAAGCACGTAAAAAGTTTGTCGATGCCCTGACGGGACACATTGTCGATGGACCAGACGGCAGCAAGGGCACTGACTTTAAGGTCTACTTCCCATCAAAGAAAGTGTTGGATTTCCTGAGCACCGTGAACGATCCCATGGATGAGCAGGCGATTCTTCTGTTGCGGGATGAACTCCCAGAGGATGAGTACCCGCGCCCAGATTCAGGCCCTCTGACTTGGACGTATGCCATCAGGCTCATCCGCAAGTACCAGTCCGACGCCGAAGAAGTGGCGGAGATGTGCTGTCGTGAGCGTGAGATCGAGCAACTGTCAACGGGCAAACAAAAACGCCGTCGGGGACAATGTGCCGCACGCGATATACAGAAAGAAGCACATAGCAAGCGAGCCCGCCAGCGTCAGACTAAGAAAAAGGGTTCATCGCTAAAACTCGGAGTAGTGGTTCTGATCGAGCCCATGACCAAACACCAGCGCCAGTTCATTGCTCTGGTGAAGAAGATCAAGGCAATGAGTCCTGCGGATCAACTTAGCGCCGTGTGCCGATGGTCGTCGTTACGCAACTCGATAAACATGGTACGTCAGGTCATGGTGGAGTGTGGTGCCATTAGGGCGGAAGAGGCCGAGTCTGTTGTCGTCCGCGTTGATGAAAATAAACAGCTATACATTGAAGCCCACTGCATCGATGAGGACGCCGCCAAACGTTTTGTTACCCATCTAGAGCCAATGGAAGCAAGCGGTTTAGTAACGGTATCGAAAACGATTAGAGAGGAGCGTACCAACTGATGAAGAGGGAGGAGCAATGAAGCACAGCATTGGATGGAAGATAAACGCGATATCCAAAAACACCTCAAGCGCAATCGACCTGACGTTGGGAGTAAGCGTGGAGACTCGGCTGCGAACGCGGCGTCTGCCCTCCGTTTTCCCATTGCCGCTGGGAAATTCGCACTTCGAGCAAATCGAGGTTTGCTAATGGAAAGGAAGAATTGTTTTTCAAATGCGATTTCAGAGGGCGATTCCGAAAAGATCGTCCGACAGAGGGAAAGGGTGCTGTCACTCCCGTGCGGCACCCAATCTCACGGGAGACTCACGTGGCAAACAAGTTCACAGACATAGTTTTCGAAATAACTGATCTCAAATCCACCCAGAAGATTGTCCTCTGGGTGCTCGCTCACCGCGCCGATGAGAACGGCACCGCCCAGCACATCCACCGCAACATGATTCTCGCCGAAGAGATTGAAGCACGGGGTGACCAGCGATGATTCAACCCCACGTCCAGTTACGTAACGCCCTGCTCGACGATCACGTCAAGAAGGGATGGATGGACAGCGACATGTTCCTCGCCTATAGCCTCATGCTGCGTCGGTGCGACTGGTCTACGGGCATCTGGCATGGGTCGGCGGACAGTCTGGCGGCTCTCACGGGTGGGCAATGGTCTAAGCCAACTGCCGTCCGTATCCTGCGTCGGCTCCGACTCGGTCGCTACGTCACATCCCGCCACGTCGATAAGGTGCGGGGCAATTACGACATCGCCATTAACAACTTTATCCCCACCATTGGTGAGAATATTGGCAAGAAACTGCGGCCTACCAAGACTCGGGATTATCGGATCGGGATCGCCAGTGACTCTGATAGATGGACTACAGATCAGGATCACCAGCGATCCTGTACAGGATCACCAGTGAGCCGTATTCAAGACTTACACTCTGTGCCCCCGACCTCGGGTGGGGTTGGGTCTGACGAGCGGAGCGAGTCTCGGGGTGCAGGCTCGCCAAGAATTGCAGATGCAATTGCAGGCGCATCTCCTTGCCGTCGAGAACCGTCGCTTCGCTCCAAAACCGAAACCCAACCCCAAACCCAACTTGAGTCTGGAGTAGAAGTTCCTGATGCGAAAGTAGAGGTTCCTGTCCCAGACTCTCAAGTCTCCACTGTCAGCCAGTTGGACCCCTCCCCTGTTCCGCAACCCCCCTCCCCTGTCACACAGGAAGAGTTTGAGGCATACCTTGAGGATGACGCTACCTACCTTGCTAATTACCTGTGGATGTTCCTGATGACCCGTCCTGATGTCGAGATTATCCGTCCTTGGGAAAAGTTCTGGATACAAGATTTTAAGTCTGCCCTCGATCATGGTCACACCAAAGAAGACATCGAGCTTGCTATCCTGTGTTCCCAGACAGGCGCTTCCAAGAAGTATTACATCCGTGCGAAGAGTATCTGCGACAATCTCGACCTGCTCATCGAGAAGGGGCAGAAGTTACGGCAGCGAGGCGTCCTGCGAGAACATGAGTGTAAGTGTCACGCCTTGTTTGCCATGCTTGGGGATTTGCGTGAGCATCAAGAAACTTGTGAGACAGCCCAAGCTATCGACCCCGAGGACGCCGCTGAGGAAGAAGCGATGTATGCCGCCGAGGATTTGATTGACTACGGTCTGGCACCAGACCCCTTGCCCGACTTTGACCCCTTCGCTGACACACGAGAAGGCGAGGATTGGCAATGACCTTCTGTGGTCACTGCGCGTCTCATCATCCCAAAAATCGCAGTAACGATGGAAAAGTCGAGTGTTGCTTCTGAAATTCGAGAACCGATAACGATTGTCTAGAGCGGGGCTTCGGCCTGACTCACGCGCCATTCGCATTATTCGGGCTGACAGCAGCAGCCGCTTGCTTCGTCCACTTTAAGACAGACTCAGAGTCGCTAAGCCAAGCGATCCACCAAATCTTGCGTTCTGGCATTTTCCATTTGCTGTCATCCGCAGGATTCTCACGGAGGTCTTTGAGGAACGTCTCAAAGCAAGCACGCAGTGTCCTCACAAACGAATCGCGGTACAGAATCTTCTCAACAAGCACCTCGTCAGCCTTCGGCGACACTTCGTCTGGGTGATGGATGTTTATGACCAAACCGTTCCTTAGTCTGGGACTGGCAGCAGCGAACTCCTGACGTTCGCGTAGAACTCCGCGCCATCAATGCTGGGGAACTCCTTCCTGTGAATCTCAAAAAAGCTCTTAAAAGCCTTCCCAGTTCCCCGAACGTCGGCCTCCGCGCACTTGACCTGACGGGGCCTCTGGGAATAGTTGCCGTCGAGCTTAATCTTCTCAAAGTCGCCCTCGCTTGTTGTCGGTAAGCCCAGTCGATATGACTCTAGCGTCTCAATCATCTGGCAGGCGAGCGACATGATCGCAAACCCGTAGGGTCGGATGGGCTTGGTCGGATCAGAATCGCCCTGCTTCCAAGGAATACCTCTAATTGCCTCCTCCTCCAGCAGGCGGATTGGCTCAAAAAATCTGGTTTCGTAACGGCACTCGATGAACTGCGCCAATCGGAGACGTTCCTTGCTCCGCAGCGCGTCGAGAACCGTCTCGATTTCCCATCGTGGTGCGAGTTCCATCATTGACCTTTCGCAGAGTGCGCGGGAATGTCAGATGCAATACTCTAGCTGCCTTCCCTGACCTGACGATAGGCGCTAGGGGCGAGAACGGAGTTTGTCTTTCGTCAGCCCTTGGGTTCCAAAATAGGCTTCCGCTGAACGCGCATCCGCGAAATGGCTGAGTAACCCGTCGCGGAGGATTTTCAACAAGCTGTTGCGGATTATGAAGCTTTGGACCTCAAAAAGTACCGCGTAGACACATACTGGGCCCTCGAAGCCGTCGCGCAATGTGTCCCTCATGCAGCGATCTGGGATTCTGTCACCGTGGGCGATATAGTTTCTGACCGCATACAGATCGTCAACGACAGAGCCGATTGTGATCTGGGGGTCGGTGAGGAGATCGGAGAGTTCGCCCAACCCGTAGATGGCTGTGTTCTCCCCGAGAAACCACTTTATGCGTGCCTTCGCTACCTTGCTGCCTTGGTGATTCGGATTGTGCGACGTGTAGATGGACTCTATCGCCGAGGCCCATAGCAGATATCTCGCCTTCAGGTACTCGTCCTCGTGCGCGAAATGCCCAAGCTCGTGAAACTGCACGGCCATCTTGAACTTCCAGATATTCCCATCCATCGCCCTTAGGAACTTTGGAGCATACGTTCGCAGGTCGTCTGCGTCCCGATCACGAAGTTGGAACAATTTTTGTACGTCGGGGACTTCCCCCAGATTAGCGGGAGATTGAAACCTCATTACATCGAACGTTCCGTCTTCCCTGACATGACCTTGCATGTATTGGGCTGATTGCCGCATCGGGCGAATCAACCGCAGACAAGCTGCAACTTTGCGTATTAACTGCTCAGACTCGGCGTTGTACTCGTGCTCCTGAACCAGTTCACCGTCTTTGAAAGTCGCCGTTCCGTCAAACCGATGGACGAGAGCGTAGTGCGTGTTCTGCAATTTCTCGACATCATCTGAGCCCATCCGCTTTTCCACAAAGCTGAACGTGCCATCGCGGAGGAAGACCGAGACATCTTCGATGCGGACGCCTTCGGCAATGTCAAAAGGGAGGCGACTGAGGTCGAACTGTTCTTCCCCCCATTGGTTCGCCACTCCGTAGATCGCGTAAAGGGTGAAACTCTCCATTTCGCACGTTTATACCATGTACCCTCCCAAAGGCGGCAGCATAGACTAGGAACGCAGGCTCGATCAGATGAAATTTGACCTTCATTCCGATGCAATTGCTGTCTTCACAGCCCAATCGCAGGCAATCGCGGACAGGGTTTGTGTAAAAGAGCAAGCTCCCCAGTCAATGAAGACTGGATTCAAGGTTGACGTGTTCGTCGCACATGCGTTAACCGCCAATGATTTGCGCGGCCCCATCGAAGTTTTTTCTCACGATGAAAACCGCAACCGAGTCAGCCGATTTAAGACGGAAGGCGACAAGCTCATCGGTTTGGGCGATGCAGATTATCCTCAACTGGCGAAACTTGCTCGGTCTATTCAAAAAACTCCCGCATTCCGCAATGCCGTGAGCATTCAGTTCGTTGAGGATGCCCTCTTTCGTTGGTGCCTGAAAGCATGTCAGCAAAGCTCGACTCAATCCGTTTGCGATTTCATCATCAGCGAGGCTACCTTGAGTGTCCGTGAGATTGAGACTTGGATTCCGATCTACGCGCTTCATGTCCAGTCCGCATTCAATATCGGCACAGTTGTGTTCAAGACAATCACCAGAGAAATGCTGGACGTATGGCAGCAGGGCATCCGTGCGGAGGCGGGCGATTCGCCCAAGGTGCTCGAAGCACTTGAGCGCAGGCGGAAGGAATTGCAGGGTCTCGCAGCAGGGGTTGTGTCTGTGCTGGCTGAGCCGATAAGAGCAGCCGAGATTGCAGCCGAGCGAGTTGACTCGGCGACTGCCCTCTTGCGCTTTTTTGCTCCCGCGAACTTCGTCGCGCGCCAGCTTTCCTACTGCGTTCCATTGGGGAGTCACCAAAGACAAGGACATCACTATCTGACGGTAAAAGACGGGAAAATCGTCGGCGAGAGTCGTGGTGTATCACCGCATGGTACAGACCCGTGGGTTATCGACGACGCGCTTCTCCGCGAGTTCCAAGCGTCGGGCTTGACCGCAATTGGTAGCCTGTTTGCAAAAGAGGGGAAGAGCGACTTGGAGACTGCCGTGCTCGATGCCTTATTTCTGTACTCCAAGGCCCCACTGGTTCCTGACACAGCCGAGAAGCTCCTCTATATTTTCGCGGCATTGGAATCGATTCTGCTTCTGAACGCGACTGAGGCGATTACGCAGAACATTGGCGAACGACTGGCGTTCTTGGTCGGCAGTGATGCTGATTCACGGCTGAGAGTTAAGAAGGTCGTCGCGGAGGCTTACGCTGTGCGATCCTCCTTTGTGCATCACGGAGAAAGGGTCGAAGATTTCGATTTGACGGAATTGCTGATGGCAGCGTGGAACGGCCTACATGCAATGGTCGGAAATGCCGCACGGTTTAAGACGAAGGAAGAACTTCTAAAAACACTGGAAAGGCACAAATTCCGCTGATGAGCATCTACGCGACCGCAATTTGCCAAGTACGTTTTTTCGGGCTTAACCCCCTGTTCGCTCAGACGCCCGAGTAAGGGACCCGATCTGTCATAATCTCGACACCATGTGTGGGCGCTACCGATTATCGCGGCGAAAACAGATCATCGAGGAGCACTTTGACACCGTTTCAGGGGAAGAAGACTGGAGTCCTCGGTACAACATAGCCCCAACCCAGCCGATCCCCGTCATCCGCCAGAATCCGAAGCAGCCCGTCCGAGAAATGTCGCTGCTCCGATGGGGGCTCATTCCATCGTGGGCGACAAATTCGTCTGTCAACGCCACGATGATTAACGCGAGATCGGAAACAGCGGGCACCAAGCCCGCATTCCGAGATGCATTGAAATTCCGCCGATGCCTGATCCCAGCAGATGGGTTCTACGAGTGGTCGCGACACGAAGCTGCATGTGTGATTGTCCGGCGAGCACTACTCGACCGGACCTGCCATCCCATTGGCAGTACCCTACGAGGTATGGCGATTCGGTAACGACTCGTCTAGA
>Ga0302325_10017402_pt1 | contig 15197 bp, 22 predicted proteins | sample Palsa_T0_2_FD_201948 | JGI IMG/M metagenome (GOLD analysis project Ga0302325, IMG submission 201948) | Peat permafrost microbial communities from Stordalen Mire near Abisko, Sweden - Palsa_T0_2 | ecosystem: Environmental > Terrestrial > Soil > Palsa > Peat permafrost | place: Sweden: Abisko... | reverse complement strand
CAAACTTAAGATGAGAGTTGTGGAATGCTCGAAATCGGGATACGGGTGATTGGGATCGATTTCCGGCTTCTTCTTCTTCTTGCTTGCGGTTTCGAGCTCCTTTGTGTAGTTGCGTTTCTGCGCAGAGAGGCCTGCGATTTCATCGGGGTTGAGCGGTAGATCTTTGTTTACGGAGCCGCGCTTTTTGTTTCCATTTGAGTCTTCGGTGCCTGCATCGAGCTTGCCGAGCTTGTTCTGGTCAACGACGCTGAGCCTCGTCATTGTGCGAAAGGAAGGAACTGAAGCAGCGACAGACACGCAAAGGAGCGACTGGCAAAGCAGCGACTGCGGCCTACGGCTGCTGGAATCGCTGTAGGTTGAGCTTGCCGCTGCAGAAAACGCCCCTTCCGAAGCGTCGACAAATTGGGATTGGCTTAGATCGACGCCGTCCCCGGCACATACAGCAAATGGGCGCTGCTTGCTCTGACGCGCACAGAGAAACCCTCGAGAACTCGGACGTGATTGGTGGCCTGAAATTAATACAACGCCCCTATCAATCAGCCAAGCCTCCCCCTGGCGCGTCATCTCGCACTTCTCAAACCATCATCGCATGATCAATTATCGTCATCACTTTACTAGATACATCTCGAAGACTAAACACATATGACTACATCCGAATAAATATATATCGTACAAGCATTCCGTTAATTAATAGTCCCGAATCCGATCATCTAATCAGTATGCTCATCTCTCCTTGTCCATTCTCGTCCAAGGCCACGAGAGTCCAATGTCTCCAACCCAGCGCCCTGAAAGATAGCGAAATGTGCGGTATTCATCGAATTGTCCATCCCAACATGCGGATCCACAGCGTCAGTTTTCCGGACAAGCGTATTTTCCAGGGCTTCTCCGACTTTCAGCGCAACTTCCTTGGCAGCGGTAATCTTATTCCTTGCGGTTGACTTCTTTTCTAACTTGGCAATTCTGGTATAATAGAACAATACGAAGATCATGAAGAAGTTAAAGACAACGTATCTACCGTGAGATGGTGTCAATAGCGGAAGGTACGCGCAGAAAATGCCAAAGTTTCGCCAGCGTTGAGACCAATACATATTCAAGGTAGCCAGGAATGCATCCCCTTCTGCAAAGCGACAGTATTGACAGTCACTTGTTGAGGAAGGGTTCAAGAGTTGGCCGGTGTTGACCGGGCTTTCAAGGAAGGGACCGAGATATTGTTGACAAGATTGTCCTGTTCGTCAGCTCAGCAGCCAGACTGGTGCGAACCACTTGGTGGTTGGATAATACTCAATTCCTCAGGTGTACAAGTTACTTTGATTCCATGCAAAGCATTAGAAACAGTGGCGCTAACCATCCATTGAATAGGTGATACCCAGTACCTAAAGGTAAGCAGAATACTGAAGGGGACTACATCCAATGCCAAAATCCAATTAAGGCTGACAATGGTTGGAACACACCCGCAAAGATTAAAGTCAGAGAGAACATCAATGATGTGATCATCGCCGCCGTGGGCGCATTCGGCGTCTATGGTTAGTTTGCGACGCAAACATGTATACAAATGCGCAGATAAACTGTGCGAAGGTGCTAATGAAGAGCATCCAGACCATGAGGAAGAGCCATTGAAAAGCCGCTCGATCTGCCGGGATACTGACATCGTTCCAGAAACCTGGCAATCAGATGAAGTAGGGCTAGAGATTTACCGACTGGGAAATACCAACCAAAGAAGAACAGCGTTCCCACAAAAAGATTCCACGGTATCTCGGCTAAAACAGCCGCAAGCAAAAATGAAAGCCAGTGATAAATTTTACTAGGCCGTTCACGAATCTCATATAAATCTCTCAAAAAGAAGAATCGAGGTTGAATTTGATTAATCAACGCAGTTCCGATCGTGGTCTAAATTAGCAACGGGTGTTCAGGGTACAAACTGTCATGAAAACCGCGAATAATTTATTCTGAAATCCTTGAACGCTGTTGTCTTCCATGTAGAAGGTAAATCCAATGAATAATGCAGCAAGGCATGACAAAACAAATTTGCCGCCGATGTAGGTAGGACTTCTATAATAATGTTGGAAAGTTCGAATAGTGACAGCTTTGAACTGAGTTGAGAAGGGCATCGCAAATGCTCGTGTGTCGTCACTGGTGTCCGCGGCTGACTTAACATGCGACAAGCGAGTATGAAACGCCTCGATCTCATTTGCGGCAGCGTCCCGCTCTGGACTGGATAGCCACACTTCATGCCAGTTCTTGTTTGCAGTGGCCGTCGCACCCGCGCCAATCTGTTCAAGAATGTACTCTGCAGGATTTGCATCTGAAGCACAAGGGTCCCCTCCATTTCTTTCGAAATAGTCTATCAACGTTCTGCATCCTTCGCCGGTGTCGCCGAAGTATACCGTTTTACCGCCTTTTTGGAGCAGAAGGAGACGGTCGAATTGTTCGAAGAGGACAGCGCTTGGCTGATGGATCGTGCAAAGGATTGATTGGCCTGCATCTGCTAGTTTGCGGAGAAACTGGACGACTCCCCAGGCTGCTTGACTGTCGAGTCCCGAGGTTGGTTCGTCACAGAATAGGAGCACTACTGTCAGTGTTATACGCACGTCGACTTACATGCTGGTTTGGCCGCCATCTCAACACCGATCTGAATTTATTAGTAAGACTACATTGAGGAGTACCGTCAACTTCTTCCGTTGGAGTACATTCAGTCCTTCTCCAGGCACGCCAATGACAGCGTCTGCATAGTCTCTCATCTCAAGGAGATCAATTACCGTTTCGACGTACTCGTATTTTTCCTAATTGTCAGCTTGTCATTACAAAAATTCAACCTTGACACTGACTGTACGGGGCTGTCGAAGTAGTGCAGAGAACCGAAGTGCCTCCCGCACCGTGCTTTCGGCCATATGAACCTAATATCAGAAAGACCGCTTTGCGGAGTACATCTTGTTGCTGCACGTATCCACAGCTCCTCTGGAACTGTGCGGGTAGCGGCTTTCCATTGACAAACATATCTCCGGTGATGATACCCGTCTCGTTTCTTTGAGCCAACCTGCATGTCAGTGGTCGTCGCATCTATCATCATACGTATCGAGTAAAGTCGTTTTCCCCGCGCCAGATTCACCCATGAGAGCAGTCAATGTGCCGGGTTTCACATAACCAGAAACATTTGACAATATCCTCCTGGTTTCGCCTTTGATATGAACATCGCAGCAAACATTTTTCCAAGTGAAGATATCTTTTGGCGCAACCAATTCCTGTTTCATCGCATCCACATTTCCGTTGGTAGTTGTGCGGGTGGCAATTGTTCCAGAATCCATTCTCTCCCGTCCTTGTGGTCCATTCTCCTCATCAATTGTAGCACCGCCGGTTTCCTCACGCAGGTGTTCAGGTTCTTTGCCCATTGGAAAGACAAGAACCTCGCCACGAGACTCCGGAGGATTACTGTATTCCACCGCGACAAGGAAACAAGTAGTGAAGAAGATGAAAAAGGCAATAATGATTCCAAAATTCCGCCAGATATGATCGGCCGAATACCCGTATGATAATTCAAGCCAGAGAGCCCCTGATACAGTTGCCTCACCGGGGATTGCTCCTGTGACGACACAGACTTGATTCGCGATATTTGCGTCGGGATATGGTGGAATGAGTGCTGCACATGGCACATTTTGTCCTGCAAATTCGTTTGCCATGAGAGCTTCGAATCCATAGGACACCGGATTGATATAAAATATCCAGCTGAACCATGGTTTCATCGACGATCTGGGGATGGAATAGCCAGCGTAATTTGCAATCGCAAGGACCATGATACCAGCAATTGACAGGGCCTGTTCTACGGTTCGAGTCAATGCCGCGATTGTTCGGAAGATGGCAAGCATGGACAACATGACTGCAAATGTAAATAAATAGAACGTGAAGAATTGGCCGGCTAAAGATCAGACTCAAAGAATGAGAAAACGATACCTGTACGACTGAGGCCAGTCATGAAGTACAGTACTATATCGAAAATCGTGGCCGATAATAGTTTGACAGGTATATCCGCTAGAAACGTAGCCAGTGCATCTGCAGCCGGACGATATAGTGCCTGAGATTTATGTTTTTGCTGTTAATTAGTTCCTGATGAGTCGGGGTAGTACAATAATCGGCCTTTGTTCATACATCTGACTGATTTCACCTAAAGCCTGGAAAGCATTGAATAAAATACCAAAAAACATGACACCAGCCTAACGTCAATACCACCTCTTTAAATCACAACCTTCGAAAAAAATCCACTGGTATTCTCAGGAGTATTGTAGAAGACCGATCCAATAACCAAACTCATAATCAAATTCGACATGAGCGTGGATACAAGCGTAGATTTATCACCCCACATCCTCTGGTAAGCTCTAACGATACAGGCATTAATCTGCATCCATATAGTAACTGTGTAGGGTGATTTCTTCGGCATGTGCTTGGACTTGCGAAGCTTGGAGGCTTCCATGAAGTCATCTAAAGCTTCTTTACCCTTGGGATACTTGCGCTCGTGGCCTTCCATTTCATCCAGAAGGGCCACACGTTCTGGGGATTGTTGCCACAGACGAGCGAAGTCATCTGGAGTAACAGGAACACGGCCCTCAAAACCTGCGCGGGGGAATCGGGCTGTGGGGTCTATAATTAGGTAGGAAGGAAGGATACGGACCTGTGACAGCCGTGAGAAAGTCGGCAGTTGTTTGGCGCTCCAAGCATTGCCAGCCTTGATTGATGAAGTACTGTTTTGCAGATTCAACACGCCCGAAATAGATTTGACGACCTTCGTAGAGGATTGTGACTTTATCGAACACTATGATTAGAATGGCTTGGGCCTGAGATACCTTCATATACACGTTCACCTGCTTGGTAGATTGCAACAACAGCGGCATCTTGTAACAAATTGGTTGTCACTCGAAGAGCCTGTACAAATTCCAGAGCCGATGAAGCATCGAGGCCCCGAGTACTATTATCCCAACATGCCAGGACTGACCGGGCGCTCATCTACTATAAGCCAGGGACTCGGCGAGTATACGGTTTCTGCAATTGAGACACGTTTTCGCTCTCCTCCGCTAACTCCTCGGACGTAGTCGTTCTATCTTTAGTGAAATCAATTTGAGAGACGTACTCCGACCTTGGTATTGAAGGTATGTCGAAGCCCAAACACGGTGCCCAAGATCTGTACGATATCTCTAACCACCTTCTTCCGGGGCGCATTATCGAGTCGTTTATGGGGAGTGCGCAATGTGGTTGCGAATGTCAAGGTTTGGCCCACCGTAAGATGGGGAAAGTGAACATCCACTTCTCCGTTATATGCTACTTCCCCCCTGAACCGCTCATGCATGATTTTTGCTGGGATCCCGTTATAGTGTATATCTACTGGTTAAAGATGTCGTCAGCGACGATACCTCCGGATATGCTAGCATATCCCCTTGTTTCTCCTGCAATTGTCTTCAAGAGCGTGGTAGCGCCAGACCCTGGCTTGCCCAGAACGAGCAACATCTCTCCTTCTTTGACACAGCCGTCCATCGAGTAGAGGATTGTTTTCATAGGAGGATGGCGGTGAGATTGAATTGTGTCTTTGATTCGGAAGACGCCAGAAGCGACTGTTCCAACTGTGTTTTGATGTGTGAATTCGGACCCGTATCCCAAAACAACCAAACTGCGAAAGAGGACGCCGGCATTGCGTCGTCGAAGTCCCTGTTCTTTTGCGCGGACCAGGATATCGCGCAGGAACTTCTCGGTTGAAAAGTATGGAGAATCGGGATTGACTGTTCCTCGCCGTGACAAGTGAGGGATCAGCTGTAGGACATCGGTCTCGCGATTGGAGTGAACAGAGCCGGAATCTGGGTCGGAGCCTGACGGCTGCGTCTGATGCTGCGAGACGGTCTTCTCCATGATCTCCTCGTCGCTGTTGCCGTTGCTGCCGGAGGCCGTTGGCTCTTCGTTCTTTTCAAGCGGATCCATGACTTGCGGCTCCGGAATTGGAAGTGCGTGATGCTTGCCGGCGCTTGTGAAAGAATTATTTATGTGCGGCTGTTATCTATAGGGCAGGAACGGACATTGATTGGAGAGCCGATGCACTCTGTATGTAAGTCGGAGATGGATGAAATCGCTCCGACCGCCGAATCGTTCGTTTACTACGGCGGGATGTCCCGTTGCACGGATTTAAACTTTGCTTTCGATCGATCGGACTGCGTGATGCAACAACAATCCGTGTGAGGCTCTGTGGAGACGGAAGTTGCCGCCCCAGGTATCTAGTGTGATTGTTTTGGTTACTCAATCGCCGATGGACGCATAAGGAATGCCGGGCGCGCATATTGCGTGGAGACGCGGAGCGTTACCGGACGAATCGGTCAGCCACCAGTGCCACCAGCTGGCATGACGCATGAATGTCGCTCGTTGACTGGCTCCTCCAACCAACGCCAACACAAGGAATGATCCGTTATGCGGCTTTTGCAACGGGCTTCTCGGCCAATCTTCCTATCCAATCAATCGTTTTCTCGCTTGAGGATCCCCACGCTGCCACGGACGGCTTTATTCGGGGGCACACACTCGCCAGTACTACGTCGCACCAGGCAATTAATTCAGGGTGGAAATAGAAGCACCGCCTTTCTCATTCAAAGAACTGACGCGCTTCCGCCTTCTTAGATTTCCCACGCGTAGTGACGACATTTGCGCCTACTCAGAAGGCCCAATGTTGCACTAGGATAATTCTCCAAGGTTCTGTGGGTTGCCAGGTGTGGCCGGAGCAGAGAGAATACTACCCATCGAATCTGAAAACTTTCATAGGCAAAGAGCCTTTCAATTCATTATAAACACGCAGATGGACTCTTTTTTACTACATTTAAATATCTAAAAATACCCACATGTTTTCCTGAGCGGTAATCAATATCCCATATTATGCAAATGTCGGTTCTAGACCAGGCTCACAAAATGCGTCGATCTTAACCTAGTGTTCCGGTACCGGGCAATCGCGAGTGCCATTGGCCAAAACGCGTTTCCAGTCTCGGCAGCGACTTCTTTCAGTGTTCTCTCCAGCTCGTCTCGGATCGTGCGTTGTTGGTCGTCTGATACCTCAGATACAACAGTGTCCACCATATCTACGATAATCTCCTGATCTTCGACCATTAGTAGCACAACAATAAGAATTGCAAACCCGACAAAACAATCGTCTTGAAATGTTGGTTCCGGCATTGAGGGTCGTTGCAAACCCCGCCGGATAACTCAAACGGACACAATGTCAGTTGGGGGACGATTCGATTTGAATATGTCAATGACCCGTACCCGGTTATTGGCACGAAGTAAAGGTACAGTGGGTGAAACCTGAAGGACCGAAAGATTCTGAGGGGGCTTTCATATTTATACCGAGTATCCTGCCATCAGAAGCTTTCATAGTATGTACCACAGTAACCTGCACAGGCTTTGTCTCGATTTGCATTTCCACGTCGTGCATGTCATTTCGATTCTCAGTAGGACGATCTTCGTCCTCCACGACCGTAATCTCCTGGAAATCGAGTTGCATGGGGCTCACATTTCGATTCACCATCCGTGCATCTTGTTCACCAGGAGCAACTTGCAAAGTCAATATGATTCTCATTAAAATAGACTGGACGTACTATCTTCAAGCGTCTGAGCATTCTCAACTTGATCTCTAGATCCTACTCTTTCAGGGACTGCGCTGGCGGAACGCTGGAGTTTTTTCCCTCGAGCACTGGCTAAACGATCTTCCAATGCGCGGCGTTTCTGGCGAGCTTTCTCTTCTGCGAGGCGCTCAGCTTCTAGTTCTAGGACGAGACGCGCTTCCTCGTCGTCTTCGGGCGCGTCGTTTATTGACGCATTGGTTGGAGAGGGAGAACGCGCCAGGGCCAACGGTGTTCCCTCCGCGTCGGTATTATCAAGTACAGAGATCGTTATAGGGCTGTCTGAAGGTTCAGCAAGGTTACGATCTGACCAAGTGGATGTTGTAGGGGGATTTGAGGGCTCAGCTTCGATATTACCCGTTCCTTCCGAAGGCGTGGGCGAAATATCGCTCGGACTATCGAGCCAGACGTCTTTTCTCGTTTCGGCATTTCGTATCAATGGGCTGACGGCAGGAGTTCCCTCGTTTTTATCGACAATACTGACGGCAATTTCCTGCGCGAGCCCATCCTGCGATGAGCTTCCCCGACTCTTCATCTTGGCCTGGATTTTACGTTTCATGGCCTCGATGGCCAGCTCACGATTTTTGAGCGCATTAACTACTTCCTATCCCATCAGCATGACACGAAACAAGGGGAACCTGCTGTGATAACGCAGGGCGTTCGGGAATTTTGACGATCCTGGAAGTCGATCTCACAGGTTCTTTTGGTCGTTCGTCCCCGATTTCGTTCTCTTTTTCATCTCCGTCAGAGGAATCGTCGTCGCTGATATCGATGACAAGAGCCCTTGGAGACCGCAAACCGAATGCGCGGCGTTTTGGAGGATGACCAGAGATTTCGGACCGAGCAATTCGCTTTTTAGAGCCTTCATCGCTAAAAGCGGGTGTTGACATTGATGTCTCCAAAGCATCAAGGAAGTTTTCGACATCAGTAGATGCTGTTGAAGATTGGTTGGAGGGTAGTGATATCGTGGGTTGGGTGGTTGTAACCGGCGCTTCGGGAGTGGCAATCGACCGAGGAACGGATGTAGCTCGGGAATTTATTCGTGGTGACTGCAGCTGTAGTCGAGCAAAGAGTTGATCTAGGAATGCAGGATGCATTCCCTCAGCTATTAAATCATCATATGTCAATCCCATCCCAAGAATATCTTGGAGCGATTTTTCAGCTTGCACGTATGCCGGATCTACCATTAACAAACTACAGCCTAGCAATTTACCCTGTACAGGAGAGTCAATGGATTGTGGCTCGGGCGTGTATGCTGGCTGATGCGATGAAGGCCCAGGATATCGATCACTAAAAGGATCGCGTTAGAGTTAAAATGGGAACGCAAATTACCTGGGCGGAGTGTCGTAGTGTGGTGGAGTTCGAGCATTACTATAGTGTTCCTGGAACTGCTCAAAGTTAGGTTCCTTGGCATATAAGGGATCCCTCCGAGGCGGATGGGACGGCCGATGGAGGGGCGGCTCTTTTTTGAATCGTCGAGCTGGACCAGCATGTAATGGAACAGGTTTGGTGACGGTGGGTACGGGAGATAAATTTTTCTCGTCGATTTCTCCTTCCTCTAATTCCGATGAGTCAGAGTCACTGCCGTTTGTGTCCTCAAGGATTTGAGTGCCGCCGACCGGCGCCATTGCTGACGAGTTCATCCTTGGACCATTGCCTTGCAAAACGGATGGCTGTTGATCGGAAGGTCTCGGCGTTGATATCGATGTTGCCTGTTGAAAATATTGACGAGAGCCAGAGTGACCACTAGACGTCATTGACGGATGTCCTTAATGCGCCAAAGAGTTCTTTATCGACAAGACATTCAAGAGCGAAGAGTCTCATACAAAGAAGAGGGCTGCCGATCTAAAGTGCCATTTGAGAATCCATGCAGGGAATCTTTAAATATAAGCAAATGCAAGTAGGGCAGCTATTGAATGCAAGATCGGGTATCGTATGTCCAAGTGTTAGCAGCGCGCCGACGTTTCGACGGAGGAGACGAGGATTCGATTGTTCGGTGAACGGGAAATTGAAGGCGGAAAGGGCCCTGTCCTCAGCCCCGGCGATGCTCGATCAGATCACACAGATCAGATGCAATACTCGGGATGTGCAAGGAAACGAATTAGAGATTCGAGTGTGGTTGAATCGTCGCTGGCGGTGGCTCAAATCGTTGTAACGGTGAGCAAGGGTGACACATCGTGCGCGGACACAGTCATTGAGATAAAGGACAAGAAAGGGAAGGGCGGATATGCAAATAAAAAGATGCGGAGCATTCTACTACTTAACTGCTGCCGATAGATGCATTCGGAGTAATTTATGAGTATTAGTATTGGCCGCAATCTTCGTCCCTCGTTCTACATCGTTCTCTAGGTTTTTACCTAAGGGCGTGGGTTGTTGCAGGAGGTATACATATACTGTCAGGAGTGGGCAATGTCCCGAAAATTTGTGTGTTTGCAAGGCGCTTCGTCTGATCCGCGCCCCAATTTTAGCCTAGCGTACATCCACATGTGACTAGTTCCAAATGTAATGCTGCCGCAGATGGTCTTTCTCCTGCGTCCGTGACGACACACTGGTGCACGAGACGTTTGATGGTATCGCTCGCATCCCCATTCACCGACATAGGAATGGACACACCAACCGGATCCGCTCCATTGTGTATCATTTCCCAAAGTGTAACACCGAAACTGTATATATCACTCCTAGGGTCCATCCTATGATCTCCTATCGGGGTCCATCCCTCTGTGAACTCTTCTCCATTTGTGACATCAATGATGAAGGCGTTATCCGATTCATCCACCACAACATTTCGACCCTTCAAGTCCCCGTGCATCAAACCGGCCTCGTGGATCGCCATTAGAGCGTGGGCAATTTGAGCGGCCCATTTGTCTTTCCTCCATGGTTCAATCGGCGGTTCACTGTTCTCCAACAACGTCTTCAAGTCCCCCTTTTGACAATAAGGAAGCAGAATCCCTTGAACGTAGAGCTCGGAATCGAAAGGAGATAGCTCAGTGACAACTCCCATCAACTGGGCAATATGCGGGACTGTGCCAAGCTGTATCAAAGACTTGACTTCAACAGGGAATCCATCATTTTGCGAGGCAAGTTCGTGGGCTTTCAAAGCGAATAGAATCCCCTTGCAGGATACGACGGATACCGTTGCCACCAAATCACGAACATAGGATATCTCCGATATGTCGAATCGCGGGATCTGGGGCGGAATATCAGTGACTTTGATTCGGCGAACAATCTCCTCCTCGTCTTCGAAATGTTTCCATTGAACTGTGCCGTCAGCTCCCGTGGAGAGCTCCAAGCCCGTAACCGTCGGCCATACTAGGCTTGAAGGTAGCGTAAGTTCGGCTAAATACATAGGAGTCAGCGTCGCCCGTTTGGCATCCAAGGTCGCGTATTCCGGAGAATGTAACAATTTGTTCTCGATCGCCGTAGGAACGTTGTAGTTGTGCTTATAGCTGACAGTGATTTTGCAAGACTGACGCGTAACAGGATTGATCCACGTCGTTTTAAGCTTTTCTTTGACAATATTGTCGTAGTGATAATACGTGGCGACACCGGAAAATAAAGGGGGCATCCTGGGGTTGACGTGTTTTTGTGATCAGCCTGTCCTTTGGGCGTGGCGTTTGCCGATGTGATTTCACAATTGTGAACGAAAGGAAAACCAAAATCTCTATCAGGGGTAAATATTCTTAATTATGGCGAGATTGAGTTGAATTTTCTATATTAGCAGATGAGTCGGGTTTTGAACAGGTACAGAATCTCGGTGGACCAGCCATAGTGGAATGGCTATCAGAGTGACTTACTAAAACACATCACGGAGCTACTCGCCCACGACCTTTCTCCCATATCCATCATACCAGGTATGGCTTCTCGTGGGGGCCGTGGTGGAGTGTGGGGGTTGTTAGGGCGGGATTGCTGAAAGGGAATCCTGTTGCTATGGCAATATAGGATTGTCAACAAATCGCCTCGCGGAAGGCGACGAGACGATCCGATCAGAGACAGAGGCACCAAGCAATACCCTCGTGTCGTCCACCACAAACGGGACAGCAGCCTCAGTGACGGACCACAACGAGCTACTGGACACAATGCCTGGTCCAGTCTCTGTGAAGCAGGCACAGCATTCACCTCAACATTCACGGAGCGACTCCACAGGCACATTCACCCCCAAATTCATCAATGCTCTCAGCGCAAGGAACTCGGGATCAACAGAATCCGCGCGCGACCTCGCGGAATTCTCTGGAAAGCGCTGGGTATGGCTCAAGGATGACAGGCTCGCTTTCGTCAAAGGATGGGTTACGGAAGACAACGGCGATACATTGCAAGTGCGATGCGATAACGAAGGCGTCGATCGGACAGTAGGTAGCCAAGATGTCGACAAAGTTAACCCGCCAAAATTCAACATGGCCGAGGATATGGCTGACCTCACTTATTTGAATGAGGCGTCCGTCATACATAATCTTCGTCAAAGATATGAGAACGACCTTATTTATGTCTGTCTCCCGCAAATCAAGCTAATAGTAGACTTACTCTGGTCTGTTTTTGGTCACAGTCAATCCCTACAAAACCCTTCCCATCTATGGCTCAGATTATATTGAGAACTACAAAGAGAAACGTCGAGCGGATACAAGGCCTCACATCTTCGCCACATCCGATATCGCCTTCCATGACATGTTGGACATGCGAGAAAATCAATCTATTTTGATTACGTGAATTCCTCTTCATCCGATGACTGATAGTACAGGGGAGAGTCGGGGGCTGGGAAAACAGAAAACACAAAGAAAGTCATACAATACCTTGCAGCAATCGCCTCAGGTCCACAAGAAGTGGATAACCTTGAACAACAAATCCTGCAGGCCAACCCAATCCTCGAGTCCTTCGGAAACGCACAGACAGTCAGAAATAACAATTCCTCCCGATTCGTAAACGCTAATTTTGACCTGATTGATGTGTAGGGAAAATTCATTCGTATCGAGTTTGATCACGACGGGAACATTGCCGGTGCAAATATCGAATGGTATCTCTTGGAGAAATCGCGTGTTGTTTTCCAAAAATCCGACGAGCGCAATTATCATGTATTCTACCAGCTCATTCGAGGAGCAAACAAAGCTCTGAAACGTACCAACCTTGAGTCTCATTGCTAACTTCAGAATCACTCCTTCTCAATGATGATCTCGACTCGTACAGATATCTCAAAAGCTCACGAAAAACCGTGCAAGGAGTAAGCGATGTGAACGACTTTTCAGCACTTGAGGTTTTTCTCTCATGACCGTATCTGATCGTAGAATGCGCTCAAAATCATGGGTCTGGCTGGCGAAGAGCAGATGAATCTATGGAAAACAATTGCCGCAATACTCCACCTTGGAAATATCGTCGTTGCCGCTGATCGGTCCGATCAAGCAAGAATACCAGACATTGCCCAAGCGGAAGTGGCATGCCATATTCTCGGGATACCATCTGACGACTTCGTCAAAGCACTGCTGCATCCGCGAGTCCGCGCCGGACGAGAATGGGTAAATCAAAGCCGAACAAAGACGCAAGCATTGCATACGCTCGATGCTGTGGCTAAAGCTCTGTACGAGAAATCTTTTGGATACCTTGTAGAACGAATCAATCAATCAATGGAGCGCCCTTCCCCCAAGACATCCTTTATCGGAGTTCTGGATATTGCTGGTTTCGAAATCTTCAAGGTTCTATCCTCATGATATTTATTAATTGGTAGACGAACAGTTTTGAGCAACTTTGCATCAACTACACTAATGAGAAACTTCAGCAATTTTTCAATCATCATATGTTTGTTCTGGAGCAGGAAGAATATGCACGCGAGGACATTGAGTGGAAGTTCATTGACTTTGGTCATGACTTACAACCGACAATTGATCTTATCGAGAAATCAAATGTATATCCAACGAAAGTCTTGCTAATTGCAGCCAATCGGTCTATTGTCTTTGCTCGATGAGGAGTGCATCATGCCAAAGGGCAGTGATCTTACTTTCACCTCTAAAGTGTACGATCTTTGGGACAACAAGTCGAAGCAATTCAAACCATCTCGCAAACGCAGCGAAGGCTTTATCTTGACTCATTATGCCGCGGACGTGGAGTATTCTACTGAAGACTGGCTTTCGAAGAACAAAGATCCCCTCAACGACAATATAACCGCCCTCCTAGCCAGTTCTACAGATCCTCACATTGCATCCCTGTTTGAAGGCCTGGGCGTAGATAACCCACGCGCCAAACAACGTGTTAAAAAGGGAATTTTCCGCACCGTCGCGCAGCGACACAAAGAACAACTCAATTCTCTCATGACACAACTCAATTCGACGCAGCCGCATTTCGTTCGTTGTATAATACCCAACGAACTAAAACATCCGCGAGTATTCAACGGTCCTTTAGTCCTTGATCAATTGCGATGCAATGGTGTCTTGGAGGGAATCAGGATTGCTAGAACTGGATTTCCCAATCGATTAACTTTCACGGAATTCAGACAGCGATATGAGCTGCTTACACCAGGTTTGCCCAGAGGCTTCATCGAGAGTCGAAATGCGGCTCAAATGATCCTTTCAAGTCTCGATCTTGACAGAAGCATGTATCAAATGGGTCGCACCAAAGTCTTTTTCCGAGCAGGATTGGTATACCCCTTTGGAGGTGTTGCTAATGATAGCTTGCGGAACTCGAGGAACGACGAGATCGATTTATGCAGAAAATTATCACATCTTTTCAAGCATCCGTACGGGGTTATATGCAGCGCCGTCTTGCAAGGAAGAGACTGTATCGTCAAGAAGCAGTTGGTATCATTCAACAGAATCTTCTGGCTTTCAGCAAGCTTCAATCTGACCCTTGGTGGCGGTTGTACACCAGAATGAAGCCTTTGCTCACGGCGTCTCGTGCTGCTGAGGAGGAAAAAGCCAAGAAGGCTGCCGCAGCCGTCATGGAAGCAAAAATTGCGGAGGAGGTATTTCCATCATTGTCAATCTAATTTTAGAAAAAACATGCGCAAAAACTCGAGGAAGAACGCCGACGAATTGAAAGTGAAAAGACTCGAATCGAGGAGGAGCTCCTCAGCGAACGCGCTTTGGTGGCAGATACCCAAGAGATCCTCCGTCGATCGAAAGAGCGGGAACAAGAGATGGAAGAACAACTTGACTCATTCATGGCCGAGCTGGAGGAAGCCGACAATAATTACGACAAGTTGATGGACTCTTTTGCTGATAGTCAACGAACAGTCGAGCGTATGAGAGCGGAACTCACGTTTGGTGCTCAACTTGTTCAGAAGCTTCAGGAGGAGAAGTTGCAGCTTCGTGAGGAAATCGAAGAAATTTCGAGGGAGAATACTGTCAAGGTTCCAGATGAGGAGCAGCTTGAGCACATCCGACAACTGTACATCCACTTCCATCCCGTGTTAATTTTAGTGAGGAAAACGTCTCTAATCTGAAAATGGAAATTAAGAAACTCCAAACCGAATTGCGGGAAAGACGACAAGCAAACACATCACTGCAGAGAGAGATCGATGATATGGAGAGAGATATCAGCCGACTTGAAGGGGAAAAGTCGAAGGCTCAGGCTCGGGCGAGGACATTG
>Ga0302325_10017401_pt1 | contig 15198 bp, 13 predicted proteins | sample Palsa_T0_2_FD_201948 | JGI IMG/M metagenome (GOLD analysis project Ga0302325, IMG submission 201948) | Peat permafrost microbial communities from Stordalen Mire near Abisko, Sweden - Palsa_T0_2 | ecosystem: Environmental > Terrestrial > Soil > Palsa > Peat permafrost | place: Sweden: Abisko... | reverse complement strand
CACCAGGACGACTTGTCCTTACGCTGCAAGCATTCCAGACGATCGCCGCGAAACTGATTAGTGAACGGGATCCAAGGGATGAGATCTTAAGAGCGTTTGCACTGTTCGATACGGATGATAAGGGAATTATCAGTCTGGAAGACTTGAGGAGAGTGGCGAGGGAACTTGGGGAGGGATTGGAAGAGGAAGAGTTGATTGCCATGATTGAGGAGTTTGATTTGGAGGGCAAAGGGGGAGTTGGGAGAGAGGAGTTTGTGAACATATGCATGGGTTGATATCCTCCGAGACTTTGATGGGACTACCGGTATATCACATCAATTCTCTAGCAGGAGCTTTGAGGGGTTGAGACGGCAATGCTTCGCCGAATCTGTGGTTGATTCTGTTCCAGTGCAATTCTTTTTGGTCACGGGAGCGATGGAGTCAAGGCGCATAGGAACAGAGCATTATATGTAGGGAAATAGGTGTGTCGATTATCGGACACTTGTGTGCTCAAGTACATCGATCCGTGTGCCATGCGCTTGTGAATTGTTCACGTCAAATCTAACTCAAGGACGAAAAGAAACCCCTAGCCCCAATCCAGCAATCACTTTCCATGCTAATCAACGGCTTCCGTCAGAAAAAGTATATCATTTGCACGCCTGCTTTAAGAAAGATTATTGTGCAAATCCCAAGGTTCTCAATGGAGCCGCAATGAACGAAGGTGTATCTCCCGAATCACTTCCACGCGGGATTATATGCCCCTAAAATTGTATCAAATCCTGGCCACCTGGTCCTTGTTGTGGTCTTTGCCCAAACGGATTACTGGACTGCGCGCCATATCCACCTCCAAAACCGTTTGACATCCCAGCTGGGCCTGTGGCCGCTGGCATTTGACGGCCAGTACCGAAGGCTCCAGACGAGTTTCCGTATGAAGTCTGGGGCATGCCAGTGTATTGGGTTTGAAGAAATGGATTCGTGCCTGTTTGTTGCTCAGTAAGCCGCCCTAGGCCTGCGCCTGCACTGTTGACAAAGGTCCCAGGGGCAGTATGTTGGGCCGGAATACGGAGGTTGCCAGTGTTGCCAAAAGTATCCATACCCTCACCTGACGAAAGGAGAGCATTGAGTCTAGCAGCATGGGGGTCTTGTTCTTTGGGCGGAGGTGTAAAGGAAGTAATGGGGTTGTATGCAGGGGTGCTATTAAAGGATGATGTCTGTTGCTCTTGGAGTGTCGCCAGAGTGGGCTTAGCTTGTAAAGCCGAGGTCGTCTGAGGACGGCCAAATGAGGATGCGAAAGGATTGTTTGAGCCAGTTGGGGTCGGCTTAATAGCTTGCGCTTGTTGCTGATTGTTCGCCGCCCAAGGATTGTTGGTATTAGCAGGGATCAATGGCTCGGGTTGTGGTTGAGGCGAGAACGCATTCTGCTGACTATAAGGATTGAAGCCAGTTTGCTGTGGTGGCTGTGGCATTTGCTGCTGCTGCTGTTGTTGTTGTTGGCCATAGGGATCAAAGCCGTTTGGAGATGCATATCCGTTTTGGGATGCGAATCCATTTGAGAATCCTCCATTTTGATAACCCGTAGTTTGGTTCGGGAAGCCCTGCTGCCCCGTGTACATGTTGCCCAAGTAACCCGTTGATTGTTGCTGCATGCCTTGGTCGATCGGGTTGCCGGCCCAGTCTACTTGCGTTTGTTGCTGATAGCCTTGATTGAATCCGCCGGTAGGTTGCATAGTCTGGATAGGGTCGTCATCGAACAGAGAGGCAGCATTCTGATCTTCTAACTCTCTTCTTCGAAGCTCTTCCTCTTCCTTGCTCAGCTTTATAGCCTTTGCAAGGTCATCATCCTCCGGTTCTCCATTCCGGCTTTGACGTTTCTTTCGGTCTTCTTCCTCCTGGTACTTGCTGGCTTCAATCGCTAATTTGTACTCGGCATCTTCTTCATCAGCTCGCTGTGCTCGATGGGGACGTGTATTCCGTCGTTGCGGTTGCTCGTGAGTTGGCCCGAATTCTTCTATGCCAGTAACTCTTGACTTCCAGGTCTTACGGTCACTGCGCTCCGCTCGTAGTCTCTCCTCATCTAGAATCAATGCAGTTAATTCCTTGGCGGACACCCGAACTAACATCACGATTAGCAAGCCCCTTCCAGACAGTCTGCCCAGGGTCTCTTACCATTCTGTCCAACATCCCGGTCGTTTTCATCGATGTACTGAAACTCTCTTAAAGTCTTGATGATGAAGAGATTCTTGTGTACCCATGTAACGACTAGTTCTGAGCCCTCGTGGAGGCAGTAATCCAACACCTTAAGCGCCTTCAATACGTGTCTCCAGTTCTTTCCCTTATCGTTCAGTCGCTTGTCCAGCATATCCATGATTTCGTAGAATTCGTTTGATCTGCAGGACAAATGTCAATTTTTATCCTCAAGGAGTTAGGCCGTGCGTACGAATTAAAGGTCATCTGAGCGATTTCACTCATCTCCGTCCCTGTAGGTCCCCATGGATCGTTGCTCGTCGCTGTTGAAAGTCAGAAATGTCCTGTTATCAGAATAGCTTGCCCGTACCGTTCCGGACCTTGACCTGGACGCTAGAGTATCCTTTCGTAACATTTTTGACGCTTCTTATGACCTTCGACATGGTCGCGATGTGAAGCTCTCTCGGCGACTAAGGTGAGATGAGGTCTAGGATGAACAGTGCAAAGTCGTTATCTTGGCCAAATACCAAGCTTATCTGCCACTTTGAAGCGCTCCACGCGTGAGTTTTCGACTCCTACAATCGCAACGTTGGGTGACGGGAGGTGGCAGGAGGCGCCTTCTAGCCTAAGTTGTTGAGATTGAGATGTGAGCAGATGACCCGGCGGCCCCGCAGTCGCTGGATCGAGGAGAAGAAGGGGAATGAAGAATTAGAATCGGAATTGCAGTAGGAAAAGAGTGTTTCAATGATGGTTGTTGGACTCAGGTTAACGTTTCTTCGCTATGAGATTATGCGACAGGATAGACGTCGCGAGGTCCGGGCGGACAGCTCAAGTGGCCAAAGTTTGGGCGGATGACGAATGTGCCTCCGCCCAGAAAAGCATCACGTGTCAATAATATCAAAATTCAGAGGAACTCATGAATTTTCTTCAAAGTTATTCAAAAAAAAAAAAAAAATACAGTTAGTCACTTCTGCAACCTGAGTCTTAGTTACTTTAAGATTTCTATTTTTTCATTCTTTCTCTGATAAAAATACATTGGCATACTCTCTTTCTCATTCCTTTACTGCTCCTTTTCACGACTTGTAGTACCTTCATGGCCAAATCCGGAGAAACCGGTCCCAGACTTTTGTACTGAAATCATTCACCTCTCCCACCAGGTCCTAGTCTGCCTCTCATCGTCGTCCTTGGCCTCTATTTGTCTTTCTTGGCTGCTACTCGAGACATCCTCCGCTCAACCATGCTTGATTCCAACTATCTCCTCGTGAGGTATAATCTCCACTTGTCTACCCATGGGAATGCTTGGTCGATACTCGAGTCCGGCTGCGCGTAGCATAGCAAATCTCACAGCATCGATGCCCATGCGCTTTCCGTCAATCCATGTAGCCGCACTGCAAGCAATGACTTCTCCAACTGCTCCTCCATCATCCTCTGAATTTGGTTGGACCCACTCCTTCACACTCTCCATAGTCCTTCGCAATTCTGAAAGTTTTATATCCATCGCTTCAGACTGCAGCGATCCTTGTGTTTGATACACAATTTTGTCTGCCTTTGACAGAATAACTTGAAATGGTATCCCGAGATACTTGATAATAGCTAGAAGCTTCTGATCACTCTTTTTTACGCCATGCTCGGAATCAATGAGCACGAACGTTCCTTTCAGCTGTTTCCTCTTTTCCAAGTACTTCATAATCTGTGTTCCCCATTCTGCTCTCCCTCCCTGACCATATCCGGGCATGTCCATTACCACCAGTCTGTTCCGTCCATTGTCCTCTGCCCCACCAACAGCAAAGGCGTTCATGAGTCTGGTCCGACCAGGCTTTGAACTTGTATTTGCTATCCTCTTACAGAGAAGAGCATTTAAAAGTGATGACTTCCCAACATTTGAACGTCCGAGGAAGCAGATCTCTGGGCTGTCGCCGTAGTCCATCGTCTTGAATTTATCGGCAGACCATAGAAAAGCGGGAGGTTGCGCCTTGAAGAACTTCGAGGCATGATTGAGTTGCTCTGGGGTCGGTGGGAGTGTGTCCCAGTGGTATGATAACGCGGCGGCGGGGAATTTGATTCGAGCTGTTATGGGGTTCAAAGCCTCTTGGGGTTGATTGATGGGAGCATAGCTGGCAAGAGACCGGCAGTTGGATCTTGATAGACTTGCCCAACTATTGCGTGTACGGAGACATGATTGCAGATTTGTAGCCATTACAATAACCATGCACAATGCATAGAGAGAGTTTGCTGTGTTCAAGGCGAGGTGTGAAATTTTGAGGCGAGGCTGAGAGCCAAAGCATGTCGGACATTGAAAACGCCGATCGAGAAAGCCGGGTCAAATCTCTAGGATTACATCAACATCTTCACCTCAGCCATCACTTTCCTCCTCCAGCTACACGATGGCTACTCCTACGAAACTCCGGTCTATATATCGGGCCTTCCTACGCGAACTGCCTTCTCGCCCACTGTCCGAAAAGTCAAGGTCACCTCTACAAGCTCGCATCCGAAGCACAATCGCCTCCGAATCAAGAACCCCAATCGAACAGGCGGAGCAGTTCTTACAGTACGTCAAGGCACAAAGGATGTACGCAACATTGTTGGAAAGATATAATCCGGGGATGGGCATGGATGAAGAGGAAAGAGTGCGTCTCACTGCTAGAAGGGTTGGAATGGACTTGCCAGAGGAATTCTCGTACGGTGGCTCAGGAGAAAGCTCTGGAAGTGGGAGCAAGGCAGAATGAGCTGTATCCGGACGAAGAAGTGAATCACTCACTGCGCTGTGGGAGAAATAAAAGAGACGAGACGCACGATGAGATGAGACTGACCGATATATTTGGAATTGGGCAAGGCGCTGTGTTGGATCCGTCAGCATATTCTCATTGAGCTCTTTACGGACCAGAGCAACTAGTGGAATTGTAGCTCAATTTGAGTCGGGCCTGTAAGGAAGCATAAAGATGTATGATAATGTGGAGGAATAGCACGACTCAAGAATTCGGATGGAATCGAAAGCTATTCTCGGATTTTTCAGCGCCGCCGCCACATACTACTAATAAGATTTCCCGAGTCTGTCTGTCTCGGATCGAAATGTCATCACCAATTGAACATTCCATTATCCATGTTTGGAGGTTGAGATTGAGCTTGAGCTCCATGCTGTGCCTCGAAACAGCAGGTGGCTTTACAGAAGGCTGAAAGAACTTCCTACAGGTAAACTGTTCTCGGTCCAACCGCTATTCTGGGAACCGACACGGGTGAGCGACGGAGGTTTCCCGCACCCGTACCCTGTTCTATTTTTGTTTGGCTCGACGCCCGCCAACGGTTATCACGCAGTGTGATTCAAATTCGATGCTTGATCGTCGGAAGCTGCACAGCACTTTACAGATTCATGCTGCGAATGCTATACAGGCTCTATATGGCAGATACATGCAGCATTTAGGCAGGCTGGCCGGCACCTGACGCCCGCTGCCCTCGAGAGCTAGAAATGCCGACAGGCTTCCTGCATGGCGAGATTGAATCTCGGGTACCTCGAGCGTCGCCTCGGTGTCTGGCGGTATGGCGGTGGAACTGCGACGCTGCGTGTATAACGATTCCACATATAGGACCGCCATCACTGGCCGTGCATGCACACCGCAGAATCGTTCACATGGGCTCACATCTCATCGACCGGCATCTTATCACAGCTATCAGTGTCAGTGGGAAAGCTTAAATCTGGGATTTGTGCATGGAGAGCGCCCAAAATAAGCGCTGAGAGAAGCCAACCTTAACCGCAACAGGCGCCCTATTGGCCAACGCCGACGTGCACACCCAGGATCTCCTGCACATCACAGCAGCGCGGCCAATGGTGGAGCCTCCCATATTTAGACCCTGGCCCGCGTGCGGGTGGAGATGCAGCACCACCACTTCTTCATGCCCATGCTGCTGTGGTCTGTAGCAAAAGTTGCATGCATGGCAGGCATGGGAGGCAAGGACCGTGGAGCGAGGCAGGCCATAAGGGAGGCCGGACCCCTCCAGTATTTTCGAGATCTCTGCACGACGAGCCTCATCTTTCTTCCTTACTCTCTGGCTCCAGATGAGTTCGGAGCGAAGCCGTCGCCGCAAGACGCAGCCCAGAGCTCTTCGTTGGGCTTGAGCTGTCCTGTCTCATCCCCGCAAAAGTCGACACGCCAAGAGGATTTTGTGGCTATTCTAAGACGCGACCATCATGTCCACCTTGAGAGATGCAGCTCGTCGTCGACTGGAGCTCAATCCCCTCACGACGTCCCTCGGCCTCGCCCCCGGCCCCCAGGTTCACCAGACACCCAATTCGGCCATCTCCTCGAACTCATTGAGTGCCCCCTTTGGGTACAATCCCTCGAGTTACACCCCAGTCAGTGCTTCGAGGCCTTACAACCCTCAACAATGGTTGAACTCGCCGAGTGTTGCTTCAGATGCTGGATACGCCAGCATAGGGAGGGCTCAAGATACAGAAGGTATTTTGAACTATCCCCTCTGTACATACTCATATGCATTACACACGAGTTCTTGAGTTTTCCAAACATAATGGGGCTAATGCAACATCAGTCGTGACACCCGCCCCACCTCCCTACTCTCCACCACGAAGTCAACGTGCATCAGTGGTCTCCTCTAATGAGGAGGTTGTATCATCACCTGCTGCTCGGATATCCCCAAACTTGTACAGATCATCTCCCGAACCTGCTTCGACTAATACCTTTCCGCCTCCGCCTTCAGCACGGACACGTGCAGGCTCCAATGATAGACCACCATCCATATTCAACATCTCTACCTTCACAAGAAGGACTGCTCATGATTCCCCACGGCGATCCCCCGAGCTCAATAGAGAGAACGCCCCAGCGGCACGGCGTCCCGCACCGATATCCATTGAAGCACCGTACTCATCGGAGGAGGACCAGCCGTTCTACGCAAACTCTCGCCCGCCGGCTTCGCGAAGGGCTGCATCTACTGGGGCAATCAGTACACCCTCATCCTCACGCTCACGTGGGTCTTCACAAGTAAGATGGGAGCCAGGGATGCCACTGCCTCCCCCTCCGCCGGGTCCACCGCCAGCACAGTCAAGATCGCAAAGCATGACTCGGACGACCGATCATATGACATCTCCGCCAACCCGAAGGCCTCCTCATCTAATGTCAAGCTTAGGTCCAGTTCCCCCAACCCCTGCTGGTTGGGTGGATGAGGACTTATCAGTCAGGAGGAAGTCACCCAACAGAGGTCTTCATATCGATACAGCGGCTGCCAGTTCGAGCACAGTTCCTAATGATTTATCCAACTCCGGATCCAGCTCTTCAGGTCTAACAAGAGCTCACGCAGTGCGAGGGGACCCGAAGAGCATTCGGGAAAGAAGGTCCGAAAGCAAGACGAAGAGAGCTCCAGATCATGCCGAGGAGCCGTCAAATAATCCTTGGGCTGAGGCCATTACTCCGTCAGATATTGTGGTCCCTCCTGCTACTGTCCTCGGCCGACGACCAACGATTAGGAGGTCGACACCCAGAAGCGCAACGTCCAATCAAACAGACACCCCGAGTACTGCAAATCTCTCTCAGCACCAAACTCCCATACAAGGAGCAATCCCAGACACAGGCTCACGTGGATCTACTCCTCGTCCACCTCACTCTTCAAAGCGTCCTGAAGCTCCAACGCCGCCATTCTCGCCGGCACAGCTGAAAGCTGCGTTCAATAACAATTCTCCTGCAATACCTCCTAAAGCTTTGCCAACCCCCCCACCTCAGAGTCGATTATCTCTCGGCACTCCTGGCCGTCCTTCACCCAGCCCGTTGCATATACCCAACGAGTCAGCAGCAGTAGCGCCACCACGGGACCCTTCGAGACCTGGTTCGCGTCAATCCAGCTCGAGCCAACTATCACAACTTTCGCCGTCTGAGCAGTTTGCTCGTGCTGCTATCGAACGGCATCAAGCCTTTGCACAGAAGGAAGCTGCTGCTACGACTGATAGCGAACGAGTTCGCATATTCGCCGACTTCATTGTTAATGAATCTCGGTTACGGAGAGATAAGTACGCTGGTGCTATTGATGCAATGGGATCCGAGATTTTGGAATTAACTCGTGACCTCTTTCGACCGTACAGTAGCCCTCGTCGGGAATCCGAATCAATTCAGTCAACAGTTTCACGTTCAAGTGGGTGGACTCCTGATTCATCAGTTGGACCCAAATCTCCTGGAGTGCCTGGACAGAGATCTCACCGAGGCTCTTTGACAGCTGCTTTGCATGAGAAGCCGCAGATTCAAGGCGAGCGGACTTCCAGCTCTGGTCCACCCTCGCCGGCGCTTGCACGACCTGACTCTACCTACTGGAATGGCTACATGCCATCGTTGTCACCAATTCCAAGCATGAGCGTGAGCGAAGCACCAGATGGTTCGGATTCTAGAGGCAGACCGTCAAGCAGATGGTGGGAAGTGAGCCAGGAGGGTTCGGACGGTGTCGGCTCCATGAGGCTAGAACGATCAAAGCGCGAATCCAAGTACATGGGCGTGCCACGAGAATTGCGAGAGGCATTGCAATACGCCAATGGGGACCCACCACTCAATGGCAGTATGACAAGCCCTGAAGCAGCTGGCCCGAGCGAGAAACATGCCTATGGACCTGATGAATACCCCCCAGAGAAAGTTGGGCTACATGAACAAGATATATCATATTCAGCACCCTTAATGACCCCTTCGAAGCCTCAAACTCCATATTCAGCGCCGCCCATGACTCCAAACCCAGACCATCTGGACGTCTCCCGCCTCGTTACTCTTCCGCCACCGTATCCCCGCCATCATCCGGCAGTGAATAACAATCATCCAGACCTTACCTCGATTCGCACAATGGTCCGCGTTCTCTCTGACTTCACTGAAGTCGAAGCTACCAAAGCGCGATTTCACAAGACCAGTCGACAAATCAGAGAAGATCTTGCAGCGGAGGCCTCTAAGCGTCGGAACTCTTTGCGCCTGAATATCCAACGAGAAATTGAATCAGGGAATATGTCCTTTGCAGATGCTGCAAAAATCGAGGCAACCGCAGTAGCCACGGCCCAAGAGAAGGAGAAGGAAGCGTGCAAGCTTGAATTTGAGCTCTTCCAGAAAGAAGTCGTCATGCCACTCAACGACCTACTTACGGACAGAGTAGCTCGAGCGACAGACCTTTTCACCCAGTTACGAGGCCAACTTTTCGTTGACGCTCAGGAGCAGAATCCCAATCTTACACAAGAAGAAGGCGACGAGCAACCAGAGCTGCTTGAAAAACTAACCCTGCTCAAATGGATATTCGAAGCTCGTGAACAGCTGCACAGAGAGCTTTTCGATCTATTGTCCGACAGGAACGACAGGTACAGGGACATGGTCATCACACCATACCGCCTCGCCAAGAATGAAGAGAAGCTTCTGAACGCCCAAACATTCTTCGCCGAAGATGCATCGAAGCGGAAACTGGCCTTCGAGCAAGAGGTCCTGAAACGCACCGAAGAGTTCATGGATATCATCGAGGAGAATGTCAAGCGCGGCGTCGAGGTCCAGCTCTCTGCATTCTGGGACATCGCTCCTCCGCTGTCACGCATCACGGAGAAGATCCCAAGGGATTTGACGAACTTTCAGATCCAGATCCCGATGGCCGAGTACGAGGAGAACCCGAGCTACCATGTTTTCCCGATGCAGTATCTGCACAGCTTACTGGAGCATACGGAGAAGAGTACATACCAGTTTATTGAGAGTCAAACGAATCTATTGTGTCTGCTCCACGAAGTGAAGAGCGGAGTTACGCAAGCGAACTGTCGGTTGATGCGCACGCAGCGCATTGCGCAGGGCGAAAACGAGGCTGAGGTAGACAGGGAGCTGAAGGAGGTGGAGGCCGACGAAGAAGTTAGACTTACAGATGATTTGAAGGAGCGGGTTAGATGTGTGGAAGAGCAGTGGACTTCCTCGCTCGGCAACGAGCTCAAAGGGCTGCGAGATAGAGTGATGGGGTTCCTGATGGAGCAGGGAGGTTGGGATGAAGACCAGTGATACACATCAAACGAAAACGAGGAATTTAGTGAAGGTTTTTTTTTTCCGCTGTATTTAAATTGATACCTCACTTAAAATATTCAAAGGAAGATGGGGATTGGAGACATGGAGTGGAAGAGAGAGAGGGGAGGGTTCCAGGAGTGTTGGATAAGGATACCCATTGAAGTTTCACTTCACAATTGATCGAAACAAACAATACTTATTGCTGAAACCTTTACACGAGTCAGCTGTCTTACTCCCTTGCCCTTTCTAACCATCCAAACTCAATCCAAACAGACAAATAATCCACCAGGGAATCAATACTTTAAATTGATTCTATTGATTCTATTGCAGAAATGCAAGGCGTTGAATATCTCCGTTCCATTATGCAATCTTACATTTTTACCTAATCCATTTCAAAGGATTGAAAATCCTGCAGTTTATTTACGATTCATCCTTTCTTCCTGCATGCACGCATCCCTCCTTCGCGTCCCATATCCTCGGGTCTTCCTGCCCGGCCTCCTTGCATAACATAAGCTTATTCGAGAGAAATACCCATAATTCTCCGAGTGTAACTTGAGGATCCTTCGGCTGCGGGGTCACAGTACGGGATATATTTATCCGCGGGAACGAATCACGCGCTGGAGGGGTGGTATTACAAAAGGATTTGTGATGTTGTGTGACTTGGTGTATGGGTAATGTACTCGTTTAGGTGCTCCGGTTGGGGGTTTGTATTCTTATTTGTTTAGAAAAGGTGGGAGAAGGCAGGTTTGAGTGTTACGGAGAGAGACGCCGGGGGAAAGTTGTTGTGGCTGGGTACTCTATTTACATCTCGCGAGCTGGATGAGAGTGGTGGTTTAGATTGGATTGGATAAGTGCGATTTTAATGCAGAGAAGTAAAATGGCTCGATCGTATGGAGGGAGATGTCTACCTGCCTCTTTGAGAGAGGTGCGGGCTTGATATTGATATCGTAGGAAAACAGGTCACGAGAGAGAGAGAGGGAGGGAGCCGAGAGTGTGGGGAAGGGAACGATGGAGTTGTATGAGCCGAGGATATTTTAGATGCGTTGTAATAGGTGCATTCTAGACAGGACTTGCGAGTATGGGAGTAGCATTGAAGAGGATCCAGAATACTTGGAAAGGCTGTGTGTGATTCCTGCATTATCCAAAATAATCGAGACAGCTGTTGTTGGTATGATGGAACTCGAAATAAAGGCAAGATGCTGTTAGGATTCTACAAATCCACATAAGAATTTGCAAACAACTCACCGGCACGGAAAACGATCTCAAATAAGACTTTCGCATTGCAGTACTTTATGCAAAATACGCCTTCATCGTTTCTTCAAATGATAAGAGAGATTGTACGAGATATTAATAAGAAAAGTGTTGGTGGGATTTCATGCGCATCATTGGAAGCCAAATATAGAACTGGCGGCACCCGTGAGCGCTTGCTCGAACGGGCGCTCCAGGCGGTTTCCAGACGCGCTGTCGACAGCCGCCGAAGTAGGCAACCGCCATTCTTTCAGCGTTTCGCTCACCATGCCTTGCACACAGATACGTATCATTTGGAGGGCATGGTAGAGTGTCGTTTGTTTGATGAAGGATTTTCAGCAGAGCACGGCGAAGTTCGAGCAGCCGCGCGAAATCTCGCTGATACAAGCGCTGCTGGGCATCGGCCGGGGAGACCGCCCCTGCGCAGCCCCAGATGTCCAAATTTCCTTGGTGCAGAGGACAAGGAAGGTTCGAGCACAGCCACAGCTTGAAAGCTCAAGGTCTTCTTCCGATGGCTGCGAACACTCGCGGAGATTGGGGATGTTCCAAGATGTTGATTTGAGATGTCAGCTGGACGAATGAGAGAGTGTGGAACGAGAGTACCTCCAACAGTAAGATGGTTTTGGAAGGTCAGATCAGCCGCATGTCTACCTACTGTACGCGGCCTTCACAGCAAAGATGGAATTCACGATGTTGAGTGGCTGTCGAGAGGGCAGCGAAGATGAGGAGGGGCCAATCTAGAATGGGGCAGGCCTCCTGGGCTGTTTCAAAGGCAGATGAAGACTGCGCCAATGACAGCCGGCCCAGGTCCCTGGCGATCACTTGATTCAACATGCTCGTGCTGTGGGGCATCCCTGATCATCAAAGCGTGCCTTTCCTCTCTCAGCTACCCCCCTTACTGCCCTTAGTCATCCAAGGGACTCGACCTGGTGGACCTGGTGGACCTCGTCGATGCCGAGGACTCCAACCCAGACAAGCTCAAAATGTCTAGATCTTCAGCTGCGGGTGTAGGGAGAGCACATAAGGGGGAAATAAGGTGCGTCCCAAGATCGCCGGGCTGGGCACCGGCTCTCTGGTGGCAGAGGCATGAGATTTGCCAGACGCCAATCAAGGCCGCCCAGCAAACTTAGCAGAATGGCGAAGTTTGAAATTTTCTGGTTTTGCTGACTTTTCATTGCGGATGTGGGCTGCAAAGCCTCTCTCACGCGGCGTAATATCAGGTGGCCAAACCGTCCCCAGCCATCTCGCCAAACGCATGATGCTCAACTCGTCGGCATCTCGACGCATGCCCAAGGAGGCGGGGAGCGATCATCAACACCTTCAATCATGTGTCGCCATTCCAGCAACTAGCCCGGCCCCCCGTGCAAGGAACATAAAGATGCGTGATCGCTGGCAGAGGGGATGACCGTTGAAGAGCCATCATTCACCGCCAGCAAAAGTCGCAAAAGAACAACTCATCCGCCAGATCCTGCCCGTTGATGCCCATCTCCACACCCTCTTATTCTACACCGACAGTCATTTTCTTGCGTGGGAATAATAACTGGCGGTGATATACCAACCTCCTGCCTCAGTGCATAATCGCGTACATTACTTGTAGAGCTTCTTCCGTTTCCCCATCCATCACTACGGAACATTGATTTATCCACTCTATCCTTCGACTCTGCACGTCTCTTGGTACATATTACTCTGGCACGCAGCACGCACTTCGCGACACGCTTCTGGCCAAACACGAGATCTTGCAGGCGATAAGTTCGGATCCCCTCGTTTCACGATCATCGCGGGCCTGCATCGCCAATCTGCTATTGGAGCCAGCGGGAGTCGCAGATTCGACAGGAGCAGCAACGGATGAACGACGGCCAGCGGAAGGAGATCTGAGAGACGCAGGAGACACCACCCGCGCCGCTGAGGCAAGAGGGACGAGGTACGAGTACAGACCGACAGAGCGCCCTCACTCGAGCGGCATCTCCAGTGCCACGAGGCCACAGCGCACGACACACGCAAGCCTTGCAGGCAAATCAATCTCGCCTCCCTTGCCCCCCTTCACCAAGGGCCAAACTTCCCCTCCAGTCGATCATCCTCGACCCCCCTGCGCGGTGGGCTGAAACCTCCCTCCTTGCTCCACCAGCCATCCTTGGCTGTTTTTGGAACGAGGGGTTGACCGTCAGCATTCCTCCCCAGCGCCTAGGGACCCATCGCTCGACTCTATTTGCCAGCCATCGATCCTGGGCCAACCATCTCCTTCGAGCGCTCCAAATTCCTTACTGGAGACCAAAATAATCCACTCCTAGCCAGGCAAACTTAGAGTGTGCCAGCGTGTGAGAACGATTAAGTGCAGCGTAGTGGCAGTTACTCCTGACTTCCACCAGCCTGTCATTCTTGGTCCGGCCCAGACAACGACCCAGTGTACTCGAATACATATACCATCCACACCCAGCCCAATTCGAGGTTGGAAGAATCACTAACTCACTGACCTCCTCCTCGCCATCCCCGTCCCTCCTCACCATTCCCGATCTCGACTTCGAGCAGGCTTTTTGTCAGATCCCGGGTGCAGGTTCATCACATTCTCTCTCAGGAGTACATCATCTTCGACACCCTCGAAACGAAACACTCAGACCCGGCTACTCCTTTTTGTACGCGGCACACACGAGCCTGTCAAAACGCCACCTCCGAAAGTCTGTGCGTCCCCACGAAAAGCACCCCGAGCTCCTATCACTCGACAGGAATTCTGTACGCGGCTTCTTTGGTGATCCTCATCTGCTCAGATAATTTCAGCGGCAGCATCCAGTCCGGGCAGATCCTCCAGGCTGTTAGCGAGGCGGCATTGTTAAAAAGATCCTGCATCCCTCCGCTTCCACGATCTCGTCTCTCTCGACTGCAGCTGCTACTGCTCGCACTTGCAAGCCAAGCCGCATCGCTTCGGCCGCCTCCCGTCGTCAACCTCGCCGCTGCATAATTGAGTGTTTGCTGCGCCAACAACTTCGTCAGGCATCTCCGCTATAGCCTGCCAATTGGCCGTTGCCCTTTTCACAAAAGAAGAAAGCTTCCCGCTGGCCGGAAAGCGTCCACGACACTCCTCGTCACTGGCCCCGAGATCTGTCAACGATTTCGTGTTCGTTCATAGCTCCAGCCCAGCCCAGCTAGCCAGCAAATTTACTTTGCCGGTTGTCCTAAGCTCGCCCCACTTTGCGCCAGCCCTCCTATTCACAGCCTTCCCCAGCCTCGCTTCGGCCCTGCCTGACTACACTGGCACTAATTCCACGACTCTTCTATGACAATAGGAAGAACAAAATTATAAACGACAATACTACACGACAGCCTCAAATTTACAAGATACCCATTTTTATTTGCTTTGCTTTGCTCTTCTTCTGTTTGAATCATCAACACCTCGTCCGATCTTGGAAAGCTCTTAATCTTCCAACAACACCACACAACAACATCACAAATACAACATGTCGCCCTCAAGAGCTCTGAACGAGGCTGCCCTCGAGCACTTCATCTACATGCCCGTCAGCACCCAGATGGTTCAGTACCTTGCAATCAAGGCACAAGAAGTTATCCAGTGCGAACTCACAGCCACCCCACCAAGTCGACTACCTCCTTCACCACCTCCGTCGCCCCCCAACGACTCTTCAGAACCTCAACCTGACTTACCTTCTCTCGAACGCTTCATCAGCTCGCTGGTACGGAAGTCAAATGTTCAAGTACCAACTCTGATGACAACTTTGGTCTACCTCGAGCGTTTAAAGCAACGGTTACCTCCTGTTGCCAAAGGACTGAGATGTACTGTTCA
>Ga0302325_10017400_pt1 | contig 15198 bp, 13 predicted proteins | sample Palsa_T0_2_FD_201948 | JGI IMG/M metagenome (GOLD analysis project Ga0302325, IMG submission 201948) | Peat permafrost microbial communities from Stordalen Mire near Abisko, Sweden - Palsa_T0_2 | ecosystem: Environmental > Terrestrial > Soil > Palsa > Peat permafrost | place: Sweden: Abisko... | reverse complement strand
TCGACGCCTTCGCGACGCAGCGCTTCGTCGGCGACCTCCTGGGTGATTTTGCCGTCGGCTCGGACCTCGGCAAAATCCCGGACGCGACGCAATAAGCGATTCGCGATACGCGGCGTGCCCCGGCTGCGCCGCGCGATCGTCGTCGCCCCGGCGAGATCGATCGGTATCCCGAGGACCCCCGCGCTGCGCGTGACGATGCGCTCGAGTTCGTCGTCCGAATAGTAGTCGAGGTGGTACGTCAGTCCGAACCGCTCGCGCAGCGGCGCGGACAGCATCCCCGCGCGCGTCGTTGCGCCGACGAGCGTAAAGTGCGAGAGCGGCAACTTGAATGTTTTCGCATAGGCGCCACGATCCATCACGATGTCGATGCGAAAATCTTCCATCGCCGGATACAGAAACTCTTCGACGACGCTCCCGAGACGGTGGATCTCGTCGATGAACAAGACGTCGCCGGGTTCGAGCGCGGTAAGTATCCCGACGAGATCCTTTGGCTTTTCGAGCGTGGGTCCCGACGTCGGCCGCAGCGAGCGCCCCATGTCGCGCGCGAGCAGCGCCGCGAGCGTCGTCTTCCCCAGGCCCGGCGGGCCATAGAGCAAGATGTGCTCGAGCGGTTCGTCGCGGCGCTTGGCGGCCTCGAGCGCGACGCGCAGATTGTCGACGACGGCGCTCTGCCCGACGTACTCCTCGAACGTGCGCGGACGAAGGGTTGCACCGAGTACTTCCTCGGCCATCTGGGATTCCGGCGCGACGACGCGCTCGGCATCTCCCGGCCCGAGCACGACCCGGCGAGGTGAAGCCTCACTCATCGACCGTAGGGTTTCGCCAGAACACGTAAAGCTCCGTCCCGGCGCGAGGGTCGGAGCACATTCGAGCGAAAAACCGTGCGCCGAGCGCTGGGGGGAATTCGTGGATACTGAAAACCTTGTTATCATCGGGATCGGTATCGCCGTTGTGGCGATAGTAATCTGGATTTCGATGCTCCGCGCTCGCAAGCGAAGCGGTGAAACCGAGGCGGTTGCGCAGACGATCGGAATGTCGTTCGAAGGCGACAAGTGGAGCGACCCGTTGCGAAGCCAAGACCTAACGACGCAGCTTTTCCGCAAAGGCAGCGCGCGGCGTTTCGTCAACATCATGACCGGGACATCGCAGGGAATGCCGGCGCGGCTTTTCGACTACTCCTTCGTCGAAGGCAGCAGCACCCAGTCGCGCACCGTAAATCAAACCGTAGCCGCTTACGACGATCCGGCAGCGTCGCTGCCCGAGTTCGCAATCACGCCGGGAAGCCTGTTTAAAAAACTCGACGGGCTCCTCGGCCCGAAGCCCATCGCCTTCGACACGAATCCCGAGTTTTCGCGCCGCTATCGCCTTACCGGATCCGACGAGGCGGCGATTCGCGCGCTGTTCGTCCCGGACGTGGTCGCATACTTCGAAGGCCTCGATCCCGCCGGCAACTGGACCATCGAAGGGACGGGGCACACCGTGCTGATCTATCGCGCGGGCAAACGCGTCGCACCCGCGGAGCTTGCGAAATTCCTCGACGACACGAGTTCTCGCGCGCGCACGTTTTTCAGCCACGCGCCGGTTACCATCGTCTAGGACGCCTTTTGCGCGGCATGCAGGCGCCGGTAGACTTCCGCAAGCAACGCTTCCGCGTCGCGAACCTGCGGCGCGGCTTCCAGGGTGCCCGCGATCATCGCCTCGGCTTCGGCGCGCTTGTACTCGAGCTGCAGGAGCACGCCGAGCGCTTCTTCAGCGAAATCCGGCATGAGCGTCGCGGGCCGCACCGCCGGATCGCGAATGAGCAAGAACTTCGTGACCTTGCCTTGCAGCTTGGCCACGATATCGCGCGCCTTCTGCTGCCCGATGCCCGGGAGCTTGACCAGAAACGCGTGATCGCCCGCATCGATGGCCGCTGCGATGCGCGCCATCGGGAGTGCGAAGGCGCGAGCGGCCGTCTTCGGCCCGATGCTCGCGACCGAAATTAGCGCCTCGAAGAACTCGCGCTCGATCGCGTTCGTGAACCCGAAGAACGTAAACCGGCCGCTGTTGCCTTCGAGGTTGAAGGTCGGGTGGATCTCGAGCGTGACCCGCTCGCCGAGCGCGGTAGGCAGCTTATCCGCAACGCACGCCGGCAACACGACCTCGTACGCGAGCCCGCCGACGTCGAGCAGCACCGTCGACTCGCCGCGCTCGGCGATCGCGCCGGAGATGCGAGAAAACATCCTATGCGATCCCGAGGCGTTCGAGTCGCACGTGCGCGGTCTCGAGATCGGCGAGTGCGAGAGCTAGAGCGAGCGCATCCGAAACGTCGTCGGGTTCGGGCACGGTCGTCAACCGCAGCCGCAGCATGACCATCCGCTTCACTTGATCCTTGCGCGCGGCGCCGGAACCGGTGAGCGAACGCTTGACGTGCGAGTGTCCGAGGTGCCGCACGACGACGCCGTATTCGTGCGCCGCGAGACAGATCACGCCGCGCGCGTGACCCATGAGCACGGCGGTGGTCGGGTTCTTATACGCGGTCCAAAGCTCTTCAACGACCATCACTTGTGGCGTGGTCGCCGCAATCACTTGGCACAACTGCTCGTGCAGTTCCCCAAGACGGCGTTCGATCGGCGCACGCGTGCCCGGACTAATCGTTCCCGCTTCAACGAGACGCACCGGTTCCTGGGCGCAATCGATCACCCCGTACCCCGTGACGCGCAGCCCGGGATCGATGCCGAGAATGCGCACTAAGGACTGCCGGACGTTCCGTTGACGTAGAGCATCACGGTCTCGCCGGGCCGCAGCGACGTCCCTTCGGAGGGCTCCGTGCGCGCAACCGTTCCGTCGGCGCCCTCTTGCACGTAGGCGGTGTTGCCGACTTTGTACCCGTAGTCCTCGAGCAACGTGGTCGCGTCGCCTGGACTTCTGCCCCCGACGCTCGGGATCGTTCCCGGAACGCCGACATCGAGGTTGACGGTCGATCCTTTCGTCAGGGTAGTTGGCTTTTCCGGATCTTGTTTGACGACGGTGCCGGCAGCCGCGCTGCCGTCGACGAGATATTCCACGCTGGATTGCAGGCCGGCCGTTTGTAGCACGCCGATCGCTTCGTCTGCGAGCCGGCCCTCGACGTCGGGCACTTCGATTTGCGGCGCTCCGCTGCTCACGACGACGGAAATCGTCGATCCCGGATCGAGCGCCGTGCCTGGAAGCGGGTTTTGCGACGTCACCACGCCGGCCGCAATCTCGTCGCTCGGATCGCGTTCGGAAACGACAAACTTCAGGTTGCGACCGTCGACGGCCCGTTGCGCGTCGTCGACCATCAACGAAACCACATCCGGAACGTAGACCGGTTTGAGGCCCTTCGAGACCACGAGCGCGACGGCCGAGTGGATGCGGACGGTCGCGCCCGGCGCCGGCTGCTCGGAGAGTACCGTACCGCGCGGCGACTTATCGAAGACCTCGGTGATCTTCGGCGAGAGCTTCGCGTTACGGAGGTAGCGCTGCGCGTCGTCCGAGGAGTATTGGCGCACGTCGATCAAATCGACCGTGGGCAACCCGTTGCTGACGTAGAGTTGCACGACGGTCTGCGCGGGCACGTGCAAGCTCGGCGCGGGATCCTGTTTGACCACACGGTTCTGCGCGACTTCTTCGCTCGGAACCTCAACGACGTTCCAACGCAGACCGGTCGCATCAAGTTTCTTCTCCGCTTCATCCGCCGTTTCGCCCGTAAGGTTCGTCAGCGCGTACGTGACGGGCCCTCCGAAGAGATTGGAACGATTCGCGAATACATACCCGCCTGCAATTGCGAGCAAGAGCACGAAGAGGGCGACGATGTAGAGACCGCTGCGGCGCGGCGGCCGCTCGTGATGTTCGAGCACCTCGTGTTCCGCCGCGGAGGCCTCGGCTCGATGATCCGGTAGCCGTGACGGACGCGGCTTGGGATTTGGAATCGTTCGCGGATACCGGCTTTGCTCGCGCGTCGTTCGCGCATCGTGGGCGGTCGCAAGGAGCGGTTGTTCGCGCGCTTCGCGCAACGCCTTTGCAACTTCGACCGCGGACTGATAGCGGTCGCGCGGATCCTTCTGCATCAGCTTGCGAACGATCGCGACCAGCGCCGGACTGATCGAGAGATCTTCGGCATCGAGCGAGGGCACCGGACTCGAGACGTGCTTGAGGGCGACGGTGACCGGCGATTCGCCCGTATACGGCAGTTTCCCCGAAAGCATCTGATACAGAACGATGCCGACGCTATACAGATCGCTGTTTTCCTGAAGGTCGAGGCCCTGCGCTTGTTCGGGCGAGATGTAGAACACGCTGCCCATCACCATGCCCGGAGCCGTGATCGTTACCGTTTGCGTGGTGACCGCGCGCGCGATCCCGAAGTCGGAGAGTTTGACCACATCATCTTTGGTGATGAGAATGTTGGCGGGCTTGACGTCGCGATGCATCAGCCCCATACGGTGCGCGTAGGCGAGCCCGCTGCAGATCTGAGCCGCAAAGTCGATGGCGACGGGCTCCGGGAGCGCGCCGTCTTTTTCGATCATCTCGCCGAGCGTCGTTCCGTCGACGAGTTCCATGACGATGAAGTAATTTTCACCTTCACGGCCGACGTCGTAGATGTTGACGATGTTCGGATGCGAGAGCTTGGCCGCGTGTTGCGCTTCGATGTAGAAGCGCTGGACGAAGTCGACGTCCGCCGCCAAATGCTCGCGCAGCACTTTGATCGCGACCCGCCGCCGCAGCACCGTGTCGATGCCGGAGTAGACGACCGCCATCCCGCCCTGCCCGATCCGATGTTCGAGCCGATAGCGATCCGACAGATTACGCTCGACCATCTCAGCTATGCTCGCGCGCCAATGCAGCCGCGATCACGCGGCGTGCGATCGGGGCTGCGACGACGCCGCCGTAGCCCGCATTTTCGACGACGATCGCTACTGCCACGCGCGGATCGTCCGCCGGAGCGAACGCAACGAACCATGCGTGCGATCTTCCCGCCGCATTGGTCGCGGTCCCCGTCTTGCCGGCAACTTGGACGTCGGGGAGCGCCGCCGCGGTACCCGTGCCTTCGCGTACGACCGCAACCATCAGTTGCCGCACCTCGGCCGCAACGTCCGCCGTTATCGGGGTCGCGAGGGTGCCCGAGCCGCCCAATGTCTTTTCCCGGCCGCCGCCGCGCACGGCCCGAACGAGGTATGGACGCGGTTCGGCGCCGCCGGATGCGATCGTCGCGGCGACCAGCGCCATTCGAAGCGGCGTCACCAGCAAGTCTGCTTGCCCGAAGCCCAGCTGGGCGAGGATGCCCGGCGACAGCGAGTCGCGTGCGGGCAAGCGATCCCGCGATGCGTCGAGCGTGAAGTCGATCGGCTGACCGAAGCCCCAACGTCCGGCTTCCTCGTACCACGTATCCGGCCCCATTTCGAGGGCGACCTGGGCGAAATCGACATTGCTCGATAGAGCGAACGCTCCGGTGAGATCCTGTGTGCCGGTCGCCTCGCCTTCATTGTCGTGTACCAGAAAATCCCCGACCTTCAGGCTGCCGGGATCTCGAAAGACGGAGTCCAGCGTCACCGTACCGGCATCGAGTGCCGCGGCTGCGGTGAACACCTTAAACGTCGACCCGGGCGGGTACAGGCCGTCGAGGGCCCGGTCCAGCAGCGGGCTCTCGCTGCTCGCAGCCAGCTCCGCGAACGACGAATCGATCTTCCCCGGATCGAAACTCGGAACGCTCGCGAGCGCGAGCACTTCGCCCGTCCGCGGATCGAGAGCGACGCCTGCGCCGCGCGGATAAGCGCTCAGCGCCGCGTACAGCTCTTCTTGCACCGCCGGATCGATCGTCGTAACGACCGTCGATCCCGCCACCGCGGGCGCCGGCTGCGAGCCGTGGAACAACGCCGCGATCTGTGCGATCGGATCGTTTGCGGCCGGTTGTGCCGAGAGCTCGGCGTCGAACGCGCTCTCGAGCCCTGCCGTACCGTAGCGCGCCGAATCATATCCGACGACGTGCGCGAGCGCCGCGCCGAGCGGATAGACTCGCGTGCTTCCGTTCGACTGCGCGAGCACCGTCCCGTCGCGCGCGACGATACGACCGCGATACGGATCGAGCAGCGCCGCGCGCGGGTTGTGCTCGTTATGCGAGAGAGACGGTCCCTCGATGACCTGGACGTAGAGCTGACGCACCATGAGAATTGCGTACGCCACGACGAACAGAGCCGCGAGCCGCGCGATCGCGCGGTTGACGTTCAGCTGGCGACCGCCGGCCGCTCGCGCAGGAGCGTCATGCCCTCGTCCGTTCGCACGGCGAGATATGCGCCGTCACTCGCATCGCCGATCGCGATGTTGATTAATTGGCGCATGCGCTCTTCGGGGATCCCCGCGACCGCCAGGACCGGCTCCACTTCGAGCTCGTGCAACAGACCCGGCGCCACGTATGCGGCGCGCGGTAGCGTTTCGAAGAAGCGTTCTTCGTACCCCTGGTCGCGCCACGGCCCGCGTTTTCCGAACACGGTTGCGTGATAATCCCACGCGCACAAGCGGCGATCGTTCCAGACGAAGTGGTCGCGGACGCACATGCGACGGCAAACGGCGCACTGCGTCAGGGCTTCCAGCGGCCGGTCGAGTCCGTCGAGGACGTCCTCGGGAACGTCTTCGGGGTTTACCAAGAGCGATTCGGAAAGGCTTTCCGGCACCTCGGCGTGCCACCCGACGCGGACCAGCATCTCGAGATCGCGCAGCGGCGTGACGAATGAGTGCTCGTCTTCTGCCGGAAATGTCTGATCCACCCAACCGCCGATGTTGTCGGCCGCGATGCTCACGCGCTGCCATCCCTCGCCGATGGAAACGCCGGCGGGCGTCCACGCGAGCGGCACGAGCCACGCGGTGACTTGGCCTTTTTCCGGTCGCAGCGACGACACGAACACGAGCGTGCTCGCGTTACCGCCGAGAACGTAGACGCGGCCTTCGCGAGCGCCCGGCGATTTCGATTGTGTTTGTTCCATCGCCCCAGTGCTTCGGTTCGGCCCCCTCGCCGCCTTCGCGCGCGGGATGTGGGCCGGCGCGGGTTTAAGGCGTGAACAAGAATCCCGCGACGATGTCGTAGAGCGGATCGAAAAAGATGTCGGAGTGGCTTCCGCTTAACCCGCCGCTCGTATACGTTCCCGATGCCTTGCGCGCCGCGTGCACTGTGGAGAGATCCGCGATCACCATCGGTTTCTCGTACTGCGTCATGTCCGATGCGGTGTTCGCGGCGCTGACGACGAACGAATCGGCGCCGCCAAAATCGGTAATCGTCTGTTGCGTCGGGCCGGCCGAGCCGAGCGCCGACGGTGGCGCATGAAAGAGATTCGCGAGCTTTCCGGCCGCCGGATACCAGGTTCCGAGCGCTTCGTCTTGCGACGATTTGGTGAGCAACACGCGCAGGTTCTCGAGCGCGACCATATTGCCGTAGATGTCGCCTTTTTCGAGGTTGTCGTTGTCGGTCGCGCCTTGCAGCAACACCGCCCGGAACAACGTGCCTTCGGGAACGGAAATCGTACCGTCGGCGATATCGAGTTGGACATCGTTGAGCGCCGCGCAAACCGCCTTGCACCCGAAGCTGTGGCCGATCAAGAAAATGCGAAGCGCCGTGGCTCCGTCGCCGGAAGTGAGAATCAGTCGCACCATCGCATAGATCGCGTTCTTGCCGACCGCTTCCGCGCGATGCTCCATCGTGTAAAAGCTGAACAGCTGGACGGCGTTGAGCGGACTATTCGGATCCTCGGTTACTTCCGACGGCCAATGAATTCCGATGCCGAGCGAGTTGCGCGCCCACGTTTTCGTGGGCGGGTTCGTCGCAAGCAACAGGTTCCGGCGCGCGAGATCGACCGAGAAGCGGTTATAGGTTCCCATCGCCTGGTCGCCGTCGGTCGACCAGCCGTGCGAATAGACGTAGATGTCTTCGAACCCGAACGGCGCCCCGAGGGCGGTCGCGACCGAGCTCGTCATGGTCGGATCGAAGACGACCCCATTTTCGTTGGTTGGAACGATCAAATAATGAGACATCGTTACCTCTCCATCTGCGAATGATTGTCATACGCGCGCGCCGCGGGAACCTGCGTCGCAAGCGCTAACCGTCGCTCGAGGAGGGATCAGCTATGCCCGCAACCGTGAGCCTCGGTTCCACCGGTGACGACGTCAAGCGCGTGCAGCGCGGACTCGCGCGGCAACTCCTGTGGAACCCATTCGGCCCCATCACCGGCGTCTTCGACGCGACCCTAAAAACGGCGGTCGAGAACTTCCAACAAAGTCAGGGACTCACGGTGGACGGCATCGTCGGCCCCGCTACCTGGGCGAAGCTCCCCGCGTACACGGAAGGTTCTCCCGTGTTGAAAAACGGCTCGACCGGCCCCGGCGTCGGATGGCTGCAGCAAGTGCTCGGCGGAAGCGCCGTCGCCGTGCAGTTCACGCCCTACACAGGCCCGATCGACGGGGTCTTCGGCGCAGATACCGAGGCTGCGGTCAAAGCGCTTCAAACGTGGGCAGGCCTGACTGCCGACGGCATCGTCGGCGACGACACATGGTTTGCGTGGCTGACGCCCGGCTCCGCACAACAACTGCGGCTCGAAGACGCGTGCGGGTTACTCAAAGGCTTGGTCTAGCGCTTTCGCGCCTGGCTTGCCATCACGGCGACTCTTAATTAAAGGCTTGCGATGGCGCTCTCACGGTAAGCCTGCAGCGAACGCGGCGGGCCTGACGTCGACTCGAGCGCGTTTGCGAGGGCGCGGGCCGTGTCGAGGCTCGTCAGACACGCGACGCTCGACTCGACCGCGGCGCGGCGAATGCGATAGCCGTCGTTCTGTTCGCGCGGGCCTGCCGCGTTGATGATGAGGTCGACGGCCCGCGCGGTGATCGCGTCGAGGATGTTCGGCGAGCCGTCCGCGATCTTGTTGATGCGTTCGGAAGCTACGCCGTTCTCCGCGAGCAGCGCGTGCGTGCCCTGCGTTGCGATCAAGGTGAACCCGAGGTCGGCGTAGCGGCGCAGGATCGCGATCGACTCGGTCTTCTCGTCGTCGGAGATCGAAACGAGAATGCGTCCGCTGCGGCCTTCGCGCGGATCGGGAACGCGCACGCCCGCGGCGACGAACCCTTTGCGGAGCGCGCCGCCGAAGGTCTCGTCGATTCCGAGCACTTCTCCGGTCGACTTCATCTCAGGACCGAGAATCGTTTCCACGCCGCGCATCTTGGCAAACGAGAACACGGGCACTTTGACGACGACGAACGGTGCGTCCGGCAGCAAGCCCGTTCCGTACGGAAGGTCCGCGAGCTTTTCGCCGAGCGCGACGCGCGTCGCCGCCGCGACGAGATTGATGCCGGTCGCTTTCGAGATGATCGGAACCGTGCGGCTCGCGCGCGGGTTGGCTTCGATGATGTACAGCTCACCCGCATGGATGACGAACTGGATGTTGATCAGCCCGCGGGTTTGCAGTTCGTGCGCGATCGCGCGGGTGACGGCGATGATGTGCGCTTGCATCGCCGCGCCGATCGTCTGCGGCGGATAGACCGAAATCGAGTCGCCCGAGTGAATGCCCGCGCGCTCGATATGCTCGAAGATTCCGGGAACCAGGATGTCCGAGCCGTCGTAGACGGCGTCGACCTCGACCTCGAGACCGCGCAAGTACTTGTCGACGAGCAGCGGCGCACCCGGCGTAATCGGCGGCGCGGTCTCCACATAGCTCGCGAGCTGGCCTTCGTTATAGACGATCTCCATGCCGCGCCCGCCTAAGACGTACGACGGTCGCACGAGAACGGGGAAGCCGAGTTCGCGCGCGATCGTGCGCGCTTGACGGAACGAACTCGCGGCCTTGCCTTCGGGCCGCGCCACGCCGAGACGCTGCAGCGCGGCTTCGAACTTTTCCCGATCCTCGGCCATGTCGAGGCTCTTGCGGTCGCTGCCGATGATGCGCACGCCGCGCTCGGCAAGCTCGCCCGCGAGATTGATTGCGGTCTGGCCGCCGAACGCGAGCATCACGCCGCGGGCGCCCGTTGCATCGTAGGCCGCTTGCACTTCGTCGGCGCCCGGGGGCTCGAACACGAGTACGTCCGAGATGTCGAAATCTGTTGAAACCGTCTCGGGATTATTGTTGACGACGACGGCGGGGTGGCCGGCTTCGCGCAACGCCCAAGCTGCGTGCACGCAGCTGTAATCGAACTCGATGCCTTGCCCGATGCGAATCGGGCCGCTGCCGACCACGACGATCGGTTCGCCGCCCGGTCGGCGCATTTCGTCCTGCTCGAAGTGCGAGAGATAATAGTACGGTGAGCGCGCCGGAAACTCGGCGGCTGCCGTATCGACCATGCGAAAGGCGGGCGCCTCCGTCGACTCGGGTGCGGATGTCTTCGAACCGGTCAAACGCGCGATGCCGGCGCGCGAGTATCCGAGTTCGCGTGCGCGCCGCACGTCGGCCGGGTCGTTCTTCGCGCGCAAGCGCTCTTCGAGTCCGACCAGCTCCGCGATCTCCCACAGCCAGAACAGATCGATCGTCGATAGCTTCGCGATGCTCTCGGGCGTGCGGCCGCGACGCAGCGCCTCCGCGACCGCGAAGAGCCGCTCGTGCGTCGGGGTCACTTGAACCATTTCGAGTTCGTCGTCGCTCCACGTCTCGAGCGTGGTGCCGGTCAGCGTTTCGCGGCCGAGATCGAGTCCGCGCAGCGCTTTTATCAGCGCCGCCCCGAACGTGCGGCCGATGCCCATCGCCTCGCCCGTCGACTTCATCTGCGTGCCGAGGCGCGTATCGGCACGCGGAAATTTATCGAACGGCCAGCGCGGAATCTTCACCACGACGTAGTCGAGGGTCGGCTCGTAGGCAGCTTTGGTGACCCCGGTAACCGGGTTTTCGATCTGATCGAGCGTCATTCCGAGCGCGATCTTCGTGGAGATCTTCGCGATTGGGTAGCCCGTCGCTTTCGAGGCCAACGCCGAAGAACGGGAGACGCGCGGGTTTACCTCGATGATGTTGTACTGACTGCGGTCAGGATGCAGCGCAAACTGAATATTGCAGCCGCCCTGGACGTTGAGCGCGCGAATCACGTTGAGGCTCGCGGTGCGCAACATCTGATACTCGAGATCCGAAAGCGTTTGCGACGGCGCCACGACGATCGAGTCGCCCGTATGCACGCCGACCGGATCGATGTTCTCCATATTGCAAACGATGATGCAATTATTCGCGCGGTCGCGCAGAACTTCGTATTCGATTTCCTTCCACCCGAGCAGGCTCGTCTCAACGAGGGCTTGGTGGATGGGCGAGGCTTCGAGCCCGATCGCGAGCGTCTCGCGCAGCTCGGCCTCGTCGCGCACGACGCCGCCGCCCGTGCCGCCAAGCGTGTAGGCGGGGCGAACGACGAGCGGGTAGCCCATCTCGGCACCGTAGGCGACGCCTGCCTCAATGCCGGTAACGATCGTGCTCGCCGGAACGGGCTCGCCGATCGCGAGCATTGCCTCTTTGAAACGCGCGCGATCTTCGGCAAGCACGATCGTCTCGAGCGGTGTGCCGAGCAACTCGATCTTGTAACGCTCGATGACGCCCTTTTCCGCGAGTTCGACGGCGAGGTTGAGGCCGGTCTGACCGCCGAGCGTCGGTAAGAGCGCGTCCGGCCGTTCGCGCTCGATGATCGCTTCGATCGAGTCGACCGTCAGCGGCTCGAGATACACCGCATCCGCAACTTCGGGATCGGTCATTATCGTCGCCGGATTCGAGTTGACGAGGACGACTCGCAGGCCTTCTTCGCGCAGTGCACGGCAAGCTTGAACGCCGGCGTAGTCAAACTCGGCGGCTTGTCCGATGACGATCGGACCCGAGCCAATCACGAGGACGCTGCGAGGCACGAAACGCTTAGTTTGAGGTCCAGGGGCCGAAGGCCCCCCGGCTTGCAGCACTAGGAGTGCGACTTCAGTCGGGACTTCGCTCTTGGTCGGGGGCTGCGCGCCCCACGAGTAGCACCTCGATGCGCTCGAGGCGGTCGATCACTTCGCTGCGCTCGCGGCGCTGCAGACGCACGGCCATCGCGCTGGAAAAAAACGAGATGCACGTCAAACCACCCACGATGAGGACACCCGCGACCGCGCGGCCCTCGTCCGAGATCGGTTTGGTCGAGGTGACGCCGACGGTAAGCACGATCGACACCGCGAGCCAGAACGCATCCGCGAAGGTGTGGATTTGCGGATTGATGCCCTTCTCGAACTCGAAAAGGGCCAGCGAGCCGAAGAAAATCAGCGCGACGAGCCCGAGGATCCCGTACGCGAATAGCGGCTCGCTCACGGCGCTGTCGAACTTGCGAACGGCGCGTACGAGGCGGGCGATCGCGAACGAAAGGGCACCGAGCCGCGCGAGCCGCAGCAGCCGCAACAAGCGAAAGACTTGAAAGCTGCGCAACAGCCGCAACGTTGAGATCAGGGAGAGTAACTCCAGGATGTGCGTCCGGACGAAGCGCACCCGGTCTTCTGCCGCGTACAGCCGGCTGCCGTACTCGATCAGGAATATCGCCGTAATCGCGATCTCGAGTCCGATCGTCAGGGCCGTTGCGCGGAAGCCGAACAGCCCGTCGTTGACTTCGCCGATGACGACGTACGCGCACGCGAGCAGCGCCATCGTCACATCGAGGGCGATTTCGTACCGCTCGAGTTGAGCGCGCAGCCTCAGGCGCACGGCTTAGGTTCTGACGCTCCCACTCACGTGCCGGGACTTCCACAGGTACAACCAAAACGCGAGCCCCGCGTGCTCGCCGTAGGGTTTGAAATGGCGCGCAATCGTGCGATCGGCGATTTTCTTCTTTCCTTTCAACAGCGCATAGCGCGGGCGCGTCCACGAATCGAGGATGAGTCGCGAGCTGCGACCGAAGAGCATCATCGCGTGTGCCGCCGCGTACGGGCCGACGCCCGGAAGTTCCAGCAGCCGGTCTGCGAGGTCTTCGTCGGAGAGCTCGGTGCGAGGAGCGGAGCGCCACGCCTCGAGATCGATTTCGCCGCCGGCCACGGCCTTCGCGAGCGTACGAAAGTACGCGCCGCGATAGCCCGCGCGCGCTACGTCGCGATAGAACGACTCGGGCGCTTCTGCCATCGCCTCGGGGGTCGGGAACGCACGGCCGCGCCAACCGGTCGCAGGCGAGCCTGGGGCTTGCGTCCCGAGGTGTTCGACGAGCGCGAGGATCATGCGTTCGGTCGCCGACCACGCGCAATTGGTCGTGCAGATCGTGCGTATGACGTCTTCAAACGCCGTCGGACTGCGCAACAAGCGGCCGATGCCGCCGTCGGCGACAAACGAGAATTCGGGATCGTGCGCGAGCGCATCGTACAACGGCGCCAGGTCGTCGTCGAGCGCGAACATCGTGCGCACGATCGCGACGATTTCCGCGCGAACGCTCGCGCTCGGCGCCCGTCCCCTGACGGTAATCGCGAGCGTCCGCGCAGGCTTCTCTTCGATGTCGAGCGTGCGCGCCGTCCCGTCGCGAAGACGCACCGTGGTGCGCAGCGTGCGTTCGCCCTCACCCAGTTCGTTTGGTGCGAGCCACGCCAGACCGTGTGAGGCGAGCGTACCGCGCATCGACACCGGTTCGCCGCCGGCCCCTACGAGCGGAATCGAGAACGTCGTATGAGCGCCGGCAGCCATGCGTTGCTGTTTTGCCGCGGCCGCAGCCGGGACCGCTCGCAGCTACGGTGAGAGACGCAGGGTCCGCCAGTCGCCGCCGTCGCGCACGTAGGCGACGCGATCGTGCGAGCGATCGCGCCGGCCTTGCCAAAATTCGAACGCGGAGGGCACGACGCGGTAGCCGCCCCAAAACGGCGGGCGCGGAACGTCCCCATCTTCGAAACGCCGCGCTTGCGCGGCGACCCGTGCCTCAACGAACGCGCGATCCGGAACGACGCTGCTCTGTGCCGATGCCCATGCGTTCAACCGGTGCCCCCGCGGACGCTGCGCGAAGTACGCGTCCGATTCGGCCGCGTCGAGTCGCTCGATCCCACCCTCGATGCGAATTTGCCGCTCGAGCCGATCCCAAAAGAGCAACAGCGCCGCGAACGGATTGGCGTTTAGCTCGCGGCCTTTGCGGCTCTCGTAGTTCGTGAAGAACGCGAACCCGCGCTCGTCGACGCCGCGCAACAGCACGATCCGTAGCGACGGCACGCCCTCGGGCGTCGCCGTCGCAAGCGACATCGCACCCGGCTCAACGATGTCGGGGTGGGCGCGCGCCTGCTCGTACCAGGCGGTAAATTGTGCGAACGGGTCGGGGGAGACCGACCGTTCGTCGAGTTCCCCCTTCTCGTAACTTACGCGCTGCTCGAACACTATCTGTTCCTCCCGGCGCGGCGCTTAGTTCGCGCGCGCACAGTTCTTGTTGAGCGCGACGTTCTGGAGCGTCGCGATGGCTCCGGTCTGGGCATTGACGAACAGGTCGAGCGCGATCTGTGACTTCGCCGAACGCTGCAGCTGCACGTGCCACGTGGACTGGTCGAGAGCCGTGCCGTCGTCCCCGGGCAAGAGCTCGAGCTTTATCACGGCGCCCGCATCGGCTTGCGGGACGCAACGCTTCGCGATATCGAGCGCCTGCACGGCGGATGGGACGGCCGCGCTACTCGCGACCGGTTTCGACAAGAGTTGCCGCGCTAGAACGACCGCGAGCAGCACCATCGCGATCGCGAAGGCGATTTGCTGGATCCTCGCGGGCCAATTGAACACGGGCGAGTAAAAGATCAGGATCTTCCGCTGCACGTGCAGCGGGATCGTTGACTGCGCCGCGAGCCCCGCGATGATGCTGGCCGCCGCCGCGACCCACGAGCCGATGAGGCCGATGCGCGCCCAGAAATCGTATGCCGGGGCCATTGCCACGAGACCGATGCTGAATACGAGCGCCCCGGTCGCAATCGTCTCGAGCGCGTTGATGAAGGTCCCGGCGAGATCGGTGGCTTTGAGGTCGTTCTCGGTTGGAGCGATCGCCTCGTCAGGCGGCACGAGCGGACCGCACCACGCTCGCATCACCTAGCACCAGCCGACGAACCAGCACTTTTGGGCGATGCCCGCGAGCACGGCGCCGGCATCGAGACTCGCGCGAGCCCCCGCTGCACGCCCCGTGAAATCGTGTCGTACGGCGAGCGCCTCTTCGAACTGCGCAAATGCGGCGTTCTCGAGGTCGACGCTCGTCAAACCGTCACGCTTCACCGCCGCGAGGACGTCGCTCTCGCGTTCGTGCGCG
>Ga0302325_10017399_pt1 | contig 15199 bp, 10 predicted proteins | sample Palsa_T0_2_FD_201948 | JGI IMG/M metagenome (GOLD analysis project Ga0302325, IMG submission 201948) | Peat permafrost microbial communities from Stordalen Mire near Abisko, Sweden - Palsa_T0_2 | ecosystem: Environmental > Terrestrial > Soil > Palsa > Peat permafrost | place: Sweden: Abisko... | reverse complement strand
GGGGGTCGAGGGGCTGATCCACATCAGTGAAATGACGTGGTCGCGGCGGATGAAGCATCCCTCGAAAGTGGTTCGGCCCGGCGATCAGGTGGAAGCGGTGGTGCTCGAAGCTCATCCCAAGGAGCGGCGCATTTCGCTCGGCCTCAAGCAACTGGAACCGAATCCCTGGACCACCATCGACAGCCGCTACAGCGTGGGGTCGGTAGTCGAAGGCCGCGTCCGCAATATGACCGATTTCGGCGCGTTCATCGAAATCGAGGAAGGCATCGACGGGCTGGTCCACGTTTCCGACCTTTCCTGGACAAAACGCGTCAAACATCCATCGGAGATTTTGAAAAAGGGCCAGGTTGTGCAAGCTGTGATTCTGCATATCGATTCCGGCTCGCACCGCTTATCGCTCGGCATCAAACAGTTGCAACCGGACGCCTGGGAGAGTTTTTTTCAACGCCACAGCGTTGGCGATACGGTACAAGGGCGGGTTTGCCGGCTATCCAGTTTCGCCGGCTTTGTGGAAGTGGCCGAGGGCGTGGAAGGCATGTGCCACTTCACCGAGGTTCCCGGCTACGCCGGCCGGCGCGGCTCTGAGCCGCCGCTTGCGGTTGGACAGGAAGGCAGCTTTAAGATTATCAAGATGAACGAGGCGGAGAAAAAAATCGGGCTGAGCCTCCGCGCCGCCGCGGAAGACGAAGAGAAGAGCCGTCTGGAAGATTATCAGCGGCAGGCGGCGGCGGCAACCACCACCATTGAAGAGGTGATGAGCCTCAAGGACCGGGGCGCCGAATAACTTGCAAAATTCTTATATTCAAGCGATACTGCGGATTCCCAAGGGATTTGCACACAGGAGCATAGGATGACAAAGGCGGATCTAATTGAAGAAGTCTCCCGGGTGGTGGAGATGACCCGAAAGGAATCCGAGATCATCGTGGAAGCGATTTTCGACAGCATCGTGAAATCGCTGCGCACCGGAGACAAGATCGAGATCCGGGGCTTCGGAAGTTTCCGCACGCGTCAGCGCCAACCGAGAATCGGCCGCAACCCCAAGACCGGAGCGCGCGTGGAAGTTCCAGCGAAAAAGATTCCCTACTTCAAACCGAGCAAAGAATTGAAAGACGTCGTGAATACTTCGCCGGCCCCGGCCAGCCCCGCGCCGCCCGAGCGGGTTCCCAGCCCTTAAACCAAACCCGTTTTACAAGGTTTTGGACAGCATGGATTACCTTTGGACGCCCTGGCGGTATCGGTATGTTACCGATCCGCGCCAGAGTGCCCAGGGCCGGGGAAACGCTTGCATTTTTTGCTCCGCGGCGGCATCCGCCAGCGACCGCGACGCACTCATCGTCTACCGGGCCAAGTGGAACTTCATCATCGTGAATCGCTTCCCCTACACCAGCGGTCATGTGATGGTGGTCCCATACCAACACGCGCCGTCGCTGCTCGAACTGCCGGATGATACGCTGGCCGAAATGATTCTCCTCGCGCGCCAGTGCGAACGGCATCTGCTCATCCTCTATCGCCCGGACGGATTGAACATGGGAATCAACATCGGCAAAAGCGCGGGCGCCGGCGTCGCGGACCATCTTCATCTGCACGTGCTGCCGCGGTGGACGGGCGACGTCAGCTTCATGACAGCCGTCGCCGAAACCAGGGTTCTGCCGGAAGAAGTGGACGCCACTTGGGAAAGGCTCCACGCAGCCTTCCAATCGCCGTGACGCGCCGCGACTTCTCCGAACGGGGCGACCGCTTGCGCACGCTGCTCGTCTTCACCGTGCTGCAGGCATTCCTGCTCACCGTCAATCCCCACCTGCTGCCGATGTGGTCCGGCGAGGCCAGCGCCGTGCGCCAGGCGCTGCAGCCCGCGGGCACGGATATTCAGCCGCTTTATTTTCTGTTGGCGCGCCTCTGCCTCAAGCTGACCGGCGCCGGCGATCCGCTGAAGTCGCTGCGGTTGCTTTCGGCGCTCTTCACGGTCTGCGCCACCATCCTGCTGGAACGCCTCTGGCTACGAAAAATCGCTACCGAGACCCACCAATGGGTGCTCTTGCTCTGGGCGTTTTCGCCCGCAATGCTGCTGTTCGGACGAATGGCGCAGTCTTACAGCTTGCAAGCGCTCCTGACCGTGATTGCGATTGGGAGCCTTCTCCGCTTCAAGGAAGACTCCAGTTCGTGGAAGCGCCTGGCCGCGTTGGCAGCTTCGCTTATCGCGCTGCTATACACAGACTATCTGCCAGGTTTGGCCGTCTGGGCCGCCGCCAACACGCTTCTGTTAGCCGGCCGGCCTGCGGCGGCCGCCGCCAACCAGGTCCCCCGCCCAATGCTCTGGAAAACCGCCCTGTTGCCCAATCTCATCGTCGCCGCCGCGTTCCTGCCGGGGATACTGACCCTCGCATCCGCACTGCCGCGATGGCATAGAGATCCCTATAGTCTTACTGGCAATGGATTCCTCGAAGCGGCGCTGAAGCTTGCTGCCGGATTCTATTCACTGGTCTTCGGCGAAGCCATCCCGATTTGGCTGCTGGCTCTCTCCGCGATCGTGGCCGGGCCCTATCTCTGGATTCTGGCGGGCACGGCGCGGGCGCATCGCCAGTGGCTGCTACCTTCCGCAACCCTGGCGTTGCTGGGATATGCCGGCGCCGCGTACTGGGTTTCGTATCCGTTCATGGGGGCGCGCCTGCTGTTCTTGTTGCCGCTGTTCATAGTGACAGTGGCTGCGGGCATTGTAGAGACAGGCCGCTTGGGAACGGTCTTCGGCGTGGCGTTATTCGCCGCCGGCGCGGGCGGAGTGTGGTCTTACTTCGAGGCCCGCGACATGATCAACATCGCGTACGTGGCGCCGCAGCAGCAGATCGCCGGCGCTATTGCACGGCGCTCTGTGCCCGCGGATACGGTGGTTTGGGTGGATGGCCTGAACATGGATGAAGCGGTACTTGCCTACTATCTGCCTGCCGGCTTTGCCGTACGCGTGCTGCGTTCCGGGTCCGATGCCGGCGCGGCGTGGAATGAGGTCGAGGGTAATCCCGGCGTCCGGCATGTGTGGTTCCTGCGCAGCCAGCAGGATACTTCTCCGGGCCAGACTTTCGAAAAACTGGAAAAACGCATGTTGGATTCCTGGCACTATCGCACCCTGTACCCCTATGTGCCGGCGCCGGCCGCGTATCGCCTCGTCCTGACGCTTGTGATGCGCGTAGCGCAGCCCCCGCGCTATCTCTATCAGTTGTGGGAATTCCGCAGATAACCCGCGATCGCCCCACTTCTAACTACCCAAACCCACCAATCGCTTCCACCCCGTTTTCTTCGCCCTTACTCCAAGCAATCTAAGAAACGGCTCCGTTTCTTCCGCGGTTAAAGGCTGAATGCCCCGGATCGCCTGAATCACCTCCGCCATGCGGCAAAAATGGTCGATGCAGTGCCAGCAGCGCGTGACATGCCGTTCCATCTCTTCGCGCCCGCGCCACGTTTCCCGTCCGTCGAGCACATTCAGAAATGCCTTGTCCGGCAGACACTCTTCGGTCTTCGCGGCCAATGCCTCCAGGCCGAGCGCGCGCCCGTTTTCCGCCAGCAGATTCCGGCGCCAGGCGTCCACTTTGCCGCGCAGCAACTCCTCGGTTTTCTCGCGGATTTTCGCCACCGTCTCGGGCGACATGCGGAGAATCGCGCCGCTCTCTTTCGGATCGTAATGCATGGTCTCAAGCCATGCCGCCAGCTTCTCCACTACCGTCAACGGCGCCAGCGCATCGGCTACCGTTGCCAGATCGACGGCGATCTCCGCCGGCGCAACCGGAATCTCCACCAGTACTTTCTGGCGTAGTTCGGCCACGAACCATCTTTCGGGGGCTGGCTCCAGCGACTGAAACATGCTTGACCCGGGATCGTGCAACGCCTGCAGCACCGGATCGATTTCTCCGCCGCCGTAATGCGCCAAAAACTTGCGGATCAAGGGGACGTAATTCACGACGAAGTGCGTCCACCCTTCGGATTTGTCCGCGCGGCAATCGCGGGCCATTTCGTAACAGGTATAGATCATTCCCTTCAATCATACGGGTCCGCGCGCACTGCCGGAAACTGTAATCCACCGCCGCCGGGCAGCGGCGTGGCTTAAACCTGGTTCATGCCGCCGTCGACAGCAAGCTCGATTCCCGAAATGTAGCTTGAGTCATCCGATGCCAAGAAAACTATGGCCTTGGCGACTTCGTCCGGCGTGCCGACACGCCCCAAAGGGATACCGGCCGACATCTGCTCCGAGAACTGAACGACTTGCTCGGCGCTCATACCCAGGCTGGTGTTGTATCCTTCCGTGGGCACAACGCCCGGGCTGATGGCGTTAACACGGATCTTACGCGTCTTGAGGTCGGTCGTCCAGCCGCGAGCGAAGGACCGGATGGCGGCTTTGCTGGCGGCGTAGACGCTGAAGGCGTCCGTCCCTTTCGAGGCAGCAGACGAAGCCGTCAGGATGATAGAGCCGCCGTCTTTCAACAGCGGCAGGGCCTTCTGCACTGTGAAAAGCGTGCCGCGGACGTTGACGTCGAATGTTCTGTCAAAATGCTCTTCCGTTATTGCGCCGAGCGGAGCAAAGGATCCGACCCCGGCATTGGCGACCAGGATGTCAATGCGTCCCTTCTCTTTTTTTACCTGTCCATACAAACGATCGAGATCGGCCAGATTGGCGATGTCGCCCCGAATGCCGGTGACATTGCGGCCGACTTTCCCGATGGCCTCTTCCAGTTCGTTTTGGCGGCGGCCCGTAATGAAAACATAGGCGCCTTCCGCGACAAACCGTTTCGCCGTCGAGAGGCCGAGGCCGCTGGTGGCGCCGGTGATAACCGCTACTTTTCCATCTAGTGTATTTGCGTTCATAATTGTGCTCCGTTGATCCACTGCTCAGGCGTACGCCTCATTCTGTAGCGATCATTATACAATGTATGTTGCGGGAAAGAGTTAAGCAGTTTAGTATTTCGTTACAGGTGGCAGGATCCTCAAAAAGAACCAGCAAGGCACGCGGACGTCCTCGGGCATTCGACCGGGACGCGGCTCTTCATCGTGCAATGGAATTGTTCTGGCGTCAGGGGTATGAATCGACATCGATCAGCCACCTCACATCCGCTATGGGAATTACTGCGCCCAGCCTCTACGCCGCATTTGGCGACAAGGAGCGCCTGTATCTGGAGGCCGTGGGGCGTTACAAATCCGGCCTCGGGAACTCAGGCCGCATCCTCGCCGGGGAGGCGACCGCGAGGGGCGCCATCGAGCGGCTTCTCGAAGCCTCGGCGATCGAGTTGACAAACACCAAGGACCATCCGCCAGGGTGCATGGTGGTTGCGTCGGCCATCAATGGCTCGCCTGAATCCGCCCACTTGCAGGCTGCGCTCAAGGGTTGCCGCCTTGAAGCGGAGGCGCGCATCACCGCCAAGATCAAGCGTGGCGTCAGGGACGGAGAACTTCCTCCCCGCACGAATGCAGCGGCGCTGGGCAAGTTTTATATGACGGTCATGCAGGGCATGACGATTCAGGCTAGGGACGGGGCAACGCAAAAGGAACTGCTTGCCGTGGCCAGGGCGGCGATGCTTCAGTGGCCTGACTTTTCCTGAGTACAGTGTGTTGCCTCCCTGGCCCGCCCGTGTAGTCGCAGTTATGACCAACGCATCGAATCTGCGATGTAACACCCCCGTACTTCTGGCCTGTGTTTACCTATGGCGGCCATCGGGCGTTGAAGGCTTCTTCGATTCAATGATCCAGGAATTCGCGCCGTTGACTTTGGGACCAACGTGGGGTAAGCGAATTCAATCCGGCCTTGCCCTTGCGGATGCTGAAACGACTTCGTGGTAGTGGGCGCCCTGGAACTTTCTAGCCCTTGCGCCCACAGGCCGCCGGGAGTAAGCTGCGAATAGAGGAACGTTGTCATGAAGGTTCTAATACAGCTTGCTATTTGCAGTGCGCTTTTTCTGGGCATCGCCACGGCCCAGCATCGTGGCGGAGGCGGCGGAGGTGGCGGTTCTCGCGGCTCGATGGGCAGCGCTTCCCACATGGGCGGCGGAGGAATGGGCTCCAGTTCGATCGGCCACGGCGGCGGGTTAGTCGGCGGAGGCGGACTGGCCTACCGTGGCGGATACGGCTACGGCGGCCTCGGATACCGCGGCGGATACGGCTATCCTTACTACGGGTATGGGCTCGGCTTCGGCCTTGGGTTCGGTTACCCTTATTACGGTTACGGTTATGGCTATCCCTACTATGACCCGTATGATTACTCTTATCCGGCCTACCAACCCGCATATCAACCGGCTTACCAGCCGTCCACGACCGTGGTCTATCCGCCGTCGCAGCCGGCGTATTCGTATTCCGACCACGCCACTCCCGTGATGCACGAATACGATCAATACGGGCAACAAATGGGCGCCGGCAGCCCCACCCCAGGCAGCGCCGCCGCATCCAGTTCGCCCATCTATCTGATCGCGATGAAGAATCACAATATTTATGCGGCTAGTTCCTATTCGGTGAATGGAGCAGCGTTGCAATACGTAACCATCGACCACGCGGAAAAACTGGTTCCGCTCGATGACATCGACCGCGATATGACGATGCGCTTGAACAGCGAGCGTCACGTCGCATTTCAGTTGCCCACGCAGCAGTAGGATCGGCGCAGCGGGGCCGAGGCCGGATCGTACCGGTCTCGGCGTCTGCGCGTCGAAGTCTCTCCCGATCACCGCACCTCCCGCACTCCTTCCGGAAGCGCCAATCTGCGCTTTTGCTGGTAAACTTGTTTGATCCACAATGCCACTTTCACCAGGCGCCAAGCTCGGCTCCTATGAGATCCTGTCGTCCCTCGGCGCAGGCGGTATGGGGGAAGTGTATCGGGCGCGGGATACGAAGCTCGATCGTGACGTGGCGATTAAGGTTCTTCCGGCCGCTCTCGCGCAAGATCCCGAGCGGCTTGCCCGCTTCAAACGCGAGGCCAAAGTCCTCGCATCCTTGAACCACCCCCACATCGCGCAAATCTACGGCGCGGACGATCATCCGGCGCTGGTCATGGAATTGGTGGAAGGCGAGGAGCCAAAAGGGCCGCTTCCCATCGAAACCGCGCTCAACTACGCGCGCCAGATTGCGGAGGCACTCGAAGCCGCGCATGAAAAGGGCATCGTTCATCGCGACCTGAAACCGGCGAATATCAAAGTGGCCCCCGCCGGCGTCGTCAAGGTGCTCGACTTCGGTTTGGCCGCCGTGTCGCCCGGTTTAGCGGGCGATGCCGACCCGGAAAATTCACCTACCCTGACGATGGCCGCAACCCAACAGGGCATCATCATAGGCACGGCGGCATACATGAGCCCGGAGCAAGCCAGCGGCAAACCGGCAGATAAGCGCGCCGATATCTGGTCGTTCGGCGTGGTGCTTTTCGAACTGCTCACCGGCAAGCGCATGTTCGAAGGCGAGACCGTTTCGCACACGCTGGCGGGCGTGCTCACCGGCCCCATCGATTTTGACAAATTGCCGCGCCAGACGCCGCCCGGAATCCGCGCGCTGTTGCGCCGCTGCCTCGATCGCAAGCCATCGAACCGCCTGCGCGACATCGGCGAAGCCAGGGTCGTCATTGGCGCCGTGCTCGCCGGTGAGAAGCTCACTGACGCCGCGCCGAAACCTGAGCCACGGCGAAGTTCCTGGATCGCTTGGGCCGTGGCCGGCATGGCAACTCTGGGCCTGGCGATACTTTCCTTCGTCCACTTCCGCGAAAAGCCGCCCGCTCCGGCCGCATCGATTCGCTTCCAGATCCCGCCGCCCGAGGGCGCAGCCGCCGGAACGCTGCTCAATATGTCGCCTGACGGCCTCAAGTTGGCATTTCTCACGGGAGGCCGCCTGTGGGTTCACTACCTGGAATCGGGAGAATCCCGCAACTTAACCGATGCCCAAGGCACGCCCTTTTGGTCCCCGGACAGCCGCTTCATCGCGTACTTCGTTTCGAACCCCGGGGGAGGCTTCTCAGGCAAGCTGAAAAAAATAGAGGCGACCGGCGGCGAGCCTCAAATACTCGCGGATGCTCGCGCTTGGGGAGGCGGTACATGGAGCCAGGAAGGGGTGATCGTTTTTAGCGAAGGGCCCAATGTCGGCCTTTCCAAGGTGCCGGCTGCGGGCGGCGTCCCGGTTCCAGTGACTACATTCGACTACGCGCGCCACGATTCGCTCCATTGGGCGCCATTTTTTCTGCCGGATGGGCGGCATTTTCTCTACGACCGAAGATCGCGCGACGATAGCAAGAGCGCCATTTATCTCGGCTCGGTGGACTTGAAGCCCGAACAACAATCTTCCAAGCCCTTGGTAGATAGCTTTTGGCACCCATCGTACTCGGCCTCGGCCGGCTCGGACCTCGGCTACCTGCTCTTCATCCGCGGAGAGAGGCTGATGGCCCAGCCATTCGATAACCGCCGTTTGGAACTGACCGGTCAGGCCGCACCCGTGGCCGAGCCGATTCACGATGGCAGAGCTCTTTCCGCTTCCGCCAACGGAGTCCTGGTCTTCCGGCGAAACACGCAGGACATGCAGCCCACATGGTACAGCCGGGATGGCGCCGTATTGGGCACTGCCGGAGACATCGGCTTCTATCGGCAAGTGGCGCTCTCGCCGGACGGGACGTATGCCGCCTTAGTTAAGGGCGCCCAAGGACAACCCACAAGCATTTGGCTGCTGGATTTGTCTCGCGGCACAAGCACGCGATTTGGATCCGGCTCGGCCAGCGATGACTGCCCGGTCTGGTCGCCGGATGGGAGCCGCATTATTTTTAACTCCAGCCGGGATGGCGCCTACAATCTATATCAAGCGCCCGCCAACGGTACGAAGGATGCGGAACTCTTGCTCAGTTCGAACGAGGACAAAATTCCCCGAAGCTGGTCACGCGATGGACGTTTCCTGTTCTATACGGTGATCAATCCGAAAACAAACAACGATCTATGGGTACTCCCGCTCGAAGGGGACAAGAAGCCGTTCCCGTTCCTGGCCACGGAGTTCAACGAGCAGGACGCTCAAATTTCTCCCGACGGCCGCTGGGTTGCCTACATGTCGAACGAGTCCGGCAAGTTCGAGGTCTACGTGCGGCCATTCTCCGGGAGTCCCGCCGGCACGGCGGAAGCTGGCGGCAAGTGGCCCATTTCCACTAAAGGCGGAGTTCTTCCCAAATGGCGCGGCGACGGGCGTGTGCTTTATTACCAAGGCCTCGATCAAAAGATGATGGCTGTCGAGATTACAACCAGTCCGGCATTTCGAGCCGGGGAGCCCCGGCCGCTAGGACTTGTGGTTCCCCAGGCGCCGGACTGGGATTCCACCCCGGATGGCAAGCGTTTCCTGGTGCTGACTTACAATCTTCACAAGTCGGAGCCGTACACTGTGGTCCTGAACTGGCAGGCCGGATTGAAGCAATAAAATGCGGGGCGGACTGAGGCGCTACGCCATCCGAATCGGTTAAACTTTTAGCTAACCACGTGCCACTTTCCGCCGGCGACAAACTCGGTTCCTGCGAGATCCTCTCGCCCCTGGGCGCGGGCGGGATGGGCGAAGTCTACCGGGCGCGCGATACCAGGCTTGATCGTGAAGTAGCCATCAAGATTCTTCCGGCTTCGCTCGCCCAGAATTCCGAACGGCTCGCCCGCTTCAAGCGCGAGGCCAAGGTGCTCGCATCCCTGAATCATCCCAACATCGCCCAAATCTACGGCGCGGAGGATCACCCCGCGCTGATCATGGAGTTGGTGGAAGGCGAAGAGCCCAAAGGGCCGCTTCCCATCGAAACCGCGCTCAACTGCGCGCGCCAGATCGCCGAAGCACTTGAAGCCGCGCACGAAAAAGGCATCGTGCATCGTGATTTGAAGCCGGCCAACATCAAGGTGACGGCCGCGGGCGTGGTGAAAGTGCTCGACTTCGGTTTGGCCGCGGTGGCGCCAGGTCCTGCGAGCGACTCGAATCCAGACAACTCACCGACTATGACCATGGCCGCGACCCAGGCAGGCGTCATCATGGGCACGGCTGCCTATATGAGCCCGGAGCAGGCCAGCGGCAAACCAGCGGACAAGCGCGCCGACATCTGGTCGTTCGGCGTGGTGCTGTTCGAACTGCTCACCGGCCAGCGTATGTTCGAAGGCGAAACCGTCTCGCACACGCTGGCGGGCGTGCTGACCGGCTCGATCGATTTCGACAAACTGCCGCGCCAGACGCCGCCCGCGATCCGCGCGCTGCTGCGGCGCTGCCTTGATCGCAACGTAACCAATCGCTTGCGCGACATCGGCGAAGCTAGAGTGGTGATCGCCGCGGTGCTCGCCGGTGAGACGCCGCTCCCTGAGGCCGAGCGCCGCCCTGCGCCGCGCCGCAATTCGTGGTTTGCGTGGTCTGTTGCCGGAGTGGCAACTCTGGCCTTGGCGATAGTTTCCGTCGTCCACTTCCGCGAAAAGCCGCCGGCGCCGGCCGCATCGATTCGCTTCCAGATTCAGCCGCCGGAAGGCGCCGACGCCGGAACGCTATTCAGCATGTCGCCCGATGGCCGCAAGCTGGCTTTCATCGCTGGGGGCCGGCTTTGGGTGCACTTTCTCGAATCGGGAGAGTCCCGCAACCTAACCGCCGCCAACCACACGCCTTTCTGGTCCCCGGACAGCCGCTTCATTGGGTATGCTTTGCGAGACTCGGCGGGAAAAACGGCGGTGAAGAAAATAGAGGCAACGGGAGGCGTGCCTCAAACACTCGCGGATATTCCCGATTGGGGAGCAGGCGCCTGGAGCCAGGAAGGCCTGATGGTTTTCGGCCAACCGACGGGCCTGTTCAAGATGCCGGCCGTGGGTGGCGTTCCGGCTCCAGTCACCGCATTCGACCGCGCGCGCCGCGATTCACTCCATTGGGGTCCTTCTTTTCTGCCGGATGGGCGGCACTTCTTCTACACAGGAAGATCGCGCGACGATAGCAAAAGCGCCATTTATCTCGGCTCGGTGGACTTGAAGCCCGAACAACAGTCCTCCAAGCCCTTGGTAAACAGCACTTGGCAACCATTGTACTCGCCCTCCGCCGACCCGGGCCTCGGCTACCTGCTCTTCATTGCCGGAAACAGGCTGATGGCCCAGCCATTCGATAATCGCCGCTTGGAACTGACCGGTCAGGCTGCGCCATTGGCCGAGCCGATTCAAGATGGCAGAGCTGTTTCCGTCTCCGGTAATGGAGTTCTGGTCTTCCGTCGGAATACGGTGGAGATTAAGCCCACATGGTACAGCCCGGAGGGCAAGGTATTAGGGACCATTGGGGAGCCCGGTTTCTATTGGGAAGTGAGGCTCTCTCCGGACGGGATGCATGCTGCCCTGGTAGCGGGCATGCAGGGGCAGGCCCGGAGCATCTCCTTGCTGGATCTGGCTCGTGCCACGAGCACACAGTTTGCCCTTGGCCGGGGCGACGAAAAGGATCCGGTTTGGTCGCCGGATGGGAACAGCATTATTTTCGCCTCCGACCGGGACGGCCCGTCTAACTTATATCGGCAGCCTGCAAACGGAGTGAACAATGCGGAGCTGCTACTGAGTTCCCGCGACGACAAGACCCCACGGAGCTGGTCGCGCGATGGACGTTACTTGTTCTATACGGTATCCAACCCGAAAGGCAAGGATGAGTGCTGGGTGCTTCCGCTCGAAGGCGACAAGAAGCCTTTTCCGTTCCTGGCCACGGAGTTCAATGAGCAGGACGCTCATATTTCTCCCGACGGCCATTGGGTCGCGTACGCGTCCAACGAATCCGGGAAGTACGAGATCTACGTGCGGCCATTCACCGTGAGCCCTGCCGGCAAGGCAATCGACTCGGGCGGCAAGTGGCTGATCTCAAGCGGTGGCGGAGTGCTCCCGAAGTGGACCAGTAACGGACGGGAGATCTATTACCGGGCCCCCAACCAAAAAATCATGGCAGTCGAGATTACAACCAGTCCGGCATTTCGAGCAGGGGGGCCCCGGCCGCTCGGACTGGTAATCCCGCCGGGCTCGGCCTGGGATTCCACGCCGGACGGCAAGCGTTTTCTTGTGACCGTGCTCAATCCCGGCAAGCCGGAGCCGTATACGGTGGTGCTGAACTGGCAGGCCGGATTGAAGCAATAAAATGCGGGGCAGACCCGCTAGGCGGCCGGCCCGCGCTCGACAGACTTCCCCCATGCCGACCGCGCCCAGGGGCGCAGATAAGGACCCAAACGAGTTCCGGGCGCAGGGGCATGAATGCCCACGATTGTACATCAGGCTACGTGGATTGCTCGGCGGCGCGACTGATCGCGACGGCTCAGTACCGGGCGTCGAAGCCTTCCAGCATCCAGAGGCTACTTTTTCTGGAGAAAGTGGGGTAAAGGATGCTCTTGCCGTCGGGCGCAAGGCTAAGACGGATGGTGAGAGGAATATAGCTAGCCGGCATGAAGTCATCCGCGAGATAACCGATGTTCTTTATTGCCTTCGTCGCGATATCGATCGAAAACAGACTCAGCCGGTCCGCCTCTCTCCGGATTCCGTAGAGCAGACGGGAATCTTTGGAGAACGTCATTTCGACGGATGGGATACCGAGAGGGCGAACCGTTTTGCCGTCCGGAGAAATTAGCGTCCAACCCCCGCCGACTATATTGTCCTGGAACTTGATCCATTGTCCATCCGGCGACCATTGGGGGAGTTTCCCACCTACGTTGGCCCGCACTAGGATCGGCGCCGCCTCCCCGCTCGTCTTGACGATCATGACGCTGACCTCGCCGTTACGGAGCCGTTTGTATGTGAAATTGTTCCCGTCAGGCGACCAGGAACCGCCAAATTCGCTGACATTAGTTTCGTTCGTCAGGCGAACGGGCGGCCCGCCTGAGACGGAGGAGATCCAATTGAAGTATTGGCCGCTTGTGTCAGCGCGTGTGTAAACTAACCGCTCGGCGCCTGGCGATAGAGCCGGAGTCAAGAAAAAGTTCGTGGTTCCGGCGGGAAACGACGCGGGGGTCACAATCGGACGGTCCCACGCATTGCCGCGCACCCATATCTCCGCCGGCCCGTTGCGGGCAGTCACGTAGGCGAAGGTCTCCTGGCTCATGGCCCATGCCGGCATGCCGGCCGACACATCCGAGGAGAACACGCGGCTGGCCGCTGCGTTTTCCAGCGAAACCGATACGAACGCATAATCGGTTCTGGCTTGCATGACGAGAAGCTTCTTCCCATCGGGCGAGACGGCTGGGATGACCTCTGTAGAGGTGCCGCTGGTAATCTGCCGCCGCGTCCCGGAGTCTACGTCCGCGATCCATAGATGATTGTGTTCGTCGTCGTGTTGCGCCTGGAGCGAGAGGACGATGTGACGGCTGTCGGGAAACCATGAGAATTGGGGGAGGACGCCATAGTCGGGCAATCCTTGTAGAACCTGCCTCGGGGCCGCACCCCCCGGCGGCCAAGGCAAGCTCCACACTTGACGTCCTCGCGGCAGGTCGATAAAGAGCAGAATCCGCCGTCCATCCGGCGAGAACTTGAGATTCGGACTAATAGAAAGTTGTAATTGACCCGCCTTCGTCTCAAAAGGCGCCGGTGCGTATGGCTGGAGGGGAGATCCAGGCGGCGAAGCTGTCTCGACCAAACTTTTGCCGTCATCTTGATTGAGGACGACCGCCAGACTCTTTCCATCGGGCGAGGTGGCCCAGCAGGAGGCATCAAAAGCATTGACGAATTCCGGCTCTCCGCCAAACACCGGCACGGAAAGAAGTGCACGTACCGGCTTCTTGCCGTTCGGGTTATTCCCTCCCATAAAGACGCGCTTGCTATCCGCCGACCAGCCTAAATTAAAGGCCGCCCGGCTGCCATGCGTGAGCTGAACAGGGGTGGGGGAATTCAGATAGCGAAGGAAAACCTGGCGCACGCCAGCGACCTCGGCGGTATAGGCGAATGCTTTGCCGTCGGGCGACCAAACCGCTTCGCCCGCGTTGGGCCAAGACACCTCCATGGGCGTGAACCGATCCTGGCCGGCGTTAGTGGCGCTGTGGCTGCGCGCCCACCATGCGTCGCCGGCCGCACCCAGCAATGCCGCAACGGCAATAGCGGCCCACAACCACCATTGGCGCCGCTTCCAACTTTCGGCAGGCGCTCCCGCTGCGCCGACCGCCGATTCCGTCACGCTGAGCACGTCCGAAATATTTTCCTGCTGGCCTCGTAGATCGCGGTATAGATCGCGCGTCGATTCATAGCGGTCGGCGGGATCTTTGGCCAGGCAGCGGCCAATGGTCCAGCGCAGCGGCGCGGGCAGCTTCGTTTCGATGGGCGCCGGCTCTTCCACGAGAATGGCGGTGAGCGTCTGCGGCTTGGTTTCGCGCTCGAAGGGCCGGTTGCCGGCCGCCAGTTCGTAGAGGATAACGCCAAAGGAAAACTGGTCGGATTGGATGCCGGCTTCGGCGCCACGGGCCTGTTCGGGGCTCATGTAGCTGACGGTGCCGAGGATGGTCCCAGGGGCTGTTTGGTTCATCGTCTCGGTGGCGTCAGGCGCGGCCGTCGTCTGGCGGGCAAGTCCGAAGTCGAGAATCTTCACCCGGCCGCCCGCAGCGAGCATGATGTTCTCGGGCTTGAGGTCGCGGTGGACAATTCCAGCCGCGTGGGCCGCCGCGATGCCGTCGGCGATCTGCACGGCCATTTTGAGTAGTTCACGCACGGAGAGGTGGCCGCGCCGGATGCGCTCGCGCATCGATTCGCCTTCCACCAGCTCGCTGACGATGTAGAAGACGCCGTCTTCGAAACCGACGTCGTAGATGGAGACAATGTTGGGGTGGTTCAGGGCAGCCACGGCGCGGGCTTCACGCTCGAACCGCGCTCGGCTGTCAACGCTGGACGCGGTCGATTCACCTAGGATTTTGAGCGCCACGTCGCGGTTGAGACGAGTATCGCGTGCGCGATAGACTTCGCCCATACCGCCCGCGCCCAGGAGCGAAGTAACCGCATAGGGACCCAAATTAGTGCCGGGTGCAAGAGGCATGATTTGTTACCCGATTGTACATCAGGGTGTGTTGGTGGGCCTTCTTCCGTTCGACCCGGAGCTGGGTGGTTGCTTCGACGGGTGGAGTCCGCTTCACGTAAAGTGGGCGGGGGCGATGGACGCGATGGCGTGGGGGCGGGCCGGCGCTGAAGCCAACCAACTTCCGGATGCGCTAATCTGCGCTTTTGTTGGTAAACTTGTCTGACTCCCAGATGCCACTTTCTGCCGGCGACAAGATCGGTCCCTATGA
>Ga0302325_10017398_pt1 | contig 15199 bp, 12 predicted proteins | sample Palsa_T0_2_FD_201948 | JGI IMG/M metagenome (GOLD analysis project Ga0302325, IMG submission 201948) | Peat permafrost microbial communities from Stordalen Mire near Abisko, Sweden - Palsa_T0_2 | ecosystem: Environmental > Terrestrial > Soil > Palsa > Peat permafrost | place: Sweden: Abisko... | reverse complement strand
GCCTCGAGGATGCAGAACTACGGGAAATAAATGCCTTAGATAAAGGCCTCAGATTCAATGATCCTGGCTTTTATCTTGAGAAGCCGATTCGTATCTTTGATTAAGGGACTGGATTTGCAGAAGTTCCGTTTCAATAGATAGAAATAATTCATATGAATTTCACCGAACTTCGAAAGATGTGTTTCAAATTATTCATTCAGAATGTTCAATAGAATAGCATAGTGAAGCAATCTGTGACCACCTAGCATACAGTTTTGTCCTCGAACTTATGTCGGACTGCGTGCCAACAGTGGAATTCGCCTAAAGGTGGGGGTGGAGTTCCCTATGGAGCTACCACGTCTACTTCCACTTCCCAACGTGGAAGTCATAACCACTGCATAGCTTCTTTAATGGGAAAAATTACCATCTTGGCCAAGATCGGACCCAGCTTCTCGCCCAAGACTGTGGCTTTCCTCTTTTTATAATTTTGGCCTTCCAGTGCACCAAAAGCGTGATCCGCCTCAATCAAGGGAGCTCATGTTGTACAGCTGTAGGTGGGTTTCTTGCGAGGCTTCAGTTTTGTCATCCTTAAAAGTCGGATGTGTTGTACCTTCTACGTCTCCATACCCAACCTTCTACTATATCTCATTTTTCATGAGCTGTGTTTAATATGGCACCTTCAGCAATAGAGCCCAGTTATGATACCTCGAAAGCAAAGACTGCTGCAATCCATCTGGAGGGCAGAGAAGATCACGACTTAGTGTTGCGAACATTTCGTGTGCTCATTGCAGACCTTGTTCAACAATACAATGGTGGGCATCCTGGGTAAGTGAAGTCAGGGATCAAACTCACGCGAAATTGGCAGACTGACATCGAATAGTGGTGCAATGGGCATGGCTACCATCGGCGTAGCGCTTTGGGCGTATGCAATGAAGTACTCCCCAGAAAATCCATCTTGGTTCAACAGAGATAGATTTGTCTTGTCAAACGGTAGGTAAAGACAAAATTAGCTACCGAAAACCCAGCTGACAGTCCAAAAGGGCACACATGCTTATTTCAATACGCCTACCTGCATCTGACTGGTTATCAGCACATGACGATGGACCAACTGAAAACATACCACTCCTCATCCTGGGACTCACTTTGCCCTGGGCATCCGGAAATTGAGCATGAAGGCATAGAGGTGACTACCGGGCCGCTGGGACAGGGAATCGCAAACGCCGTCGGTCTGGCTATGGCGACAAAGCACCTCGCAGCTACGTACAATAAGCCAAAATACAGGATCGTGAACAACACTACCTGGTGCATGACTGGGGATGCATGCTTGCAAGAGGGTGTGGCTTTGGAAGCTATCTCATTAGCTGGTCACTGGAAACTCAACAATTTGGTTTTGATCTTTGACAATAACAATGTGACTTGCGATGGGAGTGCTGATATCGCGAACACTGAAAACATCAACGCCAAAATGGCCGCAAGCGGATGGAATGTTCTCGAAATATTGGACGGATCGAATGACATTGAAGGGATCGTTGCTGCACTAAAGGCTGCAAAGGAGAGTAAGGACAGGCCGACTTTCATCAATTGCCATACGATCATTGGAATCGGCAGTGCAGTTGCAGGAGACGCCAAAGCTCACGGAGCTGCTTTTGGCGAAGAGGATGTGAAGAGTATACACAAGAAATTTGGATTTGAGACTGAAGAGAGGTTCAACGTTCCTGAAAAAGTCTATGATTTCTTCCGAAAGATCTCTGTACCCCGTGGTAGAAAGCTGGTTTCTGAATGGGAGGAATTAAAAGTTGAGTATTGTGAAGAATATCCTGATGACGGTGCGGAGCTTCTGTCAAGAATATCAGGGGACCTTCCAAACAACTGGAAAGAATTCATTCCAAAGTTTTTTCCAGAGACAGCAACGGCATCACGAAAGTCTGCCGGCCTGGTCTGTAATCCATTGGCACAGAACATACCTTCATTCATGGTTGGGACTGCAGACTTATCGCCAAGTGTTTACATGAACTGGCCAGGAAAGGTAGATTTCCAAAGTGTGGGTATCTCTATGCCACCACCACAGCAGCCCTTGCTCACATTATTTACAGCCTGACCTTAGGACTACTTGCGGTATCAATGGAAATTATGGTGGACGTTACATTCATTACGGCATAAGAGAACATGCCATGGCTGCCATTGCGAATGGTTTGGCAGCATTTAATCGTGGAACTATTATCCCAGTCACATCAAGCTTCTTCATGTTTTACCTGGTAAATATTTTCTATACAATTTTCAGTACAAAGAGGCTGACATAATATCAGTATGCCGCACCAGGAGTTCGCATGGGTGGTAAGCCTGATTTTATACTAGATGGATATTGTCTTCCGGGCTGCGTTAGGAGCCGTTATCAATTTTTCTTCCTTATTTCTCGGGACCTTAGCTCCCCAGATCCTGAGCTCCATTCTGAATTTCAGCAACTATCCATACTAACTCTATTGCAGCTCTGCAGGAACTCCAAGTGATACATGTGGCAACGCATGACAGTATCGGCACTGGCGAGGATGGACCAACTCATCAACCTATCGAACTAGCATCTCTATACCGCGCCATGCCCAACCTACTCTACATTCGACCCTGTGATTCCGAAGAGACAGCGGGCGCATTCACAGTCGCACTGCAAGCAAAGCACAACTCAACCATCATCTCAACATCCCGCCAGAACCTCCCACAATACAAGGAGAGCAAGCGTGATGCAGTAAAATTTGGAGCTTATGTGTTCCGAGAAAGAGAAGAAGCGGAGGTGACGATGATTGGAACCGGAGCAGAGATGTGCTTCGCAGTCGAAGCCGCCGAAGAGCTTGAAAAAGTTGGCATCAAAGTCAGAATCGTCAGTTTTCCATGTCAGCGTCTTTTCGAGCTGCAAAGTCGAGAGTACAGGCGTGCGACATTGCAGAGCAAAAGAACGGTTGCTGTGGTTGTGGAAGCTTATGCGGCGAACGGATGGGAAAGATATGCTAATGCCAGCATCTCGATGAAGACGTTTGGGAAGAGCTTGCCTGGGAAGGAGGCATATAAATATTTTGGCTTTAATAGCGTGGTCATCGCAGAGAAGGTAAAGCTCTATTTGGAGGATTTAAAACATGAGAGAATCTGGAAAGACGAATTCATAGAATTGTAGAGATTTTTGGTATCTAGACCACGCTTCTGCAAAGGCTCTCTTCAAGCTAGTGCCTTTCTTTCCCAGTGTTAGCTGCGCCCGCATAATGGTTTCCCTGAGATGCAAGACCACAGAAATCTCTCAATGACCAAGATTTGCATAATCATCAAGTCATGGTTGCCTTTCTCCTTCATCTTTGACTTCCTGGCTGCCTTGACGTTGGGTGTATTTGTGGGTTGACCAACCTGAGACTGCTAGCCGGAGGTGCAAAGAACTCGTTAAAATATTGGCCAATAAAGTACTTGCAAGAAATTCTAAGTCTACGAAGCCATAACCTGAGTTGGGTTAAGGGCAGGTGAAAGACATTAGGCTGAGAAAGAGCACATGATGGAGGAGTTAAGAATACAGTAATTGAGGCTGGTATTTGCTGGTGGGGGGATGTTTGAGCCACGAAAACACCTCGTACCTTTTAATACTCTTTTGCAAGGACCCATGTAACCAGTACTTATGATTCATAAACTTAAATCATACCATGGGAAATGGGTATCAAGCTCCACCATTGAGCACGTATCTCCTGCACGACTTGAATAATGCAGTCAGCAAATGAGAAAGGAAGGGAGAGTTAAATATTCCCAGAAAGAGAAAACTTACTGCCTTTAGAACATTAAGCTGTTCTTTCGACAAGTCAAAGACCCGCTTATATTGTCTCAGACTCTCACGGAGCATCACATCCCCCGCTAGTCTTCCCTCGCATATATCCTTCATTTTCAACTCCATCTCCTTGCGTAGAAATGGTTTACTGAGACTTATCTCGTGACCCATTTTGTCGTAACCATCTACTAGAGCCACACCAAGCGTTGTAGGGATGAACTCTTCAACACCTCCACTAACTCCTGCTCCGGCAGCACCGCCACCTCTTCCCTGACCTCCTCTCCCAGCTCTCGCACCTCGTCCCCCTCGGGCGCCACGGGCTGGCGCTGGCGCATGATTTCCACCACCACCCCCTTTCGGCCGCGTAATGACGTATTCTCGTTGTTTGATTGTATTGATATGCTCTGCCATTGTGGCATCAGTCCCAATGCCGTTTGCATCCATCAATGCAATGAGGTCGGGCTCGGTCAGATAACTTGGGGCCGAGGTCTTTCCTTCCGTCAACATCGCTTCTGTAGGCTCAAATACTTCGTCAAGGGTGAATTTGGGTAGAGTAACACTATTCGTCCAGTTTTCGTAGGGATAAACGTCAAGATAATTGCGGGCAAGTACAACCACTCCATGGGCACCGAAGACTTCATCTCCGTACTGGATATCGATGTCTGTGGCCTGGCCCTTCGCATCGTCGGAACAGCACGCCAGGAAGCGTCGTGTTATGAATTCATAAACTCGCTTTTCGTTATCTCTCAGGTTGGCAGGAGCACAGTAGGCTACAGGGTGAATAGGCGGATGTGCCTTGTCATCGTGTCTTCCTTGCCTTGGTTGTTTGAACGCACCGTTCACCAAGTTCTGAGCAAATGTGCCCCATCGGTTGTCCTGTGTCTGCTTCTCGACCAATGCCCTAAGGTTCATACCGGGATCAAATCGATCAGTTTCAGTACGCGGATAACTAATGAACCCCTTCTGGTAGAGACCCTCGGCGACAGCCATAGCTTCATGGCTGTTCATTCTCAGGAATCTACTGGCATTCTTCTGCAGTTCAACAGTCGTTAGAGGCAATGGCTTCCATTTACTAGTTGGCTTCTCCTGAACTTTTATGACCTTAGCAGTCTTAGCTGCGATGCATCTTTCGAAAAGAATAACAACGACTGCTCGATCAAACAATCGAACACGCTTCCAGTTGAAAACGACGTTGATATCATCACGTCTGTGTGTGACCTTGATGCTCCAAAATGGTTCTGGAACGAAGTTCTTGACTCTGAAATAGCGATCCACAACGAAGCCGAGAGTCGGGAATTGGCAAAGTCCTGCAAAGTCAGAATGCTTCATGACCAATTAAAGTGCGAGCTACCTTACCAAAGCTTATGACTCTCCTTCCTCCATCTGGGCGAACGCTCAAAGGCCCACCTAACGGCCGGAGACTATTCGTCAGATGCCTAGTAAAGGCATACCCAATCCTGAGATCCAGCTCAATACGTACAGCAACTGAAAGCACCTGGCGCTCGTCCAAGTTGACCGGATGCTTTGCTGCGTGAATTATGTGCCTGAATAATTAGCAGACGAACCTCTCAAAAATCCGGAAAACCTTACGCTCTCTCGATATTGCTGAACTTAGCTCTTTTGATCTCTAGGTCTGGATTTCCCTTGAGAGCTTCAGTTCTTACTTCACCCCCAATATGTTCCCCTTCTCGGTCACAATCTGTCCAGATGAAAAGGGCACGAGCTCCTCTCGCATTATTCTTGATGTTGTTGGAAATGGGTAGCTTATCCTAATTGGAGCTCAATAAGCTGGCAAAAATATGCTTGGCTGGGATGATTACAAACATCCTCGACTTTCACTTGAACAGGGGCATCGAACAGCGCTTCTGGGGGAGGGTTGTCCCAACTTCGTTCGTACTCGTCGTCAAATTTGGAGGCTGTCAAATGGCCAGATACGCTGGTCATGAGCACTTGGCAATTACCCCATGGCGGCCCAAAGTCAAATGTAAAAGTGTAGTTTTTGATGTATTGGTTGCCAGTGTTTCCCTTGAACGAGAATTAGTTCAGGATTGGAACAAGCTCCAAGGGAATGAAAGCCAATTTACGGTTTGGAAGTGGCCTCCGGAGAGATGCTCCGCAACAGCTTTGGAGATCGAGTTTTTCTCTGCCACACAAAGGATCTTTTCTGGAGGCATAGTGGCAGTGTCACGTGTAAAGGCTGGTCGAGGGTTCTTGAGCTATCACCAAGGCTCTTCGCACCTTCTCGGAAGCTCTGGGATCATACTCAGCATCCGCAGCCGGTTCGGCGCATCAGGAGGTACTGCAATAGACACCAAGTTGGCGTGAGAGCAAAAGTCGCGTGGCGAAGGCGGGAGCTACGGTGAAGTTGAAGCATGACAGAATTAAGCTTAAATTGACGAAATTGGCGAGATCGGTGACCGCTACCGCCCAACCGAGGAACGCGGAATGAGAATGAAACCTGCACCCCCTGTTAGACTTCTAGCTCCGCGTCATTGACATGATTTGACTTCCGTCAACAACAAGAATTCTGCATTTTCTCCCATTGTCCCAGAACCACATTGAAAAATCCACCTTCCCAAATCTCTGATCTCGAACGACCCCAAAATATGGCTCTGCCAGTGGTAAAAACACTCGCTGAGTGCTCCTCCCTGCAAAAGACTGTGCTCCCATACCTGCCACAACTCTACGACCTTCCGCAACAGCTCATACAATCATGGAACAACCCTGCAGAGCTACAGACAATATATCTTGCCACGAACCCTTTGATTACTGCCTTTGCATTTTCGTTGTTCCTGGCACCAGTGTTCCTCCTCGTTTCCGAGGTCAACAAAAACTACTCGCAAGTCGACCGCTGCTGGAGCATTCTGCCTACTATTTACAATGCACACTACTCTCTATACGCTCACCTTAATGGCCTGGAGACATCACGGTTGGATCATCTACTGGCCTTCAGTGTAGTCTGGAGTGTAAGTTGCTTGCTTGGTATCTATGGAAATCTGCTAAGGGGTATGCTAGATACGATTGACCTTCAACTACTGGCGCAAGGGAGGCTACAGCATTGGCTCAGAAGACTACCGATGGTGAGTAGACATATCTCGCGCTTGGTTTAGATTTGCTGATTGTTATGCAGGGAGGTCCTACGAAAATACCTAAGCCCTGCCTTGTTTTTCGTCTTCAATGTCGCATTCATATCCCTCGCACAGATTGTCTTGCTCTTCTTGATTACAACCCCCACATATGTCATGCTGTTGGCTGCACGTCTTGGAGAGACAATGTCAACGGCTGATGTCGTTTTTGCTAGAGCGTTGATGGGACTGGTCCTGGTAGAGGTTTTTGCCGACCAACAGCAGTGGAGTAAGTCTTCCCCCCAAAAAATCAACATTCCAATCGCTGACGATTTGCGTTTTGCAGATTTTCAGGAAGCCAAAAGGATTTATCAGAAGACTGCCAAAGTGCCCCACAAATTCGAACAAGACGATCTTGACCGTGGATTCGTTGTCACAGGCCTCTGGTCATGGAGCCGCCACCCCAACTTTGCTGCAGAGCAGTCAATCTGGGTTGTTTTATATCAATGGGGTTGCTGGACTTCACAGGTGCTCTACAACTGGACCTTCTTAGGAGCCATGTTATACCTCATACTCTTTCAGGCTTCGACATGGTTCACTGAGCTCATTACTGCAGAGAAGTATGAAGACTATAAAGAGTACCAGAGGAGAGTTGGCAAATTTCTACCAAAGCTGGTATCGGACCTCCCAGGAGACTTCAGCGACCAAAAGGCAAAGCCAAAAGTAGAGAAGGCGGAGAAGAAAGATGGAGCGCCAAAGAAGAGCCTCAGATAGTGGCCAAGAAGCGAGCATCATCACAGCGCTGCTTATCTGCTATTAATCTCCCTCTAGTTGAGGGTGCATGCACTGCTTGCGTTGTTTGTATCATATTGCTCAAAGATCTATCCAAGTTCACATTTAAATGACTTCGTCATACGTCATAGCTTGTAGTTCGTGCTGTGATTCATATTTGTGGCCGCCTTCCCTTCTTTAGCTTAAATTATGTTTTCCCTGCATCGTCAGTCCAAAACGAAATATTTCCGCACCTTGGACCTTGAAGAGCAAAATTTCTTATAGCTCACAACACACCAAGTTTTTCATCTACTCCTTTTTCACATCAGAGCTCCCTGCATCAAACAAGCGCAAGATGGCCGAGAACGCAATGAATCCGGCTCGCGATCTCAAGGAGTCAGGACTGGCACCAATCCCGAAAAACCAAGTCCCTCGGCGTCCAATTTTCGATCGAGCCATTACAGAGAACACTGAAATCCGAGCCAGAACCACCGAGCTCCCGTTTTGTCGCATTCCCGTCTACAATCAGCATGGCCATCCCGGTGATGCAATGTCACGCACCTATGCTAAGCCTGCTGAGCCCCTTAACGTTGCAGAAGCCCTGGAGCTCCCTCCTCAGCCCAATACATTTCGACACCAGCTTCAGCAACTCAAAGAGAATGGCGGAGAGAAACAAACTCGTAACACTACTGGTGAGGACAAGCAAGCCGAATTTGAGCGCGTGAAGAACGCTCTTCGTGCCTGGCAACTACCTTGAGCTCAGGTATGTATCATTTCTCCAACTTTCATCAATCACGACCTAAGGACGAATTCCACGCACTGGAGAAGAGGCAAATTGAGTTGGGATGAAGCCGTGTCTGTCTTTGCATAGCACGGAGGATCATATTGAGAAGTTTAGTATTTAGGCGGTGATGGACTTGCATGGAAGGCGTTACGGAGGCATTGAATAAAGTCAAATAAGTACGTTTGTGAGGGTATAGTAGCATTACTTGCATGGACTATAAAAACATTCGAGTTTGTGGACAGTGTGGAAGGACACTCTACCAGCCAATAGAAACACATCACAAACATAATTGGTCTATTAAAAAGTGCATATCTCATTTAGTATGGTATCTTGATGGTATCTGCAATGCGCTAAACCTCCACCCGGTCCCCACTAACTTAAACGCCAGTTTACTATGCGAAAACAGTACCCAAACCGTTAAAGGTAAGAAGCAACGTGTTGACCGGTTGAGTTGGCCATAAACGGACATGTAACAAAGCAGAGTTAAACTCCATCAGATGCCCCGAACCACCCATATTCTATTCTTAACGCTATGTTCAAAAGAATGTGTACTGAAGGAGTGGCGACGCATTACCTGTTCCAAGGCGGCCATCACACTCTCTGGCTTGCGAAGTCAAGAACCTCACAATCATCTTCAAAGAATCCCTCTTCATCCACGTTCCCAGCATTTTCGCCGGAACGTGAAACGCCTTTACGCCTTCTTGTGGTTATCACGATCTGCTCCATCTCCTCGGTGCTATCTGTGACCCTCAAGACACGTTCTATTGCCGACGAAGGTAGTGCACGGTGATCCGCAAAGTCGTCCAGTTCATCGTCCGGATTGTGCGGAGGCCCTACATCAAGTTTAGTGGTCTTGATAGGTCCACCAAAGGCCCAAGCACCTGTCGATTTGCTGGCGGATGAAGATTTCACCTCATTTGCCAAACTGGAAGGAGAAAGAAGAGTTGAGACAGAGGGAGAGGGCAAAGAAGCTTCTTCGTGCGAATATGCATGTAGTCCGACGCGTCGATCGGTGTGGAATGGCTGGTATGGAGCATTCGATTCGATCTCTGCCTGCGGTATGGATGACTCTGTTCCATGCAATTGAGGTGCGGGAGATGGGGAGCGCCCCGTCTTCCAACGAGGCTCCTCAATATCTCTCTCGGTGAGCTCGAGATCACCGAGTTGATTCAAATCGCGCGTAATTTCTGGCGCGAACTTGAAATCAGGCAGATTCGGAATGCGGAATTCGGCGTATCTAGCACCCCTAGCCGCCTTCTGCTTATCCACTGGGCGATCAGCTCTCCTATTGTTGATAGAATAGAATCGGACAATCCCGCCTGCGACTGTCATGACAGAATCGTTTCTGTTTCCTTTGAGTAGCAAAACGCATGCTCTGCTGGGCACAGTTGTGCTGCTAGGGAGATGCAGCTTTGTGTGCCCAGACTTGCGCATTTCATTCATCTTTCCCGTTGCAGCTCCGACAGATCTACTGATACCAGCAGCCAGCGCCTGTGTGCCATGACCAGCCTGAGCTGTTACTGCCTTTGCTGATATACCAACGCTACTTCGGCGCTGGCGGCTCACGAGAGGTTGCGCTGCAGTCCAGAGAGAGCTGACCGCGCTCGAGGCCAGCCCAGTGGCCGTGAGAGGCGGACTGGCAACTTCACCGGTGCCTTCATCCGGCTTCCGAAAGGCAGCTCTTCGACGTGGCGGAGGCCATATGAAAGCGCTGGCTGGAAGATCCAGAATATGGACGGTCCCTGGCTCCGTAACCATCGCAGCACGCTCCCCATGAGGGGACGTCCACACCACATCTACAATCCTAGCAATTGTCATCCTCGAAAACTGGGCGATCTGTCGAACATGAGGGCCTTGGATCCCGCTGCTTTGAGCCCCTGCTTTCAAGAACGATGACTTAGCGTATTGTATGCGCATCAGGTCCCAAACGGACTGTACATCGCCTTTGCTGCTTGCCGTAAACAAAGCCAGGCCACTAGGAGCAAAAGATATAAAGCTGCATCCATGAGGCACTTTGAAAGTTGCCAGGGGATGAGGGGCCGACGCCGTTGATGAACTGTGCAGAGCCAGAGATTCCAAGTCGAGTATTGATATCAAGCCCGGATCTTTGGAAATGAGAGGTGCTGGGGTTTGCATTCCGTGGGTAGGAGGGAATTGCTGCCCCATATTTGGCCGCACGTTCGAGTGAGCTTGGTATTGGTCTGCATTTGACTGATGAGTTGTCGAAGGCTTATTCCTGTAGGCGTTCCACGCCTGGATCCCCCAGTCTGTTAAATGATTACCCGCCTCAATAAACTTCTGCGTTCCTATCTGGACAATTTGCTTCATCATGCTCTCACCACCAGGAGTTTCAACCATGCAGTTCACTCCTGGCAGTTGTGGGGGAGCATAAGCATTCAAACCAGGCACTCTCGCTGTAGAAGCCACACAGGGAATCGCCGCACGAAGTGAGACTTGTGACGATGGTGCTGGCGGACAGTATGCTAACCAGCGGCCACTTATTGAAAGGATAGATGCTCTGTATTGTTTTCGAACCGAGATGGGATCGGTCGACTGCCAGTCGCCATCGAGCAACCCATTTGAACCTACCGGTTCAAGCGTAATCCCATGCTGCACGGTAGACCAAATTTTCCCAATGCATTGAAATAAATCTGAGGAAGTGGTGGCGGTAGTTGCTTGCCGGAAGAGCCAGGTTTCTCCTGTTGTACCAGATGCTATCACGATGGTGCCGCTCTCTGCACGAATGGTCAATGATCCTACCGGCGGGGGCGCCACAAATAATGGACTATTTGTTGGAACTGCTAAGTGGATTTTTGGAATAGAGAGCAAGGTTGCAACATGTTGATTTGTGTGGAGCGAATAAACTTCCACTGTTGTCTGATAGTATTCGATCGGCTCATTCTCATTCAATAACGGCCCGGGAATTCTTGGCGATCCTCGAACGCTATCATTCTGGCACACGGAAATAGCTTCTGAGGGAGGTGTTCCATCTTCACGACTTGAACCTTCACTCGATGCCCAGACTGGCCCATGGATAACCGCGACGATTAGTGGAAAGTGATGTGAGAAAGTCTCCCGGACACTCCAGGGCAATATCTTGGCATTGTAAACCCCACCTCGTAGGCCGTCAATACTGAATATCTTATGCAATCCTCTCTTCGAGACCGCAGAAATGTTGATACCACCTTCGTATCCGGCTACGATGACATTCTCCACCGACTTCGACTGGGAACATGTCGGCAGGCTGTCAAAACCACAGTATAATCCTTTATCACCAGGGACCAGGCCGGGGGTAGGAGGAGAAAGGATCAAGTTAGCATCGACTCCATAGAAGTGGGGTTGAGGCTGGTGCGGTAGTGGTGGATGTTGCGGATATCGGGGATGCTGTGAATACATTGAGCTTCGACGAGCAGCATAGGAGGACATTTGGGTTCGGTGCTCGTCAAAGCCTTGTGTATAACCACCGTCAAGCTGGTAGCTCAGAGGTCTTCTTCGATTTGAGGGCGGAGATGTTGATGAAATGTAGCCGTTGGAAGCCCCTCTCTCTCGGAAAGCCCAGCCTTCGTAAGAAGATGGTCTGTTCGGTGCAGGAGGACTCTCCCCTAGATTTATCAAGTTGCTGGTGCCGGGAGAGCTCGAAAATGCAGGAACACTCTTTGCCCATTCGTTGGTATTCTGGGAAGAGGAACGTTCCAGCGCTGCAGAGGACAAAGCATCAAGTACCGGGGAGGTGATGGGGTTCCCATTCGAAGGAGAGGCGACTGGCTTCATCTCCTCCGATGACTGGACTCGAGCAGACTGAGCGAATAATTTATTCCTATCGGATTATCAGTCAGCCACGAATCAGGGGCTAGGCTGGGACTGTGGACTGTGTGAGAGTGAAGACTCACTTTGTCGCCGACGTTCCACCTCCACCGCTCTCTTTCCCCGGTCCACCATTGTTTTTCTTGCTATTCTTTGCTCCAGCTGCCAAACTCTTCTGGGTCAACTTGCTGGGCGGTATGTTATTGCTCGAGATGTTGGTGGTTTGTTGATCCGGCATTCAAATGGTGACTTGGTCTCAGGCGGGCAGTCGCGATGACGGGCCAGCAATCGTGCTGCAGGCGTCCTCTGCAGGAAGGTGCGGAGGCAGCGGAGAGTTTGTTTTGTATCTATCAATCGGCTGAAATGATCTGACGATGAGGGAGGTTGTCTGCAACGCTTCGTAGTCTTAGTAGGAGCCCTTTGTGAAGAGCTGTGTAGTTGTTGACGTCGAGGTGGAGGGGCAGCTTCCAGCCTTCCTGCAACCGGAGAGTGCCCAGACCCACACATCTGATTCGCTGAGAGCTTCAAAGGGATCATGCACTCGGAGTTCTCGATTACAATTTCTGCAAGGTACGGCAAAGTCGTACACTGGGTTTTGCCCATCAGATCATATCATATCAAACCAGCAGATCAATTTAATATCCAATCGCGGAACATCCTTGGATTGATGCTTTGGGCTCCTGGCGAACATTGCAAATGGATGGGCTTTTGCAGCTGTCAAGAAAAAGCCTGGGTATATTGTACACGTCTGCACCCAACAACACCCGTCCCGCGTTCCTGCAAGGTGCCGTCCTTTATAAAGCCTAATGCCTATAATTACTCCCCATGGTATGCCATATATTTGGCGCTTCTAAGCGTTGCCTTAGGCTAGACCAGCAACCAAGACTCTGACTTCACGCCGCCAAAATCCACTTTATGCCTTCTTCTTTCCAACAGCCTTTGCTTTGGCTACCTTCTTCCTATTGCTCCGAATCATCACCGCACTTAAGAAAGAGCCCACGACCGCAGAACCAAGTAATATCAGGATGACAGGGATGCGAATAGCCCAGACTCGGGGCGGGAACACATTTTGTAATGGGTGGTCAGAATCGACGAAGGGCTAGATCTCGTTGATTAGATCTCGCTGTGTGTAGGCAATGGGAGTTTTACCATTAAAAGCGTCCAGATTGTGTAGTAGAGAAAGACGACGGAAGCTGCGACAAGCATCGCGAGGCCAACGAGTTTATCGAGCTGGCTTGTGTTAGCAGCGTGTTAACGCCATCGCATCACCGCAAAGAAGGCCGTTGGGAGACTGACCATAGTTGCAAACAAGTTGAAAAGGAGTGTGATGAATCGGATGCGAATGACTGAACGTTTAACAAGCCGCAGTTATCGAAGTGATGTCGGTGCCCTGAACCCAGAGCCAGAAAGTCATTTTGGCCAGCTGGTGGCTCGGGTGCATGACTAAGCCAATGCGCTAGGCATCACGCTAAACCTTATTATATCGAATATGGAACGCTGGGGACTGCGCAAAACGCGAATTATTATTGTCGATCGTGACCACCTCACAGACAGCTTTCACCCTTCGCCCTCCTCGCCTCGCTCTCCGCGCTCGTGTTCCACCGCAATACCACAAAGATGGAGGTCGCGCGAGGCAAGACGGAGGATGAGAAGCAGGCGGCGGCAAAAGCTGAGTACGAGAAGCTTTTGACTATGCGATCTGGCGGCACCTACATCCCCCCCGCCCGATTACGAGCTCTCCAGTCCCAGATCACCGACAAGACCAGCAAGGAATACCAACGCATGGCATGGGAGGCTTTGAAAAAGTCGATCAACGGATTAATCAACAAAGTCAACGTCTCGAACATCAAGCACATCGTTCCAGAACTTTTCGGCGAAAACTTAATCAGAGGGCGAGGACTCTTTTGCAGGAGCATCATGAAGGCACAAGCTGCTAGTTTGCCATTCACGCCAATATATGCAGCGATGGCCGCTATTGTTAACACCAAGCTTCCAAACGTGGGCGAGCTCCTCTTGAAGCGGCTCATCGTGCAGTTTAAGAAGGGGTTCAAGAGGAATGACAAAGCAGTATGTCTTTCTGCCACAACCTTCATCGCACATCTATGCAATCAGCAAGTAGCGAGTGAGGTCGTTGCCGCACAAATTTTGCTACTTCTTCTTCACAAACCCACCGATGACAGCGTGGAGATTGCTGTTGGTTTGACACGGGAGGTCGGACAACATTTGGAGGAAATGAACCAGGCTATTGCACTAGCTGTTTTCGACCAATTTCGGAGCATTCTACATGAGGCTGATATCGACAAGAGGGTGCAATATATGATCGAGGTTCTTTTCCAGGTTCGGAAAGACAAGTACAAAGACAATCCTGCCATCAAAGAGGAACTAGATTTGGTCGAGGAAGAAGATCAAATCACCCATGTTATTGCCCTGGACGATGAAATCGATGTGGAAGATAGTCTGAACATTTTCAAGTTTGATCCGGAATGGGAGGAGAACGAAGAGGAATATAGAAAAACAAAGGCAGAAATCCTTGGGGAAGGTAGTGAAGAAGGAGACGATATCGACAGTGATGATAGCGAGGACGACGACGAGAGACAAGAAGAGAAGGCATTGGAAATTAAGGATCAGAGCAACACTGATCTTGTTGCACTGCGAAAAACGATATACCTGACCATTATGTCCAGCATCGATCCGGAAGAGTGTTGTCACAAGTTGATGAAAGTCACACTTCCTGCTGGTTTGGAGCCCGAACTTCCTTCTATGATCATAGAATGCTGCTCGCAGGAAAAGACCTACTCAAAGTTCTATGGCCTTATTGGGGAGCGGTTTGCCAAGATCAACCGCCTTTGGACCCAACTTTTCGAGGAGTCCTTCGCCAAGTATTATGACACTATCCATCGATACGAAACAAACAGACTGCGAAACATTGCACGCTTTTTCGGTCATCTCATAAGCTCCGATGCTATTGGATGGCATGTCATGTCGATCATTCATCTGAATGAG
>Ga0302325_10017397_pt1 | contig 15200 bp, 10 predicted proteins | sample Palsa_T0_2_FD_201948 | JGI IMG/M metagenome (GOLD analysis project Ga0302325, IMG submission 201948) | Peat permafrost microbial communities from Stordalen Mire near Abisko, Sweden - Palsa_T0_2 | ecosystem: Environmental > Terrestrial > Soil > Palsa > Peat permafrost | place: Sweden: Abisko... | reverse complement strand
GCCGGATTATTTTGAGAAATCCATTGGCTGTCGGCGGCGCCGGGCGGTTTCACCAACGTCGCGCTTTGCATGAACCAATGATCCTGAAACAATTTCGCCGAACCCGGCGGCTGACCACTGCTCACAGCTTCGGCAATCGAAGCCTCCAGTTGTTTTTTTGCCTCCGGAGTATATTTTTCCAAATACGCGCAAAACTGCTTGCTGCCGTCGTCGTAGGTGTATATCTCCGCGAATACGGCGGTCTTGCCGTTATGGTCAATCGGGGGAACCGAATAAGCGCTGTCCGCGTACCAGGTCTTGCCGTCATCATCCGTCAAGTATGCCATGGCTACATTGGCCTTTTTCTCCGGCCAAAACTGATGCACAAGGATCGCCCCCGCAATCAGCAACATTAGTGCGGCGGCCCCAATACCAGCCAACGGCGTGCTCTGAAATGTCCTGCGAATTTCCATATGACCAACACCCAAGGTTTTTGGCTCCCATGAGAATGCACTTGCCCGGCAGGTAATGCAACGCCTATCCGCCCATATCGATCAGTTGGCAAACTTGACGCAAAGATCCTGCGCGAAAACCGTTCCGAGGACACGGGATTCCACATGTCCGTCGAGGAACAGGAAGTTCGCTGCCGTATTATTCATGTGGCGGAACCGCATGTTGCAGGTGTCCGAGCCGCCGGGACCGGAATAGGTGTGGCTCGTTCCGGTATTGGGATTGCCTATGTCAGCCGTGTAGTCCTCATTGGCGGCCTTCAAATAGGATTTCGTAACGCTTCCATAAACCGCGCTCGATGGACTCCCATATCCCGGATACGGACAACCCAGCGATACCGGGTTTGAATAGTATGTCGGCTTGTAAGCGGCCACGTTCTTCGGAGGTGGGGGATTTAGGAAGCTGTGGAAATTGTAAAAGGCATAGTTATCCAACTGCCCCGAAAAAACCTGGTAAACACCGTAATCAGTCTGCGGCCCGGTCGCCGAAGGAATCCCGATTTTGACAGGCCCGCACCACGCGACCATCAACGCCGCGGAATGCTTGATCGATCCGGTTTGAACCGGAGGAAAAGAGTACTTGTTATCAGCATATACGAGCGGGTCGTACATCAAGTTGAACGACGCCGCATTCGAACAGAAAAACACCCGGGGATTGACGTTATAACTCGTCGCATGATTGTCGATGGGAAAATCCGGCAGATCGGAATCTCGAAAAATACCCGATTCCTGAAAGGGCATATATTGCCCGCTTCCTGTCGCCCAACCGGGGGGGTCCGTTCCCATGGCTTTGGAAGTCATCACCGTCAGTACGTCCGCGTAGGTGTAAAACAACTTGCCATCCACCATCGGCGGACCGATGCCATGGTTCTCGCTTTCGTAGATTTCCATCAATTGCCCCATGCCCCGCAGGTTGGATGCGCATTCGATCAGATTCGCCTGCTGTCTCGCCTTACCCAGTGCCGGCAGCAAGATCGAGATCAACAGCGCGATGATTCCAATCACCACCAGAAGTTCAACCAGTGTGAATCCTTCGACAAAACGCGATCGTTTCATGCATCGCTCCTCGTGTGCGCGTAGAATGTGTCCGCCTGACCGCATGGTCCTGACCTTGTGCTTGGGTGATTGTAGCCCCCCAAAACGGCCCCGCTATCGATAACTGCGAATAATCTATTCAACTTTGCGACAGCGTTCGGAAATGAGGCTGGCGCGGCGGCATCCATTAGTTGGAAATTCGGGGGTGATTGATCCAGAATCCGCCGGCTCATCTTTTCGGAGAGTTATTCCCGTGTTGCGATCAATTGTTATGCTCATGATGATGGCCGCGGCGTCTTCCATGGCGTGGGGCAGCGACACCGACGCCGCCGATACGCCGCGACAGCGGCTCAGCCTCGATTTCGGCTGGAGGTTTTTCGGCGGCGATCCCGCGAGTGCTGAGCGGGCCGATTTCGATGATTCCGCCTGGTCGGCCGTGGATCTTCCCCACGATTGGAGCATTTACGGCTCCTTCGATGAGAACGCCCCCACGCGCGGCGGTGGAGCGTATCTGCCCGCGGGAATCGGATGGTATCGAAAGACCTTCAAAATTCCCGATTCATTCAAAGCCAAACAGATCGCCGTCGAGTTCGACGGCGTTTATGAAAACTCCGATGTGTGGATCAATGGACACTGGCTGGGAAAACGGCCGTTCGGTTACATCGGGTTTCATTATGATCTCACGCCGTTTTTGAATTTCAATCAGCAGCCGAATCTGCTGGCGGTCCGGGTGGACAACTCTGTCCAGCCGAATTCCCGCTGGTACAGTGGCTCAGGCATTTACCGGCACACCTGGCTGCGGGTGACCGATCCTTTGTGCATAGCACCCAATGGAATCGATTCCAGCACATCGGCGGCGAGTGAAACGAGCGCGGTGGTTCAACTCGCCGCCGAGGTCGTGAACAATCGCAGGGCCGCGGCGCGGTTCAGATTGATCTCAACGATTCTTGACCGCGATGGCACGGAGGTGCGGCAGGATCAGAGCGACGGAGAACTCGACGCCGGCGAAACAGGCAAGTTCACGCAGCAAATCCGGGTCGAGAATCCAAATCTCTGGTCGGTTGAATCACCGTATCTCTACACCCTTCGAATCGTGCTGCGCATCGGCGACGAAACGATCGACCAGTGCGACACACCCATCGGCATTCGCTCGGCTGAATTCGACGTTGACAAAGGTTTTCTTCTGAATGGAAAGCCGGTAAAGCTCAACGGCGTCTGTCTTCACTGTGACGGGGGAAGCGTCGGCGCGGCTGTTCCCGAGGGCGTTTGGCTGCGGCGATTGCGGCTGCTCAAGGAAATGGGCTGCAACGCCATTCGCACCAGCCACAATCCGCCCGCTCCGGAGTTTCTCGACCTGTGCGACCAGCTTGGATTTCTCGTCATGGACGAGGCCTTCGACGAGTGGACGGCGGGTAAAACCGTTGGCGGATATCACCGCTTCTTCAACGAATGGTCGCAACGCGATCTGGTCGATTTCATCCATCGCGACCGCAATCATCCCTGCGTGGTTCTCTGGAGCGCTGGCAACGAGATCCCCGAGCAGACGCTTTCAGGCGGCGCTGATGTGCTGAGGCCGCTGGTTGAAACTTTTCACCGTGAGGACCCGACGCGTCCCGTGACGGCCGCGTGCGACAAGGTATTCGCCGAGCCCCTCTCCGCGCCGCCCGAATTCGCCGCGCTTCTGGACGTCGTTGGATACAATTATGTGGATCGCTGGCTGGACCGCGCGGATAAATATTACAGCGTCGACCGGCAGTTATTTCCCCTGCGAAAGTTCATCGGCACCGAAAGCGTATCAATGGGCGGAACCCGCGGCGATTACAGCGCATGGTTCGGCGGTCCCGTCATGCCTGAGGTGATCGCGCCGCCGCCGGATGCGACCCAGCCGGCCTCCGCTTCCGCGCCACTTCCGCGGCGGCGATTCCGGCCGCTCCCTCCGTCCAACCGTCGAATCGATGTCGAGCAACTCTGGAAATTCGTCTGCGCGAACGATTACGTTTCGGGTGATTTCATGTGGACGGGAATCGATTACCTCGGCGAAGCGTTCTGGCCGTCCCGCAGCGCCTCTTTTGGCGTCCTGGACACCTGCGGATTCCCCAAGGACGGATATTATTTTTACCAGAGCCAGTGGACCAGCGATCCCGTGCTCCATTTGTTTCCGCACTGGAACTGGCGCGGGCGCGAGGGGCAGATCATTCCGGTCATGTGTTACACGAACTGTGATACGGTTGAGCTGATCGTCAACGGCAAATCGTTCGGCGTCAAAGGCTACGAATTTCCCCGGCTGGGCATGTTCGAGGACTATGGCAATTATCCGCCGCGTTCGCGCACGATTCGGACTACATCCGACCTGCATTTGTCGTGGGATGTTCCGTTTGAGCCGGGCACTTTGATGGCCGTCGGAAAACGGGGCGGCAAAGTTGTCGCCACCGAGCAAATAAGCACGACGGGCGATCCCGCCGCAATTGCGATGTCCGCCGACACGCCGACGCTCGCCGCCGATGGACGGGAGGTGGCACATCTGACCATTCGTATCGTCGATGCCAACCAGCAAATCGTTCCAACGGCCGATAATGACGTGACCGTTGAGATCACCGGCCCGGCGCGCATCATCGGCATCGACAACGGCGATCCAACCGATCACGACAGTTTCAAATCAAATCGCCACAAGACGTTCAATGGAATGTGCCTGGCGATCGTGCAGTCGAATCAGCAGCCGGGGCCGATTCACTTGACCGCTCGTTCACCCGGATTGCGCCCCGCCGCCATTGACTTCAGCTCACTTCCGGCCGCGCCGGTCCCCTCAATTCCCTGAAATACCATTCCGTCGCAAAATCAAAGGATTAATTCGCAAGTCTCCATGGTTAAACGGGGTGGGTGGAATATTATATAGGGCGTAAACATCTCGGCCGGTATGAATGTCGCCCGGTTGGACGTTGACGAGGAAACCTTTCGGAGGGTGTATGAAAAACTCGCGAATTTCGAGGAAATCCGTCGTTGCTCTGAGCGCCGCAATATGCTGCATGCCGAGCCTGATGCCGAACTTGGCGTCGGCCGACAGCATCTACACTGACTCGCTGGTTGATTATGCCGGCGGTAGCGCGACCGCGCCGGTTTACACCGACAGCTACATGGATCTCGCCAGCGTCGTCATTACCAACAATTCCACGAACATCTTTTTCCAGATCAATCTGAATCCGACGGTTACCACCGGGGCCGGTACGCAGAACACCGACCTTAACCTCACGGCGCAATCCTACGGCAAATATCAAATCGGAATGGAAACCAGCCCCGGCGCGGGACTCGTGACCACACCGTCAACGGTGTCGAATCCGTACAACCCCATCGGAATCAGCACCGGCATGAACTATTGGATCGACAATTGGACCAATCAGGGTGGCGGCGGGACCGACGCCGACCCGGACACCGGGGACGCTTCGGTATGGGGGTACTCAGGCGGCGCTTGGAACCAGACGGCGGGCAATGGACTCGCCGGTGACGTCTCGACGGTTCCCTCACAGTTTACTCAGACGACACTTACAATGACGTCGATTACCACGAGCGTTCCCCTCGCCGCCCTTGGCCTCAGCATAGGCCAGCAATTCAACTTCGATGTCTGGAGCACTTACGACGGCGGCGTTGGGGCTGTCGATGCCCTGGATTCCGGGGCAGCGGCGACCAGCGAATCTTCCGGCACCTATGTGAACCCGTACAGCTCGCCTCCCACCCCGTACGACTCCGCGACGGCTCCCGGTTCCACTGAATCGACCACAATCTATGGCGTGGTGACGCCCACCTTCACCTGGAACGACAGCACCGCCGGCGCCGGCTACTACGATGGCACGACCTGGGACGTGAACGACAACACGAAATACAACTGGAACAACGGCATTTTCGCGGACTATTACACTGACAACATCAACGTCGTCTTCAGTGATGTCAACAACGGGAATTACAACGTCAACCTCACCGCCGCTGTCAATCCAGCATCCATCGTTGTCAATAACAGCCTCGGGAACTACGTCATCAGCGGCACCGGCAGCATCGGCGGAACCGGCTCGCTCACTAAAATGGGCAGCTCAACTCTGACCCTCTCCACGTCCAACACCTACAGCGGTGGAACCAATGTCAGCGCTGGCCTTCTCATCATTGCTCCGACCAGTACCCCGGCCACGACCAGCGCGTTGCCGAAAGGCGCTTTGACCATCACCGGCGGCGAAGTGCAGTTGGCCACCGGCGTCACCGCGGGCAGCCAATCAGCCAACCCACCGGTGACCAAGCCCGCCAGCAGCGTGAACATCACGTCGCTGTCCATCAGCGGCACCGGCACGCTCGACATCACCAACAACCACATCATCATCGACTACAGCGGCCTGGCGACCGCTCCCATCATCGGCTCCATCGCCGCATGGATCGCCAGCGGCTACAATCACAATACTTGGACTGGCATCGGTATCACGTCCAGCACTGCCGCTGGCAACCTCGGCAAATACGGCATCGGTTATGCTGCCTCCTCGGATCCCGGCAACCCGGCGGGTCTGTCCTCCGGCCAGATTGAAATCAAGTACACCCTGCTGGGCGACACCAATCTGGACGGCAAGGTCAATGGCACCGACTTCACCATTCTGGCGACGAACTTCAATCAGAGCGGCAAAGCGTGGGATCAGGGCGATTTCAATTATGACGGAAAGGTCAACGGCTCGGATTTCCTTCTGCTTGCATCCAACTTTAATCAATCCGCCAGCGGGTCCGCCGTCGCGGGGGACGATCTCGCGGCCTTGGACGCCTTCGCCGCGGCCAATGGCATGAGCCTCGCAAGTGTCCCGGAACCCGCGTCGATGGGATTAATTCTCGTTGCAGGTCTTGGCGTCTTGGCGCGCCGGCGGCGCAGCCTCGCCGGGCGACGGTGATCGCGGCAATCAACCCAATTCATTTCCCTCCACCGTGATTCGCACCGGATGGCCGAACCACGCGTGGTGCTTGCCGCCCTGCGTTTGTTCGATGAGTTGAATCACCTGCGTCATGTTTCCATCGGCCGCTACCCAGCCGCGATTGACATCGGGGAAATCCACGGAGCAGTTGTCGCATTTCTTGCTGCTGTCGAAACGGATCGGGCACCAGAAGGATTCGACATTTCGAAGCATTTCCGAGCCGAGCGACCAGACGCCGGTCATCCAGTCGCAATAGAGGCACCAGATGAGGTCGTGCCCGACAAGGCCGCTGAATTTGTGGCGCGAGACATTGACCCAATCGCTGCCTTTGTAGCTGGGGAATCCAACGAGTTTTTGAATCGGCGGATAAACGAACACCTCGGCCATTCGAATAAGACTGAACAGCGGCGTGACAATCGCCGTCAGCCAGATGGCGGCGTGGTTGCGCCAGGGTCCGATGAAACCGTTGACGAGAGTAACGATTCGCGGTTCGTGGGCTGCGTCACGGCGGACCATCTCGTGCAGGGCCGACCAGACCAGCACACTGGCGACCTGTCCCGCGGTCGCGCCGATGAGCCCGCGCCAGCCGGATACGATCGGTCCCACAATCATCGGGAGGACCGTGAAATAAATAATGATCCAGTCCAGGGCAGGCGCGCGGCAAAGACTGGCCGAGACGCGCGCGCCTATTGGACCCAATTTTGGAATCAAGTGCAGGACAAGCGCCCCGGCCAGAAGGGATGCGATCACCGACAGGAACATCGTTAGAATCGGAATGAAAAAGTGCATAATGGGATTGATCGTACCTGATTTGCCGCCGCCGCGTTAAATCTTGAGGATTCTTTTTGGGAAAGTCATCTGTTTTACGGTAGCTTGCACCGGTGCTGACCAACGAGCGTCACATCACCGCCGAGATCATGGATGATCCGAACATTGATGCGGCGGAGCATGCGATGGCGCTGGAAGGTTTGCGGCGAATCAATGCGGCCTCAAAAGCGGCGGCGCGCATGGCGCGGCCGATCATCGATAAGGCCCGGCGAGAAAACATTCGCCGACTCTCCGTGCTGGATATCGCTTGCGGCGGCGGGGATGTTCCGGTGGGCGTGGCTGGATTAGCGCGGCAGGCGGGCGTGGAAATCGAATTGACCCTGCTCGATCGCAGCGAAACGGCATTGAAGCTCGCCACGGCGACGGCGGATCAGTCCGGGATTGCCTGCCGATGCGTTCAGGCTGATTTGATGGATCCCTGGAACGAATCGATTTTTGACGTTGTGACGTGCAGTCTGTTTCTGCATCATGTTTCGGAACCGGTGCGGGTCGTTGAATTGTTGAAAAGAATGAGGACGATTTCACGCCGAATGGTCATCATCAGCGATCTGCGGCGTTGCCGGATGGGTTTGCTCACCGCGTGGGTTGGCGGCCGAGTTCTCAGCCGCAGCGGGATCGTTCATCATGATGCCCCCGCAAGCGTACGCGCGGCATGGACAATGCCGGAACTGACCGGCTTTGCCAAGGGCGCAGAAATGAAAGACGCGCGAATCGAGCGATGCTGGCCATGGCGCATGCTTCTGATCTGGCAAGCCGAGGGGCGTGCCGCATGAACAGTTCGACCAATTATTGGGATGCCGTGGTGGTGGGCGCCGGAGTGGCGGGGGGCGCGACTGCCGCGATGCTGGCGCAGCGGGGCTGGCGCGTTCTGCTGGTCGAGCGATCGGCGTGGCCGCGCGAGAAAGTCTGCGGCGGATGTTTGAGCGCATCGGCGATCGACACGCTCCGCGAAATGGGGATTGATTCGGCGCTTCGCCATGCCGAGCCGACCACCAGCGTCGTCTGGCAAGTGGGCGCCAGAGCATTCGAGCACCCGCTTCCCCGCGGAGCGGCCGTGTTACGCGGCGATTTAGATGCCTCCATCGTATCCGAGGCCGTTCGCCGCGGTTGCGAGTTCATGCCCGGCTGCTCCGCGTCACTCCTTCCCGCGTCTTTGAGCGATTCATGCCGAACTTTGAGATTGAAGAGCGGCGATAGGACCATCGAAGCGCGTGCCGGCCTTGTGATCGCCTGCGACGGCATTGGCGGCGCGCTGCTCGGCGGCGAGCCATGGGCGAAATGGACGATCTCGCGCGGATCACTGATCGGCGTCGGAGCGACCTACCGATGCCACTCGGCTTCAATTCTTCCCGGCCGCATTTACATGTGCATGGGGAATAGCGGGTACGTCGGAATCGTCAGGATTGATGATTCATACGAGCATTTGGCGGCCGCGCTGGACCCGGCATCGTGCCGGGGTGTGGGAGGGCCCGTCAATCTGGTCCGGGATATTCTCGGCTCATGCGGCAGATCGATCCCGGCTGCGTTGGATGGAGCACGATTTCGCGGCACGGGGACACTAACGCGCCGACGCAAGCATCTCGGCGGCTTTCGCGTTGTGACCGTGGGTGATGCCTGCGGATACGTCGAACCGCTCACCGGCGAAGGCATGGCCTGGGCGGCAATCGGGGCACGCGAGCTGGTCAATATGCTTCAGAATCCGCTCGCCCGCTGGCGCGAAGAATTGCCGGCTCGATGGCGGCGACGTTATCTTGAGATCGTCGGACGTCAACAGCGCTGGTGCAGGGGAATGCGCACTACAATACGCCATCCGGCGTTGGCAGCCGCCGGCATTTTTATGGGCAGGGCGATGCCCGCGTTAGCCGGATGGATCGCTCAAACCATTTGCCAGCCGCCAACGAAGGAGATCCGCAATGACAAGCCTGGCCATTTCCGCATCGCACAAACTCCGACCCGGATTAACCCCGGCGATATTGGGCATCGGCACGGCCAACCCACCGGCAGTGCCGCAGGAGTTGGCGCTTGAGCTGGCCATGGAATTGGGCTGCTTCGACAACGAGCAGCGGTCGTGGATCAAGCGTCTTTTCCTTCGCAGCGGAATCGAGACGCGCTGTTCCGTGCTGGCAACAGGGGATGAAGATCAACTTCTGTCGCCGCGGCGGTTTTATCCGGCGGCGAAGAGTCCCCAGGACCGTGGCCCGACAACGGCCCAGCGGATGGCGCGCTATGCCGTGGAAGCGCCGATCCTGGCGGAAAAGGCCGCCAGAAGTGCGTTGGAAAATGCTCAGATCGAACCGGAACGGATCACGCATCTGGTGACCGCATCATGCACGGGATTTTTCTCGCCGGGATTGGACGCCGCGCTGATCGAAAGGCTGAATCTGTCTCGAAGCATGCGGAGGATTCACCTCGGGTTCATGGGCTGCCATGCGGCGTTTAATGCGCTGGCGGCCGCGCGCGATGCGGCCGCGGCGGACCCGGATGCGAGGGTGCTGGTCTGCTGTGTGGAATTGTGCAGCCTTCATTTTGCGTATGGGGTTGATCCGGGCAAGCTTGTCGCCAATGCACTCTTTGCCGATGGTGCTGCCTCCGCTGTCGTGGGCCGCACGGCCAGCGACGGTGACGGGCCGTGGCAGTTGAGCGATTTCTCCAGTTGCCTGCTCGCTGAGTGCGGAGATGCGATGACATGGAATATCGGCGATCATGGTTTCGAGATGACGCTTTCGGCGGGGGTGCCCGAAATCATCCGGCGGCAGCTTTTGCCGTGGTGCAGCACCTGGCTGGCGCGGCATGAACTTGAACTGCCCGACATTGCCGGCTGGGCGATCCATCCCGGCGGTCCCAAAATTCTCACCGCCATCGCCGATGCCCTGACGCTTGGGCCGCAAGACCTGCGGTTTTCACGGCATGTTTTGGCCCATTACGGAAACATGTCGTCAGCGACCGTCCTGTTTATTCTGCGTCAAATGGCGGGGAAGATTTCCGGGCCTTGCGTTGCGATCGGCCTGGGGCCTGGCCTGATGGCTGAGGGAATGTTGTTCAACAAATAGATCGGCGAGTGAACTCAAGCGATGTCCACCGATCTCGGTAAATACATCGAAGACATCCGGCTTCGCCACGCATCGAGCGGCCGCCCGTGGTATTGGGAAAAAAACGCCCATCGCCCCAAGGCCATCGCCTACACGCTGGAATATAATCCGCTCACGCTTCTGCTCAAGACCCGGCGATACATCGAGCGGCGACGAATGCTCGCGCCGCTGATGGCGTCGAATCGGCCGACGGGATCTCTCCGCCGGCCGTCGGATTTCAGATTGCTGCGCGACGATCGCCAGCCGAACTCGCTGGAGATTCAGGTTGCCGAGGGGGTTGACCAATCGAATCCCATTACCCGCGCCCCTCGGCTTCCGAGCGGCAATCGCAAACTAATCATTCTTCACGCTTTTTATGAGGATGAAGCGAGCGCGATCCTGGAGAAATTGGATCAGTTCACCGATTACGACCTGATGCTGACAACGCCGATTCCCGCGATCCGTGATCGCTTCCTCACCCGATTCGATCCGGGCCGATCGGCCTGTTTTTTCGCGGCCAACGTGGGCCGGGATGTTTTGCCGTTTCTGCAGCTTCTGGCGTTTGCGGATTTGTCGATTTATCAGCATTTCATCAAGATTCACACCAAGCGCTCATCGCATCTTTCCAACGGCGACAAATGGTTTTCCAGAAATGTCGAAGTCCTCATCGGCGACAAGCGGATGACCGAGCGGATATTCGACCTGATCGACCCCAGCCGGCCCGGCATTTACGGCCTGGAATGCAAGCCGCTGCGCGATCATTACCGAAGCAATCGGCATTGGCTGAAATTCCTGCTGCCCGATCGACATTGTTATTCCAATGCGCGTTTTATTCCGGGCACGATGTTCGCCGGCTCGGCTGAATTTCTGCGCCGGCTCGCGGCATTGAATTTACATCTTCATCACTTTGAAGGTGAGAGAGGGCAGTTGGATGGATGTTTAATTCACGCCCTGGAGCGCTACTTCGGATATTTCGCGCGGGCGGGCGGGGGTGAATGTGCGACCTTCACTTCGCTCATTTCCGGCAACCGTTCATTTCAAAATCGTTCCGGAAGTTTATAATTCGCCGCATGGCAGCGGACTTCGTTCGAGCAGCGGTGCGTGAAATGGCCGGATATACGCCCGGGGAGCAGCCGGATGCGGGTCAGCGCATCGTTAAGCTTAATACCAACGAAAATCCCTATCCACCCAGCGAGCGCGTGATGCAGGCGCTGGCGGCCATCAGCGGTGAAACGCTCCGGCGATATCCGAATCCCACGGCCGATTTATTCCGCGATGCGGCCGCCAAACTACACGGCCTGACGCGCGATCACATCATCGCGGGCAATGGCAGCGACGATATCCTCACCATCGCCACGCGCTGTTTTGTCCCGCCGGGCGGAACGCTGGCATTCCCGGACCCGACCTATTCCCTGTACACGGTGCTGGCGAGACTGCAGGAAGCCAGGCCTTTGGCGCTGCCGTGGGACTGCGACTGGTCATTGCCGGTTGAGGCCCTTGCCGGCAGCGGGGCGCATGCGATCTACCTGGCCAATCCCAACGCCCCCAGCGGCACGTTTGTTTCGCCGCTCAATGTCGCTGAACTGGCCCGAGGTTTTCCCGGGTTGCTTCTTGTCGATGAAGCCTATGTCGATTTTGCGGATGACAATTGCCTGCCGCTGATCGAGCAGTTTCCCAACCTGGTTATCAGCCGGACACTCAGCAAAGCCTATTCGCTGGCCGGCCTCCGCTTCGGTTACGCCATCGCCCAACCCGCGGTGATCGAGCAAATGATGAAGGTGAAGGACAGCTATAACTGCGATGCGCTGTCCGTCATCGCCGCCGCCGCCGCGCTGGAAGACCAGGCCTATTCGCGCGGCACTTGGGAGACGATCAAGGCCGAGCGCACGCGCGTCTCGGCGGAGCTGACGCAATTTGGCTTCGGCGTTCTTCCCAGTCAGGCCAATTTTCTTCTCGCCACCGTTCCCTCCGGCCGCGGCAAGGAGATGTATTTGGGGCTGAAAGAACAGGGGATTCTCGTCCGCTACTTCGACCTTCCCGGCTTGCGGGACAAGCTCCGCATCACGATCGGCCACAGCCACGAAAACAACGCATTGCTGGCCGGGATCAAAATGCTGGCGGCGGCGGAAAAGGCCGCGTAGCGGCGCTTTTGGGAAAGCAAAACGGATTGAAATCGAACGGAAGGGGGGCCTTGTGTTTTCCGGACGATGGAAATAGCATCGCGATTGCTTTTCGATCCAGGTCAACATACCGCGGAGATTTATATGCGAATGCTTTTGAATGTGACGATGCCGGAAGAGCCGTTTAATACGCTGGTCCGAAAGGGGACGGCGGGCAAGACGATCCAGAAAATACTGGAGACGATCAAGCCGGAGGCGGCGTATTTCACCGAACAGAACGGGCATCGCGGAGCGCTGCTTGTCGTGGAGATGAAAGATGCGTCGGCGATTCCCGGAATCGCCGAGCCGTTTTTTCTCAGCTTCAATGCGCAATGTAGTTTTCGGATCGCGATGACGCCGGAGGATTTGGGCCGGTCGGGGATAGAGAAGTTTTCGACGGGATGGTGAAATCGCGGAGAATTCATTCAGCAAACGGTTGCTGGAATCGTATTGGCGATAGATCATATCGGCCATGAGAATCCAACCTGCCTGGGTCGCGGTGTCGGTTATCGGAGTTTTGGCGTCCATCGGATTTCAAGCCAATGGGGAGCAACTGCCGACGTCCGAGCCTTATGTCTGGAAAAGCGTGCAGATGGTGGGTGGGGGATTTGTCGACGGCATCGTTTTTCATCCGACGGAGCCGGGACTGCGTTACGCCCGCACCGACATCGGCGGGGCCTATCGGTGGGACGATCAGCGGCATATCTGGATTCCCATCCTGGATTGGGTGCCGTTCAAAGACACCAATCTGATGGGTGTCGAGAGCATCGCGCTTGATCCGGCCGATCCTAATCGCGTTTACCTGGCTTGCGGGATGTACACCAACGCCACGTCGCCGAACGCCGCGATATTGCGGTCGGACGACAGAGGCAACACATTTCAGCGGGCGGATGTTCCCTTCAAAATGGGGGGGAATGAGGATGGACGAGGCAATGGCGAGCGCCTGGCGGTTGATCCAAACGACGGCCGGGTGATTTATTTCGGATCGCGGCTGGCGGGACTGTGGCGAAGTACGGATCGGGCTATAACCTGGTCAAAGATCTCGAGCTTTCCCAATGTCGTCGAAGGCGCGGCGACCCGGCCGGCGACTCGGCCGGCGACAGGCAGGTTCGGACGAAGACGATTTGGTTTCGCTGCCCGATCTTCGGGGATCGTTTTTGTGATTTTTGATCCGCGCACCGGAGGAGCAGCAAAACCGAGCGCCACGATTTATTTCGATCCGCGCATAGCAGCAAAACCGAGCGCCACGATTTATGCCGGCGTTTCGCTGATGAATCGGCCGAGTATTTTCCGCAGTATCGATGCGGGCCTGACCTGGCAGCCGGTGCCCGGTCAACCGACGGCGCTGCGCCCGTCGCATGGAATTCTGGCCTCGAACGGAGTGATGTATTTCTCCTATGGCAGCGCGCCCGGACCGAGCCGGATGAGCAGCGGGGCCGTGTGGAAATATGATACGAAATCATCTCTCTGGACCGATATCACGCCCGAAAAACCGGGTGGAGACAACGGCGCGTTTGGTTATGGAGCGGTGTCCGTTGATGCCGCAAATCCTGATGCCGTCATCGCCAGCACATTTGGACATCCAATGGGCGAGGAGATTTTTCGGACCGTTGATGGGGGCAAGACATGGAAGCCGATTTTTCACGGCGAAAAAACTCTGGCGGGAACCTATGACTATTCCGGCGCGCCCTACGTTCAGCATACGCCGATACATTGGCTTCTGGATATTCAAATCGATCCGCGCGATCCGAACCATGCGATGTTCACGACGGGCTATGGCGGCTGGGAAACTTTCGATCTGACTGATGTGGATGCCGGTAAGCCGACGCATTGGAGCATCATGAGCAAAGGGATCGAAGAGACGGTGGCTCTGAAGCTTCTGAGTCCGCCGACGGGCGCGCACCTGATTTCCGCGATCGGCGATTACGGCGGGTTTGTGCATTGGGATCTGGACAATCCCGCTCCGGACGGAAACCTCAACCCGCGATTCGGGAACACCACCGGCGCGGCGTTTGCCGCCAAAAATCCCGAGATCATCGTCCGGGTAGGGGGCGTCGCCGGCGGCGATGCGATCAGGATCAATCTAGGCTATTCAACCGACGGCGGAAAGACCTGGCAGCCATCGAAGACCATGCCGAGTTCCAATAGCCGGGAGGGAACCGTTTCCGTGAACGCCGATGGAAGCCGATGGATCTGGACGCCGCAGAACAGCGCCGCGTATGTCACCAGCGACCGCGGCTCCGAATGGACGCGCTGCGCGGGATTGCCGGTCGGCGCGCGAACTGTAGCCGACTCGGTCAATCCTCTGAAATTTTATGCGATCGATCTTTTCGGCGGAGAATTGTTCATCAGCACTGACGGTGGAGAAACGTTTGAATCGAAACCGCTGAAACTTCCCGACGGATTGCCGGAAGCCGGCGGCGACCGCGGCGACGCCCGCGGCGGGCAGGACCAAATCTACCCCGATCCGAACAACGAAGGCGAATTATGGCTCGCCTCATTCAACGGCCTATACCATTCAACGAATTCCGGCCAAACCTTCATCCAACTCCCGGCCCCCGATCAAATCCACGCCTTCGGCTTCGGTAAATCCGCACCGGACTCGGACGTGCCTGCGCTTTATCTGGTCGGAACGGTCTTCAACCAACGCGGCGTCTTCCGCAGCGACGATGGCGGTAAAATCTGGATCCG
>Ga0302325_10017396_pt1 | contig 15200 bp, 14 predicted proteins | sample Palsa_T0_2_FD_201948 | JGI IMG/M metagenome (GOLD analysis project Ga0302325, IMG submission 201948) | Peat permafrost microbial communities from Stordalen Mire near Abisko, Sweden - Palsa_T0_2 | ecosystem: Environmental > Terrestrial > Soil > Palsa > Peat permafrost | place: Sweden: Abisko... | reverse complement strand
CGAGCTTGAACGGTCGCTTGACTACTGCCGTGAAGTGGGCGACCCAGCAACCGGAGGCATCTCGCTCGCCTTCCTCGGTCAAGTAGATGTACTCACCGGGAACAGCGAAGCCGGACGAGCTCGGTTTGAGGACATCTTGCACCGGGCCGACGGAAGCCGAGCGTTGGGTGGCCCGTTTGCACTGCTGTTCTTGGCTCAGCTCATGATTGCGGGTGGAGAACTCGAGGGAGCGCAGTTTCTAATTGACATCGGCATCGCCGCCGCGGATGTTCCGCTCCTTCGCTCTTGGGTGCATTCTCTCCAGAGCGCGTTGGAGTTGGCGAAAGGTAACTGTGACGTTGCTCAGGAGTCGATCGAAGAGGCGAGAAAACTAGCCAACGAATCGGCTAACCCTTGGATGATCGCCATGGTTGCCGACCAGGCAGCTCGCTTGGCTCGCCGACAAGGCAAATCGGGAAACGCGGAGAATCTCCACCATGAGGCACTGGCGCTTCAGTCCGCCATGGGACTTCGTCCTGACGTTGTGGCTTCGCTCGATGCACTAGCCCTCATTGCCGCAGAAGCTGAGAGTCCTCTCGAAGCGGTACGCCTCTTCGCTGCTGCAGACGCGATGTGTACATCGACGGGCCTCATCCGGCCACCCGATCACGACAGGGATCGGGTCGATGGTGTCGAACTGGCTCGGCAACAGCTCGATGCGGCGTTGTTCGAATCGTGCTACTCAGAAGGTACGGCGCTCACAATGGAAGAGGCCGTCGCCTACGCGTCACGAGCCCGTGGCGAGCGAAGGCGCCCTTCCTTCGGATGGGAGAGCCTCACACCTACCGAGCTCCGCGTCGTGAATCTCGTGAGCGAAGGTCTGACCAATCCCCAGGTTGCCGAGCGATTGTTTATCGCACGAGGCACGGTCAAGGTTCATCTGGGCCACATCTTCTCGAAGCTCGGTTGCACCACCCGTTCCGAGCTCGCCGCCGAGGCAACGCGGCGCTCCATCGAACGCTGAACTGGACCAGTACACCGACCCTTGTTGCGGTGTGAACATTCGATGCGGTGATGACCTCGGGGCGTAAGCCCCCTCGGTCCTCCGAAGTTCACGCACGCCATTCCGAAAGTCCCGAAGCGGAAATATGAAGGAGGCAACGATGCGACAGTTGATCTCGTCACGATCGGGGGCGGCCGCAGGAGCGGCGGGTGCCGTCGTCTACGTAGCGAGCGCGTTTGCTGCGGGGAGCCCGCTCGCGCCGGACGCCTCGGTCTCGAAGGTCGTTGCTCATCTCAGTGACAAACGGGGTGCCCTACTTGCCGGCGTCGTGCTGGCCGTTTTGGGCGTGGGGCTGCTGTTGTGGTTCCTGGGTTATCTTCGGTCCTTCCTGGCCCAACTCGAGGGAGGCCGGGCCCCGCTCGCGGGTGTCACGGCGGCCTCATGGGTGACGTTGCTGGTCATTGTCGCGGCCGGTGCCACGCCGTTAACAGCTGTCGTCTGGCGCGGTGCGGGCGGGGTCAATCCTCAGATTGCAAGTTTTGCCTTCGATGCCAGCAACTTGTCGCTGTACGCGCTGAGCGCGCCGGCGGCAATCTTGTCGGTGTTGGCGCCCATCGTCGTGATCTGGCGTTCGGGAGCGCTTCCCCGCTGGTTGGTGGTACTCGGCGCCATCGAGATCGTTGTGAACGTGGTGGAACTCGCCGGTCTTTTCGTGAGAACGGGGAGCAATGCCGCCGGGTACGTCTGGGGTATCGGTCCGTTCATCTGGGTGGTCTGGGTTGGCGCTGTCAGCGTCGCCATGCTGATGAAGTCCCCGGGCAATGGTGCGTCGACAGCCGGAGCTTCGTGACGGTGACGCGGGTCCTCGTCGGGCCCCCCCCGCATCGATCAGTTCCATGTTGGCGAACCTCTTGACATACCTATCACTAATAGGTAAATTACCTATTAGTGATAGACGAAAGAGAGCGCGCAGAATCCCGGGTGAACTCAGGCAAGGTCACCCGGCGACGAGAGGCCAAGGTGGCCGAGATCGTCGAGTCGGCGTGGAAGCTCGCCCGCCAGCACGGGATCGCCGGAGTGTCACTGCACGCCCTGGCCCGTGAGGTCGGGATGCGCCAACCGTCGCTCTATGCCTACTTCGAGTCGAAACTGTCCCTCTACGACGCCATGTTCGCCGACGGCAACCGGCAGCTCCTGCACCGGCTCGACCTGGTCAAACTCCCTCGCGAGCCCCGTGGTGCCCTGAAGAGATTCCTGGCCGAGTTCGTGGCGTTCGGACTCGAGGACCCGGCACGGTACGAGCTGCTCTTCGCGCGACATGTGCCGGGATTCGTCCCTTCTCCGACGTCCTACAGCCTCGCCGAGGACGTATTGGCACGCGCGTACAAATTGATGAATGCAGCTGGCGTCAACGGACAGGGCGACATCGACTGCGTCGTGGCCATCGTCGCCGGCTTGATGGAGGCGCAGCTGAGCAACGAACCCGGCGGCACCCGTTGGGTCCGTCATCTCAACCGTCTTGTCGATCTCTATATCGATGACGTGCTGGAAAGGAGCAGACAGTCATGACGGCAGACCGAATCAGCCGCCCCGAAGCCCGGGTGCTCGCAGAAGAGGAGTTCACCCGGTTCGCGGACCTGGTGGCATCACTCACGCCAGAGGAGTGGGCAACTCCCACCGACTGCACCGGGTGGGACGTCCGCAAAATGGTGCTGCACGTCCTTGGCTCGAGCGACGCCCAAGCGTCGGTTCGGGAGTTCGTCCATCAGTTGAGGCGGGGCCTTCCGCTCAACAAGGAGATCGACTCGCACCATTGGGTCGACGGCATGAACGAGTTCCAGATCCGCGAGCGCTCTCACCTTTCAAACGACGAAATAGTCGCACAGGTCGCCGCGACGGGCCCGAAAGCGGTCCGGGGGCGATGGCGCACCCCGCCTCCTGCCCGCTACATACCGCTTCCCTTCGGGCCGCCGATCGGATGGGCGCCTCTCAAGTATCTCTTGGACGTCGGGTTCACGCGCGATGTCTGGGCCCATCGGATCGATGTCCACGCGGCCATCCAGCGCCCGATGCAACTCACGGCCGATCACGACGGCCGCCTCGTCGCCGACATCGTGGCCGAGTGGGCCGACATCCACGGTCAACCTGTTGAGCTCGTGCTCGACGGTCCTGCTGGCGGGAGCTTCACCCGGGGCGTCGGCGGCGAGCACGTCGAGATGGACACGTTGGACTTCATTCGCACCCTTTCCGGCCGACTGTCCGGAGAGGGAGTCCTCAGTTACGCCCTTCCTCTGTAACTCTCGGCAGGATTGAGTGGCGAGGCTGGTCGGGGCAGGGCAATGGACGACCAGACGAATCCTGCGCCGCCCACGTGGGAGGATCGGGTGGTGCCGAGCATCGTCGTCGTCGCTTCCGAGTTCTCATCCCGTGACGAGCTGACCGCGGCGATCGAGCGGCGATTCGGGGCTGACTACTCGGTCGTCTCACTCGACGGCTCGGGGGTCTTGCGCGAGCAACTTGATGCCAGCCGGCCCATCGCGATCGCGCTGGCTCCCATCAGCGGGGCGGATTTCTCTGCATTGAACCTCGTGGGGGTGCTCGAGCCAGGGGCCCGCCGCATCGCGGTGGTCGGGGTCGGCGATACGTCGGTGGCGCAGGCACTGAGTCAAGCCCTGACGTTGGGACAGGTCGACTATTACGTGGGTCAACCGTGGGCCTCGCCGGAGGAGGAGTTGTACCCGGTGTTGAGCGAAGCCCTTCGCGTATGGGTCGACGAGCAGCAGCTCCGGTTCGAGAAGGTGACGATCGTGGCGGAGCCGGAGCGGTCCCGTGGTGTCGGCCTGGCCACCTTGCTGACCCGCAACGGTGTGACCACTCGACTGCTCGGTTGCGACTCGCCCGAGGGCATCGACCTCCTGACCGGGCCTCTGGAGGGTGTCGCTCTCCCGGCGGTGCGCCTGTGGGATGGCCGGACCCTGGCGGCTCCGACCGAGGCCGCGCTGGCGGAGGCCCTGGGTGCGCACACCTCTCCGACAGCCGCAGAGTATGACGTCGCCATCGTGGGTGCTGGTCCCGCCGGGCTCGCCGCGGCCATTTACGCCTCATCGGAGGGACTCGCTACGGTGACCGTGGAGGCGAGCGCCGTCGGCGGTCAAGCCGGCACGAGCGCCCATATTCGAAACTACCTCGGGTTTCCCTGGGGAGTCAGGGGCGCTGATCTTGCCCATTCCGCAGGTCGGCAGTCAGAGCAGTTGGGTGGGGAGATCGTCGTGACCCGGACCGCGGTCACATTGGCGGCCGACGGTGGCCGGCACGTGCTGACGCTCTCCAGCGGCGATGTCGTCCTCGCTCGCTCCGTCATCCTGGCCGGCGGCGTCAGCTACCAGAGGAGCGGCATCGGGACGGTCGACGCCCTAGTCGGTCACGGCGTGTTCTACGGCGCGGCCGCAGGGGAGGCCGCTGCGATGGCCGGCTTGAACGTGGCCATCATGGGCGGCGGCAATTCGGCCGGCCAGGCGGCTGCACATCTGGCCTCGGCTGGTGCGCACGTCACGATGCTCATTCGGGGTGACTCCATCAACAAGAGCATGTCCGACTACCTGGTGCAGCAGCTCGAGGGTACTCCGAACGTTTCCATTCGGACCCGGGTGCAAGTGGTCGACGCACTCGGTGAGGGTCAGCTCACGGGCCTGGTGCTGGCGGATCCCACTGGGGCGCGGGGGCTGCTCGAGACCAGTGCCTTCTTCATCTTTATCGGCGCGCGGCCTTCGACCGACTGGCTCCGAGACGTGGTCGACCTCGATGATCACGGTTTCGTCCTCACCGGACGTGACGGCGCAACCTGGCTGGAGACGTCCATGGCGGGGGTCTTTGCCGCCGGAGACATCCGCGCCGGGTCCATCAAGCGGGTGGCGGCGGCCGTCGGAGAGGGTTCGACCGCGTCGATGATGGCCCGTGAGCATCTCCTGATGTCCACATAATGGGCCCGCCGGGCGATGCCACCACCCAGAACGTGAGTCGGCAGCCGATTGCCGGTGCAGGCATGGAATTCCCAACAAACGTTCGCTGCCACACCCTTGGCCCCCGAGCCAGCTTGACGGGCGTGGCGCCACCGGTGAATCTGTGCGGTCATGAATGAGTCGTTTCCCCCCCGTCCGGTCCGGCGCGCTCGCAGATGCCTCGCCCTCCTCGATTCTGGGCACGTCGTGGCTGCTGGGCCGGACGTGATCGCGTGACGGCTCCTCGTATACCAGCTGCTCGAATCGTCTTCTCGGACCAGGATCGCCAGGAGATCCTGCGCATGATCGATCAATCGCTGCGCGACGGTTCTCTCACTCTCGGTCCGCGCACTCGAGAGTTCGAGGAGGCGTTCGCCCTTCGGCACAATGTGCCCCACGCCATAGCGGTGAGCAGCGGCACGAGTGCCCTCGAGATCATCTTCCGTACCCTGGCGGTCGAGGGCCGAGAAGTGATCATCCCGACGAATACGTTCTTCGCCACGGCCGCCGCCGCCGTGCACGCCGGGGCCATTCCCTGCCTGGCCGACATCTCCCCGGAGACCCTGGCCCTCTCGCCCGAAACGCTGGAAGCGGCGCTGACCCCCCGGACGGCCGTCGTGGTACTGGTCCATATCGGTGGATTCATCACCCCCGAGATCGACGCCATACGATCCATCTGCGACCGCCGGGGGATCGTCCTGATCGAAGACGCCGCCCACGCCCATGGTGCGAGCTTCGAGGGCCGAGCCGCCGGGACATTCGGCCACGCTGCTGCGTTTTCCTTCTACCCCACGAAGGTGATGACCAGCGGGGAAGGAGGGATGATCGCGACAAAAGATGAGGCGCTGCGGGACGAGGCCATCGTCTATCGCGATCAAGGGAAAGCTGGGTTCCTGGGCGGAGATCACATCCGGATGGGCTACGCCTGGCGGATGAGCGAGCTGCATGCCGCCGTCGGCCTGATCCACCTTTCCCATCTCGATGACGCCATCGCCACCCGTCGACGTGTCGCCGCCCGCTACGACGAGGCCTTGGCGCACCTGTCCGGCTGCCAGCCCCTTTCGATCCCTGCTGCGTCGGTCTCCAACTTCTACAAGTACGTCGTACTTCTGGATCCGGGAATTGACCGCGCCGAACTCAAACGAGAGCTCTCCGAAGGGATGGGGGTCTCGGTTTCGGGTGAGGTCTACGCTTCGCCCCTCCATCGCCAGCCGATCTTCGCCGACCTCGTCGGGGACTCGTTTCCGGTGGCGGATGACGTCTGCGCTCGACACATCTGCCTACCGGTGCACTCGGACATGACCGATGACGAAGCTGACTACGTTGTCGAAAGTTTGGCGTTGGCGCTGGCGGGTCGAACTATGGAGGAGGCGGCAAAACAATGAAGGTCTCTGTGACCGGCGGGTCGGGCTTTATCGGGTCGCACGTGGTCGATTACCTCGTGGCAGACGGCCATGAAGTCGTCGTCATCGATACACGAGAACCGCATCGCCCCGATGTCGGGTACTACGACGCTGACGTGACCGACCTGACCAATCTGGTCAAGGCCACGGCGGGGAGCGATGCGGTGTTCCACTTGGCCGCAGTGGCCAACGTCAACGACGCCCATGCCGATCCGGTCGGAACCATGGAGATCAACGTGGTGGGCACGTCCCGGGTCTGCGAGGCCGCCCGACGTAACGGGCTCGGACGGGTCATCTTGGCCAGCACGGTCTGGGTCTACACCGCCGCGTCAGGAGATGGCCCCCTGCGAGAGGATACGCCGCTGGCTTCCACCGGCAGCGAGCACGTCTACACGGCATCGAAGATCGCCGCCGAGCTGGTCGTGTCGAGCTTCGGAGAGCTCTACGGCCTGCCCTATACGATTCTGCGCTACGGGATTCCGTTCGGGCCCCGGATGCGTAAAGAGTTGGCCATTCCCCAGTTCCTGCACCGGGCCCGCGCCGGCGAAAAGATCACCATCCATGGCGACGGCCTGCAATTCCGCAATTACATCTACGTCGAAGACCTGGCCGAAGCCCATGTGCTGGCGCTCGGAGAGGCGGGGACCGACCAGATCTTCAACCTCGAGGGCCCGGCTCCGGTCAGCATCCGCCATGCTGCGGAATTGGCCTGCGAACTGATCGATCCCCTGGCTGAGATCGAGTTCACCCCCGCTCGCCCCGGTGACTACGCCGGGCGTGTCATCTCGGTGGACAAGGCCGACCGTATCCTCGGCTGGGTGCCCCAGACCTCTTTCGACGACGGCATGCGCCGTTATGTCGAGTGGCTCGACGACGAAGATCCGATAGAGCAGCCCAGCTCGGCGTGACTCCTCCAGCCCGACGCCTGTCATCCCGCGGGCGGCGGGTGTCTGCGGCGCGGGCTCTGGCCCCGATCGGACTCGCCGTCGCGGCGCACATGGTGCCGAGCGTGGTCAGCCTGGGGCAGTGGTTGCCCATCCGCGCCCTTCCCGGCGACCTCTGCCGGTGGCGGGGGCCCAACGGAAACGGGGTAGCGCTGACCTTCGACGACGGGCCAGACCCGCGCACCACACCGCAGGTGCTCGACCGGCTCGAAGAGCTCTCCCTGCCTGCCACCTTCTTCTGTCTCGGCCAGCAGGTGCTAGTGCATCCGGCGCTGGTGGACGAGATCCGCGATCGAGGGCATCAGGTAGAGACACACGGATTCCGCCACGAGCATCATTTTGCGCGTTCGCCGCGGTGGGTACGGGAGGATCTGAATTCGGCGATCGACGCCTTGGAGCAAGTCGGACACCGCCCTCGCTGGTTCCGTCCACCCTTCGGCCAGACGGCGGGAGCGACCATGGTGGAAGCCCGGCGTCACAACCTTCGCCTCGTGCTGTGGTCCGCCTGGGGCAGGGAATGGGACGAGCCAGATTCGCCCAGCGTTGCCCGTCGAGTCCGAGCGGGGGTTGGCCCGGGAGGAATCGTCTTGCTCCACGACGCTGATGTGCAGTCGCCACCGGGGTCGTCCCGGCGCGCCACTGAAGCCCTCGGTCAAATCGCCGAAGACCTCCATCGGCGCGGTCTGGCCGCCCTCACGCTCGACGAGCTGGTCGGACTGTCGCCGTGACCGTCAGGCGAGCGCTGTTCCTCTCCGGGAAATTCGGCGCCGGGCACGACACCCTGGCCGAGGCGTGTGCCGCGGCCCTGTTGCCGTACGGAGTGGAGAGCAGGATCGTCGACTGCATGCCGATGCTCGGTGGAGGTCCCTCAGCGGTGGGGAACTTCGTATTCCGTAGCCTGTTGTCCATTACGCCCGTGTACGACGGCTTCCACTTCTCGCAGCTTCGGGGGCACGGGTTGTTGGGCCGGCTCATGGATCGGGCCGCGGTCAAAGTCATGTTGCCCAGACTCATCGACGCGGTCGAGGATTACGCTCCCGACCTGATGCTCTCGGTCTTCGCGACGGGGGCATCCGCCGCCGCCCACCTCAAGCGCGAGCGGCCGGACTTGGCCACGGTGGTTTTCATGACGGATTCGTTCGCGCACGGGATGTGGGCTCACGAGGGGACGGACCTGTTCCTCGTCACCTCGGACCTGGCTGCCGCATCGGTGCGCCGCTACTGCCCCGAAGCCCGGGTCAGCGTGGTGGAGGCCCCCGTGCGCCCCGACTTCTACGCCGCCCCCAGTCAAGCGGCGGCGCGGGCGCTCTTGCAGCTTCCGACTGATGTTCCGTGCGTGCTCTTGATGTCCGGGGCGTGGGGGTTGGGGCCGCTGGACGATATAGCCCGGGCATTGGCGTCCGAAGGGTGGTGGGTCCTCGCCGTGAGCGGGTCCAATGAGAGCCTGCATGCCCGCCTGGCCGCTGTGGCGCGTGACTACCCGAGGTTGCACACGTTCGGGTACACCGATCAGATTCCCTCTTTGATGGCAGCGAGTGACGTCGTGATCACCAGCTCGGGCGACACCTGCCGGGAGGCCAGGGTCATCGGGCGACGCATGGTGTTGCTCGATGTCGTGCCCGGCCATGGTCGGGAGAACCTCATGCACGAGTTGGAGCTGGGCGACGCCGCCGTCTGCCTTCCCACGCCGGCCTCGGTGGTCGGTAACGTCCGCCGATTCCTCAATGACCGCGGCTGGGAGCCGGAGCACACGACCACCGGTTGGGGTCACGGTTTCATCGACGAGCTCGAAGAGGCGGGTATCGCACTCGGTCAGCCTTGACCTAGCCTGAGCGCGGCACTACCGGAAGGCGATTCCATGGAAGAGGTCGCAGACCACGTCGTCGTGTCGCGCCGCCTTCGTCCTCCCGTTCACGTGGAGCCAGATCCCACACGGCGACCCCCGCTTCGACCCGCTGTGGTCGGCGGCCCAAGACCTCGGCGTGCCGATCGGCATTCATCCCGCCTACGAGCCCGGCTTCGCGAACACGCTGTCGCGCTTCGCCGATCAGGACAGCTCGCCCGGGGTGGGCGATGCCGGCGCGCAGTTCATGTCGAACATGGCGACGCGCTACGGCGTGCAGCAGGCGTTCTCGTCGTTCTTTGCCTATTCCACACTCTCGGCTGAGACCACGGCGCGAGTCGCAGGCGAAAATGCCATCGACCTCTACGGAATGGCAACGCAGCGCGTCAGCTCCTGAATTTATGGCGGAACATGCTGGTGGGCCGGGCGCGCCCATCCCAAAGTAATTGACAGAGTCTTACAACTATCTATACCCTGTCGGGCGTGCCAGCGGGCGAAGTCGACGTCCAGGAAGACGAATTGGGGCCGATCGAGCGCTCACTCGAGCAGCTTTTCCGGCTCAACGCCAGCCGCAAAGTGCTCAATCGCCGGGCCGCCGCCGCCGGGGTCGTCATCTCCCGGCCCGGATTCCTGCTGCTGCGGCGCATCCAGGATGATGAGGGTCTCCAGATCGGCGAGCTGGCCCGGCAAACCGACATGGATCCGGCCGCCACGGGGCGGCAGGTGGCGCAGCTCGAAGAGGACGGTTTCGTCACCCGAGAGAAGGCGTCCGACGACCGCCGTGCCGTCATCGTCCGGGTCACCCCGCGGGGCGCCGAGGTACGCCGCAGCCTCAGCCTGGTGTCCGAGCGCCACATGTCCGATGTCCTCTCCGGTTGGTCCGCTGACGACCGAAGGCGCCTGGCCCAGCTCCTGCCCCGCCTGGTGGAGGGACTGCGCACCGTGGCCTACCGGCCAGCCTGATGGCGTGAGCGACGGATGCCGTGTCGTGCGGAGAGGCAAATGGAGGAGAAATCATGAATGATCCCGGACTTCATCAGATAACTGAAGCGGGCCCGGTCCATGACGAGCGCGAGATAGAGGCTGTTCTCGATGTCTTGCGCAATGGCTCCCTTGACTTAGGGCCGCGCGTCGCCGAGTTCGAGCGCCGTGGGGCCGAAATGCTGGCAAAAAGCTATGGAGTGATGGTGAACTCCGGAACTTCGGCCCTTTGGCTTGCCGTCGATCTGTTGGATTGCGAACCCGGCGACGAAGTGATCACCTCACCGCTTACATTCTCCAGCGACGTGGCTCCGCTCGTTCGTTCCGGAATCGTCCCAGTGTTCGTCGACGTCGAGGCGGACACCTATCAGATCGACGCGGAGAAGATCGAACCTATGATCGGCCCGCGCACCAAGGCGATCCTCGCTCCGAACCTGTGCGGAGGCTGTCCCGACTGGGATCGCATCCGGGCGATCGCCGACGCCCACGGGCTCTTGGTGGTCGAAGACAGCTGCGACGTTGTGCACGCGTTGTTGCGTGGGACGAAGACAGGCTTGCGCTCGGACATCTCGGTCACGAGTTTCGCTCGCTCCCATTCGATGACCGCCGCCGGCAACGGTGGAATGATCGGAGTTGACGACGCGGACTGGTTCGACAAGACCTTGATGCGCCGTCGGTGGGGGCGTCGGTCGGAGACGTATCTCTTCGGCAGTCGTCAGGGATCGCAGGATCGCTTCGGCCCCCTCGCCGACGGCACCCCCTACGACCTCATATTCGTGTTCGACGACATGGGCTACAACTTCGAGCCCTCCGAGATAATGGCCGCCTACGGGTTGGTCCAGATGGACAAGGTGGAAGAGTTCAACCGTCGCCGGCAGCATGCCGCCGCGCTCTTGGACGAGGCAATGGTCAGACACGAGGAGAAGGTAATCCGGCCGCGCTTTGTCGAGGGCGTCGAAGCTACCTGGATGCGGTACCCCTTCTTGCTCGCCGACGGCATCGATCGAGTAACCGTCCAGGAATACTTCGCCTCCAAGAACGTTCCGACCCGCATGATCTGGACGGGAAATATTCTTCGCCAGCCGGGTTTTTCCGGTATTGAGCACCGTCAGCCTGAAGATGGGCTGCCGGAGTGCGATCGCGTCATGAACCGCGCCCTCAGCCTTCCCGCTCACCATGGCCTGACCAGTGACGACGTGGGTCACATAGTCCAGGCCATAGGCGACTGGAAGCCTTGAACAGGAGGCGGCCATGACCCAGTTCGACCCGACGCGCTTCGCCGGGCGCCGGGCCCTCGTCACCGGAGCCAGCCGGGGTATCGGTGCCGGCATCGCGCAGAGGCTGGCCGCCGAAGGCGCCGACGTGGCCATCGTGGCCCGCACCGTTTCCCACCATCCCACCCTGCCGGGCAGCCTCCGGGCCACGGCGGAGCTCCTGGCCGCCCACGGCGGGCGGGTGGCCACCATCGTCGCCGACCTCTCCGATCCCGAAGACCGGGCCCGCATCGTTCCCGAGGCGGTCGACGGGCTCGGGGGCAGCATCGACATCCTCGTCAACAACGCCGCCGCCGCCATCTACCAGCCGCTGGCCGAGTACCCCCTGCGCCGGCTGCGCCTCACCTACGCCGTCAACGTCGAGGCTCCGTTCGAAATGATGCAGGCCGTGCTCCCGGGGATGCTGGCCGCCGGTGAGGGTTGGATCGTCAACCTGTCCAGCGCCACGGCCCGGCTGCGACCGGGTCCCCCGTTCACCCAGGGTGCCGGACCCCGTATGGCCGTCTACGGCTCGTCCAAAGCGGCGCTGAACCGGCTCACCAACGCCATGGGTGACGAGCTGTGGGGCTCGGGCGTTCGAGTGAACACGGTGGAGCCCCGGGGCGGAGTGATGACAGAGGGCGCCTCCGCCCTGCTCGGCAGCCTGCCCGACGATCAGATCGAGTCGCTCGACGAGATGGTCGAAGCCGCCGTCGCGCTGAGCGACTGTCCGCCCGACCGCACGGGCCAGGTGGTGGTCAGCCTCGACCTGTTGGCCGAGCTCGGTCGTTGAGTGCGCCGCTGTCTGTTCTAGAAACCTGACCCGGTCGACGAACCCTTCTCAGTTTCGGGCCCGCGAGGCCTTGCCGGACAGCTCTCGAAAGAGCGATCACCCCGCAGGCCGTGCACATCGCTGCCGATCTTGTGGGAGGGAGAGCAGCCGTGGTAGGCAAACAGGACCGGGTCAGCGATGCCAGCTGGGCGATGGACCGGCTGGGTAACGGAGGGTAGTGCCGGTCTCGGAGGTTGACGACACGTTCATGGGGATGGACACGATGTCGGCGTTCATCGTGGACGCCCCGCACGCGGCCGACGAGGGCTCCTCCCGCCGGCCGGCTCGTGTCGGGCCGCCTGTCCCGCGCCATCGCGGGAGCACATGATCGCAGTCGACGAAGGTCTCATCGCCCCGAGCGCCGGTGCGCGCATGCGAGGCAATCCGTGGTGGACCCTCGTCACGGTCGCCCTCGGAATCGTGATGGTGGGCCTGGACGGTACCGTGGTAGCGATCGCCAACCCGTACATCGGGCGCAGCCTCCATGCCTCGCTGTCGGACCTCCAGTGGATCACCAACGCCTATCTGTTGGTGTTGGCTGTTCTCTTGGTGGTGGGTGGGCGGTTAGGCGACCGGTACGGGCGCCGCCGCATCTTCCTCCTGGGCGTCGTCGGGTTCGCCCTCGCCTCGGTCGGCGTCGGGTTGGCCGATTCGATCACCGGCGCCATCGTTCTGCGCGGCGTCCAGGGGGCCTTCGGTGCGCTCCTTCTGCCGAACACGCTGGCCCTCATGCGAGTGGCGTTTCCCGACGACAAGCTCAACAGCGCAATCGGCATCTGGACCTCGACATCCGCACTGGCGACCGCCGGCGCGCCGATCATCGGTGGGCTCCTGGTCGAGCATGTCTCGTGGCAGAGCGTCTTCTATCTCAACGTCCCCGTCGCCATCATCACCTGCGCGGTCGGCGCGTTGGCGCTGAGCGAGAGTCGCGAGAGCGTGAGAGAACGCGTCGACTCGACCGGCGTCCTCACGCTTTCGATCTCGCTCTTCGCCATCGTCTTCGGGATCGTGAAGGCACAGTCGTGGGGATGGGGCAACCCGAGCACGCTCGGGTTCTTGGGCGGAGGCTTCGCGGTCATGGCCTTGTTCGTCTGGGTCGAGCTGCGAGCGACCTCCCCGCTCGTGCCGCCCCGTCTGTTCCGGATCCGGTCGGTGTCCCTGGGGTGCATCACGGTTGTCCTCAGTTTCTTCGCGCTCTTCGCGGTGCTGTTCTTCGTGAGCTTGTTCCTCCAGAACGTGCAAGGGCTAAGCGCCGTGGGGACCGGAACTCGCACCCTTGGGCTGACACTGGCGTTTGCCCTCACGAGCATCCGAGCCGCCCGGATCACCTCCAGGCTCGGTCCCGGCCCCACCATTACCCTTGGCCTGTTGCTGGTCGCCGGCGCACTACTCGGGATGACCCTGCTCGAGCCAAGCTCCGGTTACCCGGTCCTGTTCCCCTCGCTCGCAGGTCTCGGCCTCGGTCTCGGTCTTGTGGTCGTGGCGTCCGCCGAGGCGATCGTCGGCAGCGTCCCCGTTGACGACGCCGGATTGGCCGGAGGGCTGCAGGCGACGGCCTCACAGCTGGGCGGGGTACTCGGGGCCTCGGTGCTCGGCTCGGTGGTGGCGGCCCGGGCCGCCAGCGTGCTACCCGCTCGCCTCGCATCGGCCGGGGTCAGCCCCGCCATGACGCACCACGCGCTGGCCCATGCCGCGCTCGTGGGTCAGGGTCTCTCTGTGAGCCCCGACTCGGCGGTCACCCAGGCAAGTCACGCAGCGTTCATCTCGGGGTTTCACCTGGCACTCGTGATCGGAAGCGCAGTGGCTTTCCTCGGCGCGCTCGCCGGTCCGTTCATCCCGCGCAACGAGCAGACTGACGTCGTCGCAGTCAACCTCTGACCGGACGACCCGGTCATTTCGAGGACGGTCAGAGAATGATGAGACCGTTACCCGTTGAACTGCTTCAGCTCGGGGAACGAATTCAGGGTGAAGGGGTTGGTCAGGCCGGCGCCGAGCCCGCTGGCGTCGAGGCCGTCGAGGTCCCATCCGCCGGCTTGGGTCAGGGTGCGCTCCGGCGCCGGTTCGGAGAGGAGCGACACCTCGTCGCCGCCGACGTGGAAGGTGCGGCCATTGATGTTGGCTGCGGCGTCGGTGCACAGCCACACCACCAGTGGTGAGATCTTCCGGGCCGGGAACTGCTCTGGGTCGAAGTCAGGCTGGGACTCGACCCCGGGTTCGGGGCCCATGGTCAGCGTCATGACCCTCATCCACGAGCCGGCGTCCTTGGCGTACTCGGCCGTCGACACGCCGGTGGCGAACGGGCGAATGGCGTTGCAGCGCACGCCGAAGCGGCCGAGCTCCTTCGCAGTGGTGCGGGTCAAGCCGATCACGCCCTCCTTGGCGGAGGCGTAGGCGATCATCGCCGGGTGTCCGAAGCCGGAGCCCGAGCTCGTGTTGACGATCGCTCCGGAGCCCTTGCGACACATGTGGGGTGCCGCCGCCCTGATGGCGGCGAAGTACCCGCTCAGGTTCACCCCGACGGTCGAGTTCCACTGCTTCTCGGTGAACTCCCACAGATCGTTCATGGCGCCCGCGGTGGCGTTGTTCACGAGGATGTCGACCCCGCCGAACGAGTCGAGCGCGGCCTGGACGATCTCGTCAGCCCCGTCGAAGGTGGCCGACGCGGTGCTCGCCACCGCCGACCCGCCCGCGTCGGTGATCTCGGCTACCACGGACGCCGCATCGGCGCCGGTGCGCAGGCCGGTGTCGTTGACCACCACGTGCGCTCCTTCCGCAGCCAGGAGGAGGGCATGCTCGCGCCCGATGCCGCCCCCCGCCCCGGTCACGATCGCGACCTTGCCATCGAGCCTTCCCATACCGTTCCTCCCTTGGTGTGCGGTGAGGACGCTAGGCGAAAGATGGTGTGGCATCCAACCTATCGAGGTCCGGCGGGCTACCGATCGGTGGGTTCAGGGCTCAGTCGCT
>Ga0302325_10017395_pt1 | contig 15200 bp, 13 predicted proteins | sample Palsa_T0_2_FD_201948 | JGI IMG/M metagenome (GOLD analysis project Ga0302325, IMG submission 201948) | Peat permafrost microbial communities from Stordalen Mire near Abisko, Sweden - Palsa_T0_2 | ecosystem: Environmental > Terrestrial > Soil > Palsa > Peat permafrost | place: Sweden: Abisko... | reverse complement strand
TTGCTGCATCGTTTCCATGATTGCCTCCGCACTCTTGCAGAAAGAAAAGCAAGCCTCTAGCCAGAGCTAGCTGGTTGAAGGGAAAGAAGTTAAGATCGAGCGAAACGGAGGTGGCGTGTGCGCGGAAACGCGAGCGTGTCGGGAGTGACACGGGATTGGCGGAGATCGATCGGATCCTCGATCGGATCACCGATTGGATTATCGATTCATGGGTCGGCTGCGATCCGCTCATGCCGGACGAACAAGACCGACGCCGAACTTGTAACCCGACTGCGGCGTCCCATATTCTGCTAAGGCCTGCTCTCCGGGGCGCTCGATTTCCCTTCGAGACACGGCTTGTCGCTTCTCTGCACACAGTGAGAGAAGGGAGGGCCCGTCTCCACGCTAAGGATCGCCATGATCACTCGACTGGAAAGCAAGGAACTCAAACGGCAGAGTCGCCGTCAACTGCTCAAACTGGCTCCCGTGGCTGCGCTCGGCGCGTTCGCCTTCCTCGAGGTGGGCGACCGGCTGGTTGCGGCCGGAGTTCGTTTCAGCGATTGGGCATCGGGCGAGCTGTTTCGTTCGCAGCATCTGGCCCAGACGTTCTCGAATTCCGAAGTCGTGCCCTTTACGAAATTTCCTTACAACGGCTATGACGTGCTGGACCCCAAAGTCGATCTTGACAAGTGGACGCTGACGGTTGAGGGCGACGTGAGGCATCCGGGGGAATACACGCTGGCGCAGGTGCGGGCGCTGCCGAAGATCAGCCAGAATACGCGGCACATCTGCGTGGAGGGGTGGGATGTGATCGGCTCGTTCGGGGGCGCGCGCATCTCGGATTTTCTCAAGCTGGTCGGAGCGAACACGAGTGCGCGTTTCCTCGAAGTCGAGTGCGCCGACGATTACTACGAGTCGATTGACATGGCTTCGGCGCTGCATCCGCAGTCGCTGATGTGCTACGAGATGTATGGCGCCCCGCTTGATCGCAAGCATGGAGCGCCGCTGCGTTTGCAGATGCCAACCAAGCTCGGATACAAACAGGCCAAATATCTGGACACGGTTCGCGTGACCAGTGTTCTGAAGCCCGACAAGACCGGCTACTGGGAAGATCAGGGCTACAGCTGGTTCGGAGGACTGTGATGTCGAACGAAGACAAGAACGAAAAAAGCGACCAAGAACGGAACCCGGAAGATCGAAAGCCGGAAGATCGAACGGAAGAGAAAAAACAGGCTGCGCCCGAGCCGGAACCGGTTCCGGTCGCTGCGCCGAGCGTGGTCGAGAAAACTGAGGTGAAAGCAGGAACGGCCCCTGATCAAGAACCGGACCAGCCGGCGGAGGAAGCAAAACGGGCTGAGCTCGTTCGGGCCGCGTACGAGCATCCGTTGCCGATCCGGATGACTCACTGGGTCCATGCCATCAGCTTGTTTGTGATGGTGACGAGCGGACTGCGAATTTTTCGCGCCTTTCCCAGCTTTGGGCCGAAGATCCCAGAAAAAGTTCTGCTCGAAGTACCGAAATCGCTCACCCTAGGCGGATGGCTGGGGGGAGCCTTGCAGTGGCACTTCACGTTCATGTGGTTGTTTGCCGCCAGCGGCTTGTTGTACGTGGCGTATCAGGTCACGAGCGGCCACTACCGCACGGTGCTGTTCACGCCCCGCGATGTTCCCGGCGTGTGGCCGATGGCGCGGCACTATTTCTTCTTTGGCCCCAAGCCAGCGGCGACCGGTCAGTACAACCCGCTGCAGAAGCTTGCGTACTGTTCGACCATCGGGTTCGGCCTGCTATCGCTGCTCACCGGGATGGTCTTATACAAGCCGGCGCAATTCTCGTGGCTGGCGTTTCTATTCGGTGGATTTCATCTCACGCGCATCTGGCATTTCGCGGCCATGTGCGGATTGCTCGCGTTTATTCCCGGGCACCTGATCATGGTCCTGCTGCACGGTTGGTCAAACTTCTTTTCCATGCTTTCAGGATGGAAACGCGAGCCGGAATATCAGGAGTGAAACAAGCCGCCAGCAGATTCGAGGCGACGACCGGGATCCTCAGGCACTCGGGCAAAACTTGACCCGCGAAAACCTGAGAAAACCAAACCGGAACGAGCGCTGCCGCTTGCGCCGCGCCCTTCCCGCGATTCCGATCAGGCTGGTCGAAAGTCACGTCAGGCTGCCGAGAAACCGCAAATGCTTCAGGTCCGCAGCAGTTCCCAGCCGAAGGCAAGGCCGTTCGAGATGTAATTCCGCGCGCAACCTTCGCCGACGTGCATGGCCAACAGTCGAGCCAAGGAGCGGGGACTGGACTCGAATACCTGCATGACGCGCTGCCGAAAGTGACGGTTGTTCGCCATGAACAGCATCATACGAGCCATCAGGGCGGGGCGGCGAATCAGCGAGCGATGACCCTTTTGATAACGAGCGAGGTCTCCGCTGGCCAGGCAGTCGCCGAGCAGTGCCGCCTGCCGAAAGGCGAGGCAGAGACCCTCGCCGGTGATGGCGTCCACTCCGCCTGAGGAGTCACCGACTAGAACCGCGTGGCCGCGACAGACGCGCCGCAATCTGCGGGTGACGGTGATCGCGCCCCGTTCGTTCGAAGCCTGTTGGGCATGTTCGAGCCGGGCGCCCAGTTCCGGAAAATCACCCAGGGCGTCTTCGATCCGCAGCCGCAACTTCTGGCTGGTCGAGATCAGCGCCACGCAAACTTCTTCGCGGCCGACGGGCGTGACGTAGATCTGGCAGTGACGGCCCCAGTAGAGCTCCATGAAATTGGTCCAGGGCTCGATGCGGTAGTGGCGACGGAACGCGAAGCGTAGATTTTTCTGCTTTTCTTGGATTGCGCCCGAGGATGTGTCCCCGCGCCGATCGAGGTTGGCCCATGCGCGGACGCGGGAACGGATTCCGTCGGCGCCCACAATCCAACGTGCGCGTACCAACTCTCCGGCTAGCAACGCGCCTTCTGGATGCAGCCCGGTGACTGCCGCTTGCCAGATCATGCGAACTCCGCTCGCCGCCGCATGATCCAGCATGATGCGATGCAGATGCGTGCGCCGGATTCCGTATGCGATTCCGCGAGGAAAGTCAGCCTCGGCCCGTGCGCCTTCGCTCACGAAACGAATGCCGCGGCAGGGATACGCCTCGCCTTCGGGAACGGTGACGCCGAGATGGTGCAAAGCCTCGACTCCATCGGGCATCAGTCCTTCGCCGCAGGCCTTGTCGATCGGCGGGATCGCGCCATCGGCCACCAGCACGCTCAAACCGTGACGGCGCGCCGCGATGGCCGCCGCCAGACCGGCAGGTCCACCGCCGACTACGAATACGTCCACCGGATTTGGAAAACCGATCTGCACAAATTTCTTGGCAACGAAGTTGAGATGCGTGATCTCCGGCCAGGGTCAACTACCATTCGAGCAAGACGAATTCCGCGCAGAACCCCGGACCCATCGCCGCCAGCAAGCCGAGCGTGCCGGGTTCGGGGCGGCGATTCTTCATCACTTCTTCGAGCACCACCAGCACCGAGGCGGACGACAAGTTGCCAGTCCGGCGCAGACATTGCCAGGAGACATCGAGTTCGCCGTGTTTGAAGCCGAGCGCGTCGGCGGTTGCTTCCAGAATCTTCGGGCCGCCGGTATGCAGCACCCAGGTTCCGATGTCGGCGCGAGTCAATCCGCGTTCGGCCAGAAAATCATCGAGATCGTGCGCCAGATTGGCTCGAACCAGGTTCGGAATTTCGCGGGAGAGAACGATGCGAAAGCCCTTCTCCGATACGTCCCAGCCCATCATTTCCTCGGTGTCGGGATAAAACACGGAGCGAGTCGCGAGGATTTGGGGGCCGGAGAGTCCGCAATCGGCTCCGGCCACGATCACCGCGGCCGCACCATCCCCGAACAGTCCTGAGGAAATCAGGTTGGCCATCGAGATGTCCTCGCGCTGCAGGGTGAGCGAGCAGAGTTCGACCGACAGCACGACCGCGACCTGATCCGGATAACCGCGCACGTAATCGGCCGCGCGCGAAATGGCCGCCGCGCCCGCCACGCAGCCCAGTCCGAAAATCGGAACGCGGCGAATGCTTCGACACAATCCCATCTGGTTGATCAGCAGCGCGTCAATCGACGGACTGCTGATTCCGGTCACCGATGCAAAAAAGAACGCACTCAGATTTCTACCATGCAAACCTGCGTCCGCGAGCGCGCCTCTTAAGGCTTTCTCACCCAAGTCCTTGGCGGTTCGAATCCAGTGCCGGTTGGCTTCGCCCCAGGTCCTCATCTTCAAATATTCTTCCTTGGGGAGAGAGAGGAATCGTCCGTCGACGCCAACGTGACGATGCAAACGCCGCAGCACGTGCGGGTTTTCGATTCGATCGCCCCAGTATTCCTGCAGAGCCGCCAGCAACATCTCCTGGGAGTAGTAATGTTGAGGAAACGCGCTCGCGGCGCTAACAATTCGCATGTCTGTTTCCGTCTCGGACGGCCTGGGCTCAGCTTGCGGCCGATCTACCGAAATTGTATGCCGAAATGTCGGTTCGATGCGGATTCGCGGTGTTAAAGTATGAAATTGAAAGGCAGGACCAACCCGTGAAATTCTTCGTCGGACTGATACTCGGTCTTCTCGTCGTGCCCTTCGGACTTTATCTGTATCTTACCGGCGGCGCTGCTCCGGTCGCCACCACCGATTCCAGCATGCCCTTTGAAAGCTTCTTCGCGCACAAAGCCTTGGAGGCGCGCCTCACCAAAGAGATGCCGAAGACCGTTCCGCTACAACCGAGCGAAGCCAATTACCTGGCCGGCGCCGAGCTCTACAAGCAGCATTGCGCCGTGTGCCATGGCTTGCCGCTCACGCCGCAGACCGCAATCGCGGCGGGCATGTTTCCGAAGCCGCCGCTGTTGATGGAGGGCAAAGGTGTAACCGACGATGAGCCGGGCGAAAATTATTGGAAGATCTCAAACGGCATCCGGCTGAGCGGCATGCCCGGCTTCAGCAAGTCGCTTTCTGAGACTCAGGTGTGGCAAATCGCGCTTCTGGTAGCGAACGCCGACAAGTTGCCGGCCTCCGCAAAAACGGCGCTCGTCACGCCGGTCGGGGCAAGCACGACCACGCCCACCCTGCCGCAGGTATCGCCCGTGCCGCCCCCACCGGCCTTTCCTAGTTCCCTGCCGCCAAAATAAGCGGGCTGTAGAACCGTGAGAATCCTGGTTGGTCATGCCGAAGGGCGGCGAGCGCTAACCCCCAAGCCCGGTCCCGCGCTATCGTAAGGGATGGCGTTTCGGCGTCCCAGAAAACTTTCCACCGAGCGCGAGCTTTACGACTATGCCGTCGGCGCCCTGGCGCGCCGCATGCGTTCGGTCGCGGAACTGAAGCGCCTGCTGCGGAACCGCGTGGAAGCCGATACCGAAATTGGCAAGACGCTGGTGGAACTGATTGTCGTTCGCCTGAAAGATCAGGGGTACCTGAACGACGCCAAGTACGCGGCCGCCTTTTGTTCGTATCGCCGCGACAATCAGAAATTCGGGCGCGTGCGTGTGGTGAACGACCTGAGGGCCAAGGAAGTGCACGGCGACGTCATCGAAAAGGCGGTTTCTTCCGTCTATGACGAGGTGAAGGAAGAAAATCTCGCGCGCGACTATCTTCGCCGCAAGCGCCTGCGCAAGCCGAAGGATCGGGACCAGAAGCAGGTAGCCCGGATCTTCCGCCAGCTGATGCGCGCCGGATTCGGATCGAGAACCATCTTCGCCATCCTGAAGAAATGGGACGTGGACGAAGAAACCCTCACCGAACTCGAGAACGAGACTTCCGAAGTGTCCCATTAAATGCACTGGATTCGCGCCAATGACTCTGGTACAACTTTGAACTCAGGAAATTCTGCAGTTTCTTTGGAGGAGCCATGAAAACGAAGTTCTGGTTGACGAAGTTCGGGCTAAGGATCGCGGCTGCGCTGTTGGCTTTGACAGCGTTCTCGTATGCCCAAGCGGGGACTGACGTGAAGAAAGCCGCCGACGATACCGGTAAAGCCACCGACACAGCGGCGAAGAAGACCGCGCATGCCACCAAGACTGGCGCGAAGGCTACCGGGAAAGGCGTGGCAAAGGGCACAAAGGCGGTCGGCAAGGGAGTGAAGAAGGGCGCCGAGAAAACTGCGGACACCGCGAAGTAGTTGAAGTGTCATTCGAGGACGGGCACCCGCCCGTCCTGTTGATTGCTGGGCTACGCTCGCCTGTTCGCAATACTCCTCGTTACCTTTCGGCCGGCCCCGGCCGAACTGCGAACCCGCCCGTGGTTGCTTTCCATCGTTTAGAATTTAAGCCTCCATGCTCACAGGCCCCGAGATTCGCCGCAAGTTTCTGGACTTCTTCATTGAGAAGGGACACCGCGAGGTGCACTCCTCGTCGCTCGTCCCGGCGAACGATCCGACGCTGCTGTTCACCAATGCCGGTATGAACCAGTTCAAGGACGTTTTTCTCGGGCTCGAGAAACGCGACTACTCGCGGGCGACGACGTCGCAGAAGTGCGTCCGGGCGGGCGGCAAGCACAACGATCTCGAAAACGTCGGCTTCACCAATCGCCACCACACGTTTTTCGAGATGCTGGGAAATTTTTCGTTTGGCGACTACTTCAAGGAAACCGCGATTCCTTACGCCTGGGAACTGATCACTTCTCCGGCATGGTTTGGGATCGAGAAGTCGAAGCTTTACGTCACAATTTTCAAGGGCGAAGACGGGGTTCCGCGCGACGCCGAGGCTTACCACCTCTGGCTCGGGCAAAATGTGCCGAGCGATCGCATCTTTGAGTTTGGCGCGAAAGACAACTTCTGGCAGATGGGCGACACCGGCCCCTGCGGGCCGTGCAGCGAGATTCACTATGACATGGGAGTCGCGGCCAGCGATCAGAGTCATACGGACTGCGCGTTTGGCTGCGATTGTGGACGGTACGTCGAGCTTTGGAATTTGGTGTTCATGCAGTTCGATCGCGACGCGTCGGGCAAGCTGACGCCGCTGCCGAAGCCGTCGATTGATACCGGCGCGGGGTTGGAACGGATGGCGGCGGTGTTGCAGGGCGTGATTTCCAACTATGAGACGGATTTGTTCACACCGCTGATTCAGCGGGCAGCAGAGTTGACGGGAGCCTCACTCAAGAAGGAACTTGACAAAGAAGCCCATGCCAAGTCAGCCGCCTCCTTGCGCGTGATCGCCGATCACTCGCGCGCCGCGACCTTTCTTATCTCCGATGGCGTGACGCCTGCGAACGAAGGGCGAGGCTACGTGCTGCGGAAAATTATCCGCCGCGCGATTACTCACGGACGCTTGCTCGGGCAAACCAAGCCATTTCTGCACGAGATGGTGATCGCGGTCCGCGATCTGATGCAGGATGCCTATCCGGAGCTGTCGGAGACAATCGGGCGAGTCCAAAAGGCGGTTTTATCCGAGGAGACCAGGTTTGAACACACGCTCGCTCTCGGTGTTGTCAGGCTAACGTCTCAGCTGGACCAGCTATGGCAAGAATACAACGCCGCCGATGGCATCATGGTCGTCGAGGAAAATGCAAAGAAAGGTTTAGAGGCGTCGAGCTGCAGGGCAAGTGATGTCGCACAAGCCAAAGATAGGTTGGCAAAGCCGGCACCGGTTTACGACGGCGCCAAGGCCTTCAAGTTGTACGATACGTTCGGCCTGCCCCTCGATTTTATCGTCGACACCTGCCGTGATGAAGGAATTGAATTCGATGCGGCTGGTTTTGAGCGCGAAATGGAAGAGCAGAAGGCGCGCGCCCGAGCCTCGTGGAAAGGCGCAGCCAAGCAGACGGCCAATCCCGCCTACCAACGGCTTCCAAAATCGGAATTCGAGGGCTATCGCCAGACTCGTTCGGACGGCTGTGAAGTGCTCGCCATCCTCAAAGACGGCCAGGGCGCGCAGGAACTCAAGCCCGGCGAATCGGGCGAGGTGATCCTCGACCACACCCCGTTCTATGCCGAGTCGGGTGGGCAAGTTGGCGATCGTGGATGGTTCTACTCCGGCGATCACAACACGGTGGTCGCCGAAGTGGTTGGATGCTACTACCCGGTGCAGGGCGTGCGCTCGCATCAGGTGATGGCAAAGCAGGCGATTCGCGTTGGCGAGAAAGTGGATGCCGTTGTTGATACCGCGATTCGCGAATCCACGATGCGCAATCACACGGCTACGCATCTGCTTCAGGCAGGGCTGCGCGAAGTTCTGGGCAAGCACGTGAAGCAGGCGGGGTCGCTCGTCGCTCCCAATCATCTGCGCTTTGATTTCTCGCACTTCACCGGCGTCGCCGAACGAGAGCTGCAAGATATCGAAGACATCATCAACAAAGAAGTTCTGCGCAACCAGCGCGTCGAGGTCATGGAGAACGTTCCGATTGACGTGGCGGTCAACGAATATCACGCGATGGCGCTGTTTGGCGAGAAGTATGGCGACCGGGTGCGCGTGATCAAGATCGGAAATTTTTCTACCGAACTGTGCGGCGGCACGCACACGGCGCAGACGGGCGAAATTGGGCTGATCAAGATTTTGAAGGAAGGTAGCGTTTCGTCGGGCGTGCGGCGCATCGAGGCCGTGACTGGCGAAGGCTCGCTGCTGCACTTCCGCAAAGATCATGAATTGGAAACTGTGGTGGCGGGTTTGGTCGGGCCCACCCTTTCGCACAAAACGCGAAAGGATGGGGCACCTGCTGGCGGAGAGGAGTCGGCATCTCCGGCCGAGGCCTTGAAACTGGAACTCGAGAAAAAGGACGCTGAAATCAAACGCTTGGCGCGTGAACTGGATCAGGCGCGGATGAAGTCGGCATCGTCGAGCACGGCCAACATCACCGAGAAGATCAAAGATGTTCGCGGCGTCCAGGTCTTGGCTCATCGGGTGGACAATCTGGAGCGCGCGCAGATGCGCACGCTGGTCGACCAGCTTCGCGACAAACTGGGCTCGGCCGTGGTTGTGCTGGGCTCGGCTGCGAATGGAAGCGTCTCGTTGATTGTGGGCGTCACCAAAGACCTTACCAGCCGTATTCAGGCGGGGAAAGTCATTGGCCCCATCGCCCAGAAGGTCGGGGGCAAAGGCGGCGGGCGCCCGGATCTGGCCGAGGCGGGCGGAAAGGACGCCGGGGCGCTGGACGCGGCGCTGGGCGAAGTTTACAGTGTCGTGGAATCGCTTCTAGGGTGACGAGGCGGGTATTGGTATACCCTGGCGAGCTTTGCTCGGTTCCCCGGACCAACGGGTCCGGGGCTAGGTGTTCTGGCAATGGAAATGGACGAGCGCATACGATTCATTGATCACCGTGGCAAGCAGATTCTGCTGGTGGACTTTTCGCACGCCAGTGAACGCGAGATGCTGCTTCTGCTCGAGGAGTTGCGGGTCACGGCGGCGCAGTACCCGCGCGAGTCGCTGGTCACCCTCGCCGACTACACCGGTTCGACTGTGGATCACGCGGTTGCCACCAAGCTCAAAGAAGTGCTTACGCTCGACCGGCCCTTTGTGAGGAAGACGGGGTGGGTGGGCACGGAGAGTATCCCGCACGCCTTCATGGAAAACTTCCGGAATTTTTCACAACGCGAGATTGTGACTTTCAAGACACGGGAAGAAGCGATGGACTGGCTGGCGGAGGAGTAATTCCCGGCTTCCGGGAACTGAGGAAGGGACAACTTTCTTTCAGCTTCTCCACCTCAACGTCACCGGCCCCTTCATCGGATGCCGGAACTCGCCACCGGTTCTTTTCACCTCCAGCAGGGCGCTCTTCAAGCCGAAATACCACTTTGCCGGACGGTCGGCGTCGTCGATCAGCATCAAATGCGGATTGTGCTTCAGCCCCTCGGACTGGAGTTCCATGGTGCGGCGGTCTTGCTCCACGAATTTTGCAAAGACGAATTTCAGCAGCTGCGGGCCGAAGGGAACCGAGCGGAATAAATTCCACGCCGCCACCACGTCGATGCGGCATTGGCTGCGCGTGATCGGAGTCACCGTGGTCAGGCTCGAAAACCAATATTTGCCGGCGCGAATGATTTCCGACCGCAGGTTGGGCAGGACGAAATCAATGGTGGTCGAAATCGAATCGGCGTCCGCGTACAGGCGCAGAAGCCTGTAGGGAGCGCTGTTCGAGCTAGGCGTGTGCGCGCTCATGCGAAATCCGTAGGGGATGGGTTCGAAGTTCTTTTGCTTCTCGTGAATCGATTTCTGCGAACGCCACCACCATGCCTGGTGGACGAAGGGGCCGTGCGCGGGATCCATCAGGCCGATGATGCCGTGGTCGACCGAGCACGACAGGTCGGCGGTCAGGTAGGCGAGTTTGTAATGCTCGCTGAATTTCGGGATCTCAGGAACTGGAACCGGCGCGGGCGCGGGTTTTGAGAACCCGGCTCCGGCGGGGCCGGGATCGGGGATGAAGACCCAGAGGAAATCGTCGCGCTCTTCGCAGGGATAACTGCCGGCGTAGATGCGGTCGATCTTCAGGGTTTGCTCGGGGACGAGCGACGGAATCAGCTTGCACTGGCCGGAGAGGGCGTCGAACTTCCAGCCATGGTAGCAGCATTCGATTTGCTGGCCGTCGAATCGTCCGAACGAAAGCGGCATGCCGCGATGGGGGCAGGCGTCGCGCAGGGCAAAAACTTGGCCCTGGCGGTCGCGCCCGACGACGAGCGGCTGTTCGAGCAGCATTCGCTTGGCGATTTGTCCGTGGCCGAGCTGATGGGCCGGGAGCGCGCGGTACCAGAAGCCGAACAGCATGAGCGCATCGGGCGTCTGCCACCCGGGCGGGCCAAAATCAGGCCCGCCGGGGGCCCCGGTTTCGGATGGCGCTGGACGGTCGTCAGGCATTGGACAGGTGAGGATACCGCAGTCGATCAAAAACTTGAACCGAGCAGAGGCGGAGGAAGCCGAGGAATGCGAAAGCTTAGGCGGGCGGCCCGGAGCGCAGACGTCCTCTCAACTGGGCGTAAGCTTCGCGCGCCACGCCCGGCGCTTCTACATGGGTGAGGAAGAGCTTACGCAGCGCCGCGGTTGTCAGTCGTCCTTCGAGGTAAGCATCATAGAGATCGTTGCCCGCCAGGTATCCGAGTTGTTCGGCAACGTATTCGTACTTGCGTCCGGCGAATTCGGGAGCTGGCGAAAACGGTTCGAGGGTCGACGACTGGCGGTGCTCGATCAGGAAATCGAGAGCTCCGACCGCATCGACGAACGGAAGCGAAGTCTGGAGTTCGAGGTCTTCACGAGTCACGTCGAACAAGTCCGCGATGTCGGCATCGCGGAGTGCGGGACGCGCCGGGTATAAGATACGCGATCCGAGAAAGGCGAGCGCGTGTTCGAAGACGACCATGTAGAATGCGTCGTCCTTATCGAGCGAGTGCCCGCCCGGCGGCGCGTGGGCCGCGGTCTTGCCGTTGCAAAGATTCGGCAGCCCGCGGCAGGCTTGATGAAGGAAGCGGGTCGCGTCCTCGGCGGACGAGGTCATGCGGAAGTTGCGTACGTACACGGCGTTGATGGGCGTGAGGTAAACGCTGCCGCGTTCGCGGACCTGGCGAAGCAGGCTTCGGCGCTGTTCGGCGGTGAATCCCTTGCGGGACAGCAGGCGGCGCAGGAGCGCGTCCGAGCTGCGCGAATAGACTTCGGGCATGAGGTCAACCAGCAACCGGGGCTGGGTGGTGTTGTGCGGGGAGTATTGGTTGATGCCCAAAAAACGCACCATGCCGTCGATCAGGTTGTAGAGGGTGGGGCCGAGATCGGGAGCGCTGCGGTCTTTGGCGTTGCGCCCCCAGCGGTCGAGGCAGAGGCGGTAATGCTCGTACTTCTCTAACGGGGTTGCGTTGAAGACGCAGAAAACATTTTCGCGGACTTCTACGGCTTCGACGCGATCATGGGCTTCTCCGGCGGCGCGCCAGTAGAGCGCATCGACGTTTTGCAAAACGGTGAGCATGGGTTCGGCGGGAAGCCGCCGCTCGAGCACGGCCGGCAGGTGCTGCGGCGCCAGATGCGACTCCCCAAAAAGGACGAGGATGAGCGCGTCCGGATGGCGCTCGCGAATTTCAGCGATCTTGTCGGCGGCGTGGCGGTCCCGAGCTCCGATCTTGCGCAAGTCTTCGCGAGGCATGCAATCGAGCCCGTAGATGGAGACCCCGTGGTCGCGTGCGGCGGTGAGCAGTTCGTAAAACGGAGTCCAGTCGTATCCCCAATCGAGTTCGAAGCGGACGCGCTGGCGCAGTTCGGCTTCGTCGATCTCGCCGCGAAACCACTCGTCCAAAATGTGCTGGTCGCGGGAAAAAATGGTTTCCACTCCGAGCACCACCGGTCGGTGGCGGCGCCGGAGATCGGAAACGAGCGAGGCCAGATAGCGCTGCGAGTTCGGCAAAGCGTGGTAGTCGCCGACCAGAACGATTCCGGCGTTGGCGATTTCGCGGCGCACGTCGCCCGCGGCGAGAACCTTCTCATAGGAGCGGTACGCTTCGCGAAAATCGCGCAGATACTTGCGTCCGGAGGCGGGATCGATGGCGCGAATCTCACGCTCGACGCTGGCGATAGCGTGGAGTTGGGCGGCACTGCGCCGCGATCGTAAGATGCCGGTGCTGGCCATGAATTCTTCGTTGGTCCTTCGTCGCCGGTCGCTTGCGGTTCCGCGGTTCGCTAGTCGCCCGGAGCCGCCTTGACTTGCCTTTCCCGCGTCCCTATCCTCAGCTTCGGGGCCGCGACCTTGGATGCCTCGACTTGGATCACTGATGGAGCGCCAACTTTGTCCCCTACTGCGCCGGAAAATCTGACCGTTGCTACGACCGGCGCCAGCGGATCCATATTCCTGAAACACTTTCTCCTGGCCATCGAGCGCGATTCCCGGGTGAGGACGGTAAACTTCATCGCTTCCGACAGTGGTCTGCGGGTGATGGCCGAGGAACTCGGGGTCGAAGGCCGTTCCGACCTCCTTCGTCAAATCATCGGCGCACCTTCGGCAAAGATTCAGCAGCAAGCCAACACCGATATCGGCGCGAACGTGGCCAGCGGGTCGTATCCTTCGGATGCGATGGTCGTAATCCCCTGCAGCGTCGGCACGCTGGGGCGCATTGCCAACGGCACCGCATCCCGCCTGATCGAGCGCGCCGCCGATGTGAGTCTCAAGGAGCGACGGCCGCTCCTGCTGTGCGTTCGCGAGACCCCGCTCAACAAAATTCACATCCGCAACATGTCGCTCGCCTCCGACGCCGGGGCGACGATCTTCCCGCTGATCCCGACCTTCTATAACCATCCCCCGAGCGCCGACGCCATGGCACAGGAATTCGCCAACCGCGTGCTCGCGCATCTGGGCCTCGCCCAACCGGATGCCTACCGGTGGAAGGGCTGAGCCTGTTCTCAGTTCCCGGTCTCAGCTCTTCGAAAACTCTTCGTTCCGCGGTTCTCGAGGTTTTTAGAACTGTCGACGGGGAAGCGAGAACTTTTCGAAAGAACGATGGACTTGGGGGGAAGTCTTTCCTGCCTTGCAGGGGTATTTTCAGTCTAGGGAACGGGCAATCACGAAGGTAGGTATCTGGCGGGCATGTACTGCGAGTGGGGCTAGAAATTTTGCCGGTTGGGACGGTTTTTTCGGGTGATGCTGCCTACGGTCTGATACCAGGCGACCACCCACGGAACGATCAGGGAAAATAACAGGCGCGCGCCGAACCCTCGCCAACGAGCCCGTCGAAGATCGGTCCAGTCCAAGCGAAAGGCAAAGTAGATCTCGAGCGCGAGCACGCACAGCAGCGGAATGGGCGAACGGACCAGAGCCAGCACGGCAGCAATCTCGGCCAGGCAGCGAGCAATATTTCGCCAGAGGCGGGCCGAGCGTCCGCCCAGAACGCCGTCGGTTACGGAATAGCTGACCAACTGCCGGAGAGCCGAGCGAAAACTGTGGCGCGGATGGTAGGCGGCCTTGGCGCGCTCCGGAAAAGCGGGGGTTACAAGCTTGCGCACTCTGGAATCGAATGCGGTGTCTTCTCCGAGGAAGACGGTTTCGGGGAATCCGCCCACCCGTTGCCACAGTTCTTTGCGAAAGGCCATGGAGCGGGCGGTGCAGGACTTGGTGGGTGCGCCCGGATTTAATTTCACTCCGAAGAAGGGCGCAGAGGCGATATCCCAGAGGGTGGCGTTTGCCGGTTCGTTTGTCGAATCAAGATCGATGTACGATCCGCCAACGGCGTATTCAGCAACGCCTTTAGAAATCGGGGCTGTAAGATTGGCGAGCCAGTCGGGATGGTAGGTGCAGCCCGCATCGGTGCAGGCGATGACATCGGAGGTAGCCGCAGCGATTCCGATATTGCGGCCGCGCGCGATCGGTCCCAGAGAATGCTGCAGACTGCAACTTTCATCGCGGATGGCCACCAAGGTTGAGTGTTTTGACTGAGCGGCTTCGAGACGCTCCCAGGTTCCGTCGGTGGAACCGCCATCGACGATGATGACCTGGGCGGGAGCGAGAGTCTGCCGCATCAGACTATCGACCAGGGAGTCGATGTCATCGCGTTCGTTGAGAACGGTAGAAGTCACGCTCACGGAGGGCATGCGTGGAACCAGTGTAAGGCAGTTCCCGGTTGCCAGTCGCCAGTGAAAAGCAACGGCAGATCCTTCGCTCTGATCAGGATGACAAGGGCTTACTGGCAACTGGCTACTGGGAACCGGCAACTGAGAACTATTGCCTCTTCTGGCACGCCACATCCGTGCCGTTGACTCCGGCCCGGCTTTTTTTGTAATCTGCGCTTACACCGGAAAGGAGGTGGTCGGATGACAAGTTCTGATTTATGTAGTCCCAGTACCAGACCAGGTGAGGTGGCTGAGTCTTAGGGCGGTCGCTCTAAGCGGAGTTCTCGAGGAACCTTTGGTCGGGGGAATCGGGAACATCTCTCGCAAACAATCCGTGAGTATGGGCTGAACGAGTAAAGTTCTGATCCGCCGGACACAAGCAGTGCCCGGCACCGGAACGAGCGAGGGGCCACGAGAGTGACCACCTCAGTCAATCCCAAACAGTCCACCGGGCAGCCCGCAGGCTGAAAAGCTTGCGGGCTGTTCTCTTTGCAGAGGGCCGATCCGCTCCAGAGTACTTCTCGAGCGAGCGCCGCCATCGGGAACATGAGGCCGAGTATCAAAAACGGATTTACCTGATTCAGCTATCTCGGAGATTTCGCCCCAGGTCTGCCCGTTTATCTTCGAACGACTCCGATCCCGCCCCCAGAGCGTAGCTGGGGTTAGAATGTTCCCGTCGGTCTTGAGACTTGGA
>Ga0302325_10017394_pt1 | contig 15200 bp, 12 predicted proteins | sample Palsa_T0_2_FD_201948 | JGI IMG/M metagenome (GOLD analysis project Ga0302325, IMG submission 201948) | Peat permafrost microbial communities from Stordalen Mire near Abisko, Sweden - Palsa_T0_2 | ecosystem: Environmental > Terrestrial > Soil > Palsa > Peat permafrost | place: Sweden: Abisko... | reverse complement strand
GCGGTGGCCAAGGCGTCCGGGCGCGTCCTCCATGCCGCCTGTGGTGACGGTTGGCTCGTGCGGCGCATCATCGCGGCCGGCGGCGATGCCTACGGTGTCGATCCCCGTTCCCGCCTGATCGACAGCGCGACGCTCGGCACCCTCGACCTGCGGGGCGAGCCGGTGGGGGAGCACCTCCGTGCGGTGGCCGCGGCCGGCCTGGGCGCCGTCGTGCTGAGCGGCACCGTCGACGGGATGGTCGGCGCGGAGCGCGGCCAGCTGCTCACCACCATCGGGACCCGGCTGGCGCCGGGCGGGACGCTGGTCGTGCACTCGGCGAGCCGGCAGGCCTGGGAGGCCGCGGACGCCCCGCCCGAGGCGGACCTGGCACCCGGACGGCCGTTGCGGCCCGAGGCCTGGTGCAGCCTTCTGGACCAGGGCGGGTACGAGGCCGTGGCCCTGCCCGGCCCAGATGGCCTCGACTTCCTCGTCATCGCGGTCCGGGCTTCCGTCACCTCGCCGTACACGCCCGCGGAGCGGTGAGCACCGCCGCCGGGGGGCCGGTGGCGGTGCACCAGTTCATCGCCACCCTCAACCCGCACGACGCGACGGCGACCCACACGCTGCGGCTGCGCGACGCCCTGCGCGCGGCCGGGTGGCGCTCGGAGATCTTCGCCGAGGCGATCCACGACGACCTGGCCGCCGAGGCCTTCAAGCACTGGATGTATCCCGAGCATGCGGCGCCGGGCGACGTGGCGATCTACCAGTTCACGACGTCCTCAGCCGTGGCGGGCTACCTGGCCGAGCACGGGCTGCCACTCGTTCTGGACTTTCACAACTTCACCGGTCCGGAGTACTTCGCGGGCTGGGAGCCCCGGAGCGTGGAGCGGGCGGCCCTGGCGGCCGACCAGTTGGCGCTGCTGGCGCCCGCCGCGCTGCTCGGATTGGCCAAGAGCCCGTTCAGCCAGCAGGAGCTGCGCCGGGCGGGGTGCCGTCACACCGCGGTCGTCCCGGTCCTGGCGGACTACCGCCGCGTCACAGCGGCCCCGGACGCCCGGGTGGCGGCGGAGCTGGCCCGTCTGCGGGCGGGCGGCGGTGCCGACATCCTGTTCGTCGGGCGGGTCGTGCCGTCCAAGGCCCAGCACGAGCTGGTCAAGGTGCTGTGGGCCTACCGCCGGCTCTACGACCCGAAGGCGCGCCTGCACCTCGTGGGGGGCACGTCGAGCTTCGAGTACACCAAGGCCCTGCAGGACTACGTGGACGACCTCGATCTGTCGGCTGCGGTCCGCCTGCCGGGCGAGGTGTCGGATGCGGCACTCGCCGCCTACTTCGAGGCGGCCGATGTGTACCTCTCGCTGTCCGCGCACGAGGGCTTCGGGGTCCCGCTCGTCGAGGCAATGGTGGCCGGCGTGCCCGTCGTCACCCGGGGCGCCGGGGCGGTGTCCGACACCGTGGCCGATGCCGCGCTGGTCCTGGCCGCCGCCGACCCCTCGTACATTGCCGCGGCCCTGCACCGGGTCTGCACGGACGAACAGCTACGCGCCACGTTGACGGACGCCGGCACGCGGCGAGCGGCCGAGCTCTCGAGGGACGCCGCCGCGCGCATCGTCGATGCCGTCGCCGCGGTGGTGCGCAGGCCATGAGCGGGAAGGTGATCTTCGTGACGCCGCGCTACGGCACCCAGGTCATGGGCGGAGCGGAGACGGCGGCCCGCCAGCTGGCCGAGCACCTGCGCACCCACACGACCTGGCGGGCCGAGGTCCATACGACGTGCGCGCTCGACCCCCACACGTGGGCGGACGAGCTGACGCCGGGCAGCACCGAGATCAACGGGGTCCCGGTGCACCGCCATCTCTCGGCCCACGGTAGGCGCCCCGATTTCTACGGCCTCGACGGGCTCCTCCGTCTCACGCCGCGCCTGGGCACGCTGGAGCAGGGGAGGCGGTGGGTCGATTACAACGGTCCGGTCTCCCCGCAGCTGGTCGACGCGGTCGTGGCCTCGGATGCCGACGTGGTCGCCTTCTATCCGTACCTGTACCACCCGACCGTGGGCACCATCGGCAAGGTGAAGGTCCCGGCGGTGCTGCACCCCGCGGCGCACGACGAGCCCGCGCTCTACCTGCCCGTCTTTCGCGGCACCTTCGGGGACGCCGACGCCTTCTGCTTCCACACCGCATCCGAGCGCGACCTCGTCGAGCGGATGTACCCGGTGGCGGAACGGCCGCAGATCGTGCTCGGGCTCGGCGTGGGCGAGTCCGAGGGAACCGGCCGGCCCGGCGGCGGGCTCCTGGGGCTCGGGGACCGCCCGTACGTCGTGAGTGTGGGGCGGGTCGACGAGCACAAGGGATCGAAGATGCTCGCCTCGTACTTCGCCACCTACAAGGAGCGGCACCCCGGCCCGCTCGCCCTGGCGCTGGTCGGGCCGGTCTCCTACGAGCTGCCGCCGCATCCCGACATCGTGGTCACCGGGGCGGTGGACGAGCCGGACAAGTGGGACATCGTGCGTGACGCCCTCGTGGCGATTTCGCCGTCCGCCCTCGAGTCGTTCTCCCTGGTGGTGGTCGAAGCCTGGGTCGACCGGGTGCCGGTCATGGTCAACGGCGCCTGTGGGCCGACCCGGGAGCACGCCGAGCGTTCCGGCGGCGGCCTGTGGTTCACGTCCTACCCCGAGTTCGAAGCGGTGCTCGACCGCCTGGTGTCCGACGCCCCGCTGCGGGCGGCGCTCGGGGCCAACGGCCGACAGTATGTCGACCGGCACTTCCAATGGCCGGTGTTGATCAAGCGCTACGACGAGTTCCTCACCACGGTCGCGGAGCGGGGCAGGGGCACCCCCGGCCTGTTCTGAGGCGCGCGCCGCGCCGGATCAGAAGAGCGGACGCCCGACCACGGTGTACATGCGTTGGTCGATGGCATCGCGCCCGATGTCGTGGGCCAGGTGGTGGCGCTGGGAGTGCATGGTCGTCTCGGTCTGCCCGAAGCCGAGCCGCTCCAGCATGGAGACCACTGCGCCGGGATAGATCGACCACCAGTTCGTGAGGTGGTGCTCCGCCGACGGGGAGAAGCGCATGATGTTGGTCTCGGGCGGGTCCAGGTCGTCCTGCAGCGGCTCGGTGACGATCATGGTCTCGGTCGTCCGCCGGGCGGCCTGCGAGAGGGCGCCCCAGGGCTCGCGCAGGTGCAGGAGGATGGCCCCCACGACGGTGATGTCGAAGGACCCGAGATCGGCCGGCATGTCGTAGATGTTCCCCTGCACGAATTGGGCCGACGAGCCCACCATGCGGTGCAGGTGCCACCAGGCATCGTGATTGCGATCGATGGTCTCCTGCATGACGCGCAGCCGTTCCTCGAACTGGTCGTCGCCCTTGACGGGAAGGGTGTCGATCGACACGTCGAACCCGGCCTCGAAGGAGACCACCTCGGCCCCCATGCGCTCCATGTAGAAGGTCAGGGCACCGGTGGCCGGCCCGAGTTCCAGCACGCGCTTGCCGGCCAGCTCCACCCCGCCGATGTAGGCGGACTCGTGTCCCCGTAGGTCCCAGACGCCGGGCAGGACGGTGCCGTCGGGGAGCTCGAAGGCGTGGTACCAGACGAAGTCCGTGAGGTCTGCACCCTCGCGCCGCTTCGACAGGGCCGCCTGAAAGTCCGGGGCGAGCTGGCCCAGGTAATCCTTCGGCGGATACGAGGGGAGGAGGGGACCGCGGGTGGGCGCCGCCGCAGCCGGGCTCGGTGAGCCGGAGGGCCCGCCTGCGGTGTCACGTCGCCTGAGCATGGGCCGTCACTCTACGCCAGCCGCACGTTCGCTCCGGTGGTGCGGTGGCGCGCCGCTGGAGGTCAGAACCCGTCCATGCCGACCATCGGCTTGTTGAGGTGCTGACCGCCCATAGAGCCGCGGAACGGTGCGTCGCCGTAGCTGAAGATGCCGCCGTCGGACGCCACGAACCAGTAGCCCAGCCCGTCACCGGTGGACTGCATCGCCACCACGGGCTGGTTGAGGTGGATGGAGCCGGTGGAGCCGAAGAAGGGCGCACTGAAACTGAAGACGCCGCCGTCGCCCCCCACGAGCCAGTAGCCGCCGGTCACCGGATCGGGCGTGATGCCGACGATCGGGCTGTTGAGATGGAGGCCGAGGGAGGGGGCGTCGCCTTGCGGGGTGGCGTCACCGAAGGCGAACACCCTGCCCGTCGTGCTCACCTCCCAGTAGCCCTGGCCGTCGGGGGACGCCGCCATGCCGACGATGTCCTGTCCCGGGACGGAGGCCGCCGATCCGTAGAACTGGGCATTGCCGTAGGAGAAGATCCCGCCGTCCGAGGCGACGAGCCAATACCCCCCGCCGTCAGGGGTGGCCGCCATGCCCACCACGGGTGCGTTCAGCCTGAGCGAACCGGTCGATCCGTAGAACTGGGCCTGGCCGTACGAGAACACACCTCCGTCCGACGCCACCAGCCAGTAGCCGCCGTTCCCGGGTATGGCGGCCATGCCCACCACGGGTTTGTTGAGCGCCACGCCGCCCGTGCTCCCACAGAAGTCCTGCCCGAACGCGAAGATCCCGCCGTCCGACGCCACCGTCAGGTACCCGTTCCGAGCCGCTGCGGGTCGGTCGCAGGTGCCGAGGGAGTTGCCGCCCCCGACGAACCCGGTCAGTTGGGCGTCGTGGTGGAACTGAGGCCAGCCGCCCGCGGCATCGGCGTTGCCTGAGCTCGACCCCGTCACCTCGAAGTGCTGGACAATGCCCTGCACGTAGTTGGCTCCGTTGGGCTGGAAGTACCCGGCCACGGTGATCCCGATGGAGCCGTTGGCGTCGGCGGTCACGAGCGGGGCGTTCTGGAAGCCGTAGACCGCGTTGACCGGAATGCCGCCGTTGCCCGACCCGTCGTCGAAGTTGGCCACCTGCAGGCCCGTAGGTCCGTCGAGGACATACATACCGTGGGTCGTCGGCACAATGACGTCCTGGGCGCCGCTGCCGTTGAGGTCGGCCGTGGTCACCGAGCCGAGCACGCCGCCCGGGACGTTCGCCTGCCAGATGGTGGCGCCGGTGGAGGCGTTGACGGCGTACACGGTGCCGCTCGAGTTGTTGATGTACGTACCCTCCACCACGGCGAGCTGCCCGTTGTCCTGCACGTCCGCGAGGGCGGGGCTACCCCCGGTCGAGCCGTTGAGCGTGTCGCTCCAGACCTGGTTGCACTTGGTGTCGTAGACCTTGACCGTGTTCTCGTCACTGGCACCCGAGTAGTAGCTGCCCGTTCCGGTGGCGATGCCGTAGGCGCCGCTGGGCAGGATCGGGCCTACGGCGGGTGAGGAGTCGACCTCTTCCGTCGTGTTGGCGCTGCAGATCAGCCCGCCGTGGTCGTTGTAGACCCGGACGTGTCCGCCGTCCGAATAGTGGGTTCCGAGAGCGAACCCGGCCGACGAGGCCCCGCCGACGGCGAAGTCGTCCGAACCGGTGCCGTAGAAGTCACCGGTCGCCGCGGTGGAAAACACGCTGTCGGCCGAGAACGCCGGCCAGCCGGCGGCCGGCGTTCCGTTGGACGCGTTGAGCCCGTAGGTTTCCTGGCCGAGCGAGCCGCCCTCAACCAGCGACCCCCCGTTGGACACCGGGAGCGAGGCCTTGACGCCGCCGTCGGGGGCGTTGTCGGTGGCGGGGTTCGTGACGACCTGGTTCCAGGCCTCCGTCCCGTTCGGTGCGTAGGCGTAGTAGCCGCCGTCGATCGGCGCGGCAGCGTTCCCCGCGCCGAAGTAGAGGTCGCCGTTGCTCGGGCTGACCGAGGCCGTCGAGTCGATGGGCGGATTGCCCGGCACCGCGACTCCGTTGACTCCCGTGCCCGGCGATCCGCCGGAGGGGTTGCTCATGCAGCCCTGGCCCGAACCGACGGCGCTGCCTGACCCGCTGCCCCACCCTGGCAGCACCGCGCCGGTCTGTAGGTTGAGTCCGTAGATATTGCCCTGCCGGTCGCCGACCTCGACGCCGGCCGTGCCGCCGTCGTTGAACTCCACGGGTGAGGACTCCGCCACACCGCAGGGCGCGTCGTTGAGGATGGTGCCGGGAATGCTGGCGCCAGAGTTCCAGGTTTCGGCGACGTCCGGGTTCAGCGACGCTGGAGCGCCCGACACTCCCTCCGTGGACACCGCCCCGACCACGATGCAGGCTCCGCCGAGCGTGAGACCTGCGAGGAGAGAGCGGATTGCCACTGTGCGCGCGTTCTTCACCATGCTCCGATTCTTTTGCTCGCGTTCCGCCAAACAAGACAACGTAGTCCTTCGTGCGGCCCCAGAAAACGGCGGGTTTCCCAATATTTGATGGCATCGCCAGTAGCATCGGGCGCCATGTCCGCCGGTCTTCCTCCAACGGGCGCTGCCGATCAGTCCGGTGAACTGGGAGAGGACGAGAACCTCTCGCCCGCCGACCGAGCCCGCGCCGCCGAAGCACTCCACGACGCCTTCACGCGCCTGGCGCCTCAGGGCAGCGACGCCTGGAATTTCCTGGCGGCCTTCACGCATTTGGGCGATCGCTACGGCCCGTACCATCCCGGCGCCTCGGCGCTCTCCGACGCGTTGTCCACGCGCCGCAGCGACGGCCGGCGCACCGGGCCCCTCGACCGGCTGCGCCCGCGCCGGGACCGAGCGGGACGCTCGCCGGACGGCGAGAAGACGGACCTCGAAGAGGCGATGGGCCATGTCGTCGAGGCGTTCCGCTTCCTGTCGGCCCGCGTCGAGACTCTCGAGTCGCGGTTGGCCGCGCAGGACAGGCCGGTGGACGGTGCGGCCTGGCTCGTACCGGCACGCGATCTCGGAGCGCTGGCGGGACCGGTGGCGGCGCACATGTGGGCCCTCACGCCGGGGGGCGTGATCGTCCATGCCGACTGCGGTGAGGGCGACCTGCTCCGCGCGCTGCACGAGTGCGGCGCGGAGGCGCACGGCGTCGAGCCGCGGGGTGCGGTGGCGCTGCGCGCCATCGAGCGGGGCTGCGCAGTGACCATCGCCGAGGCGTCCGAGGACGTGACGTCGCGCCCGGACGGCTCCGTGGGCGGCGTCGTGTTGAGCGGCGTGGTCGACCGGCTGCCGTTGCACGCGCTGGTGCCGTTGCTGGCCCAGAGCCGGCGGGTGTTGCGGCGTGGCGCCCCGCTCGTCGTGATCTCCGAACCCGCCGCCGCCGCCGCCGCACGCGACGCTGCCGCCCGGGACCTCGTCGACGGCGTTCCGCTGCAGGAGGCGACCTGGGCGCTGTTGCTCGAGCGGGCCGGCTTCGTCGAGGTGGCGCCGCTGCCCGACCGCACCGGACAGGACGGGCGCTCCGCCCTGTCGGCTGTCGCCCCCTCGTGAGCGGCATCCACCACTTCGTCCCCGTCCTGCACCGAGGCGATGCCGTCGGCCGGCACACCCTACGGTTGCGCGAGGCCACCCGGGCGCGCGGCTTCCGGTCAGAGATCTTCGTGGACACCGTGGACGACGACACCGCAGGCGAGACGCTGCCGGTTCTCTCCTACCCCGAGTCGGCGCAGCCGAGCGACGTCGTCGTGTACCAGTTCGCCACCGCGTCCGCCATGGCGCCGTGGCTGGCCGGCCGGTCCGAGACGCTGGTGCTGAACTATCACAACGTCACGCCACCCGAGCTGATGGCGCCCTGGGACAACCACCTGGCGCTGGGCCAGCTGCGGGCGCAGGGAGACCTGCGCCTCCTCGGTCCGCGCACGGCGCTGGCCGTGGCCGACTCCCGGTACAACGAGGCGCATCTGGCCGCGTCCGGATTCACCACGACCGCCGTGATCTCCCCGTCGGCCGCCCTCCCTGTCGCCAGCGCCACAACCGCGCCGCCGCGGGCGGGTTCGCGTCCCCACGGTGCGCGCTGGTTGGCCATCGGGCGCGTCTCGCCCAACAAGGGGCTCGAGAGCACCATCGCCGCGCTCGCCGTCGCCCGCGCCCACGGGGACCCGGCCGCGACGCTGCTGCTCGTCGGCAAGCCGGCAACCGATTCCTACGATGCCGCGCTGCACCGCTATGTCGCCGAGCTGGGCCTGGCCGCCGCAGTGCAGTTTGCCGGCCACGCCAGCGATGCCACCGTCGCCACCGCCTACGCCGGCGCCGACGTCCTGGTCGTGACCTCCGAGCACGAGGGCTTCTGCGTGCCCGTCGTCGAGGCGATGGGCGCCGGCCTGCCGGTGGTGGCGTTCGATCAGGGCGCCGTGCCGGAGGTGCTCGGTGGCGCCGGCGTGCTCGTCCCGGACAAGGACCCCTACGCACTGGCGGCGGCCATTGCCGCGCTGCTGCGCGACACTCCCCGGCGCGACGCGGTGATCGAGGCGGGTCGGCGGCGGCTGGCTGCGCTCGCGCTGGACTCGGCGGCCGACCGCTTCGTCGATCTGCTGGTCCCCCTCGCCGCGCCGGCGCCCGCCACGCCGTGAGCGCCATTCATCAGTTCGTCCCGATGCTGCACCGCGGCGACGCCGTCGGGCGGCACACGCTGCGGCTGCGCGACGTCGCGCGGGAACGCGGCATCCCCTCGCACATCTACGTCGAGATGGACGACCCAGAGACGGCAGCGGAGACCCGCCCGTTCGCGCGCTACGCCGAAGAGGCGGCAGCCGGGGACGTGCTGCTCTACCAATGCGCCACGGCATCGGCCCTCGGCCCCTGGCTCGGCGCCCGTTCCGAAGCGCTCGTCGTGAACTACCACAACGTCACGCCGCCCGAGTACTACGCGCCGTGGGACAACGGCATGGCGCGCCACCAGCTCGTGGCCCAGACCCAGCTGCGGGCGCTGGCCCCCCGCGCCGCGCTCGGCCTCGCGGTGTCGTCCTTCAACGAGGCGGAGCTGCGCCAGGCCGGCTTCGGGCGCACCGCCGTCGTGCCCCCCGCCGCCATGATGCCCGACGGATCGGGGACGGGCGGGACGATTGCCCGCGGCGCGACACCGCCGGCCCCGGGGGCCCGCTGGGTGAGCGTCGGCCGCCTCGCCCCCAACAAGGCCATCGAGCTGGCCGTCATGGCGTTGCTGGTGGCCCGGGCGCACGACGACCCCGCGGCCACGCTGCAGGTGGTGGGCCGACCGGTCGCGCCGTCCTACACGGCGGCGTTGCACCGCTTCGTCGACGACATGGGCTTGCGCGATGCCGTGGTGTTCAGCGGCGCGCTCAGCGACCGCGCGCTGGCGGCCGCCGTGGCCGGGTCCGACGTGTTCGTGCTGACCTCACGCCACGAGGGGTTCGGCGTGCCCGTCATAGAGGCGATGACCCTAGGCGTGCCGGTCGTCGCCAACGAGGCGGGCGCCCTGCCCGAGGTGGTTGGCGACGGCGGCCTGCTGGTGGACGCCGCGGATCCCTATGCCATCGCGGGCGCGGTCGCGCGCCTGCGAAACGAGGCGGGTCTCCGGGCGAGCCTGGCCGCAGCGGCTACACGTCGCGTCGACGCGCTCGACCTTTCTTCAGCGGGCGAGCGCACCATCGACCTCGTGTCGGCGCTCGCCGCTCACCCCTGAGCGCCGACGGCCTGTTGCACCAGCGAGACGAAACGGCGGGTCGAGGCGGCCAGGTCGAATTCCGCTGCCCGCGCCCGCCCGGTCGCCGCCAGGACGTCGCGCAACGCCGGGTCGCGCAGCACGCGCCCGACGGCGGCAGCGAAAGCCACCGCTGATTTGTCGTCGAGCACCAGCCCCGCACCCCCGACCGTCTCGGGCACCGCCGTGACGCCGTAGGCGACGATCGGGACACCGTGGCCCATGGCTTCGGCCAGGGGCACGCAGAAGCCCTCGTGGTCGGAGGCCATCACGAAGACGTCGGCGGCGCGGAAGTAGGCCTCGAGCTCCGCGCCGCTGACCGAGCCGGCCAGGTGTACGACGTCGCCGAGGCCGAGTTCCTCGATGAACGCCCGCAGCGCGGGCTCGTAGGTCTCGCCGAGCGGTGAGCCGACGAGGTGCAGGCGAGCCGCCGGGTCGTCGGTGCGGCGCAGCACGTCGAGCATCTTGACGAGATCGTGCGGGGCCTTGTGCGGCGAGATCTTCCCGACGTAGAGCAGGTCGGCCCCACCCTCGCGCTCCTTGCGACGGGCCATGAAGCGCGCCAGCTCGGGATCGGGCGCGTCGCTCTTGGAGTGCATGTCGATCAGTAGCGGGACGACAGCGGTGCCCTCGTAGCCGAGCGTCCGCAGCTCGGATTCGTTGAAGGTGGAGTCGGCGACGGCAAAGCGGCTCTGCGGGGCCAGGCGCGCCAGCTGGGTCCGCCCGAGCGCGACCTCGTAGGCGACCGCGGGCTCCCAGTCGCGCAGCAGCGCGGCGGGAGTGATGTTGTGATAGTTCACCAATTTGGGTTCGGCCCGCGCCGCCAGGATGTCGTAGACGGGGCTCCCGATGGACGCTTGATACAGGAGCCAGCGATCACGGGTGGCGCGACCGAGCTCTATGACCGGCCGGCCCTCGGCCTGCACATCTTGGGTGTGGCTGCCGTAGTAGATGTCCGAGTCGATGCCGGCGGCGCGCAATCCGTTGCGCAGATTCAGTGTGTGCACGCCGATGGCGTCGCGGCTGGCGAGCGACGGTATGACCTGGTCGACCCGCACGGCCGTGCAGTGTACTGGCGCGTCCCACACCCTGGTTTCGGCGCCCCATGCACCAATGAGCCCAGGTCGCGCCGGTATCCTTGTCGCATCGTGTCGGTCCGAACTGTTTTCGCGCGCCCGCGCCCGGCGCGCTGGCGGATGGGCGCGCCACTCGGTGCGCTCTTCCTCTCGCTTGCCGTTGTGATGCCCACCGCCCTGCTCGGCCTCGCATCCGCCGCGGGGGCGGCCACCCTCGACGCGCCGGACCGGTCGTCCGTGCCGGCGGAGTCCCACTCCTCGGAGGCACACGTCCTGCCGGGCGACGCCACCAATGTCCACATCGACATGACCGAGAACGACGGCCTCGACGTCATTGCGGCCGCGTCGGGCAACGGTGCCACCGTGTCGGCCCCCGGTGCCAGCGGCGTCCCCGCCGTCCTCTTCCAGCCTTCCGGCACGGGGATCTGGACCGTCTTCACCGGTCCGGGGTGCGCCGGTCCCTGGACCCAGGTCGCGACGAATCAGATCAACCCCACGGCATCACCGGCCGGGGGCGGGCGTCTCACGCTGTGCATCGCCCAACCCGCCTATAGCCCCATCGTGCGCGGCACGTTGACGGGCACGGATAACTCCAACAACCAGGCGCGCACGGTCAACACCCTGCCGCTCGAGCAGTACGTGGCCGACACCGTGCCGGGCGAGTCGCCGTCGGGGTGGGCCAGCCTGGGCGGGGCAGGGCCGCAAGGCATGAACTGGGGCTTCCAGGAACTCGAGGCGCAGGCGGTCGCCGTCCGCTCGTACGTCCTGGCCAACCTCGGCGGGTACGGCGGGTACGCCGACACCTGCGACACGACCTGCCAGACCTACCGCGGCACCGAGTACGAGACGGCGGCGAGCATCGCAGCGGCCAACGACACGGCCGGCCAGGTGATGATCATGCCCAACGGCAACGTCGCCACCACCGAGTACTCCGCCTCGACGGGGGGCTACACCTCGAGCGCCAACGAGGAGTCGCCCTTCACCGCCGTGCCCGACGACGGCGACGCGGTGACCGCCGACGGCGGCAATCCCAATCACACCTGGTCCACCATGGTCCCTTACGCCGCTATCAGCGCCGCCTGGTCGTCACAGATCGGCACGTTCACCGGATTCGGCGGTGCCGCGTTCGATCCGGGGCGCCCGTTCAACGAGAGCTCGTTCGGGCGGGTGGCCGGCATCACCCTCAACGGGACGTCCGGGAGTATCACCATCCCGGGGACCGAGTTCTACGTCGACCTCGGGCTCAAGTCAGACCTCTTCACCGTGACCTCGACCGACGGCACGAACGCCTTCATCTCGGGCCAGGGCTGGGGGCACGGCATCGGCATGGGCCAATGGGGCGCCCTCGGCTACGCCATCGGGCAGGACAACGGTGACGGGAACTGGACCTACCAGCAGATCGTGAACCACTTCTACGGCCCGGCCCAGCTGGGCAGCCTGCCGGGCGGGGCGAGCTCGGTCGACGGTTCGAGTGGCGGGGTCGGCGGGTACTGGATCAACGCCGCCGACGGCGGTGTCTTCAGCTTCGGCGACGCGCAGTTCTACGGCAGCACCGGCGGCATGGTCCTCAACGAGCCCGTGGTCGCCATGGCCTCGACGCACGACGCCAACGGGTACTGGGAGGTGGCGAGCGACGGGGGCGTCTTCAGCTTCGGCGACGCGCCGTTCCACGGCAGCACCGGGAGCATCCGGTTGAACAAACCCATGGTCGGCATGGCAGCGACCCCCGACGGCGGCGGGTACTGGCTCGTCGCCTCCGACGGAGGGATATTCGCGTACGGCGACGCCCAGTTCTACGGCAGCACCGGCAGCCTCAAACTGAACAAGCCCATCATCGGCATGGTCCCCACCCACGACGGCGGCGGGTATTGGCTCATCGCCTCCGACGGCGGCGTGTTCGCCTTCGGTGACGCCGGTTTCTTCGGCTCGCTCGGTGGCGCACCGCCGACCACGGCACTGGTCGGCGTGGCCCCGACCCCCGACGGCGGCGGGTACTGGGTGCTCGGCGCCAACGGGACCGTCTATGGCTTCGGCGACGCACCGCAGGTCGGGATTGCCGCGGCATCGCCGGCGCTGTCCACCATGAAGAGCCCCATGACCGGGCTGATCCCGGACTTCAGCGGGCAGGGGTTCGACGCCGTGAACGCCAGCGGCCAGGCCCTCGCCTTCGGCGATGCGCCCTACTTCGGCGACGTCACCACCGCCGTGCCGGGCTATACGGGCCACGCCGTCGGCATCGCCGCCACGCCGGGCTGACCGGGTTAGTCGCCCGATGCCGCCACCTCGGCGAGCCGGGGGAACCGGCGCAGGCGTCCGAGAGGGCCCAGGCGCCCGGCGTCCACGCCGTGGTCCGCCGCGTTGAGCAGGCGCAGATCACCGCGGCTGTTGCCGTAGGCCCACAACACCGGCTGCTCGCCTCCCATGTTCGAGAGCAGGCCGCGTGATCTGAGGTGGCCGACCAGCCGGGCGTACTTCTCCGCGCCGCGGCAGTTCTTCCCTTCGTAGCCGCCGGTGAGCAGGCCGCCACCGCCGACGGCCAGCCGCGTGGCGACGACCCCGTCCACGCCGAGCTCCTCGCCCGCCGGGCTGACGTAGCACTCGGGAGAGGCCGAGACGATGACCGTGTAGTGCCCCTGCCGTTGGTGCCACTCGAGCCGGCGCCGGGTGTCGGGGCGCAGATGCCGCTGCAGGTGGCGGTGGGCGAAGACGGCCGAGCGCCGGTCGAGCTCCGCGACGGACAAGCCGCCGAGGAGGCGATGGAAGAGCTTCTCCTTGACCTCGTCGGCCGCGGTGCCGCCGGTGATCGCCGCCCGCAGGAGGGCGGGGGAGAGGCGCAGCGTGGCCCGCAGCACGGGCAGGAGCCCGCGCACGCTGACCAGGAAGGGGAAGGCGCTCCCCCGGTCGGTCAGCGTGCCGTCGAAGTCGAAGGCCGCCACGGTCGGGCGGGCGGGCGGCGGCTGCCCGTTCGCGGTGTCGTCAGTCGAGCGCAACGCCACGACGGCCGGCACCCCCCGCGAACCGGAGCGCTCCCTCGAGCGTCTCGCCGCTGTCGACGACCGCGCGCCCGCGCCGGGCCTCGTTGCGCGCCGCCTCCTCTTCGGTCAGTCCCCACTGCTCCAGCGCACTCAGGCGATCGGAGCGCAGGCAGATCTGGGGCAGCGCGGCCAGTTGGTGGGCCAGCGCCACGGCCGCGGCCAGCGCCTCGCCCGGGGCGACGACGCGAGTGGCGAGCCCCAAGGTGAGGGCCTCGGGTGCCGGCACGGCGCGTCCGGTGAGGATGAGGTCCATGGCCCGCCCGTGGCCGACGATGCGGGGGAGCCGCACCGTGCCGAGATCGCACAGCGGCACGCCGAAGCGCCGGCAGAACACCCCGAAGATCGCATCCTCGGCGGCCACGCGCAGGTCGCACCAGAGGGCGAGCTCGATCCCGCCGGCTACGGCGTAGCCCTCGACGGCGGCGATGACGGGTTTGCCCAGCGTCAGGCGGGTCGGTCCCATCGGACCCGGACCGTCGTCGGGAATGGGCCGGCGGTCCCCTTCGGCGACCGCCTTCAGGTCGGCCCCGGCGCAGAACGTCCCGCCCGCACCGGCCAGCACGGCGACCGAGCGCTCCTCGTCGCTGTCGAAGGCCAGGAAGGCCTCCCGCAGCTGATCGGCGCAGACGCTGTCGACGGCGTTGCGGCGCTCGGGACGGTTGATGGTGATCACGGCCACGGGGCCGTCGTGCTCGACCAGCAGGGAGTCGGCCCGGTACGGGCGGTAACGACCCGGTGAGGGCTCGTCTTCCGCCGGCGTAGAACGCATAGAGGCATTCTCGCACGACCGGCCGGGGCGGCCGCGCCGGGACTTCCCGTTCGTCCCCAGGTGAAGGGCCCTTTTCATCGCCTTGACCCCGCAGGGTGAAATATGACTAATCGTGTCGACAATTGAGGGAACAGCCGGTAAAGTCACAGTCCGCATCTACGGATCTTCATCATTTCCAGGAGGAACATCATGGCAATTCGACTCGGGGACACCGCCCCCGACTTCACGGCGGACACCACCGAAGGCACCATCAACTTCCATGAGTGGCTGGGAGACAGCTGGGGAGTCCTGTTCTCGCACCCCAAGGACTTCACGCCGGTCTGCACGACCGAGCTCGGAGCCTTCTCGAAGGCCAAGCCCGAGTTCGACAAGCGCAACGCGAAGCTCATCGGCCTCTCGGTCGACTCGGTCGAGTCCCACGGGGCCTGGGCGAGCGACATTCAGGAGACGCAGGGTTCCGCCTTGGCCTTCCCGCTGATCGGCGACGAGGACCGCAAGGTGGCTGACCTCTACGACATGATCCACCCCAACGCCGACAACACGCTGACCGTACGCTCGGTCTTCATCATCGGCCCGGACAAGAAGGTCAAGCTGACGTTGACCTACCCCGCCTCGACGGGTCGCAACGTCGACGAGATCCTCCGCGTGCTCGACTCGCTGCAGCTGACGGCTGACTACTCGGTGGCCACGCCCGTCAACTGGACCGACGGCGACGACGTCATCATCGTCCCTGCCCTCAGTGACGACGACGCCAAGGGCCGCTTCCCCAAGGGCTGGAAGGCCCTGAAGCCCTACCTGCGGGTGACGCCCCAGCCCAACCGCTGACGAGACACCTGTTCGCCCGCTCGCCGGGC
>Ga0302325_10017393_pt1 | contig 15201 bp, 17 predicted proteins | sample Palsa_T0_2_FD_201948 | JGI IMG/M metagenome (GOLD analysis project Ga0302325, IMG submission 201948) | Peat permafrost microbial communities from Stordalen Mire near Abisko, Sweden - Palsa_T0_2 | ecosystem: Environmental > Terrestrial > Soil > Palsa > Peat permafrost | place: Sweden: Abisko... | reverse complement strand
GGACAACAACTTCAAAGACTCCGCCCACCGTATCGCCCGTGCGCGAGACCTCTTCGACCTCTTCTTTCATCCGCTCTTCTGTGGCGGGATCGACGCAGCTAAGCAGGATTTCGTCTTTCGCCGAAACGGCGACGATTTCGTCCCAGGCTGCGGGGCGGTCGAGTCCAGCGCCGCCAACGCGGATGACGTGGCTGAGCACTTCTATCCCTAGAGTCCGCAGAAAGAGCTTGGCCAACGCGCCGGCAGCCACGCGGCTGGTTGACTCGCGGGCCGAGGCGCGCTCCAGCACGTAGCGCGCGTCAGGAAAGTTGTATTTGAGCGCGCCTGCCAGATCGGCGTGGCCAGGTCGCGGCGAGGCAACGGCCTGATGCTTGGCCGGGTCGCCCGTCTCTACAGGGAGCTTCTCTTCCCAGTTCTTCCAGTCGCGGTTGACGATCTCGATCGCAATCGGCGAGCCGATGGTCTTTCCGTGACGCACACCGGAGAGAATGTGAGCCTTGTCGGTCTCGATCTTCATGCGGCCGCCGCGGCCGTAGCCCTGCTGACGCCGCCATAGTTCGCGATTGATGAAGTCCAGATCGACGGGAACTCCGGCGGGCAACCCGGAGATGAGCGCGGTGAGAGCTTCCCCATGGGATTCGCCGGCAGTTGAGAAACGGATCATCTTGATTCGATTGTAACGGGAAGCAGGGGTTAGGGGTTAGGGGCCAGGGGGCAAGCAAAAGTCGGATTGAGAAAATCGCCAGCCACGATCCAGAATCTGACCTTGACATGCGCTGCCGGGCCACGAACAATCAAGCTGTTCCCTGTTGCCTGTTCCCTGCCTTACCATGACCCCATGGCCTACTTCCTTTTCAAGACCGAGCCCGATGTCTATTCGTTCGACGATTTTCTGCGCGATCAGGAGACCATCTGGGATGGCGTAACCAACCCGACTGCTGTGAAATATCTGCGCGAAATGAAGGCGGGCACGAAGTGGATCTTCTACCACACGGGCGATGAACGCACCGCCGTCGGCACGGGAACCGTAGTCAGCGTGGACCCCAGCGATCCCAAGGCGCCAATCGTCAAGGTCAAGGTCGGCAACCGCCTGAAGAAGCCGAAGACGCTCGCCGACATCAAGGCGGAGCCACTGTTCGCCAAGTCGCCGCTGGTCATTATTGGAAGACTGTCCGTCGTTCCGCTGACCGAGGAGCAATGGGGATGGTTGCTGGGATGAGTTATTAGGCGGCGCGGTGGCAATGGAGATTCGTGGGATCCCACCCTTGGCGCGATGAAACGACGCCAAGGACGGGGCACCCAGAATCTACCGTTCAGTCGTGGTGCTCGCCTGAACAGCACGAGCCACTCGCCTTTGCCGGCTCAACATAGTCCGCTGTCGGATCGACGAAATAGCCCTGGTCGTACTTGTCGTGGTGGCGAACCCAGGCCATGCTATGGGCCAGACCGGCCTCATCGCGGCCCTTCGGCGCGTGATCGAGGAAGTGATACGCGCCGACAAACATATCCAGCCCGCGCGCATAACTCGAGTAAGTGTGGAAGATATCTCCGTTCGCATCCTTGAAGAACACGCTGAGTCCGGGACCTTCTTCGCTGGGAAACTTGGTCGGCTCGTAGTTATAGACGACTTTGCCACTGGCCCGTTCTTCCGGGGTGAACGACACGTGATAGTCGTAGTTGAAATCGCTGCCGAACGACGACACCCAGGGGAACCGCCAGCCCATGCGCTCTTTAAAGGTTGCAATCTCCGCGATGGGGGCGCGTGAAACCACCGCAAGGGTCACATCGCGATTGGCCAGGTGAATGGAGGGGCCGTCGAAATGATCGGCCAGGTACGAGCAGCTTGGGCAGCCCTCGCTCCATGCCGGACCGAACATGAAGTGGTAAACGATGAGCTGGCTGCGGCCGTGGAAGAGATCGGCAAGCGTCTGCTTGCCGTTGGGCCCGTCGAAAAGATATTCCTTCTCAACTTTCTCCCAGGGCAGTTCGCGCCGTTGGCGGCTCAACTCATCGCGCATATGCGTAAATTCCTTTTCCTTCGCCAGGAATGCCTTTCGTGCTTCAAGCCATTCGTTGCGAGAAACCACCTTTACCTGTTTGGGTTCAGTAAGCGTGCTAGCCATGTTGATCCTCCTTGGATGGGTTTGCGGGATTATTTTTCGCGGCCCTGCCGGTTACCACTTTCTTGACCACCAGCGCGGTCATGCCCCCGGTAGAGACTGCAGCGGCGGCGATCCACGCCGCGGTTGCCGCCAGACAAAATGGGCACATGGTGACCTCCGTCCTTGCTGCGCTTTTTCAGTTTCGCGCTGCGCAATCAGCGGGCTTCGGCTGCCTTCCGGGTTCGATCCAGCATCCATGCCCAGCCCTTGTTGACGCCGCCCCTGTGATCGTCCTGAATGAATCCAAGCGCGGTGTGGCGGAAGGCGATCTTTGTCCCTCCGTCTGCCTCGCTCAGCCGATATTGCACATTGGATACAAACGGATACGAGGCAAACAGAGGGCCGGCGAACTCAAGAAGCGTGGGCCGCTTGATGGCCTGCACATGGGCCCAGAGATGGCCGTTGTTGTCGCCCAGGTTGCGGTACCATCTTCCACCCGGCCAAGCCTCGATCACCATCGGCATGGGGACGCCATCAGGCCTGGAATTGAGCGGGCCGATCTGTTCGAGGAGGGCGTCGAATGTTACTTCAAGCGACGCGTTGACGTGGATCTCCTGGTTAATGGTCAAGGTCAGATTTTCCAGGCTCAGGGCTGTCGTGGTCATGGTTTCTCCTTGGAGACGATGTTGGGGGGGACGATTTTAGAGCTGAGTTCATTCATTTTTTCTTCTGCAAGCTTCTTGACGCCGAGCAACTGATGCTGCCAATAGCGCTCAAACGTGCCGGCCCACTGGTGCAGCGGGCGGATGGCTTCGGCGTTGGTGCGGTAATATTTGTGGCGGCCGTCGCAGCGCACGCGCACCAAGCCGACGCTGCGCAGCACGCGCAGGTGCTTGGAAACCGAAGGCTGGTCAAACCCCAGGTTCTCCACAATATCTCCCACCGGCCGCTCGTTCTGCGCAAGGTAGCTCAGAATCTGCCGCCTTCGCGGCTCGGCGACGGCATTGAAGGCGTCGGTGGTGGTGGCTGCCCTCGGCATGAAAAGAACAATACATACTTATATGGGAATATGTCAAGCGGTTTCTTCGAATGGAGACAAGGATTCGTCCGTCAGTCAAGTGGGATTCGGCGAACTATGGTAAGATTTCCTTGTTTCCCGCTTTCCTTGGAGCAAAATATGCTGGCAAAACTGACGACTAAGAATCAGCTCACTCTACCGAAGGCGGTGGCCAAGCAATTCCCCGGGGTCGAGCATTTCGAGATAAGCACTGACGGCTCTGCGATCACTCTCAAGCCGCTGCGGCCTAGCAAGGCCGATGAGGTTCGGGAGCACTTGGCCAAATTGGGAATCACTGAGCAGGACGTCGCGGATGCGATTGCATGGGCGCGGCAGGACCAGTGACGGATCTGATACGCCTGCGAGTCGTCTTTGATACGAATGCAGTCATTTCCGCTCTCGTGTTCACCACCGGGCGAACAGCATGGTTGAGGACACACTGGCGCGAGCAACGCTCTGTCGCTCTTGTATCCCGCGCAACGGCATCGGAATTGAAGCGCGTTCTTGCCTATAACAAGCTCAAGCTAAGCGCCGAAAAGCAACTTGAGCTACTGGGCGATTACCTGCCCTACTGCGAGACCATCGAAGCCACAGAACTCTGCCCAGTCCAATGCCGCGACCCGAAAGATCAGCCGTTCCTCGATCTTGCCCAAAGCGGCAAGGCCGATGTTCTCGTGACGGGCGACGAGGATTTGCTGGTGCTGGCGGGGCAAACGAGATTCATCATCGAGAATCCGGAAGCCTATCGGCTCAGAATCGCCGCTGGGGAGCAGAACCTGTAGTCCTATTGTCTGGGCAACAAGTGATGTCTTAAGCGCAAGACCTGGGCACCCGGCAACCGCTGCCGATCGAATGCCCGGCTTCCTGCTTCAGAACAAATCTGCATGCGAACCGGTGCGAACGAGGTAAAGGTCGTCACCGTCGATTTTGTAGAGAAGGAGCCAATCCGGCTCGATGTGGCAGTCGCGATGGTGCTCCCAATCGCCGCTTAGCGGATGATCTTTGTAGCGCGGCGGCAAGGGGGTGCCTTCGATCAGGAGCAGAATTACCTGGCGCAGTTTCGACATGTCCTTTCCGCGCCGCTGAGCGAGCCTCACGTCCCGCCGGAATCTCGCAACGCGAATCGGGTTCCGCACCTTCAGATCTCCAGGTCCCTGAAGAGCGCATCCGCGGTTTTGAAGCGCTTGCCCTTGCGCTGATCCGCCGCCTGCATTGCCTTAACCGTAATGGTGTTCGGCATCTTCACGTCGAAGGGCAGTGCTTTTTCCGCAGCCACGCGGACGAGCAACATGCGCACCGCATCGGAGACGGACATACCCATTGCGGCAAGCGTCTTTGCTGCATCGTCCTTCACCTTTTCGTCTACCCGAACGTGGACCATTGTTGTCGCCATCGTTTCAAGCTCCTGAGATACATTGTATCTCAATTCCCGTCTCAATTTGCCCGGCCGATCTGCCACGCTCTTTGCCTGATCTCCATGGAACCTCTGCTCAAGTTCTTGATCCAATTCAGCATTCCCTCAGGGGATAAAGCCCACACTGGTTTTGTTGCGCTTGCGGCACGGCAGAAGCCGTGCCCTTTCAAATCATCGACTTAGTCAAAGGGTCTCTATACCTTGTCATCGCCGAGCCAGCGTTTCGCATTCAGCAGCTGCCGGTTGTCCAAGGCCCACACTTTGTTGGTGAGTTCGTTGGGGCCTTTGCCTTCGCGCGCGGACTTCTCGAACTCCGACGACACAGCCTGCATCTTGGCGTCGAGGTCGTCGAGGAAGTTGAGGACAAGCGCCTCGGGGATCATGGGCAGCTTGGGCGAGCCGAATTCGAGCTTGCCGTGATGACTGAGGATCATGTGCAGGACCAGCGTTTTGAGCTTAGGCGGAAATTCGGGGAGGCTGTCCATGGTGCGTTCAGCCAACGCCGCGCCGATCTGGATGTGGCCCAGCAACATGCCTTCAATGGTGTATTCGAAGCCAATCTCCCAGCTCAGTTCGCGCACTTTGCCTATGTCGTGAAGAATCACTCCGGCCAGCAGCAGGTCACGGTCGATGAGCTGGTAATGCGGGGCTACGCGGTCGGCGAGGGTACAGAGGCTGATGACGTGTTCGAGCAGGCCGCCGAGCCAGGCATGGTGCAGTTGCTTGGCAGCGGGCGCTTCGCGGTAGGCAAGGGCTAGAGCCGGATCGTCGAGCACAGTGGTGAGCAGCAGCTTGAGATGCGGGTTGGTGAAACTCTCGACAAACCCCAGAAGCTGACGCCACAGATCGGCCACGTCGCAGCCGGTGCTGGGCAGCATGTCCATCTTGTCCACTTCGTTGGCCTGCGCCAGGCGAAGCTGGTCGATCTTCATCTGCAGCCGGTCGTCGAAGCGGGACGCGCTGCCGCGAGCCTTGACGATGTCGCCGCGGTCGAAGTCCTTGGCGATGCGCGGATCGCCCAGTTCCCACACGCGGCCTTCGAGCTGCCCCGTTTTATCGCCCAGAATCAGGTTCAGGTAAGGTTTGTTGGTTTTTGTGGTCCGCTGCTGCTTGGCCAGCACAAGAAAGAAGCCGTCGAAGAGTCGGCCTTCGTCAAAGTTGGCCAGATCGGCAATATAAATGTCTTTCATCCTGCGGAGAAGCTTAACGCAATGGGCTGCTGTTGCCAAAAACATGCGTGGCCCGGAAGGTAATCCTCCAGGCCGGCAGTTTGCCGATCGAATGAGTAGCGCTGAAGCAAAGCTTGGTTATTGCTGAGGCGCAGGCGGCGTAGTCTGGCTCGCCGGAGCCGATGGAGTTGCGCCCGAGTCGGTTGCCGGCGGCTGCTCCTTCTTCTTCTCGTCGGTCAGGCGCGTCTTTTCGCCGGTTGTAGTCTTGGTCCTCTTCTTCTTGGTGGCGGAAGTATCGCCGCCAAGGCCCAGGGGAGCAGCTTGCGCCTGACGATCGGCAACTTCAGCCGCATCCGGCGCCGGCGGGGCGTCGCCCGGAGGCCGCGCGCTTGTCCCCTTGGGCTTCTTCTCCGTTTTGGCTCGCGCGCTGAAGCGTGTCCTCTGGGTTGGCTTGTCGCTGGCTTCCAGCGGATTGGCCAGCTCTGGCGCCGCGGCGGCGGCTGGCGCCACTGCGCCGGCATCCTCAGTAGCGGCGGACCGCGCGGCGGGCAGCGTCTTGGATGGCGCTTGGCCAAAGCGGATTTTTTCCTTCTTGCCGGGCTTCTGCGTGGTTAGACTGACATCCTTTTTGGTAGCGGTCGCAGGACTTGCCGAAGCCAAAGCCTGCGGAGATTTCTGCCGGAAAGCGTGCGTCGTCTCGCGAAAACGGGTGCGCTCCACCTTCTTCTTTTTCTTGGCCGATGGCGGAGCGTAAGCGCTGTAAACGGGCTTGATCTCTTTGGGGCTGGCGCCGGTGTCCGCGTACCCCGGCTTGATGTCGATATATGCTTCCTCGCGCATCTGCGTCAGGTAGTCGCGCATGGCCGGCTCCATGCGGCTCAAATAGTAACTCTGCTCCACCTCTTGTTCAACGTCTTTATAGGCGGGAACGCCGCCGGGGATGTGCTGATCGACCCTGAAAATGATGAAGCCCTGCCTGGTGCGGATGGGATCTGTGGACTGGCCCGTCTTGAGGCTGAATACGGCGTCTTCAAAGACCTTTGCGAGCCCACCGTCCCCGTGGTGGAAGGTGCCGAAATTTCCTCCATCCGCGGCCGTTGTGCCGTCGCTGAAAGACTTGGCCAACTGGGCGAAGTCGCCGCCTGCGTGGAGCTTGGCCTCAATGTCGTCGGCCTTGGCCTTGCCCGCGGCCACCTTCGCCGCGTCGTCGGGGTCGGCGCCGGTGGAAACCAGAATCTCGCTCAACTGCACGCTTTCCGGCTTCACATAATCCTGCTTGTGCTGCTCGTAGTAGCGCTCAACCTCGCCGGGAGTGAACTGCACCCGGCGGCCTACTTCCTCGCGCATCACTTGCTGGGTGATGATCTGGTTGCGGATGTTGGCCTTGAAGTCCTCAAACGAGACCCCCTGTTCCTTGGCAGCCTTTTCCAGGTCTTCCAGAGTTTCCAGGTTGTACTGCTTGCGAATCTCGTCGAGCCGCTTGATCAGCTCGGTATTGCCGTCGATGCCCAGTTCCTTGGCCTTCGAGAGCCAAAGTTGCTGGTCGATGAGGCTGCGCAGCAGGTCCTTGTGCCCTTCTGAGATTTGCTGCATGGTGGCGCCATGCTGCTTGGCCTCTTCGTCGGCCTCCTTCATGGCGCGGTAGTAGTCCGACTGCGTAATGATCTGGTCGTTCACATGGGCGACGATGTCTTCCACCGTCAAGCCCCCATAGGGGCTCTGCGGCACTGCGGGACGCGTCTGCGCCAGGGCGGAAGTTGCGAGCAGCGCCGTCGAGAACACGAAAGCCGCGGGAATGCGAAGGAAATGTAGGGTCATAGTTGAGCGCACGGCAGGGAGGAGACAAGTTTATCCCTGAGGCATAGACGTGATTGTAAATGGCTGGGCAGCAGGAGCGGGACGAATGAGGTGATTCCGTGAGAAATCGTCTCAAATCGCCGGGAAAGGGGCCGCACGTCGCGAAACCGGGTTGTGTCCGCAGCTACCGGAAAACCGCCCACGCCGTCCAACAACCGTAGTGGTATACTCTAGCCCTAAGACTGCCGTTCCAGGCTTGTTTCCAGCCTGCCGCATCAGCCGTCCGGAGGTTTACCCAGCCTATGACTCCACGCGCCCGCCGCGCCCTTTTCACCGTAGTCCTGTTTTTTGCCGTCTGCGCCGTCGTGGGCAGCGTGATGCAGCGCCGAGTGGGCGCGCAGTCCTCTGAAGACGAAAGCCAGCTGCGCGACAGCCTGAAGTCGTTCACAAACGTCTACGCGATTGTGGAGCAGAACTACGCGGAGCCCCTCCAGGGCGACAAGGCTGACACCGCCATCTACGACGGTGCCATTCCCGGCATGCTGCGGGTGCTCGACCCGCACTCCAACTTCTACGATCCCAAGGCCTACGCCAAGATGCGCGAGGATCAGCACGGCCGCTATTACGGGGTGGGCATGACCATCCAGCAGGCCTTCGGCGGCGGCAAGGTCTACGTGGTGTTTCCGATGGAAGGCGGCCCGGCGTTCAAGGCCGGCATCCATCCCGGCGATGTGATCTACGCCATCGACGGCAAGAGCACCGACGCCATGACCTCGGACGCAGTGGCCAAAACCCTCAAGGGTCCCAAAGGCACGCCCGTGACCGTGAGCATGACCCGCGAAGGACAGTCCAAGCCGCTGGTCTTCCCCCTGGTGCGCGATGAGATTCCCAACCCCTCCGTGGACCTTAAATATGAGATTCGTCCCGGCGTCGGCTACATCCACCTGAAGCAGTTCCAGGAAACAACGGCGCAGGAAGTGATTGAAGCCGTCGATGGATTCAACAACCTGCATGGCCTGGTGTTTGACCTTCGCGACAATCCAGGCGGCCTGCTCAGCCAGGCAGTGGAAGTGTGCGACCACCTGCTCACCAAGGGACAAAACATTGTTTCCCAGCGCGGTCGCGCCTATCCCGACCAGAACTACACCGCCCAGCGCGGCAACGACGGCAAGACATTTCCGATCGTTGTGTTGGTCAGCCGCGGCACGGCCTCAGCGGCGGAGATTGTCAGCGGCGCTCTGCAGGACCATGACCGCGCCCTGATCGTCGGCCAGACCACATTCGGCAAGGGACTCGTACAAACCGTCTACAACCTGAGCGAGAACACCGGCCTGGCGCTGACCACCTACCACTACTACACGCCGTCAGGAAGGCTCATCCAGCGCAACTACACGGGTGTCTCGCTCTACGACTACTACTACAATCATGCCGGCGCCCTGCCCGCCAACAACTCCAACCAGGAAGTCAAATTCACTGACTCCGGGCGCACGGTCTACGGCGGTGGCGGCATCACGCCGGACGAAAAAATTGAGCCACCCAAGGCCAACCACTTCCAGGAAACGCTGCTTGGCAAGGAAGTCTTCTTCCACTTTGCGCCGGTCTACCTGGCTAGTCGCACCGTGGACAAGAACTTCCAGGTCGACGATGCCGTGATCGCCGAGTTCAAGCAGTATTTGACCGCCCAGAACGTCCCCTTCACCCAGGCCGATCTGGATGGAGTAAGCGACTGGCTGAAGGAAAGCATCAAGAGCAGCATTGACACCATCCAATTCGGCGAGTCCAACGGCCTCCGCGTACGCGCCGACTGGGACCCCATGATCCAGAAGGCGCTGACATTCTTGCCTGAGGCGCAGGCTCTTGAAGACAACGCGCACAAGGTGCTCACACAAAAAGCACAGGCGCGCAATGATGGCACTCAGGGCGTCCCGCTTCAGCCGTAACTCCGAACTTCCAAAGCGAAATAAAGGCCATCCGCATCGAGGATGGCCTTTGTTTCGCATTCGGAACGCTTGCGCCCTCGTTTACAGTGCCTTCGCGGTTTGTACCGAAACCTACCCTTTGTGAGACGGCCCGCCAGTCAGAAGATCGGATGCAGAACCATCCGGCCATACGCGATGAACGCCATGAGGAGGCCCAGCACGGCACTCAAGATGGTGGGCGCGACTTCGCGGTACTTGACGTGCACCCCGACGAACACCAGGCTCTCGACCGCGAGAACCGTTGCAGCCAGGATCGTGACAGACAAGCTCGTCAGCGGCGGATGCCAATGAAGCGCGTCGGGGACGATGAGCCCGACCGTGCACACGAGCTCCAGGATGCCCAGGATCGTCCAGGCTTTCCGCGGCAAGGCGCCAAAGGACGGGACGTCCTGGCTTACTTTGTCGAACATGAAGACCTTCATGACGCCCGACGATCCGTACAGGAGCGCGGCGAGGACTTGCAGGACCCATAACAGTATGTTCATCGTATGCCTCTTCCCGGTTTCCGAGTCGGCGCGCGGGGCGGTTTCTCACCTCGCGATCCACTTTCCGAGCCCAAGATCCAGATCTGGTGACTAGGGATAACCTCATGATAATTACCCCTCCTGTTGCACGGAGGAACTTTTTCGAGATGGGAGCGACGAGAATAGACTCAACTCAATGATATTTTCTGACCTTTCTCTCGCGCAGCGCCTTGAACGAGCCGAAGGATTCGCATGCGCCCAATATGCGGTGACCCGCAGCAAGCAATTTCCCTATAGCAATGCGGAGTGGATGGAGTGTGGTGGCGCCTATGCGGTCTTCGACGGAATCGACTCGCCCTGCACACAAACTTTTTGCCTGGGCCTCTTCGAAGAGTTGACCGAAGAAACACTGGATTCCCTTGAGCGCTTCTTTCTCAGGCACGATGCGCCGGTGCTGCACGAGGTGAGTCCCTTCGCGGGAGTGGCGGCGCTGGACCTGCTGTGCAAGCGCAACTACAGACCCAACGAGCTGAGCAGTGTTCTCTACCGGGCAGTGCAGCGCCTCGCGGGGACAACTGCGAGCGGTGTGACCGTCCGCATTACCGGCCCGGAAGACGCCGCACTCTGGAGCCGGATCAGCGCCCGGGGCTGGACGCACGAGCATCCCGAACTGATGGAATTCCTCGAGCGTTTCGGCGCCGTGACCGCCGCGCGCGAACACACGGTGTGTTTTCTTGCCAAGTCCGATGGCACACCCGGCGCCGCCGGCGTGCTGTGCATCCATGATGGCGTGGCGCTGTTCGGCGGCTCGTCCACTGTTCCCGAATTGCGCAGGCGCGGATTGCAGACCGCGTTGCTTGAAGAACGCATGCGCTACGCTTCGGATCACGGATGCGACCTGGCCATGATGGTCGCGCTTCCGGGTAGCGAATCGCAGCGCAACGCCGAGCGCAAGGGCTTCCAGATTGCCTACACGCGGACCAAGTGGCAGTTGCACAACGTGAACGCGAAGTCGGAATGAACTGAGTCTCGCTTCAAGCTGCGAGATGCTTCCATTGCCTTACTGCTCATCCTTATAGATGTGCACTTCCAGTTTTCCGCCCTCACTCATCCGCGCTCTAAACATCCCCGGCGTGTTGAAGCTGAATGCGGTCTGCCCATCCGGCGTAAGCGCGATCACGCCTCCGTCGCCATGGAGATCTTCGAGTTCGTGATGAATCACCTGGTCTGCCGCCTGCTGCAAGCTCATGCCTTTGAAGTAAACAAGGTTGCAGATCTCCCGCGCCACGCCGAGCCGGATGAAGTATTCACCTGATCCCGTGGCCGAAACCGCGCACGACAGGTTCGACGCGTAAGTTCCGGCGCCAATGATCGGCGAGTCGCCCACGCGCCCCGGCATCTTGCCCTGCAATCCGCCCGTGGACGTGCCCGCGGCGATGTTGCCCTGGCGATCAAGCGCAACAACGCCGGTGGTTCCGTGGCTTCCAGTTCCGTGGCTGTCGAAGTCGCCCGGCTCGTCATAGAAGGCGACCGGCGCAATCGCACCAGGAGGGGGTGCACCCGCAGGCCGCGGCGGAATGGGCAGACCCTGCTTCTGCAATTGCTTCACCAGCGACTGCCAGCGCGCCTCCGTGAAAAAGAAGCTGGGATCAACCTGTTCGAGTCCAACCCGCGCCGCGAATGCATCCGTGCCCGGACCGGCCATCATCACGTAGGGCGACTTCTCCATCACCGCGCGTGCGAGGCTGATAGGATGCCGAGTGTGCGTAACGCCAGCCACCGCGCCAGCTTTCAAATTCGAGCCATCCATGATCGAAGCGTCGAGTTCGTTTTTCCCTTCCGACGTAAACACGGCCCCACGTCCCGCGTTGAACAGCGGATCGTCTTCGAGAATGTTCAGCACAGCCTCAACCGCATCCAGCGCCGAACCGCCCTTGTCGAGTACCTTTGCGCCCGCTTCCGTAGCCGCGGTCAGCCCAGCGCGATAATCCGCATCGCCCTTGGGCCCCAGCGCCGACCGCTCGATCACGCCCGCGCCGCCATGGACCACGATCGTCCAGTGATGTGCCGGCCCTGTTGCTGCCTGCTGCGCGAAACTGGAAACAGCCGTCGCAGCAACCATCACCGCCACGCCGAGACCTTTTGCTGAAATTGTCATCTACCCGACCTCCCGATTTCTCCCATGGTATCGCGTGCCGGGAGAGAAACACTTTGAAGCTGGCCAAGTCTCAGCTACCATCGCAATCAATGGACTCACCCAAACGCAATTCCCTCGCGCTGATTTTTCTCCTATCCCTTACCTCGCTTGCGGCCGCCAAGCCGCGACCGATTCAGGTGAAGGTCGTCGTGGTGGCCATGTTTGAAGTAGGCGCCGACACCGGCGACCAGCCTGGCGAGTTGCAGTATTGGGTAGAGCGCGACCACCTCGACCGCATCTACCCGCTCCCAGCCGGATATCACGCAGTCCGCATGAACGGCGAGGGCGAGATGGCCGTGCTGACCGGCCAGGGGACCGCGCACGCCGCCGCCACCATCATGGCCCTCGGCCTCGACCCGCGCTTCGATCTCACGCACGCCTACTGGATCGTTGCCGGCATTGCCGGAGGCACTCCCGACAAGGCCTCGCTCGGCTCGGCAGTATGGGCGCGCTGGGTGGTCGATGGAGACCTGGGCTACGAGATCGATGCGCGAGAGATTCCGCCGGACTGGACAACCGGCTATTTGCCGTTGCGCAAATCGAAACCGTTCGAAGATTCCGCCGGCGCGCTCGCTGGCCAGGTCTATGCGCTCAACAAGGGCCTCGCCGAATGGGCTTACAACCTGACGCGCGCTACGCCACTCGCCGACTCAGAACATTTGAAAGAGATTCGCAGCAACTTTGATGGAGCGGCAGCGGACAAGCCGCCTTTTGTAGCCATGGGCGACGAGGTTTCATCATCGCGCTACTGGCACGGCAAGCTCTTCGACGCCTGGGCGGCGGAGTGGATGCGCTACTTCACTCGTGATCTGGGCGAGTTTTTCACCACGGCAATGGAGGATACGGGGACGCTGCAGTCCCTCGAATATCTCGCCAACGCCCATCGCGTCGACGGCCAGCGGGTGATGGTGCTGCGCACGGTGAGCAACTTCGACCGCCAGCCTCGCGGCATGACCGCAGCCGAGAGCCTGGCGACGCAGCGCATCGGCAAGTACAGCGGCTACTTGCCTTCGCTGGAGGCTGCGTACACGGTTGGCCATGTGGTGGTGCACGAGCTGATCACAAATTGGCCGAAATATGAGCGGACAGGGATTGGATCGGATGAGGCCTTGGGGGCAAAGCCCTAGTTCATGGAAATCTGTGGAGGCTGTGAACTCAATTCGCTTCTATGGCTGGCCGCGCGCCGATTGACTTCGTCGTTCGCGCGGTGGTGATGACCACCACGCTGATCAGAACACAGATTGTACCCAGGACAGTTCGAATCCCCAGCGCTTCGCCGCCCAGAAAATATCCAACCAACACCGCTACAACCGGGTTGACATAGGCATAGGTGCCAACCTTGGTGGGCGATTCATGGTGAATGAGCCACACGTATGCAGTGAATCCGACAATCGATCCGGCCACAATGAGGTAGAGAAGTGCCAGCCAAGCGCCGCGCGAAATTACGGAGGGATGAAAGTTGTGGAATTCTCCGAACCCTGCCGCTGCAAGAGTCAGCATCACGCCTCCGGCAAGCATCTGTGCCCCGGCGCTCATCACCTTCGATTGCGGAAGAGGGAGTTTGCGATTCAGCACAGCGGCCACCGACCAGCTGAGCGATGCAACGATAAGCGCTACGGCGCCGATGGTGTCGATGGGTGCTCCTCCCAGGATGAGTGAGCCCAGGTTGAATGAACGGCTCACCAACACGGCCACTCCCACAATCCCCAGCAGCAGAGCAAACGCCAGGCGGGCTGTCAGCCGTTGCGTACGCAGGAAAACAACTTCAGACAGAGCAATGAACGCAGGAATGGTCGCCATCATTACCGCTGCAATGCCGGAAGGCACTCGTATCTCGGCCCAGAACAGGAGACCGTAATCGAAGACGAAGATGAGCAGTGCAAGAACACTCGCGGAGAGCCATTGCCGCCGAGTTGGCGAGGCCTCGCCCCGTGCGACAGTCCAGATATAGAGAACGATGCCGGCAGCCAGGAAGCGCATCGCGGCGAAGAGAAGCGGCGGAACCTGCTGAACGCCAACCCGAATGGCCAGGAAAGTCGATCCCCAAACAAAATAGATGATGGCAAAGGCCAGCAGAGTTTTCCAAGCTGGACGATCGGTCTTCGATTCCATTCGAGGCTCCTGCTTGCACTGTATCAAGCCTCATGGCTCAATGCGCCATCCGCGTCGCTGCGCGGACATGTGCGGATTCCGCCGGAAGCAAGGGCGCATTGGGTCATGACGCGCATGGCTCTTGGCGAAACAATGCCGGACAGTGCAAAATGCTTGGGTTCAGCAAATCATGGTTTCGATTGCACTCTGCCTGCGCACCAAGCGCCGCCGCCGGTGCAACGGCAAGGACGTCACAATGCATTCTGTCTGGTTTGGCGAGTTTCTGGGCACGTTGGTTCTGGTGCTGTTGGGCAACGGAGTGAATGCGGGTGTGACGCTGCGCAAGTCTTACGCGGCCGATGCGGGCTGGATGGTGATTGCCTCAGGATGGGCGCTGGCGGTGCTGTGCGGCGTGCTGGTCGCGCAGGCGTTCGGCAGTCCGGGGGCGAATCTCAATCCGGCCATCACGCTGGCCGCCGCGGTCAACAGCGGAAATTATTCGCAACTGCTCTATTTCTGGTCAGCGCAGATGCTCGGCGCAATGGGCGGCGCGGCACTGATGACGCTGCATTACGGACCGCACTGGGCGCTCACGCCTGATCCGGCAGCGAAGCTCGGCGTCTTCTGCACCAACGCGGCGGTGCGCAGTCCAATGTTCAATCTCCTAAGCGAAGCTATCGGCACGGCTGTCCTTGTCGTGGTGGCCGACTCCATCGGCTCGCACTTGGTTTCTCCCACCGGGCCTGCGCCCGGGTTCGCACCCTGGCTGGTAGCGAGCCTGGTATGGGGCATCGGCCTCTCGCTTGGCGGAACCACGGGCTACGCCATCAACCCCGCCCGCGATCTTGGTCCGCGCCTCGTTCATTGGCTGTTGCCCATTCCCGGAAAAGGCGGATCGAATTGGAGCTATGCGCCCATCCCCATCATCGGC
>Ga0302325_10017392_pt1 | contig 15202 bp, 20 predicted proteins | sample Palsa_T0_2_FD_201948 | JGI IMG/M metagenome (GOLD analysis project Ga0302325, IMG submission 201948) | Peat permafrost microbial communities from Stordalen Mire near Abisko, Sweden - Palsa_T0_2 | ecosystem: Environmental > Terrestrial > Soil > Palsa > Peat permafrost | place: Sweden: Abisko... | reverse complement strand
TTTCAATGCCCTCCTCCCTCTCCTCCTCTCCGCCCTCCTAACCCACTACTTCACCCCAACAGCACACCACTACACGCTCATAAAAACCTTCTCTCTCCTTCTCCTCGGCCTCTTTCTCTCCTCCCTCGCAACATTAAACTTTTCCCTCGCATTCCTAATCGGTCTCCTCTCCGCCCCCTTAACTCACATGCAACCCCTCCCTTCTAGACCTATCACCACGGGTGTGCTGGCTGTGCTGCTGAGCGCGTTGGCGCCGACGACGGTATTGATGGCAGGGTGCTGGTGGTGGGCGTTGGGAGTTGGTGAGGTATTGAAGGAGGCAGCGTTCGGGTGGGATGTTTGGGGCATGAATACGCAGGTTGTGGTTTGGTGTGTTTGGTGGCCGGCTTGGGTTGTGGGGATGGTGTTGTTGTTTGGAAGGCCGAGGGAGGAGGTTGAAGAAGAGATGAAGAGTTAGGTGGAATTGGGCTGCATTGCATATAGGCGGCGTATATAGGACATGAAATGCATTAGGATTTGATAAAGAGACAGGGTTACTTCGGTTCCAGGCTTTGAGCATTTGGTGATCCAACCAGCCTTCGCTCTCATCTCAACTACACAGTTTGGGTTTCTACACTGAACTAGTGGAAAAGGGGTCGGTGAGATTTTTTAGTTTTATTCTTATCAGAACGGTCAACCCACGGCCTAAACGGCGCAGGTGTTTCATCCATGACTTCAAATGCCATGTATCTCCCGCTCTGAGAGATCTATAATACATCCCAAGCCATTCGTCATCGAGAGTCCGGACCCCATGCCATGCCAAATCACGCGGCCCAGACATCCTGTCCCTTCGCCTCGATCCAGTTCCCCAACGAATTGACACTTGAATCCCAATCCTGCAACCTCAACCGCATATTATCGATCTGCTTCATGTCCAACACCTTAGGCTGTACCCAGTTGATCCGCGCAATCTCATCAACCTGGTCGATGCTTCCTCTTAGCAGCCCTAAGCTCAAAGCCTTCATGATCAGGTGCTCGATCTCATCGGGTCGGACCTTAGTCTCTTCAGCAATGGTACGGAAGGACATAGCGCGGTCATGAGGTGGTCTTCGGAAGACGGTTTCTGTGAGAGCGGCAAGGTAGATTTTTTGTCGGAGGCCATCACGGTGTTCTGCAAGGAGGGGGTTGGAAGAGATGTGACCTGCGAGAACGTCGTAGGCGGCCAAGTCTCCACGGTTGAATGCAAAAAGGAGGTCACGGAGCCATGTATCGTCCTCGACCAAAGCATTGAGGATAGGATGTAAAAGGAGCTCTCCAAAGTTATAAATTGTATCCGAGACCAGAGCGGCGATGGAGAGATCATAGGCCCGGTCTCTGCGCTCAGCACGAGTCAAGTCGTTCAAGTCGATACAGGCGAGGTAAAGGAGAGCATTTCGGTAATAGGAGGCAAACTCGAATTTGGACTGTTGACATTAGCTTCATCCTCTCACCCTTGGTGAGATGACAAACCTGGTAGTACTCTGCGTTAACCCGGTAGAAGGCAGCATGGACAATCGTCTCAACTGAATCAAACCCATCTAATATCTTCTCCGACTTGTCCAGATCCTTCCTCGCACCCTCCAAATCTTTAAGCTCCAGCTTGACAGTAGCTACGGCTACAGTGGCGTAGACGTAGGCATCTTGGGAGTTCGGGTTATTGACTTTGTTTGCCACGGCCGTGAGAAAAGACAGGCGCTCTTGGCTATCTGCAAAGGTATCAATAACAGTCTCTTATGAGCGTGCCTTCAACTCATACCTCTACATTGCGAAGCGGCACTCAAAGCCAAAGTAACAAGCTTGAGCTGGTTAATCTTGTCTGCGAATGTGAGGATGAACGTCTTGTAGAAAGGTAACCGTTGACCGGCGCTCTCTTTATGGTTGAAGAACTCTATCAGCGTATCCGTCAACTGATGCCACAGCTTTCGTTCCCAGAGGTCTTCGAAGGAGAGGAAAAGGTATTGAAGGTCTGCAGGAGCAGCATCGCGCTGTTCCCCAAGGAATTCTGGGATCGTATCGATATTCATGGCGGGCTGAGGTGCGATAAAGACCTCGAGACTGTTTGACAATTTTCGCCGGCCTCTTATACACCTTGCTGGGTCAAGATGTAGAGGCTTTCGGTGAAATGGCAGAGTTGATGATTTTTAGTGTTTGCTCTCAAGTCAACGCGGCTCTCAGGAACCTGGAGCTTCGCGCTAGCGAGCTTCGGCTTGACATGGGTCAGAGACGACTTCAACTCCTCTGACGACTCCCCCACTGATCTTAGCCACGACTCTCAATTGGTTTCGAGGACAACCGCCACGATGCAGAAGTTCTGCAGTCCGTCGAGTATGAACAGTCTCCGGACTACTGTGTCGAGGAGGAGCGCCATCAGTGTCCCACGCAGACAGCACATCAGTGATATTACAATTACTCGCACGGGCAAACCAATCATTCGAACACAAGGAGGAAGGTTAGTAACCCTGGTACTCGGTCAATTGAGCTTGTTCTAACTGTGGATGCTGTAGATCTTCTCTCGGAGGTAATGCTTGAACGATCCCACGACGCCACAACTGGCTGATTGAACTTCTCAGGACATACTGTGACGGTCTTTGGTGCGACTGGATTCTTGGGACGCTATATTGTGAATAGACTTGGTGCGTTGCTTCATATGGGTTGTTTGCGAGCCCCCGGACTTACAATTTGATAGCAAGGCAAGGATGTACGGTCATTGTGCCGTTCCGAGAAGAGATGGCCAAGCGCCATTTGAAGGTTGCTGGAGATTTGGGAAGAGTTATATTCATGGTACGAAGTACGAATAATGTTACGGAAGCTTCTCTGACCGGCCACTAGGAGTATGACCTCAGAAATACTCCCTCCCTCGAAGAGAGCGTCAGACACTCCGATGTGGTATATAATCTCGTGGGCCGAAGCTACCCCACCAAGAATTTCGACCTCGAGGATGTGCATGTGGAAGGCGTTGAACGGATTGCTGAAGCTGTTGCGAAATATGACGTTGACCGATTTATCCATCTTTCATCCTACAATGCCGATACCAACTCCCCATCTGAGTTCTATCGGACCAAAGTACGATCCGGCTTTCCCTCACATATTCTAAATATACTGAAAAAATCATAGGCAAGAGGTGAAGCTGTAGCCCGCAGCATCTTCCCCGAAACCACAATCGTTCGTCCAGCTCCTGTCTTCGGCTTTGAAGACCGTCTCCTTCACCGTCTCGCCGGCGTAACGAACGTCTTCACCTCAAACCACATGCAAGAACGCTATTGGCCCGTTCACGTAATTCCCTCTCTCCATACCCATCCCACCTCCCTCTCACATAATATAGGCAATTGACATAGGCGAAGCCCTCGAAAAAATGCTCCAAGACGACGCCACCGCCTCGCAAACCTACGAGCTCTACGGCCCAAAGAACTACTCCACAGCCGAGATTGCCGAGCTCGTCGACAAGGAAATCGTCAAGCATCGCCGACACATTAACCTGCCTAAGTCTATTCTGAAACCTATAGCTGGTCTTCTGAATAGAGCACTTTGGTGGCCGGTTCTGTCTGCCGATGAGGTAGAGAGGGAGTTTATTGATCAGAAGATTGATCCTACGGCGAAGACGTTCAAAGATTTGGGGATTGAGCCTGCAGAGTTGAGCAGTTTGACCTTTCATTATTTGGTGAGTTGTCTTTTAAATTGTGCAGTTTATGAAAGATGCTGACGTCTATGTAGCAAGGATATAGAAGCGCTGCGTTCTATGATCTGCCACCGGCCACGGAACGTGAGAAGAGGGAAGAAAAGAAGTACTTGCACGTCATCGATAACCAGTAGGGAAAGACGTTGGTCTAAAAGGCGTGTATCTAAACAGGAGTTGCAATTGTACATATGTCACATCATAAATCAAAGTTTTCGTCTGTGAATCACAGTTGCATCGGATCAAATCATTTCAGGCTAGGAAACGCGAGATGTATGACGGACTGACTTGTACAAACTAAAAGGAACCCCTATGTAATCTCCCATCGAATCATTCATCCGCTTAACGCCATCGTGTTAAGAGCAGAACCGTTCTTGAACCACTCAATCTGAGGAGCATTGAATGTATGCGCCAACTTAACCTCGAACGACTTTCCGTCTTTGGGATGAACCACTAACGTTATTGGCTTGCCAACTGCCAACTCGGTGCACAGCAAATCAACCTTATCGAATGGCTTGATCTTGTCATAGTCCGCTGGGTCAACGAAGGTCAAAGGAAGCATGCCTTGCTTCTTCAAGTTCGTCTCGTGGATACGGGCAAAGGATCGGGTGATGATGGCCAATCCACCAAGATGTCTAGGTTCCAGAGCAGCGTGTTCTCGGGAACTTCCTTCACCGTAGTTCCAGTCACCAATAACCACCCACGGGATGCCCTTCTTCTTGTAGTCCCTAGCAGTCGCCGGGACAGCATCGTACTCGCCGGTCGTGAAGTTCTTGACCTTGTTGGCCTCTCCGTTGTCAGCGTTGATGGCACCAATCAACATGTTGTTTGAGATGTTGTCCAAGTGACCACGGTACTTGAGCCAAGGACCAGCCATGGAGATGTGATCGGTGGTGGTCTTTCCCTTGGCCTTGATCAGAATAGGAATGTCAAGCGCATCTTTTCCGTCCCACGCAGGGAACGGCTCAAGAAGTTGCAATCTGTCGCTGGTAGGCGAGACGGCAACACTGACCGATGCGCGGTCTTGAGGTGGAGCCTGGTATGTGTCTTGTCCTGGGTCATATCCTCTCGATGGAAGACCCTCACCAGTTGGTGGGGACAGGAGGAATTCGTTTCCATCCTTGTCTTTCAATTTGTCGGTAAGAGGGTTGAAGTGAAGAGAGCCGGCGATCGTCAAAGCGACTACAAGATCAGGGGAGGTGACGAAAGAATGAGTTGCAGGATTGGCGTCGTTTCGTCCAGTGAAATTTCGGTTGTAAGATGAGATAATTGAGTTAGCTTCGCCCTTTTTGACGTCTTTGCGGTCCCACTGTCCAATGCCTAAAAAAAATATGCGTTAGTGATGGTAATGAATGCGAGTCCAGTCCCGAAAGTCCTAGGAGTGATGATAGTGTGCCCTCAGCCGAGATCAAAAGTACTTTCAAGTCAGGTCCAGTTAAAAAGGGTCCAGGTGTGACGGTGCTGTGCAAAGCTCGGAGTGATAGTAATGAATACAGGTACAGTCAAAAATGTTCCAGGTGTGACAACGGTGTGCCCTCAGTCGACTGAGAGCTCGAATGGGCGGCGGCCATTTGGAGGTAGCGCTTTGACTTGTTGCGCCTTGCAAAGTCATTCTTCTTACCAGGCAGGAAGCGGAATTGATGTCCAGCAAATAAGTTCTTGACGTACTACAGTATAGCCGTCGTTTAAAGCTTTCTGAACGTATCGGGGCAATTCTTCAGCTCGGTTATATTCTGAAACCCGTTTAGAGACACCACATAAACTACTGGTTCCCGGGTCAATGTAAATCTTAGGCCGGTAACCTGGTCCCTTAAGTAAGAGAAGATGGACAGCCCATCGCTTATCAGTGTTGGTAGGCAAGCTGTTGAAGAAAGCGATAGTAGGCGGTGCAGCAGCTTGGACAGTGTCGAAGAGAGCGGGAACGAAGACCAGAGACGTAGCAGAGGTAGGTCCATCCAGGGAGCAGCCATATCCAGAGGCAGGTGCATTCCAGTTTAACAAGAAAGAGTTTACTTACATGGGCCACAAGCGTTAGCTGCCCAACAAATTAGCATTGTAAATTCCTGGAAAGTATGAAGGAGCTGAGAGCTTCGGAACTTTCTTGGGGCAAACGGATCATGCGGGCTCCGAGACAGCTCTCAGGCTCTCAGCTCTCATAAGAAAATTAGCAAATTAGTATGAGAATTAGACGTACCAAGAACCATTCCTCCAAATTCTTCGAGAGTTTCCAATTGACCATCTCGTTTGATGGTAGCTGTTAGAAGTTAGCATTTGCTTGATACAGGTAGATTTCGGTACATACCCCGGATTTGTTCGGAACCCGGTGTGACAGTGAACAGAGACTTGGCCTTGATACCGTGGTCAAGGGCATCACGAGCGATGGAAGCAGCACGGGACATATCCTCATAAGAGGAGTTAGTGCACGAACCAATCAGACCAACCTTGAGCTCCTCGGGCCAGTTGTTGGCCTTGACAGCCTCGCTGAATTTGGAAATGGGTGTAGCAAGATCCGGGGTGAATGGACCGTTGATGTGTGGCTCGAGTTCCGACAGGTTGAGCTCAATAATTTGATCGTATTCAGCGCCCTCGTCTTCTCGGAGTTCCTTTGCGTATACACGGGAGAAGTCACCAATATCCTTGCGCTTGGTTGCTGCGAGATAATCATACATGCGGTCATTGAATGGGAAGACGGACGTCGTAGCACCGATCTCAGCACTGGGTAACGGGAGAGTCAGTAATTGCTAAATAAAGAATGTTTCGGGGGAATTGGAACATCGTCGCGGGGGATGAAAGTGCTTGAAATAGAAAAGAGGCTGCTCCCCAACACCTACCCCATATTGCAAATTGTGCCCATGCCAGTAGCTGAAATGGTCTCGGTACCTGGGCCTAGAGTAGTGATATGTGTTAGTGAATGCATCTAGGGATAGTTTTTAAACCAAAAAAACGGCGCCGTCGATTAAGAGGAGCTCCACGGGGAGGAGCTCGAATTGGTCGCAGCCTTCGCGACCTTCTTAATATGCTTCTTCCCGGTGAGATGAATCGCCAATGAGCTCTCTCTGGTAAAGGCATGCTGGTAGGGGGCACAGAACCACGTCTTGCTGTTCAGGGCGGCATGGTGGAGTCTTTCACGTAGCGTGCTTTCGAAGACTCATTTGCCTTGGCGTTGAAGGCAGCAGCGTCTTTGTGCTCTTGATTTTCACATACGACGTATGCTTGAGATCTTTTTGTCTTCGCTGGAGTTCGACATCCTGAGCTTCAAGCGCCTCGGCAGTAAGGTCATGACCGCCAGGAACTTTCTCGGAAAAGGGATTGTGAGAGCACAAGCCATCATATTCGAGAGACTCAACAGGCCATCGACGCATGTAGCCCATCTTGTAGTCTTTCTTCAAACACGGGGCCCAGAGCACAAAGGTAAAGGTAGCTTCGAGAGCGATAAGCAGCGTCCTGATTTGCGGTATATTGGCTAGCCGCGGGGATAGGTGTCCAGCATAAGCAGCCTTTATGAATGATGGTATAACCGTCTTTCAGAGCCCTCTCGACGTTAAGGGATAGTTTCTCGTTCTTTATCGTAGTCCTCGAATCGTCGATAAGTACTCTTAGAATGAGTAGCTGACCCAATGTAGATCTTTGGTCGACAACCTGATTTCTCGAGAACGAGGAAATATATAGTCCATCTTTTTTTTGGGACTCGGTAGAAAGGCTTTTGAAATAGGACACAGTAGGCGGCGTAGATGCTTGAAGTACTTCGAAGGGACCGGGAGCAAAGACCAGCGAGGCAGAAGAGAGAAGCTGCCCCATTTTGTAAAGCTCCTGGGGAAGGTAGGATGCGTCTGCTGCTCAGATACCGGGAGGAAAGACCAGAGAGCCAGAAGAAGGAGCTGCCCCATTTCGAAAAGTACTTTTGGGGAAGGACGCATCTGCCGCTCAGACACCGTACTGAGGCAGGTGCACCCTATGAAGGTGAACAGAAAAGTGTTGCTTACCAAAATATTCGACAATTGCACCAGTTCCACCCTTGACAGTCAAGATTCCGGCAACTTTGAGAATGATGTCTAAAGACCAGTTAGGATTTAGCACAAGAAAAATTCTGCGGCAACGTACCCTTCGGTGAGGTCCAGCCAGACAATTCACCAGTGAGCTTGACACCAATGATCTTTGGTGCCTTCAATTCCCAAGGAAGGTTAGCCATAACATCAACGGCATCAGCTCCACCAACTCCGATAGCACACATTCCAAGACCACCAGCATTGGGAGTGTGCGAATCAGTACCGATCAAGAGACCACCGGGGAATGCGTAGTTTTCGAGAAGAATTTGGTGAATAATGCCGGAGCCAGGTCTCCAGAAACCAATGTTGTACTTGGCGCAGGACGTAGCAAGGAAATTATAGACTTCCTTGTTGATCTCTTGAGCTCGTGCCAGATCCTTAGGGCCACCGAGTTGTGCCTCAATCAAATGATCACAGTGGACGGTAGTAGGATTAGCAACGGAAGGCATGCCAGCGGACATGAATTGGAGGATTGCCATTTGTGCAGTCGCATCTTGACAAGCTACACGGTCAGGCCGGAGTTTGAGATATGAGACACCACGCTCAATCTCTTGACCGTGGGGGTCGTCGAGATGAGAGTACAAGATCTTCTCGGCGTAGGTAAGAGGGCGATTGAGTCGTTGGCGGACAATCGCAAGGTTCTCGGACATCTTCTTGTAATTGATGAAGTTGTTCGACTCTTGGTTGTTTTGGCGTACTTTCTTATCGAGCGGGGAATCGCTGACAGTAGCCATTCTGCGGATGCCCAGCTGGGCGAATGCTCGCCGCTGGGCAACGCCGAGGAGCTGTCGTGGTGCCAACATTGTGTGGAGTGGAGTTGGAGAGGAGGTGGTTTGGAGAGAAGAGGAAAGGAAGACGAAGCAAAGCTCTCGAATACTGTACCGAGCTTATCTCGCGGGTGGAAGGCGTTCGCGCGAAAGGCGGGACAGCTTCTGTTCCAATCAGAGCCGAGCAGAACTCAGCAGCTTTCAATTGGAGAAAGGCGCACGCTGGACGAGGGACAGGGCAGGCAGAAAATTACGTCAAGCTAACTAAAAAGACCTGCAGACATCTCAGAGATTTATCGCTTCCAACGGCTTGTGCGATTATCAGGCCTGCTGGACCGCTGGTCCCGATATTCCCTTGTCTTTTGACCAATATGCTTCGGTCAAGGCCGGAATGAGACAGAATGGAGACTACTACGTACAGCAGAAACGTGCTAACTGCACAGAAACAGCCGACTAACCGTGAAGGCGAAATACCGCATAAAAACAAAGCAGGACCAGGACCAGTCTTCACAAGAAGCTGGGCCGGGGATTGGCTGAATGCCCCAGCCACCGCGACCGGTGAGACTAGCAAGGATTTCTTCCGAACGGGCATCCAACTTTCCCGTCCGAAATTTGACTGACAGCTTCCGGGACTCGTCACTGAAGGACCCATTGACAACGGTTTGCATGAGAAGGAAGAGCCATCATGGGCATTCCACAGAAATCTACGAGGACGAAGACGAGGCGGCGGTTGAGGTACGCATTCTTACTTTCTATGGAGGGGAGGGGATGGAGGGGCATGCAGACTAATGCGTTGTTTCTAGAGATCTAGATCAGATATCAGAAGATCTTCGCTCACCTAAGCATCTGGAACAGCACAAGAGCACTAAAGCAGCAGAGGATCTCCCAGGCCTTGGTCAGTTTTACTGCATCGAGTGTGCAAAATGGTTTGAGAGCGAGCACAGCCTGGCCACTCACCGCAAGGGAAGCACACACAAGAGAAGGTAAAGAGAAAAAAAACCTATTGGTAGAGACTGGCGATACTAACTGATTCACAGAGTCAAAGCACTGAAGGATGAACCATATACCCAGAAGGAGGCTGAGGCAGCCATTGGACTTCGGACCGACAATGGACCTAGACAAGCGGCAAAGGAAAATACCCAGGACGTTGAAGTAGAGATGGAGAACTCTGGATTGATGGACGACGACGTGGCAACATGATGGACTCGGCATTGCACGCAAAACATTATATAGCATGGGACGCCAGGCATGAATCATATTGGGGGTATCATCACTACTTCGCACCATGACCTTTCGCAGCTCTTGCAAGACCACTACCACGAGTCCCTCGAAGACCACCACGGGCTGCCCCTCCTCTCCCAGCAGGTCCCGCACCACCTCGACCAGCGCCCGCTATCCGAGATGCAGGAGCTGGGGTTGCAAATTTGGGTGCTGATTTCGACGATGTGGGAGGATTATCGACGAAGGATGTATCAGTTGTCCTGAGAGTATTAGCCATAGTCCGCCATAAGAGGTATCAGATTGGCTCACAAGAATGTTGTTTCTCCGTCAATCTCGCCGTGAAATCTATCTGAATTCACTGAACGACCTTGGAGGGGTCAGCGGTGAACACGGAGTGGGGCCAAGTGAGCCTCACCAAGTTGTTCTTCTTGCTCTCGAGCTCTGCGAAATGAATCTGGAATGGGTGCCTAATGTTACAATTAGCATCCTAGAACCCCGGTATATTAATTCCTTTTCACCTCTGGAAAATCCACACAGAATGCATTCATATTCAACCCGTATAAGAAGCTGGCAAAGTTCTCACTAAACCTAGCCAAACTCTCATGCATCAACTGCAGATGCATAAAATTGGCCTCCAAGTCTGCCATTGAATCCGACAACTCTGCAAACGCAGGCTCAAAGGCCTCGAGAGGAGCATCTGATGCGCCTCCTATACTGGCCTTCCCCGACTCGCGCAAAGAGGATCTCGAGGAGGGTCGCAAGGGTGTTGTAGGGCGTGAAAGTGGTCTTCGACTGCCAGAGTTTGATCGTTTCGTGCTGCTTCCAGCTTGAGGAGTGGTAGATGATGACATTGTTGTAGGATAATGTCCCTGGACCGGGCGACAATGTGCTGGAGTTGGCAATGGTGATTTGTTGATCTTGAACATTCAGCGGCTCTTACACGCGACGCGGTCATCCCACCCTGCCGTCCCGGATTAAAGTTCAGCAAAGCCCGCCCCGCCATTTTCATCGCGTGCCCAAGTTATGCAGCACAAAAGGCCCCCCCAACATGATGACGATTTATGAAGATAGCACGGAGAAAGAGGACGGAGACGCTACTTTGTACAAATGCGACGGCTCGTTCGGATCTCATCTGATAGCTCTGACTGCTCGGCGCTCGCCCAGAACAATGCAACACTGTCAGCAAAACTGACCAGGATCATTCATTCGCACCTCCCTCATCATCTTGCAGAAGAAGGTCCTCCGAGTCCGACAACTTGAAGTCGCATCCATAGATTACTGCACCATCAAAAGCGCAAGCTCCCCCCACCTTGCCGAGACTCTCCTTGATTCTCTCTTTCCATGAAAATATCAAGAGCGGCGCAAGTTCTGACTTCTAACTTCACATATCTTCATCTTCAGTTCCGGCAAAATACCTCACTGCGCCGGCTCGGAAATACCACCAACCGAATCCTCAAAGTCCGTTCGATATCCTCCTCCCTTTATTCGTGTACAACCTGCAATTACTTTACGTTACTATTGCGAAATCATATCTTACAACCTTCATACGCTTCAAGGCTGTGCCCGTCCTTCCCCCGCTCCGGCGCAAGACATATTTCCCACCTCGGTGTTTCTCAAAGGCCGAGTAAGCAACCCAGCGTTTCGAAACGCCCCCAGCTTTCAAATCAAGCTACATTTACGCGTCCAATTCCCAGTGCGGGGTTCTTGAGAAGCAGCTTTGGATCTTGGACTGCAGCTGTCGTAGTCTGCGTAGTCGCAATCCTCTATTCCGTATCTCCCGGAGTCGACGAGCATAAACCGAAGGCGCATACACCAGTGGAAATCTTGGAAGATATCGAGCAGGAAATTAGCAATATGACAGGCGAAGCTCTTCCGGGTCGACCGGGTACATTGACGCCGGACCAAGAAGAGAAGTTGAGGGAATTCTGGATTGCTACACTACAAGTCTTTGGGGTGTTGGATGTAAAGGAATTGAATGGGAACGGACTTGCAGAAATCAGTAATGGCAGAGCAAGATCTGATACTGCACTCTCGAAGAAACCTAAGAAGAAGAGATTGTCTTTGTTCAGGAAAAACAAGGACGACGATACGGATTCAGTTACTTCCACAGAGTCGGGATCACATCCACACTCGGCAACCTCGGATTCCGATGATAAGTACGGGCAGACAAAGGAATTCCATGAGGCATTGGCAAGTTTGTCCCCGGAAACACTGAGAACGGCGTTCTGGAGTATGGTCAAACATGATCATCCTGATGCATTGCTTTTGCGGTTCTTAAGAGCGAGAAAATGGGATGTGGAAAAGGCGTTAGTAATGATGGTTTCAACGATGAGATGGAGGTCAACTGAGGTTCATGTGGATGATGATATAATGGAGAATGGCGAATTGGCTTCACTGGATGCTGCGAATGGAAGCGATCCTACCAAGAAGAGATTAGGGGAAGATTTCCTTGCTCAGATGCGGCTTGGGAAGAGTTTCCTACATGGTGTGGATAAGAATGGAAGGCCGATGTGTTTTGTGAGAGTGAGGTTGCACAGACAGGGTGAGCAGAGTGAGGAGAGTCTTGAGAGATATACCGTCTTTGTGATTGAATCTGCTCGGATGGTATTACAACCTCCCGTGGACACTGCTGTAAGTTGGATTCCATTTCCTAAAAGTTACAATAATTGATCTAAGCCTCAGTGCGTTGTCTTCGACATGACTGGATTCTCAATGGCCAATATGGTAAGTCATCAATCCCTTTATTTTACAGCCAAAACTCACGATGCCTCAGGACTACGCACCCGTAAAATTCATGATAAAGTGCTTCGAAGCGAACTACCCCGAATCCCTTGGGGTAGTCCTAGTCCACAAAGCTCCCTGGATCTTCCAAGGTACTTCCCCTCACCACTAGACGTCTCTCCCCTACTTACCCCATGTCTAGGAATCTGGAAAATCATCAAAGGCTGGCTCGACCCTGTCGTAGCAAGCAAAGTCCACTTCACCAACAACAATGAAGAAATGGAATCCTACGTCCCAAAATCCCAAATCATCTCCGAGCTCGGGGGCCACGAAGACTGGACCTACAAATACCTCGAGCCCGCGCCCGGCGAAAACGACACAATGAAGGACACTGAAACGCGCGACAAGCTCCTCGCAGCAAGAGCAGAGATAGTGAAGGAGTATGAGGCTGCTACTTTGCAGTGGATTCATGGCGCCGGCGATGCCGAGGGTGTTAAGAAGAAGAGAAACGAGATTGCGGGGAAGCTGAAGGTGGATTATTGGGGTCTGGATCCGTATATTAGGGCTAGAAGCTATTATGACCGGGTAGGGATGATTAATCCGGGAGGTAGGATACAGTTTTATCCTGCTAAGGAGGAAGAGAGAATTGCACCCGTGCCGGAATCTATGCCAGCCGGTGGAGAGGAGATTCCTGCCCCAGTTGCTACGAGTAATGGGACTGCGAAAACGGTTGAGACTTCGGAGGCGGATCTTGATTAAGGGGCTCAGGGGACCATGGACTTAATGAAAGACGGCTGATGAAGAATGGAATGAGGGGTAATTGGGAGGAGCGGAATCTTGTAAAATAGTGGTGTATATAGCGAGGGACCTAGGCGTTTTGGACTGATAAATGCATGAGATAGGTGGAGACATATCCTCAGCATATACACAAGAAATTTACAATTCTTTTGGCTTCAAAACTCGCTTCTCAATCCATTTACATTGCTCGCTGCGCCACTTGCTGCTTCGGTTGCTTTTGCTCGTGTAATTATCCCACTCCTTTATTCCTTGTGCACTTCATCCCCATTACGGTATCTACATCTTCGACTTAATATCCGCAAACAAAGCTTTCAGCTTATCCATATCTGTCTTCTGCTGTGGCCACCCAATCGTCATTCCCTCCTCTGCATTCGGTTTCGGGATCTATTTTCAAACATCATTAGCACCATTCTCTCTCCTCTTTCCCACTAGCCTTTCCTCTTCCCTTTCTCTCCTTCGAGTATAAGCAGCACCTACCATGTGAAAATGAACCTATAAATCAAACAAAGCGATTAGCATAAGAGGATGGAATGTGTGAGGAGGAGGGGCAGAGGGAAGGGAGCATACATGATCAACCTCCTGATGCGCAATGCGCCCGTTGTTTTGCAGCACGTTGTAATTCTCTGCTCCCGTCGCTTTGACGAGTTTCTTTACCACTGGCTTCAATTCATGTCAGCACTCATCCTCAAGCTTACACCCATTCCCCTCTCAGCCTCCCTTCCCTTCTCATTTACTTTCCATCTCGGTACTAAAGCTGGGATTCGGAACTGAAGCCGTACCAATATCTCCGTCAACGCATCATCAGGAATATCCGTCAATTTCTCGCCGTGGTGCTTCGGAATCACTAACTATGAGTACCAGTCCAATGTCAGCTTATTCCTTCTTTTCCCCCTCCCTCCAACGCAACAACCAAATATATATCTTCCAACCATCTCGTTGTCCGTATGTGAATTATGTAGTTTGTGGATTGGAAGGACGTACAGCGTGGCCCCGAGAAAGCGGATTGATGTCTAGAAACGCGATGACTTTCTCGGATTCAAAGAGCTTGAAGGAGGGGATGTCGCCTGTTGTAGTCAGCGTGCGCTAATTGAAGTACTCTGCACTGGAAAGGGGTAAGGGAAGGATGGAAGATCAACCTTTGACGATCTTGCAGAAGATGCAGGCTGCGGAGGACATGATTGCTGGTGTTTTACGTGGAATTAGTGAGGAGTTGGTGAGGTGAGAGGAGGTGGATGTGGGGAGCTCGACAGCTTGAGGTGATGGCGGGGTGATTGATCGGGTGAAGTTCGGCATTTTTCTGGGGAAAGGTTGCCCAGACATGTGAGGGACTAACCTTACCCCTTCACGCGTCTCCCCTTATTACTTACTGTATTGGTCGTGATACACCAAAATCCAGCTGCACAACGATGAGATCCTCAACATTCTACTACAAGCACGGCGGCATCAAACGACCATCTCATCCATGCCGGGAATGACCAAGTCATCCGGACGACGAAGCAGCTTACCAGTAAGAAGGAGAAATTATTTGATCCGAAGTACCATGTTAACAGCCACCCACCCTCCAATGGCCGAGCTAGAAGCAACGTCTCGAGCAATTGCTCTCTTGTCATTCATCGATGTCCCAATTCTCATCGTACATGTTTCGCAGCCTGCTGTTGCCGCACATATTCATGAAGCACAAAAGAAAGGCCTTCCAATCCATGCGGAAATATGTCCACAGTATCTCTTCCTCACACGGGAAGACCTAAATAAATCCAGTTTCGAAGGAGCAAAGTGCGTCCATAGTCCACCTCCTCGAAGTACGGGGATCGCGAGGTATCTGGGAGGGTTTAGAGAACGGGACTTTCACCGTCTTTAGCTCAGATCATATTCCTTTATATACGAGGACATTGAAGGTGGCAAGAAATCACCTTTAATTGATGAGTACCCGAATGGTCGTTTCCAATGCATTCCAATGG
>Ga0302325_10017391_pt1 | contig 15203 bp, 16 predicted proteins | sample Palsa_T0_2_FD_201948 | JGI IMG/M metagenome (GOLD analysis project Ga0302325, IMG submission 201948) | Peat permafrost microbial communities from Stordalen Mire near Abisko, Sweden - Palsa_T0_2 | ecosystem: Environmental > Terrestrial > Soil > Palsa > Peat permafrost | place: Sweden: Abisko... | reverse complement strand
CGCGCGCGGACCGCGCCCGCTGCGGTCGGCGCCTATATCGGCGCCGCCTACTTCTTCACGTCCTCGACCAGCTTCGCCAACCCGGCGATCACCATCGGCCGGATGTTCTCCGCCACCTTCGCCGGAATCGCGCCGTCTTCTGCGCCCGCCTTCATCGCCGCGCAGGTAACCGGCGGCATCCTCGCCATCGGCGTCATCAAGGCGCTGTATCCCGGCATCACCCCGGCTACGGCGTCGCAGGTCACTGTCCCCCGCGACCAGGATCACGCCGCCATCAGCGGACAGGCCGGCACGCGCGTGCCAGAACGTGAAAGGGCATCTCATGGCTGACATTCCCGAGGTGCTGTTCGTCTGCACCCACAACGCCGGCCGCTCCCAGATGGCCGCCGCGCTGCTGGACCAGCAGGCGGCCGGGCGGGTCCGGGTGACCTCGGCCGGCTCCCAGCCGGCCAGCGAGCTGAACCCGCCGTGGTGCAGGCCATGGCCGAGATCGGCCTGGACATCTCCGCGCAGTTTCCCAAGCCGCTGACTGCCGGGAAGGTGCAGGCGGCCGACATTGTCATCACGATGGGCTGCGGGGACGCATGCCCGGTCTTCCCGGGCAAGCGCTATCTCGACTGGGACCTGCCCGATCCCGCCGGGCTCGCGCTGGAAGACATCCGCCCGATCCGCGACGACATCCGCCGCCGCGTGCTCGCGTTGCTCGGCGAACTGCAGATGTGACGCGGTGGCCGGTCTCGTCGCGCGGCCGGAACCCGGCCGGGGCGCGGGCCGGTGATGTGCTCGGGCTCTACCTGGCCTTCGCCGGGATCGGGCTGGCCGGCGCGGCGGTGCTGTATGAGCCGGCGTTCGCCACGGTCAACGCCTACTTCGACACCCAGCGCCAGCAGGCCCTGCTGACCTTGACCATGGTGGCCGGGCTGGCCTCCACCATCTTCCTGCCTGCTTCTGCCTTGCTGATCAGCCATCACGGCTGGTGCCGCGCGCTGCTGATCCTGGCCGCCGTGCAGGCAGCTACCGTCGTGCCCCATGTCCTGCTGCGGCGGCGGCCCGCTGACGATGGCTGGCAGCGTGACGGAGTCCGCGACCTCTACGCCTAGCCTGGCGTCCTGGCTGCGCGCGGTGTCCCGGCTGCGGTGCCGCCGAAGGCAGGGGAAGGCAGGGCGCTTGCGGGGACGCTGCGGTCCTGGCCGGTGGCGTTCCTCACGGCCGGTGCCGTCTTGGGCAGCGCGGCGATCGCTGCCGTTGCCGTGCTGTTCCTGGCGTACCTGCGCCAGGGCGGCTGCACCCTGGCGGTGGCCTCGGCAGCCGCCGGGGCGCTGGGATTCGTCCAGATCGCCGGTCGGGTCGTCCTGACGGTCCTGGCGCGGCGCATGTCAACTGCCGTTGCCGCCGCTGTGATGCTCGCCGCGCAGGTCGCGGGAGTGGCCGTGCTGCTGCTGGTCACCGGCTTGGCCGGGGTCGTCGTCTTCGTCGTCTTGTTCGGGGTCGGATTCGGTGTCTTCAGCATCGCCCGCCCGGACATGCTGGCCCAGTACCTCGCCGCCCGTACGCGCGGCTGAGCGGCATCCAGGCGCTGCTGGTGATCACCGGCGAGGCCCTGGCGCCGACTGCCGCTGCTGCCCTGCGCGCGGCCAGCAGCAGCTACGTGCCGGTATTCGTGGCCGTTGCCGTCTGCTCGCTCGGCGCGGCGCTGCGTGGGCGGCAGCCTCGTCGGGGCAGGTCTGCCTGAGGAGGCGTTCCTTACCGGTGACCGGGTCGGTTCCCGCGTAGACCTTGACTCGGAACGAGCCGCTCGGCAGCTGCTGTATATGACCCTTACTGGTCTTGGCCATGACGACACGATAGCCCGATCAGGCCTATCCAGTCCACGAGCCAGTCCACACTAGCGAACGGTCCTGTTCGATTTATGTTCTCTAGCTGGAGCCGCCTATCGGAATCGAACCGATGACCTACGCATTACGAGGGTGTCACCGTGCGTTGCTCGCGAGCCCAGAACCGGGGCCAGCTTCATGTTCGCAGGTAGCTGATGGTGGCGGTCGTTGGCAATTGATGGCAGTTCGGGGACATGTCGGGGATACGGGTCCGTAATGCGTAGGCCACGTTCTCGGCGGGACGGCGCTGTCGAACGACCTTCCGCTTCAGGCCGGACATATCCCCAGTTGGCGCAGATCGTGCGAATGCTAGCCGCTGTGGCCGGTCGCCGCTGTCAGCGGTTGGCTGCTGCTGTTGCTGTCAGCCACGGGTCGTGTTCCCCGTCTCCAAGATCATCCCGCGCATATCCCGTGAGGCCAGTGGCTGGCTTGTCCTTCATCCGGGTTCGTCTTCGTTCAGCTCCCGGGCCTCTTGCTGGTGCCTCTTGCTGGCTTCCCTGAGCGCGGCCATCCAGGGGGACTCGCCACCGATGTCGAGCCCGCGCAAGATGAGGTCGAAGGCGCCTGCCATCATGGTCTCGGGGTGCTCATCGCCCTGGAGGCGGCGGCGGCGGGCGATGATGTCGTCGTTCAGCTCCCGGGCCGCATGGTAATCGCCCAGCCCGGTCAGCGCGCCGACGAGCTGGAAGGCGGCGGTCAGGGTGTCGGGGTGGTCCTCGCCCAGGACCCGGCGGCGGCGGGCCAGGATGTCTTCGGCCAGCTCCCGGGCCGCCTGTTCCTCGCCGACCCGGGCCAGGATCATGACGAGGTTGTCGGCGGAGGTCAGGGTGTCGGGGTGGTCCTCGCCCAGGACGCGGCGGCGGCGGGCCAGGGTGTCTTCGCCCAGCTCCCGGGCCGCTTGCCCGCGGACCCCCTGCAGGCTGATGGCGAGGTTGTCGGCGGAGGCCAGGGTGTCGGGGTGGTCCTCGCCCAGGACCCGGCGGCGGCGGGCCAGGGTGTCTTCGTCTAGCTCCCGGGCCGCCTGGTGCTCGCCGACCGCGCGCAGGCTGATGGCCAGGCCGTGGGCGGAGGCCAGGGTGTCGGGGTGGTCCTCGCCCAGGACCCGGCGGCGGCGGGCCAGGGTGTCTTCGCCCAGTTCCCGGGCCGCCTGGTGCTCGCCGGGGTGACCAACGCTGGCGGCCAGGCTCCTGGCGGAGGTCAGGGTGCCGGGGTGCCCGCCGACCGCACGCAGGCTGACGGCCAGGCCGTCGGCGGAGGCCAGGGTGTCGGGGTGGTCCTCGCCCAGGACCCGGCGGCGGCGGGCCAGGGTGTCTTCGTCTAGCTCCCGGGCCGCCTGGTACTCCCCGGCCGCGCGCAGGCTGACGGCGAGGTTGCTGGCGGCGGTCAGGGTGTCGGGGTGGTCCTCGCCGAGGTCGCGGCGGCGTCGGGTCAGGGTGTCTTCGTCGAGCTGCACCTGGGCCCTGCTGTCATCACCAGCCATCCCCGCATTGTCGCCTAGGCGGCGCGTGTGTGCCAAGTTCCCGCCATCGACGAGCTGTTCGGAGTGTGAGCGGCTTGGCTGCGGTCGGGGCCGGTTCATGATCGCAAGTGGCCTGTGGCCGGGCGCGGTCGGAGGGACTCGAACCCCAGCCTTCAGATCCGTAGATGCCCGTACTGGCGTCCGGGACTGTTCAGACCAGTCCGTGGCCTGGGGCTCGCCTCCTCCCGTTGTCCAGGTGAGTTCGGAGCATCCCAAGGGTGTTCATCCGCGTGGCTCCCAGATCCCACTACCTGAACTAGCCCCACCGTTGGTGGGCGGCCTGCCGGGTGATGCCGAGCCGGGAGCCGATCTCGGCCCAGGAGTACCCGCAGCCGCGCAGGCCCTTGACTGCCTCGGTGATGGCGGCGTCCAGCTCGTCCGCGAGGCCGGTCATGAGGATGAGTGCTTCCACGTCGCCGTCTGCAACCCGGCGACTGTAGCCGCGCAGGACGCGCCGGACGAATGCCCCGTACTCGTCATTCTCGACCTGCCGCCTCGGGCCTTTTGGTGTCAACCCAGCCTTGACACTGGATCGCCCGGCGTGCTCGTCGGCATTGGATGGATAGCTCGCCACCATGGAGGTCATCTGCCTGCTCCTTCCGCCTCGGCCGTGACAGAGGTGATCGGCCTGGGGCCTTCACCCGATAGGTGCCGGGTTGTGGAGCCGGGAGTGGAGGTCAAGTTGCGGCTGCTTGATGCTTTGGACTGACAGAGGCTCCGCGCGAGTGGGCTGTGCTCGTGTGGAGGGGACGGGCCAAAGGATCATGCGGTTAGCCGCTGCCTGACGGGAGCGGGCGGCGGAATACGATTTGCGTCCGGGTGAGGCTCTGGCCAATAGGTGCGTGGGCTTCGCAGCCTCGACCCTTGCGGTCGTTGCGATTGGCTGGTTGATCAGCAGACGCCCCAGCAGCCAGGGCCGGGCGCGCGCCGACCGGGGCCCCCAAGGCCGGAGGGAGGCGCTGGCGTCCCGGCCCGCGGCGCCGCTTTGCGGCGCCGCCTTGATGAACTGGCGAGGCTGACGGAAGCATGCAAGGGCCGTTACCGCGATGTGGTGCCGGTGCTGGCGCTGGCTGGGCTGCGATGGGGTGAGCTGGCTGGTCTCCGGGTGGGTGACCGGGTGTCGGTTCCTGGTCCTGGCCTGCGGTTGCGCCGTGCCGTGCTCGCCGGTGGCGGCGGCGGTGCGCTGTACCTGGACACGCTGAAGAACAACCGGGCTCGGACGGTGCCGCTGGTCGTGGACCTGGTGCCGATCGTCGATCGCTGGAGCGCAGGTAAGGCACCTGATGCGTGGCTGTTCGATGCTCCGGGTCACGGGCCGCTGCGTGAGTCGAACTGGAAGCGGTCGGTCGGCTGGAGTGCTGCCACGGCGGCGGCCGGGCTCCAAGGGTTCCGGGTTCATGATCTGCGGCACACGGCGGCGTCGGTATGGCTAGGTGCTGGAGCTGACCCGAGGGTGGTTCAGCGCGTGCTCGGGCATGCCTCCGCAGCGATGACGATGGACCTGTATGGCCACATGATGGACGCCAATCTGTGGCAGGCTGCGCGGCTTGTCGGGGACATCTCGGGGACACTTGAGCCGCCTGGAGAGTCGATCGAAGATGAGGGCGAGCAAGCGCCCCGATGAAAATGCCTGGTAGCGGCGGTATTTCGAGTGGAGCCGCCTATCGGAATCGAACCGATGACCTACGCATTACGAGAGGCATGCTCCAGAGCCGCACACGCCCTAGCTGCACCGATAGCACCGGTCATTGCACTGATGACGCCCGCCGCGCTGGGATTATCCGGCGGCCCGGTCCACGAACCGGTCCACGCCGGGAGACGATGCGTCCTGCTGTACTACTACCGTGCGCAAGGTCTCCAACGACCGGCCTAGCTAAGATCTAGTCTGTCTAGCTGCTACGCCGCCAGGGCCGCCGCGCTCTGAATCTTCCATACGGTATCGACCTCAGATCCGTTGTGCGGCCCGGTCCGATTCGAGGTTGTTCACTTCGATGCACTCGCGGTGCCGGTCGCCGGTCTCCCGGGAGATCGCGGTGACGCCCTAGAGGACAGAACACCGTTTCGGCCCACCTTCTAAGTCCTGTCTAGTCCATTGTGCCGAATTAGGCCTTATCTGGATCAAGGCGGCTGGCACTTCGCACACACGCAGATCGAGATGGCTCAAACCACACTGGCCGTGCACCGGGCCAGGCCGTAGTCCCCGGCTTCCGTTCGTCTAGCCGCGCAGGGCACCGTGCCAACGGCGGCCAGCTGCCCGTCGCTGCCATCGGCGACGCCTGGCCATTGAGCCGACCACGACGCTCGGGGCGCTGGCGAGGAACGCAGCGGGAGAGCTGAGCTGCGTCCTGGCCAATAATGATTGGCTCGGCAGGAAATCATGCGGCTACCGTTGGGTTCACGGACGACTGCGGGAGGCGGACATGGACCGTGCCGTGTTCGACAGCATTGAGCGCGAGATCGATGACGACGTGCGGGGGCGGTTCCCCGCCGACGTGATCAAGCAGGCCGTGCTACTGCACTATGGCGACGACCCGGAAATCGAGCCGGGGGAGCTATGGGTCCGGGTCCTCCTCCCAGCCGGCCGGCCCGAGGAGTACGAGCAGATCATCAGGGCGTTCATGCGTGATCATCAGGCGGCGATGGAGGATATCCCGCGCTACCTGGCCGAGAAGCTCCGCGAGATCCGGCTGGTCGAGTTCACCTTTCCCGATAACCCCGTCACCCGCGACGGCCACGGTCCCCGGTGCAGCATGCTCGTCGGCGACCGGCTCGCAGATGTACAGGCACGGGAACTGGGGGAAGCAACGCGTGTGAACGTCCGGCTGGGACCTGCCAACCTGGAAACGCTGGACACGCTGATCATGGCGGGTATCGCCGATGATCGCGCGGACGCGATCCGCTGGGTGCTGGCCCGTTTCCGCCAGCAGCCCGAATATGAGCAGCTCCGCGAGCGGGTCCGCGAGACCGGCCGGCTTAGAGCGGTTCACAGACGACTGCCGGAGGCGGACACGGACCGTGCCGTGCTCGACAGCATCGAGCGCGAGATCGACCACGAGGTGCACAAGCGCTTCCCCGGCGACGCAGTGCGACGGGTCGTGCTCCTGCACTATGGCGACGACCCGGAAATCGAGCCGGGGGAGCTGTTCGTCCGGGTCTTCCTCCGAGCTGGCCGGCCCGAGGATTACGAGCAGATCATGGTGGCGTTCGAGCGTGATCATCAGGCGGCGCTGGAGGAGTTCCCGCGCTACCTGGCCGACAAGCTCCGCGAGATCACGCTAGCCGAGTTCGCCTTCAGCAAGAACCCCGCCACCAGCGAGGTCGACGACGGTCCCGACAACAGAATGGCATTCGTCCAAACGCTAATAGACCTACGGGCATGGGAGTTGGGGGAAGCAACATTTGTGGCCGCCCACCAGGGACCGGCCGCACTGGAAACACTCGACACGCTGATCATGGCGGGTATCGCCGATGATCGCGCGGACGCGATCCGCTGGGTGCTGGCCGGTTTCCGCGAGCAGCCTGAATATGAGCAGTACCCTGAGCGGGTCCGGGAGATCGACCGGCTTAGAGCGGAGTTCTAGCTTCGCAGCTCAGGGCACGTAAGAGCCCTGGAAGGCACCGATTACCAAGCTGACCGTACGACCTTCTTCGCCTCCGGCGGAAGCCGGTTCGTCTGCCTGGCAAAGCCGGGCAGACCAGGCCTAGCGTGTCCGCAACGCCAGCGCGGTCTGATCTCTCACAGCTCCATTTCGATGTCAGAAGGCGTTTCGCCTGCCGGTCGACTTCCGGCCAGGCCTGGGCCTCCCGATGGGTCCGCGCGGTTTGCTCGCTGCTGGCGTGAAATAGGTAAAACTGCTGGTGGGGCGGGTGGGGCTCGAACCCACGACCGGCGGATTATGAGAAGCCCGGCCCGGCGCTCCGGACGCGCTACCTGCACAGATGCCACGGAGTTGTGCCACTGATAACTGTGATTACACCGTTTGCACGGGTGACTCGGTCCACGAACCGGTCCACGGCTCACCGCAGCCATCACCTCATGCCGATCACATAACGTCACCATGAGCACACGCGCCCACCAGCCAGGACTTGACGTCCCAGCACTCGCTCTCGGACCCGTGTTCTCTGGGCACTGCGGCAACTCCTCAACTTGACGACATGGTCGAACATGACAGCACACAGGACGACCGCTTAGGTCCCGCTTGGGTTGTTCTGCTTGGGCTGCTTTGGCCCACTGCCGGATCAAGCCGTGTCCGACGACAAGCCGACCCAGGCCGCACGGCTTATCGGGGGAAACTCGGAAGTCCCTGTCTCTCTACTTTCCGCCGGCCAAGGGTGATGCACACGCTTCGTGCAGCGTCGATCTCAGCCCGCGGATACGCACCCCCCAGGGACATCTCCTCATCCAATGAAGGCGGCGGCGGCTGGGTCCAGGCTTTCTTCATCTGTTCTCCTGCCTCGCTTCTGGCTGCGCGGATCAGGAAGTCGTAGGCAACAGCGACCTCCGGCGCTTCGATCTGAAGCCAGGCACGCTGAAACGCGAGCCGGGACTGGATCTTGTCAAGCTCCACGCTGATCTCGTGCCGGGCCTCAAGCTGCCGCCGCCGGATCCGGTACGGCATATTGGCGTAGTCCTCAATGACCGCCAGCGCCTCGGCGAACGCCCTAGCCTGCCGCTCCCGGCGCCCAGCCCGCTGGTTCAGCCCATAAGTGACAACGACGCCGGTAACGGCTCCGACAACCGTGATGACCGGGACTATCAACGCGGTCGCTTGCGCCCATCCCATCGAAACCACGCTCTCTGTGAACAGAAACGGACCTCCCCATTGTTGCCTCACCCGTGCTCACACCGACAGATCACCGCAGTCGTCAGGGTGGCGCAGCGGATACAGGTCCTGGCGGTCGTCACCCATCATCTAACGGCACCCTGAGTGTGCGACGGCGCCGCTATGAGTGGAGCCGCCTGTATCCAGCTTGCGATAGCAGCGTTCGCCGCGATCGCCCCTCGTTGCCGCAGGGGAGGCCGCCGAGGCTGAGTATCAGGCAGCGGCAATGGGGCCGCGCCCAGGTCGATTTGGACGGACATAGGTGCCGAGCAGATGTCGCGCCGGGTCATATCCCCGATGCGCATGACACGATGGGCGAGTGCGAGGCGACACGATTGAGCTGTTTATGTGGGGCTTCCAGCGCACGTTCCGCAGTGCCGTGGAGATAGCGCTCCAGAGGTCGCTGGAGGTGCTCGGCGTGGCTGCCGAGCCGACGGTCTTCCTGATCGGGCTGTTGAAGGAGGGCGGCTCTGGCCATCCGTTGTGCGTAGAGCCCGAGGACACCCCGATCGTCCCCGCTGACTTTGACGGTCTGAATGACAGGACCACCGAGCTCTTTGACCAGGACCCCGAAAGCAAGCTGTGGATCAGCACCCCGTGGATACGCGAAAGACGGCAGCAGCAAACCGTGCACCGCGCCTGCGGCACCGCCATCGGTGAAGTGCTGGAGGCGAGGTTCGGGCCGGGCCTGCGGTTCTTCGTCGCTCTCCCGGCCCCGGTAGATCAGTACATGGTGTTCACGGCGGTAGGGCTCCCGGAGCGGGTTCTCGATGACGTGCCGCACCTGTCGTCCACGGTGGCCGCTGACCGCTACCCGGTTACGCAGTCGCTCGTGCGGGGCGCCGTCGACGAGATCCTCCGAATCAGCAGCCGAGCACTTTACGAGCCGAACCCCGGTGCCGAAATAGATATTGGCGCTGACCCCGGCGATGTCGCCAAGGCAGCGGGCAAGGCCGTTACCCGGTCCGCCACCGCGCTGGCGGGCAACGTGATGGGGTCGGACTTGTTCGACGGGCTGAACCAGGTGGCGATAACACGCTACGAACGCCGGGTGGGCATCGGGTCGCTGTTGCTCGCCTACCCCGGCTCGGAGCACGTCGACCGCTCCGTAACCCTCCAAGAGCCGGTCCCCGTCGGCGAAACCCGGACGCTCAGGAAACTACTGGAGACCAGCAGCCGCCTCGGCGAGTCCCTGCTAACCGACGGCAGCGAGGCGTACGGACTCGGACGGCTACGGGCGGACTACCCAGCTGCGTCTGAATCGGTGTTCCAGCTCCTCGTTGTCGGTGACGGCGCCTGGGAGCTCCACCACGCCGACGTCCCGCTGGCGACGGTGCAGTTCGGAGCGCCGCGGCTGCCCGGGCAGCCACTACAGCGCCGGCGGCTCGACGACATCGCAAGCCGTATGTTCGGGGAGTGTGACAGCGACGCCTTGTGGGCGCTCGCCACAGCTGCGGCCGAGGCCGAGCACGGCACCATGCTCGTCGTCTCTAAGAGCGCCGCCACCGAGGCAGCCAGGCTTGGAAGCCAGGCGCTGACGATCGAGCCGACCCGGCTCGATGACAGCCTCGTCCGGCAAGTCACCAGCATCGATGGCGCGGTCCTGGTCGACCCATCCGGCTACTGCCACGCGATCGGTGTCATCCTCGACGGCGCCGCCGCCGGCGAAGGCGACCGTTCCCGCGGCGCCCGGTACAACTCCGCCGTCAAGTACCTCGCCTCCGCAGGAGACACGCCGACCGTCATCCTGCTGGTATCGGAGGACGGGATGATCAATCTTCTCCCCGACCTCCGGCCCAGGATGCGCCGAGCTGACCTAGACGCCATGCTCGCCGACCTGAGGAAAGCGGCGGCCATCGACCCTGTCCATCCCGAGCGGTTCTACAAGGCATACCAGCAGATAGTGGCAGCAGCGTTCTACCTCTCGCCAGAGCAGATCGACGAGGTCAACGCCCTGAACGCCGACCATTGGCAGCGTCGGAGGGCCGAGGGCGCGTCTATCTGGGTAACCGAGGCAACGCTTCGCCCCGATCCAAAGATGACCGACAAGTACCTCATCGACTAACCCAGCTGCACCAATAGCACGGGCACCGGCGGCGCTAGCGGCGCTGGGATTATCCGGCTGGCGGCCCAGTCCGCGAATCGGTCCACACCCGAGGCGCCAGCGCCTGGTGACCTCTGCCGCTGAGCGTGACATTGCTGTAGGCACCTTATCGGTTTCACGAGCAGGCCCTGCCGTCATCGGTCCGGTGGTTGTGCGGGCCGCCGAGATGAGTAGCTTGGCCTACCGCTATGTGCTCGCCTCTCTTGAACCTCTGACCGGCTGGTTACAAGAAGTACGGCCTCCTGCATCACGCACGATAGCTGCACAGATGACACGGATCATCGCACAAATGGCACTCACCACACTGGGATTATCTGCTGCGCCGGTCCACGAACCGGTCCACGGCCGTGGCGCCCGCTCCCCTCGATCCTGCTGCTGTGCGTAATATCGCCAATAGCGTCGGCGCTGCCGCCCCGTACTGGATCGGCCTGGACCGCGACACCTACGGCACCCAGCTAGCCGACCTGCGGCGGTGGGCCGACACCGTGCTGCGCCAGCACTACGGTGGCTACGAGTTGCCGGACTGCTGGCCCCGCCACATCCACGCCATCTGGGAACTGTCCACCCTGGCTGCCGAGTGGCACCGCACCTACCGCGGCGGCCGCCCTGACCTCGCCCGGGCCCTGGAGTTCTACGACCGCTGGCTACCCGGCACCATGCGCCGCATCACCGCCATCACCCGTACATGCAGGCCACGATGCGTAATGCTCCCCGGCCCCGGTGACCGGGGTGCCCGTTCCGGATACCGCCACTAGCTGCGTCGCAACAGGATTCATCCTACCTACGGCAGGCGCCCGGAGCCTCATGAATCAAGGCCTTCGTCTTAGGGTCAACCGGGCCATGTAGCCGTCCGGCTACTGATCAATTCAAGGGCTGCGGCTGAGGTGAATGAAGCGGCTTATCCGTTCAGCTTGCGCCGGTCAGGTCATCGAGTTTGTCGAGTAGCTCGCAGAGCCTGTATCTGGTGATGATGGTCTCGCCGGCGGGCTCGGGGATCTGGGCCTGCCAGTAGCCGGTCCCTTCGCGGATGGACACGGAGGGGTGCTGTTCGCGGAAGCTGGCCAGCCGCAGCACCTGATCCGGTTCCTCGGGCATCAGCCGCAGTTCTGGCCAGATGTAGCCGGTCACCGGATCTCCCCTCCGTTACCGGTGATCCTGCGGGCCCTGCGCCGGTCTTCCGCGAACAGCACGCCGCGGAGCACGACGGACCAGTCCGGGTGGAACGAGGGGCCGACTGCGGCGATGAGGTCCTCGTCGGTACCTGCCGGGTGGCGGTCACGCCAGGCCGCCACGGCGGCGCGGGCCCGGTCCAGGTCGCCGGGTTTCTCGTCGCGGAACCTCACGGCTGGCCGCCTGCCCGCAATCCGCGGCAGTCGCTGGATATGCCCGCCTGTCCCATTTGTGATCTTCTCCCTTGTCGTGCGTGCCGAGCTGGTACTGGCAGTCAAACCCCGGCCGGGGCGTAGCCTGAAGACGTTGCGTGTTTGGCCGTGCAGCGCCAAACGGGCAAGGGCCTCGCCCGCGACCCAGGTACGACGCAGATGACCGATTTCGGCAGGGAGCTGGCACGCCTGATGACGGCGCGCGGTCTCGGCGTGCGCGAGCTGGCCCGGATGGCGCCGTGTAACCCCGGCCACATCTCCAACCTGCGCGCCGGCAAGGCCCGGCCCTCACCGGAGCTGGCCGGGACCCTGGACGCCCGGCTGAACGCGGCCGGGACGCTCCGCGCCCTGGCTGCCCCGACCGCACCCCGCAGGAAACAGCCAGCGCCAGCTTGGGACGACGGTGCGGCCGATGAGATCGCGGCCCTGGAGCTGGGGCGGCGGGTCGAGGCCACCGAGGCCGGGGCGGGTACCGTCGAGCGGCTGGAACTGGCGGTGGATGACCTGGCCACGGCCTATCCCGGCACCCCGCCCGCAGAGCTGCTCCGCCGGGTCCGCGCCTACCTCGGGTACACCGGGCGCCTGCTGGACGCCCGGACCACGCTGGCCGAGCACCGCTGCCTGCTGGTGACCGGCGGCTGGCTGTCGCTGCTCGCGGCGACCTGCCTGATCGACCTGCACCGCGATCACGCCGCGTCGGCGTACCTGCGCACCGCCGCGCAGCTGGCCCGCGAGACCGGTCACGCCGAGATCGCCGCCTGGTGCCTGGAGACCCAGGCCTGGCAGGCGCTCACCGGCGGGGACTACCGGCGGGCCGTGGATATCTCCCGGGCCGCGCAGCGGGTCGCACCGAAGTCCGGCAGCGCGTTCATCCAGGCCACCGCCCAGGAAGGCCGGGCGTGGGCCCGGCTCGGCGACGCACCCGAGACCCGCGCCGCGCTCGGCCGGGTCGAGGGTCTGGTCTCGCCGCTGCCGGTACCGGACCGGCCCGAACACCACTACCGGTACGATCCGGCCAAGTCCCAGGCCTACACCGCGACCACACTGTCCTGGCTCGGCGACCCGGCCGCCGAGGGATACGCCCGCCAGGTGCTCGCCCGGCTCGAATCGGCCACCGACGGGCCGCCGCGCCCGCGCCGCGCCGCCACCGCCCGGCTGGACCTGTCCCTGGCCCTGATCGCCGCCGGCCGCCATGATGAAGCCGCCGGGACCGCGCTGCAGGCCATCACCTCAGGCCGCATCGTCCCGTCGAACTACTGGCGTGCCCGCGAGGTCATCCACGCCGTCGCCGGACGCGGAGTTCCCGAGGCCACGGACCTCGCCGAGGCCTACCACCAGGCATGCAGCGACGACAGCCCGCCAGCGCTGCCCTGACGACCGCGTTCACCACGCGTGCAGCCGCAGCCGTCGATAGCCTGGCGGGGTGCCTGACGACGATGCCGATGAACGCCGGGATCGCTACCAGCGCTCAGCCGCAGCTGCCAGCGGCGCTCTGCTTGGCGGCCTGATGGCCGGCCCACTCGGGGCAGTCGTCGGCGCCGGACTCGGCCCGATCCTGGAGCCGCTGGTCAGCGGGTTCTGGGCAGAGCTATCGGAAAGCGCGCGGCAGCGCCAGACCAGCGTGCTCTTCTGGGCCGTCCGCAACGGGGTTCCCGTCGATGAGATGGAGAACCGGATCAATGCCTCCGACCGTACGCAGCTGCTGACCGGGCTCGCTCTGAGCGCCGCTTCGCGGACCGCCTGGGAGGACAAGGTGCGGACCCTGGGCCGTTCGCTGGCCTCTGGGCTTCTGGCTGACGACAATGCGACGATCGACGCCGAGCAGATGATCATCGCGGCCATTGCCGACATTGAGGGACCGCAGCTAGCAATGCTGGAGTTTCTGGTCGCATGGCGGCGGAGCCGGTACCTCCCGGAACCGCTGATCAACGGGCCGCTTGACCTCCCGAAGGAATCTCATAGCCAGACCTCTGACGGCAGCTGGAGCGTCGTCTGGCGCGAGTGGCCCATGCAGCTGATCGCGCACGCACGCCCCAGGCTCGCCCCCCTGGCCCCGAGCCTCCTGGGCACGCTCCAGCGTCACGGCCTGGTCGTCCAGAACGACATGACCGGGGAGGCGATCGAGAATTACGGCCAGGCGCTTGAGAAGAAGATCGCCGACTACGAGCAGCAGAGGATCGCTGGTACCCATCGCCTTCATCGCCCTCCCAATGTCATCAACCCGGCGAAACTGGCACCCGGGCCCACATGGTCGCCGACTGAGCTGGGCGAGCAGGTCTATCTCCGCTTCCGCGACGCGGGGACGAAACTGAAGGACGTCTGGAGTTCAGGTCCGGCCGATCAGCAGGAGTAGCCCCCAACCCGTCCGGGCTTGCCAGGGTGACCAAAGTGAACGGAACAGCGGTCACTGGTGAGCGGCCCTACGATGATGCGCCATGAATGCTACGGCGGTGGCGGTCGGCTCGGCCGCCCTGGCCGCGATCATCGCGGTCGTTGTGCCCAGGCTGACCTTCCGGCTCGCACTGCGTCAGGACCACGACCGGTGGCTGCGCGACCAGCGGAGCGCCCTTTACGTGGATCTGCTGACCGAGGCGCACGCCGAGGCCAGATACATCAGGCATGCGGCGGCCAGACCGGAGGTCCGCGAGCGGATGGCTGAGTTCTTCGCCGCGGGCGACATGCGGTTGCCGCCACTGGAGCGGGCGCGTCTGGGTGCACGCGGCTCGATCTTCGGCAGCCCGGCCGTTAACGAGCTGTTCAACAAGCTCCAGGCCGTGGGCGCTGACGCGACCCTCAGGCAGCACGATGATGACGGTATGGCCGCGAACATCCGCGTCGGCGAGCTAATGGACAAGCTGGAGGCAACGGTCCGCCATGAGCTCGGAGCCGACAGAATCCGGCTCCAGGACCCGGGCTGACCGGACGGCGGTGTTGAGTTCGCCTACCGCTAGCCGAGCAGGCACCGAGCGGCGCTTGCGGGGGTTCCTGGCAGGGCAGTTGCGTGTCACGCGGGTGACACAGACGCGCCCGGGCCAGCTGGACGTAGCAGGAAGACCAGTACGTGCGCGGCACCCTGCCCTGCGAGAACTTGGAATGGCTGGACTCAGCAGACGGGTAGATGCGCTGACCTTGCCTGCGGATCAGACGGTCTATGACTCGTTCTGCGCTGCAGATGCGAACTCCGTAAGCCACGAAAGAGCGGTAGGTTCGTCGAGCCCAGCCTCTGCAGCCATGACCGCAGCGAGGGCAGCAAGGCCGTCGGCATCGGAAACCGATAGGTGCTGGCGGTAGAGTTCGCGGACCCGTTCCTTTCGGCGGAGTCCGTCGAGCTGGGACGGGATTATTGCGGCGGCCCGCTGATCGGCGGGCCTGGTGAACTGGGCGTAGAACTTCAGCGTCGTGGAACCCTCTGCGTGGCCAAGACGCCCGGCGACGGTGTTCAGGTCGGTGCCCGCGGTCAGGAGCTGGGTCGCGGAGTAGTGCCGTAGCTCCTTCAGCGAA
>Ga0302325_10017390_pt1 | contig 15204 bp, 16 predicted proteins | sample Palsa_T0_2_FD_201948 | JGI IMG/M metagenome (GOLD analysis project Ga0302325, IMG submission 201948) | Peat permafrost microbial communities from Stordalen Mire near Abisko, Sweden - Palsa_T0_2 | ecosystem: Environmental > Terrestrial > Soil > Palsa > Peat permafrost | place: Sweden: Abisko... | reverse complement strand
TGCAAATTCATAATTATCATCGACCCATGAAATAGGGAACTAGAAGAACTAGAATCGTGGAAATGTGGAAATCCTATTCTGAAACACTCATTAACGAACGGTGCAATGCGTCAAGTGAACCTCTGCGACTAGGCGGATAACGGTTTAGAGTCCGATGAGTTCCGCCAACATAAGTATAACAGTACCATGGTAAAATGGGAGGAGATGACTCCGACAAGTTGACTGAACGAAAAAGGAATAGGTTGTTTATAGCTTTGCATCTTCTTCATGAATGGAATGTCCTAAGCATATCCATCTAGACGATACTAAGTTTCCTGCACACCTTTGCCAGACCTCTGTAGTCGGAGATGACAAATCCAAGTGAAGTGAATCGTGCGAGGCGCTCATACTTTAAGTCCGAATGTGTAGTACCAACAACAGGTCCAAGAACCAAGCCAGAAAGAGAGTAGTGATCTCTGTTTGTGCTAAATTCAGAGTTAGGCTCTGCCACTCTCGTCTTTTTATCTATATCGATGTTTGGCGTGGGTTCCTCAAGGTGCTTCGTGTCTTCACCATTGATTGTCTCTGAATCTGAGTCAGCGCCAAGACCAGATCCACTTAGCTCTGAAGCATTAGATACCTGGTTCGATTCTGGTGCTTCGTTTGACTGGACTTTGACTGGTGTGGCTAGAAGTATAAGAAAAATATGTCCGTCTGGAGGTTCCCATGATTGACAGCCTACATCAATCTTCAGGTTTTTCGAGAAGGTCGATAATATGAATTGATTCCTGTACTCTGGAGTGTCTTCTAGCTCGGGAAGCTTATTTTCTTCCTGCATGAGCCAAATAGTGGCCTTCTTATCGAACTCACAGACTGGCCCCTCTATCGCTAATGTCGCGCTTCTGATTTCGCCATGAGGAGCGATGGCAGAAAGGGTAACGATCTGTGAGGTGAGAACTCGTGCAACTGGTATTGAGTTGGGAGGTGGTATTCCTTTGTAGCTGACCTCATTGTCATTCGAGACCCATGACCAAGATGGTGCTCGCCATAGAGTTGGTTTAGAGAGAGTCAGCGTTGGGTATGTTGACCAAAGAAGTCCACGCAAGAAATCACCACGCCAAATTCCAGCGAGATACTCGTCACCCGTCAGGTCTTGAAAGACTTGGGCAAGCGCGGATATGGCAGGGAGCTTGTCATTCGAAACAGAGAGCTCTCGCCGCGTGTACTCTTCTACGGACTTGTACCAAACATCATATGGCTCTTTGTTCGCGGTTTGAGCACCAGCAGGTGCTTCTTGCTGCTTTTGTTTATTTTGTGCGTTTGAGAAAAGGCGCCCGATCATCCGATGATCAACATTAGAGGCATCATCATCCCAGCTTGTGACACCTCCGAATGAGTCCTGAGTTGAATGACATTGCCATACTAACCTTCCCCCAAACAGTAGATTCCTAGGAGACAAAACGCGTTCCTGGAAAGTCCAGCCTCTTTTGTATATTGGTTCCCAAGACAGAAAATAGGGATGTTCTTTACGAACAAGAACCCAATCCACGATGTCTTTCGAGAATCTAGTTCCGATCCTGTCAGTCCCACCATCCTGTTGGCTCACAACTTCGAACTCAGGACTGATCAATAGACCGAGGGGAACGAGATCTTTTGGTATTGTACTTCCGGGGTGGTTTTTGCATTCTCCATTCGAGGAAAGAAATGAGGAGGTGCATTTGCTTGTGCTTGCGGAGATGGTCAAGTACGAATTCGCGTAGTAGCCTGCCATACGAGGTAGTTCTCTCAGCACATCGGCGTTGGAATCTTGGATGATACAAAGTGAATCGATCCAGATGTACTTGATGCCAAGTTCTCTAGTCACAGTGATCGCATCTTTCAAGGTAGCTGGTAGGGATGTTATTTTGAATCCTTTTTGTTTCTCAGCAATAGTCTCTTCCGTCAATGCGATCTCCTGTGGACCTCCCCAGCAATAGCTGAGTGTCACGTAAAAGCTGTCCAGTTCATGGACTCCTAAAACGAGACGGATGTTTTCGTCATCCAGGATCTCGATGACTCTTGAAGGTAGGGGTCCTTCGATCGGTGCTTGACAATCTTCGTGACTCGAAATACATGTTGACAGCCATGCTTTTCCTGCTCCTGCCCAATGTTCTGGACTTATTGACACGGGCCAGTGAGCTATTGACGGAAGGTCTCCTGACAATTGTCCTTTTTGTAAAATATATTAGAGCACGTCTGGAAAAAAAGGAATTGAATCCGAGTACAACGGAATGCAACCTACCTGGGATGCCATAGACCTCGAGAACGAGTTCTCTCCTCAGTCCCAAAATGTTTTCTAGATCCTGGTCGGAAATTGTGGGTGATCGGCTGTAGGCTTGGAATCTAAGCCGACCAAAGTGATGTTGTTTGAGATCGCAGTCGATGGGTTGGATTACAAACTGGATCTGAGCATGCTGACCAAATTTCTCGGCGTATTCAATGAACTTCTTTGCAATTCCTTTGACTTTCTTTGAATCCGTCATCGACTGCATGCAACAGCAGTCGTTGACTTCAAAGTTGCCAGTCCCGTCGGCGGATGTGGAGAAATGATACATCGAATCATCAAACATCGAACACGCAAAATACGCACAGAATTCACAAAAAGCCGCCTTGCCGATTACTTTCCCATTGCCAGTCTCCGTATCCCAGGCCTCTTCTCCACTAGCATCCGAGGATGATTCTCCCTGCTTCGTTTGCAGCTCCTCTGTATCAACTGTTCCGTCATTCCCTCTTGCGCCTTCATTCTGATCATGTCTCTCAGGAAAATCTCCTGTGCTGTCCAAATTCTGAGCGGAAGCTTCTCCTGTTACGATTGCAGAAGCCATTGAGGAAAAAACCACATTCCAGCAAATGAAGATATTTTGGTCTTGGAAGATGGATTGCTCATCATCATGGGGCACACAGAAAACCTTCAGGTCTCGGACAATCGGCCGACACACCGGACACGTCTCCTTCCAGAGCTCAGTATTATGCTGCAGACTCGAATCGGCCTTGAGTGTGAGAATCTTTGGATTTTGTGGCAAGGGGCGATGCCTCAGTGAATCTTGCGGCATATCCTTTATGTCCTTGAAGAGTTGGTCCACAAAGTCCTTCGCAGACTCATTGGGGCCTCGCGTCCTCCGCTGGTAGGCGCGTGGCATCTTGAGCTGGACGACGGCCACGGGTGAAGAAGCCGAGAATAACCAGATAGTAATGACCCGGGCTTGAGGATGTGCGATACTCCCTTATACTTTGATGCGTTCCAAGGCTGCCGTTGCCTGTCGTCGAGCTGCACCATTTAAGTAGGTAGTCGTGAACACGAGACGCAGCCTGCCGCAGCCTCAAGCTCGGGGGCTCTGTTGATTCACCCGATGATTACGGAAGGCCATAAGGATCAATGTCTCAGCACTTTTCACTTTTCAATTTTCAATTGCAGCCCCACAGGCTCTATATCCCACCAATTTTTTTTAATGCTAACTGCTTATTATAAGTCTTCTTTATTAATAACTCAAAGTTATATTCTTGATTTTAAGTTTAATTTTTGACTCTCGACTTCTATTCTTCTATTCTTAATTCTTGATCTTTAATTCTTAATTTTTAATTTATCAAAATTTAAATTTATGATAAATATTAAATTTAAATAGAGTTCAACATGACGAAAACTTTCCCGAGATTTCCAGACAGAGCACCAACAGCGCTCAGTTACCTTGCCCCCTGGATTGATTACCAAGAACCATTTACATTAAACTATTGCTTGCACATGTGCCGCCTGTCCGGGAATCACCTTCCAGATCAAGGTAAGTTAGATCAACAACTACCGTACTCTCATGCACAAACTGCACTGCATTGTAACCTCTCGACTTGCGACGGTGTAATACTATTATGTTGCAAGCTCAACACACAAGTTTGCGGCTTAAAAGCCAGTCTCGGCTCCAGGCCTTCTCGGCATGCCCAGCCGTCTTGCTTCGCTCTCCGGTCTACCTTGGACCTCGGCACCTTCTAGACATTTCTCGGGTCTGCATTATAACAGGTATGCTACGCCATGCTAGCACCTCTGATCACTTTTCCATTATCACTTGTCGAGCCAGAGAAGGAAAATCTTCACGGCCTACTTCTCTCTCGTTCTCGCTTCCTTCTCGTTGTTAAAACGATATTGGCAGATTTCCACTTTACTCCTTTGCTCCCAGATGAAGCCCGTAAGGGGTGCCTGTGTGGATGGGGATCCCTTCCCGCTACGGACTTGTATTTGATATCCCGTCGACGTCCGGTCATTGACCCATCCCTCCTAAATTTGGAAGTTGAGGTTTACTCATACTCCCACTTCGATGCTGCGCGAACGGCGTGTCGATGCCGCCCCAATGCGTATACGCTGTCGTGGGCGGGACAGGTGCTAGATCCTCCTCTCCAATGCCTCCACCGGGCAGTGTATCGAGGAAGTTGACTGCATTACCGCCCTGAATCTCCATCAGTCCATCTCCTAGTCATATATAGGTCGCAAAACAAACGAAGGAGAGTAAATGAAAGCGTAAGAGAAAAGGGGATAGAAAGAGAAGGAAAGTGGATAAGATCGCTACGCTGGCAGACTCACCAAAGTCATAGGCATGTGCCCCCCGAATTCCCCACCGCCTGCACCAACACCCACACCAGGGCCTACATACCCATCAACCCCAAAGAATTCCTTTAAATCCCACGGCAAATCTACAGGTTCTTTCTGAAACCACGTATTCACTACACCCCCCACCCCCGCCTGCCCATTCTGTCCCTGCGGTCCGTAGTCAAAGCTAAAGAGCCCTTGCTGCTGCTCCATGTACCGTCTGAATTCCTCGCTTCTCTCACCGCCTCCACTTTCGCCTGGGTGGTGAGAGGCAGGGACATCGAAGATACCGACGATCTTGGAGAGCTGTAGCGCGACGTTGGTGAGGACTTTGAATGTGGGACAGAGCTTGATTGGTTGGAGAGCAGTCATTAGATCCCGCACTGATTGTTTCCTCGCCATATCTTCTGGTGTATCCACCTCGTCCCAAGGCCTAGCCAGAAAATCGAAGGATAAAATGAAGACGGAGTGGTAGATATAATATGCATCAATCCACTGCACGCCGTCAAACATGCCATTCACCAGTAGTTGATGAAGCAGCAGAGCACTCTTCCTGCTGTACGTCCCACACGAATGAGATAAGTTCAGCTCTTCTGCCTCTAAGTCCTGGGACCGGACATGGCGGCCTAATTTGCGTGCCAGTTGCACGCCAACTTTGCGCAGGATGAAAGGGCGGGTGACTAGAGATTGCACGTGATGAAATTGAATGTGCAATAACACCACCGCGCGTCTGTGGCTCGAGGATGGAGAAGGGTACTCAAGGCGTAGAGGCGGTGGGAGAGAATTATGCCAGCTATCCAGATCGAGCAGAAATTGGATAGCTACGCTAATCTTAGGCGATTCACCCTGCTGAGTCGTGGACGTAGGGGAAGCGTAAATCTTTCGACGGATTGAGGAGAGTAGTTGCGAGAGTCGGACGGAATATTCAATGTATCCTTGAGGCACGGAGATTCCTCCGTCGAGCATGATCTCGTCAGGGAAAATGACATTGACTTCCATGTCATCAATTGCGCAAGGGCGGCCTAGGATCGCGCATTGTAGTTGCTCAAAGGTGTAGGCGGTCCACCAGACTCTTTTGCGGACTTCACGTTCCATCGCGTCAAACCCGCCACTGGTTCCTTCGCGGTGCATGCCCAAGGCCATGGCCATTCGTGAGGCGCAACCGAGGAGCATGAACGCGCTGTTGCGTTCGGTACAGTTGTGTTGGTAAAGCTGCAGCAGTAAGAGAGCTTGAACGTTGATGAGGGTCGTGGCGGATATTAGTTGGTGCATCCTTGCTTGTACGAGATCGAGGTAATGCCGCTGGATCTGCGCGGATTGCTTTTGGTCTCTATCCTCTAGCGCCTGGGCACCGAACACAAGCATCATGAAAATAGTGCAGATCCAGCCCGGCTCGATTTCTCGCATCAGGATGTGCGGTTGTAACCACATGGCTTCGTAGCGCGCTTGAAACGTAGGCCGATGGAAGAGCAGGTAGTTGGGGTGGACGTGGTCGAAGTAGGCAGAAATGAAGGTATCAGTCACTTCTTTGCCGGGTAGAAGGGAGAGGACGGTGATTTTCTTCAACCGCTGGTTGAGGGCTGTGCTGTCTATTGATCCGGGAAATAGAGATGCTGCTCGTGACCTGGGACCTCTTTGAGGACGCATCGGATCGGACATTCTCATGTCGACGTTGTCTTCTGAGGAATCTTCGCTCTCTTCTTTGACAATGGGCTCGAGTGCTTTGCTCCAGTTTGATCCAGCAAAGTCGGCTGAGATCTTTGACCGTTCGTCATCGGGTTGAACCGATGCCAGGGCGGAGTTGAACTCGGCGACCATGTTCCTAACGGTGAGAACGAAACCAAAGGAGCTGGAAGGGCCGATATAGTGGGATGGACCTTGGGGCATAGGCACAAGCTTTTCCTCCACCACCACGCTCGGTTTCCTCGATGATGGACTTCCCGGAGAGCCTCCTACTTCTTTGGATCCCATTGACGGGCTTCCCCCACTTCCTTGCGAGTGCTGAGGAGACGCCACGGTTGGTTTGGGGGGATGACTGAAGACCTCCTCAGCGACGGTCTGCTCATCGAAGGTGGGAAGAGCAATGTCATGTGCTTCGGCGATAGCGTAAAGAGTCTGGAGATCGTTGGTATCCTTATGAGGATACAATCCTTTGATCAAAGCATCGAGGACTCGATACCGAACGCTCAGCGTTTCCACACTACCGTAGATTCGGGTCTTTCGAGGCAAGGTAGACTCGCAATTGACGCCAGCTTCCAAACAGCTCTGGCAGGCCTCCTGGGCATCGGTGCCGCTGGAACGAGAGCATCGTATTCTCCGTTTCTTGCAGCGATCGCAGCTCACCAGCGCTCTTCGCCGTAGATGGTCCGGGATGCGGGCTTTCCCAGTCTTCTTCCCCTTCCCCGCGAGATCCATGATCACACGTCCAGCGAAGCGCCGCGCCGCTTATCAGCCTCAAGCCGAATGCACCGAGAGCGCGGACCGGAAAAGATGGCTCGGACGGCAGTCTTTCAGACGAGCTCCTCAGGGGCTGTGATTGGAAGGTGTATGGTGCTTGGCTACAGCCTGTGCAGCCTCCATATAAAGGGGAGATGTCGTCGAAATGTTCCTTTTGTGGGACGTGGGGAAGGAAATGTGGAGGGGAAGAGTACGCACGACGCTAAGCCTTCTTGGGACCCGACCGACGGCTTCACCAGCCTATGCAGGGCTGCAGCACATGGGTGGCCGGGGCTGCTGGTGGTCAACTCGCCCTGCAAGGCCAGGACGAGGCCATATGAGAACCACACTGCGGCAAGGATCGGCAGGGATAGACGGATTTGACGATTGGACTGAGATTTGCTCAGATTCGCTGGAGCAACGTTTATTTTGGGCTTGCTCGGCTGCTTTTGCTGAAGAAGCGCTGACGAATCCGGCCTGGCGGGAGATAGATAGATACTGGTTACACAAGGCACTGTGGTACTGCTAATTGGAGCAATGGGAAAATGCCGTGAACGTGGCTGCAACAAGCAGCGAGAGTGAGACCTAGGAGGTGAAGTTGTTCTAGCGACCATATCAGACGGCTCCTTGACTTAGCAGGCGTTTTGGAGTCGGTCCGCAATTCAATGAGCGAATGGCGAAAGCTCGCAAAGAAACCAGTTGCTGACCAGTACACCGGTACTGTCCTGGCAGGTGTAGCGAATAATGGATTGCTCTGGCCCACTGAGACCAAGGACCAAAGACCAAGACCAGCGCTAGGCACTTGATGTGTGCTCCGCAGTCCATACTACTCTACTCTACTCTACTCTACAGTACCTACAGTACCGGAGCTTTTTGCTGCAACTACTTTAGTACTCTAAGCGGGAACACGGGTTCACGGCATCAAGCCTCTCGAATCTCGACCTTTCCTTCTTCTGGCCTTCTGCCCAATGATAAATACCGCAGCCGCCACAGAGAATACGAAGTACCGAGTGTTCTCTTAGACCCCACCAGGACCCATCGGTGATCAGCCTTCTGCTCGTTCTAGAATCCCAAGTGACAAGCTGCTGGGACTGTCAGGAAACGGAAAACGTGCGTGCGGCGCGGACATCGTGCCCCCGAGCCCCTTTTCCTGGATCCCCTTCCCTCGTCAGTCCACACTCTACTGATAGGAGAGATTTGCGTCCCGAGATTCTCATGCTCAATCGTGCCGGCGAGAGAACGCAAGCAGACCCATTGCACTCCTGGCCCGTCTGAAACCCGGCAATCGGGCGCTTCGTCCGGGCCCCTTTTGGCAGTTGGCCTCGTCCAAGGAGCCAAAGACTCGAGGACTCCAGGATCACAGCCCCCACCAAACGAGTTCTTGGGCTTGCCGTGCCGAACTCTCCAGTTATCGTGCTTTGGCCAAGACAAACACTTGTTGCCATTGGACGCCCAGAGCTCTTTGGAGCTTGGAGCAGAAATGGGCTTGGATGCAATGGATGGGGCGTCGTGAATAGCAGCCAGCTAATCCTCAGCTGCATTGCTGGCGGGAGCTTGTGGCGCTCTTCCCATATCAACTTCACCGAATCACCCGAGTAGACCCCCCAGTTTCCCTGCCCAAAATCCCAAGACTCTGGCCCCAGGCCGCGACGATTTCAGTGTCGTTATCTCCACATCAATGCTAATAAGCACCTGCTTCCCATCTGCATCTTAAGGCTGAGGTTCTTCACTCCTTCTCACCTTCATTGCGAGCCACAGCAACAGCAACCCCCCGCGATGGATCGCGACGAGCGCGACTGCGTGGAGGAAGGGTTTGCAGTCAACCACAGGATGGCCAATATGTCCTCGTCGACCTGCGTGGGAAGCAGCGACTCCATGTCGAAGCAGGCATCGCAGATCGAGAAGCGCGATTCAACCACCTCGTCGGGTTTGCCCATCCAGCTCGATCATCAGGGCCTACCTCTCGTGCCCCAACCCAGTCGCTTCACCGACGATCCACTGGTCAGTTTTTCCGAACTGTGCATCCCCATCTCTATTGCATCGCTGACCGTTGACCGTCGCAGAACTGGCCTTCATGGCTCAAGTGGGCAGTCCTCATCCAGGTTGGCTTCATGGCCTTCCTCGGTCCGTACAACGCGGCGCTCATCAACCCGTCTCTGGTGCTGCTCAGCAAGGGCATCGGTGTCGACTCCAAAACGGCTGCTTACAGCACAACCACTGCAATTATCCTGGGCGGGGTCTCGCCCTTTCTGTGGGCACCCCTGGCCAATTATTACGGCAGGCGGCCAATCACCCTGTGTGCTCTCCTGCTCACCATTCTCGGCGGCATCGGGTCGGGAGTATCCCCAGATTTCAGTTCACTACTTGGGACGAGAGCACTTTGCGGGTTTGGCTTCGGAGGTTTGATGTCGGTTGGCACAGCTTGTGTGAATGATATGTTCTTCCTTCACGAGAGAGGAGCGAAGACGGGAGTGTACTCGATCTTCGTCACTAATGGGGCGCATGTCGCAGCGCTAAGTAAGCTTCCTAAACTCCGTCCCGGCTATCTGGAACACCCTTGTACTTTCAACTATTGTAAACAGATATCTAACAATTCACAGTTGGCGGCTTCCTAGGACAAGCAGAAGGATGGCGTTGGGACTACTGGCTGGGTGCAATCAGCACTGCTCTCTCCTTCGTCGTAGCACTCTTCCTCTTCCCCGAAACTCTCTTCTCGCGAGACCCCGCCTTCCTCTCTAGTCGGACACGAACACGAACCTATTTCCAACTCCTCTTTGACTTCAAAGGCAACATGATCCCGGGTCGTTCTCTCCACGCTTCCGATTTCCTCCAGACCTTCAAGATGCTGAAATATCCGTCAATCGTGCTACCCTTCTGGTACTACGCTGCAGGATGGACCTTCATCAACGTGCTTCCCGCCCTCACGCTCGCAACGATATACACGCACTTCTTCAAACTGAAATCCGGACCCATCGGTGCCTGTCTCGGCATCTCTCTAATGATCGGCTCCATCCTAGGCGAGTTTTTCGCCGGCAAAGCCTCCGACCTCCTAATGACCTCCCTCGCAAAGCGGCACAACGGCAAGCGCAAGCCCGAACACCGACTCTACCTCTGCACGCTGTCCGCGCTCTTCATGCCCGCCGGCCTCATCATCTTCGGCGCAACGGTGTCCTCGCAGCGGAACTACAAGATCCCGCTCGTCGGCCTGGGCGTCGGCGTCTTCGGCCTCCAGATCGCGAGCACGACGCTCTACGCCTACGTCTCGGATGCGTATAAGCCGCAGACGGCAGAGTCGGGCGTGCTGTTCAACCTCGGCCGCGGCCTCTCCTTCATCGTGGGCTTCTTCGCGCTGCCGTTCGCGGCATCTGTTGGCTACTTCTGGGCATGGTTCACGTTCGCCGCTATCCTTCTCACGTTCTTCTTCCCTATCGTTGCCTTGATGATCTGGGGTGAAAAATGGCGCAAGCGACTCGGGGAGCCGGAATTCCATAACTACCTTTGATCTTGTGTTGTGTGCTATGATGTATTATTGTGTATGGCTTGTGCAGGGAAGCGTGGCGTTTGGGCGGGTCATCATCCGTTGCCGGCGTTTGTGGGTGCTGTATTATACCCCATTTCGACTCCGGGGCTGCTGCTGGTGCTGGTGCTTGGGTGGATGGTAATCATAGATGGCGTTACTGTAGCGCAAAGTCTGGCAAAAGGGGGCACACGAAGGCAGGGAGTATGGGTTTAGTAAGTCGACTTTTGTGTGTGTACGTTGAGCTTTCTCATCTGAATATGATGGTTTTACGGGAAGTAATAATACCGAAATAACTTCTCTCTCTCTTTATCTGTCTTCTGTTCGAAAACTTCTCTTGGATGTTGCTCTTTGCTCTGGCTGCTTGTGGTTTTCCACGAGCTCTCGATGGAATCGACTACCGACCGGCCCCGTTGTCCAAGGTAGATCTACCCATTAATCTCAACAATCGTTCTCTAAGATCAGAAGCGAAATCACTCCGTGATCTAGGATAAATATCTCGGCACATGATCGAGCGAGGACGGAGGTCGGATTTGAACGCAGAGCTATTTTGAATGCGTGCTAGTAGGTACTGAATTCGTGTTTTGATTTTTATTGAGACAGTGAGGCGGAGATGAGAAGAGTAAAGGCTCTGGATAGTAGACTTGCATCCAGGATAATCTTACTTCAAAACATGGTACGCGCTTGTCGGCTGGCCCGCAATTCTGGACTCATGTCCTGGCGGAATGGCGGAGCTGCTCTGGGATCTGGGATATATTTGCTGTACTAGGCATGCTCAAAGAGTTAGGTGTTACAGAGGCGCATGGATGGGCTTTGTTGATGCGGCTGTGTCGTATGGCTATGGTGATCTGGAAGGGCTGTGGGTCATGTTGTAAGTGATCGTTTTGGGAACAAGGCATAAGTAGGCAAATCGTGAAAATGGACTAGATTTTTGAGTCTACGTGCTTGCCCTCTTAGTCCTTTCTGGGCACTACCAAAGCCATACTCTCACCTAGAATGGACTTCTCAGTTTCATCTTGCCATTTGATGACTTCGATTTAGGTTTGCAACTATCAACGAAGCCTTTCGTATGATGACTTCATTGCTACGAATTCGTTCTATTCTCTCCACAGTCATTCCAGCGATGCTATTACCTACTCCCCAACAATCCAGTTTTCTCGATGAGTTTGAGGAAGATTTTCATCTTCGTAGACTTCACAAGAGAACTCTACCCTCCAAAACTTGTTCTGGCAAATGCTCGGATCACTTACTAAAGTTGGCGTGAATGACACCAAAGTACTGGTTTTTGTCCCCCGGATTCTGAAGGCAGCGGTGGCGGATCTTGGGATTTTGTGGTATACCAATTGTTCTAGGACCTGGGGCCTGTCATGGTCCCACGCAGCGATTTGAGACTGCACTTCGTTCAACTCGGTCGTAAATGACCGGTAATCAACCAACGTGCACTGTAGGCGCCCCAGGTCTAGCGCAGACCAGCCGACCGCGTAGAACATGCACACAAACTCAATTTTGGTGTCACGTCGGCCAACTGAAGTATAATTTGCACAGAGTTTCAATGCACAAGAATCCCATCTGAGGTCCCCACACACAAAGAATAGTTGGTCTTCATCATCAAATCGATTCCACGGCCATGCATCGTAAATCCTCATTTCCAAAGGAAGGCTGACCTGAAGAACGTGTGATCTCGTTTTAGCTATGAAGAGGCTCATATCCCAGATCTGATAATCGGGACCCACATTCATCTCTGGAAGCTCCGTCAAAAGGTATCTCTCTCTGGGAGCATTTGGGAAGAAACGTTCCGTGTATTTCACAAGGTTCCATGGATCCTCTCTAATAAACTGATCAGGACCGCACATCCTGAGATTTACCCCGAGGAGTTTCCCAAGGGGCCAGGAGCAGTCGAGTGGTAAGACGTAGCGAGATGCATGCTTGCCGGGGATTGGCGCAGAACGTATCTGAACTTGAGTTTTCACTCCCTTATTTGAAATCGAGAATTCTCCCTGCCGGTTGTTTGGCTCTCTTATAAATGATGTACAACCGGCGAAGGCGAGAGGGGTTTCAGCTAAGATACCGCAAAAGACGCGGGCCTTGGGTCCTTTTGTGTTCCTTGGAGTAGATGGCATTCTCCAAGCAAATATACTGTAATCAGCGGTTGACTTGATGATCTCCTCCTGCAGCCTTCGGAATGCCTTCTCCTCTTCACCATATAACAGAGGCATATTCACGTCGAATAGTCCAAGTAAACAGTACGCCGTATCTTCGATCCGAGTAGTTTCCCTGTGTGCCGCCCAAGACATCTTCTGAGCCACGGCCACCGAAGAAAGACGCTGTTGGTGCCGTAGAACGCTCGCATTGATTCCGGTGATCCTAGAAAGAACTTCGACCAAGTCTCTCTTAGAACCTCTGTTATTCCAGTCTTGATCGAAAAAGTGAATGTCCTCGGGAGCGATAAGTTCCTGTAGTGTCCACCCACGTGTAAACCACCGGCAACTTTTTAGGGCAGTATCTAATGATGCAGACACGGGGAGGTCCGCAAGAAAGGCGTAACAGATATCTGAGCGTTGATACCATCGGTACATGGAATTGAGGGCTTCGGTTAATTCCGCGCTACTGGACTTGTCTATACAACAGGTGTCGATCCATGCGTAGCTAAGCCCGGCTCGGGATGCCATCTGGCAAGTCATTTCAATCTTTCGGTATCCCTTCTTGTTGTTGCGAGATGGATCACTCATGTCCTTGAACGAGACCTCTTCCTCTTCCCAAGTGTGAGAGAGGATTGCGTACTTCGGTATGTGTCTCCCAATAAACTCCTCGAAAAGGCATGTGGTAGTATTGATGAGCCTCATGGTAGCTGACTAGTTGGGGTGCGCAATCGCGGTTGTCTTGGCTTCGGTATCTGGGATGAGGGAATCGTTGACTGTGCTTGATTCTATTCGGAAGAGATGTCGTCGCAGAGGACCGAAATGGGGTTGGGCATAAGCGCCAAGAGCGGCAGGGTGGACCGTGCGCCGAGAATTTATGGCCATGCTACAAAAGTACTTCGTACAGTTCAAGGACGAAATACAAAAACTAGGGTTTACAATCGATACTACATTCTCTTGCCCGACCTGTCGCCATGAGGTTGAACGTGCCTGGGATGCGAAAGTCATAAATCACTGTCGAGAACATGATGAGCAGCAATTTTTCCGCCCCTCAAAGACACTATTCGATGCCTGGTCCTTCTCTCTTGGACCTCCTACTGTAGTCATCTATGAGGAGGATGTTCGCAAAGAGGTCTCATTGACGACTGAAAACCAGCTTCTGGCTTATATAGTTCTTGGTAGACGCGACGAAGCTTTTGAGCAAGCTGGTGCAAAACTTCGGGCTTCGATCGAGCTCAGCAATGATGGACAGCAGAACTGACGAGACGGAAGCATAGAGATTTCATTTGCTTGAATTCTAGATGTGTTGATTTGGTTTGAGCCGAAGCTCGTTGCTTAAGCGTTTTATCTTCTTGATCGCCTGGTTTTCAAGAGGCTTACCTGGAAGGTGACTGTCGGCATCCCTTGGTTCAACAAATCTGAAAAGGCCCTGACGCTATAATTCTGAGGGTGATTGTACGCTCCTTACTTGGATTAGTATGTTATCGTTTCAATAATTTGCTTTGATTATCTACTATAAGTCTTTAAATTCTCAATAATTTTTATCTGGCATTCTGGTCCTTGATATCTATTCTGACTGGAAGCTCTGTCATACTCGACAATCTTCTCATATAGAATGGAAGACTTGAGATGTTTTTGACCCGTCTGGGAGCTGGAATGGCTGAGTCTGAGTGCCTGTTTGTCGTGTTGGTGATGGGCTTGTTCTTTTGGTTTCGGGCGAATTATGTTTTATCCGGGACATTGAGCGCGATTTCATCAAAGCTTCATGTTCAGGAAGTTTATAATTATGGCCTATAAATATCAAATGTTATTATTTCTCTTCTGGGCACCTTGGCAACTTGTAACCATTGAAATAATTCTGCTACCAGAAAATTCCGATGAAGCGTGTTACCTGACACGTCCTCCTCACCTAATCACTCTCGACCTTCCACAACGCTATTCGAAAGCTCCAAATCATCAATGGTAAACCTCCGATCCTTGCCCTCATTATCCCTAGACTTGGTCTCTAGCACATGAATCTTCCCCTTACCCTCACCCCAACGATCAATTGTCAACTTTAAACTCGGTCCAAAATGTCCGCTGCGGTTGCCGGTGAATCCCCAAGCAAGAGAACAACTGTACATATTGAGCACCTCTTTGCCATCGAGTTCCCAGCCGACGACATCAATCAAGACAAAAACTCTAGATGGGACAAAGTCGATTGGGCTGATGCGCATGCTGACCGGGTGGAATGGATGGGGAAAGTCGTTTGTGCAATTGGAAAGGGGGGAAGAACAATTGTTGGCTACATATATGCGCGGAATTGTGCCATTCGAGGAGAACTTAGGTGAGCCGAGGAGGGCGTTAGGGAGGGAGCTGGCGGCGCCGTTGTCTTCGGGGTCGAGGATGCTGGCGTTTATAGCAAGTGGAACATTGACCAGTTTGAAAGATGAGAAAGACATATTGGCGTATGTGGAGATGTCTGAGAGTGCTGAGGTGGTGGGGATGTCATCGAACTAGAAACCGATGGGTTACTTCACTTG
>Ga0302325_10017388_pt1 | contig 15205 bp, 19 predicted proteins | sample Palsa_T0_2_FD_201948 | JGI IMG/M metagenome (GOLD analysis project Ga0302325, IMG submission 201948) | Peat permafrost microbial communities from Stordalen Mire near Abisko, Sweden - Palsa_T0_2 | ecosystem: Environmental > Terrestrial > Soil > Palsa > Peat permafrost | place: Sweden: Abisko... | reverse complement strand
GCGTGGTTCGATCGGTCCGAATATTGGCTATTGCGCTCGGTAGAGATCACCGGAAGATCCTTCTCTCCGGCGCACGCGACTTGTCCCTTTGCATCCCAATCATAGACGAGTTCACCTTGCGTGCGCGCTTGGTTAACAAATGCCGAACGGACGACGACCGGCTCAGGAAACTGCACGTAGAGGACATTCGAGAGAAACACTGGGCGCGTAAACGTGACGTAGGCATCCTGCCACTGCTCCGAATACGCAGCAAGCTCGACGTTTGAAAACGCTACGCTGTACCACGCATTGTCGGTGTGGATCGAGAGTGTCCCCGAAACCGAACGCGAACTCTGAGCCAAGAGGACGACGCTGTACATCGATGCGGAGGGCGGCGCTTGATCGGGGATATCGACGCCGACCGGGTGCACTTGCGCCTGCGCGGGGCAGTACTCGATCGTCGCCTGCGCCCGCGAACCGGCCGCCAAGGCCGCGGCGCAACAGAGTGCCGTGATAAGCATGAAACGCACACCAACACGAATGGCCATGGGCGACGGATACGCTCGCTCGCCCGGGCGGCCCTGCGGGAGAGGATTTCCCTAGGAGCGCTCGCACTATCAATTTCCGGGCCCTGCGCCAGATCTCACCCTAGGGAAGTAATCGATGGCAAAAACCGACACGAAGGCCAAGAGCCTGGATCGTCGCGGACTCAGCGACGACCAGCTGCGGCAAATGCTTCGCAATATGCTCCTGCAACGACAACTCGATAATCGCGGCTTCCAACTCAATCGGCAAGGCAAAGTACCGTTTGCGCTGGGGAGTGAAGGACACGAAGCGCTACAGGCCGGTGCCGCCATGGCGTTCGAACGCGGGAAAGATATCCTCGCGCCGTACTACCGCGATCTAGGGCTCGCGCTCGGCGTCGGCCTCACGTCGTACGAAATCATGCTTTCGATCTTCGCACGCGCTGCCGACCACAACGGCGGACGCCAATTCCCCAACCACTACAATTCGAAGTCGCTGGGCATCATGTCGTTCTCGTCGATTCTCGCGGCGCACATTCCGCACGCGGTCGGCGCAGCGTACACGATCGCCTATCGCGGCGAAAAGGACCGCGCGGTATTGGTGACCTGCGGCGACGGCACGACCAGCGAAGGCGAGTGGCACGAGTCCATGAACTTCGCATCGGTTCACAAATTGCCGATGGTGATGCTGGTCGAAAATAACGAGTGGGCGATTTCGACGCCGCTCGACAAGCAAATGGCGCAGCCCGAGATTTGGAAACGCGCGGCCGGCTATGGGATGCCCGGTAAACGATTCAACGGCTTCGATCCGATCGAGACCTATGCGAGCGTAAAAGAGGCACTCGATCGCGCGCGAACGGGCGGTGGGCCGACGCTGCTGGAGGGAATGTGCTACCGCTTCCTCGCGCACTCGACTGACGACAACGACATGACCTACCGCACGCGCGACGAGGTCAGCGAGCATCGTAAAGACGATCCGGTTCCGCGTTTCGTAAACGTGCTCGTCGAAGCGGGCATCGTGAGCGAAGCCGACGTGAACGATTTCAAGAAAGACGTTCTGCGCGAGACCAACGAAGCGACCGATAAAGCCGAGGCAATGCCCTTCCCGCAACCATCGGATCTCTATACGAATCTCTACGAAGGAGCATGGCAGCCGTGGCAGTGACCGCCGGTACGAAGGTTCTCAACAACGTCGAGGCCGTACGCGAAACGCTCTATGAAGCACTCAAGAGCGACGATCGCACGATTATCCTCGGTGAAGACGTTGGCGAGCGCGGCAACGTGTTTCTCATCACCAAAGATTTCATCAACGAGTTCGGCCCGCAGCGCGTAATCGACACCCCGATCGCCGAGGCCTCGATTGTTGGTATTGCGGTCGGTATGGCGATGGAAGGGCTGCGACCGATTGCCGAGATTCAATTCGCCGACTTCATTTATCCGGCGTTCAATCAGATCGTCGGCGAAGCCGCAAAGACGCGCTACCGCAGCAACGGTGAATACACGTGTCCGCTCGTAATCCGTACGCCGTACGGCGGCGGCGTGCGCGGTGCGCTCTCGCACTCGGTCTCAATCGAAGCGCTCTTCTATCACGTGCCGGGTCTCAAGATCGTCGCACCGGCCTTCCCGGCCGATGTGAAGGGCCTCCTGAACGCCGCGATCGACGATCCCGATCCCGTGCTGTTCCTCGAGCACAAGAAAACGTACCGCTTGATCAAGGGTGAGGTCCCCGAAGGACACTACACCATTCCGATCGGCAAAGCCAACATCATAAAAGAAGGCACGCAGCTCACCGTCGTTTCGTATGGCCTCTACGTACATTGGGCGCTCGAAGCAGCGCGCACGCTCGAGAACGAGGGGATATCGGTCGAGGTGATCGATCTACGCTCGATTCGCCCGATGGACAAGTCGACGATTCTCTCCAGCGTCGAGAAGACACGCAAGCTCCTGATCATCCACGAAGACAACAAATTCGGCGGTATCGGCGCCGAGATTTCGGCAATGGTAGCTGAGAACGCGCTGTTCTCACTCGACGCACCGATCCGGCGGCTGTGCGGTCCCGACGTTCCGGCGATGGGCTATGCCGAACCGCTCGAACACGAGTTCATGTCGTCCCCGGCAAAGATGGCCGATGCGATGCGAGATTTGGTGAAGTTCTAATCATGGCAACCACGATAACGATGCCGCAGCTCGGCGAAACGGTCACCGAAGGCACGGTCGCGCAGTGGCTCAAGAAAGTCGGCGACCCGGTTGAAAAGTACGAAGCATTCCTCGAAGTCTCAACCGACAAAGTCAACGCCGAAGTGCCTTCGCCCGTTACCGGTGTGATCACGCAAGTGTTGGTCAAAGAAGGCGATACGGTTCCGGTCGGCACCGCAATCGCCGTCATCGAAGAGGTCGGCGGAGCAACGCGAAGCGTACCTGAGACCGCAGCGTCACCGCCATCGACAACTGCCGCAATGGCGAATAGTGTGCAAGAGGATCCCGTTCCGGGATTCAACATCCCACAGCTCGAGCCCAAACCGCAGGGCAACGGGCACGCGCGTAGCGAGAACGTGATTCCGAGTTCGTACGGCGCGCCGGGCGGCCTCGAACCCGAAGCCGATGCGTTAGCACAAGATGCGTTGCGCACGGCCTCGCCTGCGGTCCGCAAACTCGCGCGCGAGCATCACATCGACATCCGCAGGCTCAAAGGGAGCGGTCAGAATGGGCGCGTGACCGCTGACGACGTCCTGACGGCCGCGCGGATGGGACCTGCAGCCGCCGTCGGCCAGGCGATTGCGGTCGGCACCAACTTCGGCGCGGCGCCGCCGCCCGCGGCTACCGCACCGCCTCCGGCCGGCGGTACCTCAACCTACGCGCAACCGATTCCGGGAACGCTCGTTCCGCTCACGCAGGCGCGACGCATCATCGCCGAGCGCATGGTCGAATCGATTCACAACGCGCCGCACGCATGGACGATGACCTCGATCGACGTCACTGGTGTTTGGAAGTGGCGCGCACGCGAGAAAGATCGCTTCGAACGCGAAACCGGCTACAAGCTCACGCTGCTACCCTTCTTCATTCGCGCGGTGGTCGAATCGCTCTCAGCCTTCCCGTTGATGAATTCCAAATTCACCGCCGAGGGCATCTACGTCAACAAAGACGTGAACATCGGCATCGCGATCGGTCTACCGGCAACGCTGATCGTGCCGGTGATCAAAGGCGCCGACAAGCTCTCGATTAAGGGCCTGGCTATTGCGGCCGGCGAGCTGATCGACAAAGCGCGTCGCGGCAAGCTCGGCGCCGACGATCTCGCCGGCGGTACGTTCACCGTGAATAACAACGGAGCGAACGGCTCCTGGGCCTCGGCGCCGATTATCAACGCCGGCCAAGCTGGGATCGTTACGATGGAGACGGTCGAGAAGAAACTGCTGGTGCGCGACGACGACTCGTTCGCACTGCGCTACGTGATGAACTCGTGCCTCTCCCTCGATCACCGCGTGGTCGACGGCTACGTTGCCAGCGGTTGGCTCGCCGATCTCAAGAAGCGCCTCGAACGCATGACGCCCGACGGAGCAGTTTAATGGCCACGACACACGCGATCAAAGAACTTCTGCGGCTACCTTCGCCGGCGCCGCTGCCACTGGGCTTGGCCTGCGATGGCGACACCATCTGGATGGCCAGCCGCGAAACGCATCGCGTCTACGCGATCGACTCGAAGCGCTGGACCGTGGGCGAGGAAGCCCAAGCACCCGGCGGTCCGTTCGGGATGACGATGGTCGGCGACGAGTTGCGCGTCGTAATCGGACTCGGCGAAAAGGATCACGACCGCTACATTTATCGGTTCGTTCCGGGTCATGGATTCAAGGGGGATCGCATCACCTGTCCGGATCTCACCGGCGCGCACGTCGCCTTTGACGGCGACACGCTTTTCCTATCGCAGGCGTCGTATCGCAAGATTCTCGCACTCGACGGACAGGGTGACATCGTGCGCGAGATCCCCCTCGAACGCACGCCTGTCGGCATGACGATTGCCGACGGGGTATTTTACTTGGTCACCGGTGACGAAGAGTTCGAGAACCTCGAGTTGTGGAAGGTCGATGCGCACACCGAGACTCCCCAAATAACCGTGCTCGCTTCGATTCCCTTCGACGCGCGCGGCCTGGCGTACGACGGCACGAAGTTCTGGACCAGCCATCGCGACAACAACGAGATCGTCGCCTTCGAAAAACCTTAATATTCGTCGTGCCAATTCCACCACTCGTATGGTGCGGATTGCGGATAGCCCTCGGGTGAGTCTTCCCAGGTCTCCTGGCGTCCGAGCGCGGTGAGATCGAGGTAGCTCCAGGTGCTCCCCAGTGCTTCATCGCCGCGGTCGTTGACGAAATAGGTACGGAACACGCGCTCGCCATCGCGGATAAACGCGTTCGTGCCGTGCCATTCATCCACGCCGAAGTCGGCATCGAAGGTGTCGGTAATCGTGTACCAGGGGAACGTCCAGCCCATCCTCATCTTCACCCGCTCGATGTCCGCTTGCGAAGCTCGCGACGCATAGACGAAGTTGGTATCTCGCGCGTGCAGGTGGACGACATCGGCGATTTGGTCCGCCATCAGCGAACAGCCGACGCAAGCGTGGTCAGGCCAGCCCTTTACGCCCGGTTCGAAGAAGGCGCGGTAGACGACGAGCTGACGGCGGCCATCGAACAAGTCGCGCAAACTCACTCTGCCGTTGGGACCGTCGAATTCGTATGCTTTTTCCACAGCGAGCCACGGCATGCGCCGGCGTTGGGCGGCAAGCGCATCACGCGCGCGGGTCAACTCTTTCTCCTTGACGAGCATCTGCTGGAGTGCAGCTTCCCACTCTTGCGCCGATACGATCGGTGGCGTTTTCATGATCCGCACATCGGCGGGATGAGCCCCAGAATCGACAAGGGCGCGACGACGAGTAGAATTCCGATTGCGACGATCGCAAGTCCAAGCGGTACATCGATGACGGACTTTGGAGGCATGAGCTTCTGAGCCAGAACGACGGCGGCGATCGCCGCCATCCATGCGAAGCTCATCATGCCGAGCGCAGCCTGCATCAGCATGAGCCCGATGCACGAGCCGGCACAGTAGAACGCGAACGTAAAACCTGAACGAACGTCCCGCGCGCAAAGCTGACGAAAGTAGCGTTTGAGCGGTGTGATTTCATAGGCGCCTGCGGCAATTGCAACGGCTCCCGCGACGAGCGTGCTATTCGACGAAAACAGCGCATGGATAGCAAGGCCCACGAGCAGCCACAAGGCGAGATACGATCCGACGAAGATCGGCACGGTGCAGAGGCGATCGCCGGCGCGAGCGCGTCGCGAGACCGCGGGGACGACTGCCGGAAGCATCATTGCTCCCATCATCGCCGCCGACGCAGCGCTCGCTCCAATCACAGCACGCGATCCAGGTTTGCAACGATGGCTCCCCAACCGTCCTTGTGGTTGTCGCGCTGCTGCGCGTCGCGGAAGTTCTCGTGGGTGAGGGTCATTTCGGTTTGCGTGCCACGCGGCGCGAATTCGAGCGTCAAGATCGTCTCACGCGCGAGTGCCGGATCGTCTTCCTCCCACGACCACGTGCAGACGATGCGCTCGTTCGGTACGATCTCACGATACGTCCCGGTCGCGATGAATTTCTCACCGTCGGGCTGCAGCATCACGATACGATACGCTCCGCCCACCCGGACATCGGCCTCGACCTCGGAGCACGTCATTTCGCCCGGGCACATGAACTCGCGCAGGATTTGCGGATCTGTCCACGCTTTATAGACGCGCTCGGCTGAAGCGTTGAATGTGTGCTTCAGGATCAACGTCGTCGGCGCGGTGCTGGTGTTATTCACTTCTGATCGTTCCTTTCAGGATTGCGGGCGAAGTAATCGTCCAAGCGGGAGAATGCGGCTTCCCAGAACCGGCCCTGCTCTTCGATCCAACTCGATGCAGCCTGCATCGCCTTGGGCTCCAGCTCGCAATGATGCACGCGGCCGTCGATCTCGCGGTTGAGCAAGCCGGAACGTTCGAGCACCTTGAGATGCTTGGAGACCGCCGGCTGCGACATCGAAAACTCCGAGGCAATCTGCCCTACGGTGAGCCGGCGCTGCGCCAGGCGCTCGACGATCCGGCGCCGCGTTGGGTCCGAGAGCGCCGCGAACACGGCGTCGAGCTTCGAACTATTGTTAACCATCTGGTTATATATTAGGCGAAACTTGCCGTCTTGTCAAACGTAGCTTCCAGCATGAGACGCCCGCTTTTTTGGCCCGCCTACGCGATGCTTGCCGCGCTTACCGTGCTCCCGGCCGCCGGATGCGCTTTTGACGACGGGCGCGTGAGCGAGGACTTCCATGCAACGGTCACCCAGGCGCCAGCCGGAATCGAAGTGCACAACGCGGTCGGCGGAATTAACGTCATTGCCTGGGACAAGCCCAGCGTTGAGATCGACGCGCGCAAGTGGGGTAGTTCGATCGACGACGTTCACGCCATCACGATCTCGGTTCAACCGAGCGCCTCGACGCTGGTCGTAACCTCGCATTTCCCCGCGAACTCGACCCACTGCCGGGTGGAGTATACGATTCACGCGCCCGCCAACGCGAATCTCAATCTGGAGGAGAGCGTCGGAGGAATCAAGAGCAGTGGATTCACGGGCGATGCGCGCGAGAGCACCAGCACCGGTGCAGTCGCCGCAACGATGGCGGCAGTTGGCGGATCGCAGCACATCGCGCTGCATGTCAGCGTCGGCGCCATTGCGCTCCAGATTCCCGCGCAGAGCAGCGCCACCATCTCCGCGTCGACGTCAGTGGGTGCGGTCAAGGCCAATTTTCCGCTTTCGTTCACGCAAAACTTCGTCGGTTCCAGCGCGCGAGGGTCGATCGGCAAAGGCGACGCACAGGTCGAGCTCACGACGGCGACGGGCGCGATTGCCATCCAGCGCGAATAGCGCCGGATGCAGCGAACCGATCTCGGTATCGAAACGATCCTGGTTCACGGCGACCGTGACGAAGCTTACGGCGGTTCGGTCACGCCGCCGATTTACCAAACCTCAACCTTTGCCTTCGATGACGCCGACGCCATGGCAGCGGCGGCGCGAACGCCGACCTTCGAGCGTTTCTACACGCGCTACGGCAACCCGAATCATGGCGCGGTCGAACGCATTCTCGCGACGATCGAGGGTGGTCAAGCAGCGATGGTCAGCGCTTCGGGCATGGGCGCGATTGCCTCAACCGCGATTGCGCTGACGTCGACCGGCGCGCACGTCGTGTCGCAGCGGATGATCTACGACGGCACGCGCGCACTCTTGAACAACGTCCTTGCGCGGTTCGGCGTTGAGGTCACCTTCGTCGATCAACACGATACCGACGCTTTCGCGCAGGCCATGCGTCCGAACACGCGACTGGTCATGCTCGAATCGCCCAGCAATCCGCTGCTCGGCATCACCGACGTTGCGGCCGTTGCGCGCATTGCGCACGACGCCGGCGCGCTGGTCAGCATCGATAGCACGATCGCAACGCCGGTGAATTCGCGCCCGCTCGAACTTGGGGCTGATGTCGTGCTCCACAGCGCTACGAAATATCTTGGCGGCCACTCCGACCTCGTTGCCGGCGCGGTCATCTCGTCGCGCGAGCTCATCGCGCGCATTTGGGAAACGCACCACATCTTGGGCTCAACGCTTGGGCCGTTCGAAGCGTGGCTCTTGCTGCGCGGCTTGCGTACGCTCGAGATGCGCGTTGAAAGGCATAATGCGAATGCGCTGGCCGTCGCGCGGGCGATGGAAGCGAATCCGCGCGTCACGCGTGTCTACTATCCGGGGCTCGAAACCCATCCTGGCGCGCAGATCGCCAAGCGGCAGATGCGCGGCTTTGGTGGTCTCGTCAGCATCGAAATCGACGGCTCGTTCGACGACGCGCGCGGCGTCATCGATCGTCTGCAACTCTTCCACTCGGCTGCCAGCCTCGGTGGCGTCGAATCATTGGTGGCGCAGCCGGCATCGATGTGGCCGAATTCCAGTACGTCGGTCGATGCGCGCGGGATGGGCATCATCCCCTCGTTGCTGCGCCTCTCGATCGGGGTTGAGCGGGCACAGGATCTCATCGGCGACCTCGAACGTGCGCTTACGTTCTAACCGGTGAAGAAGCCCTGGGAACCCGAGATCGACGTCGACGCGCACCTTGCTCGGCGCTTAATCGCCGAGCAATTTCCGCAATTCTCCGATGCGTCGCTGCGGCGCATTGGGGCGGGCTGGGACAACGCCGCGTACCTTGTCGAAGAGCACCTGATCTTTCGTTTTCCCCGGCGTACCGTCGCCGCACCCTTGATCCTGAAGGAATTCGCAGCGCTGCCGCTGCTAGCTCCGCGGCTTCCGTTCGCAATTCCTAATCCGCTTTTTATCGGGACACCGAGCGACGCGTTTCCCTGGCATTTCGGCGGCTACGAGATCCTGTTCGGCGCACCGGCGGATACACGCAAACTCACTGCAGACGACAGTCGCGCGCTCGCTATCGATCTGGCGAGGTTCTTGCGCGCTCTTCACGACCTCGATCCACAACCGCTGCTCGCGCACGATTTACGTAGTGACGAAATCGGAAAGCTCGACCCCAAGCGGCTCGGCATCGATGAAGCGCCGCTCGAGGGAGAGCCGCGCATCGTGCATGGCGACCTCTACGAAAAACATCTGCTGCTCGATCAACGCAATCGATTGTGCGGCATCATTGATTGGGGCGACGTCCACTACGGGCTCCCGGCGGTCGACCTCTCCGCCGTCTATATGGTGATCCCGCCCGAGTTTCACGGCGAGTTTCTCGCCGCGTATGGCGACGTGGATGAACGCGCGTGGCAGTTTGCAGGTCATCGCGCCCGCTATCATGTTGCGATGCGCGCTAATGCACGTTGAAATAGGCCGCGAGATTCGCGTGCTCGTCGAGCTCGACGTCGATCGCGCCCTTAGCTGAGGTCAGGATCGTCGTGACACCCGGGCCGTGCCCCGCGACGAACGAGCCGCCATGTACCACGACGCCAACCGAGATTGCGCCGCTGCGGTAGATTCGGCCGAAGGAATTGTCGGCGTCGCTGATTGCCACGACGTCGCCCAGGCGCAATTCTCGCAACCCGTGTTTCGCGGTCAACTCGTCGTCGAACGTCTGGATATCGTAATCCCCGCGGACGACCGTCGACCGGCCCAGCCCCGACCCCATGACGGAAGCCGGCGCGATGCGCGCAACGCGGACGCGCAAGCACCCGCCGTGAATCTCCATCCCCATGCGATGCACCAGATCGGGATCGAGGTTGAACGCGAGAATATCCGGCAGGTCCAGAAAGCGCAGCCCGAGTCCGCACGACCAGATAGTAATCTTGTCGCCGATCGTCATGCGACGCATCACTTCAGGTGAGAAATCGACCATCACGTGCTCGACGCCGCCGTGCTTTCCCGTAACGCGACCGCGCTCACCCTTTGCATCGCCGGATGACACGACCGCCTCGTTGCCGATACAGGCGAGGACGTTGAGCGTGGTGTTCAGGCGGTCGTCGGGATGTTTAACCGATACTGCCGGCTCGATGTGATCGGCCATAAATGCAAATGCCGAAGCGCCCACGCGCACGTTCGGCGTGATACCGCCTACCGAGGGAACGATAAACGGTCGGCCATCGAAACTCACGTCGTACAAGCCGGTGTTGACCAGCATCGGAGCAACGTCGCCGGTGACGGCGGAGAGCACCAGTTCTTCGCGGTTGATACGCAGGGACAACGGACTCGCTCCATGCGGGCGCGAACCACCCGCCAAGCTCTCTTATGCAAATCCGAAAGCACTTCCGCTTTGAAGCGGCCCATGTACTTCCGTACCACCCCGGCAAATGTGCCCGCTTGCACGGCCATTCCTACCGGCTCGAGGTCGCCGTTCGCGGGCCTTTACAATCGCAGGGCCTGGCACGCGGCATGATCGCCGATTTTGAGACCATCAAGCAGGTGGTGCGCACCGAAGCCGTCGACGTGCTGGATCACCAGAACCTCAATGATTTCATGGACAATCCAACCGCCGAGCAGATCGTGATGTGGATCTGGCGTCGCCTCGACCCGCAGCTCGAGGGTCTCGACGAACTGGTCTTGTGGGAGACGCACACGAGCTGCGCCGTCCTGCGCCGCTCCGATTTTGGCCCAGGGGCTTAACGGTTCGTTCGCAATGCTGCAGCTCGCGGAGATTTTCTATAGCATCCAAGGCGAGGGCACCTGGAGCGGAACCCCGGCGGTATTCGTGCGTCTCGCGGGCTGCAATCTCGCCTGCGATTTCTGCGACACCGACTACTCGCTGAAGCTTCTCGCCGGCATCGACGACGTGGTACGCGCCGTTCGCGCCGAAGGTGGTGATTGCCCGATGGTCATTCTGACCGGCGGCGAGCCGCTCGCGCAGGCCGAAACGCCCGCACTGATCGACGCATTGCGGCGCGACGGACGCCGCGTGCACATCGAATCGAACGGCACGATCTACACGGAGCTGCCCGACGACGTGTGGCTCTGCGTTTCACCCAAGGAGCGCGTTGATCCGCGCATGGCGCAACGCGCCAACGAGGCCAAGCTCATCGTCGACGAACGCGTGCCCGAAGAGCATCTCCAACTCTTTACAGGAAAACCCGTGATCTTGCTGCAGCCCGAGGGCAACAAACAAAAGAACGTGGAGATCGCGCTCGAATACGCCAAAGCACACCCGGAGCGGTTTCGCCTCTCCTTACAGACGCACAAAATGATTGGAGTGCGATGATTCTCTTAGTGAGCGCTGTGGCGCAGGAGCTCGAATGGCTTGGACCGCGCGCGGGCGTCGAAACGCTCTTCTCGGGCATCGGGCCGGTCGACGCGGCCGTGCGCGTTGCCCGCGCGCTCGCTGCCAAACGTTACGACATGGTCGTAAATGCGGGGATCGCGGGCGCATTCCCCGGAGTAGCGCACGTCGGTGACGGCGTCGTCGTCGGCGAAGAGCTCTACGAAATGCAACAAGAAAGCGGTGCGCCGCTGGCGCTTCCGCCCGGCAATCTCATCGCCGATCGCGTCCCCTCGGATGCACAGTTGATCGAAGCGATTACCTCGCTCGGTTTTCCGCTCGTGCGCGGCATCACCGTGTCGCACGTAACGGCTACAGACGCTACCGCAGCACGCCTGCGGGCGCGCGGTGCCGAAATCGAATCGATGGAGGGATTTGCCGTACTACGGGCAGCGCAACTCGCCAACGTACCGGCGATCGAAGTGCGGGGCATTTCGAACATCGTCGGCGATCGCTCTAAGAGCGAATGGGATTTTGCTGCGGGAATACTCGGACTTCGGCGCGTGCTCAATGCAACGCTCGACCTGTTGCACACCACTCCAACTCATGCCGACTGACGTTCGAACGCACACGCTGGCCTATTCGCCCTGCCCGAACGACACCTACATCTTTGCGGCGCTCACCAACGGACTGCTAGACGGTGCCCCGGCGGTGCGGGTCCACTTTGCCGATATCGAAGAACTCAACGTGGCTGCGGCGCGTGCAGACTACGAGCTCACCAAGGTCAGTTACGGTGCGATTCCATCGCTGATGCGCGACTACCGCATCCTACGCTCCGGCGGCGCGCTCGGGCGCGGTTGCGGGCCGCTGGTCGTAACGCAGCCGGGCCGCGCGCGCGATCTTGCCGCGGTACGCGATTTGCGCGTCGCCATTCCGGGCGAACGAACCACCGCATTCATGCTGCTGCAGCTCGCACTGGGCGGACGTCCCAAGATCCGTCAAATGCGTTTCGACCAGATCATTCCCGCCGTTGAGAGCGGAGAGGTTGATGCCGGGCTGATCATCCACGAATCGCGGTTCACCTATCAAGCAGCGGGACTCGTGAGCGTCGCCGATTTGGGCGAATGGTGGGAATCAGTTAGTGGTATGCCGATCCCGCTCGGCGCGATCCTTGCCCGCAACGATCTGGATGATGAGCGCACTCACGCAATCGACCAAGCGATTCGCGCCAGCTTGCATTTCGCTCGCGCGAACGAGGCGGCGATCATGCCCTTCGTGCGCGAGCACGCTTTTGAAATGAGCGATGAGGTGATGCGCAAGCACGTCGAGCTCTACGTCAACGACTACAGCGACGATATCGGTGACGACGGCATCGCGGCGGTCGGCGAACTCTTCGCGCGCGCGCGCGCAGCCGGTATTCTGGAGGCCGATGCAACGCCGCGCTTTTCTTAGCCTCCTCGGTGCAACGCCGCTGCTCGCGGCAGCTGTGCCTCCGGCGAATGTCACCCTCGGGGACGAAGTCTTCCTGAACCAAACCTGGCGTGAGCTGGGCGGACGGCGCGTCGGCATCATCACCAATCAAACCGGGGTCACGTCAAAACTGGAATCGATGGTCGACGCAATCCGCCGCAACCCATCGATTCATTTCAGCGCGATCTACGCCCCCGAACACGGCTTTCGCGGCGACCGCACTGCCGGTTCGTACGTACCGTCCTACGTCGACGAGACGACGGGCTTACCGGTCTACAGTCTGTATGGTCCGACGCGTCATCCAAGCGAAGCGATGCTGCACGAGGTCGATGTACTGCTCTTCGATATTCAAGATGTCGGCTCGCGCGCGTATACGTTCATCTCGACGATGGCTTACGCCATGCAGAGCGCAGCCGCGCAGGGCAAGGAGTTCTGGGTGCTCGATCGGCCCAATCCCGTCGGCGGCGCGCTGGTCGAAGGACCGGTGCTCGAGCCGAGCCAGGAATCGTTCATCGGGCTCTACCCGATCGCGATGCGCCACGGAATGACCGTTGGCGAACTCGCACAGCTCTACAACGAACATTTCAACATCGGGGCCAAGCTGCGCGTGATCGCGATGCAGCAGTACCGCCGCACGATGATTTGGCCCGACACGGGTTTGCAGTGGGTCCCAAGCTCGCCGAATATTCCCACGTGGCAGACGACGTTTCCGTATCTGTGCACCGGCCTGATCGATAACGCGGGCGTCAACGGCGGTGTCGGAACAACCAAGCCGTTCTTCTATGCCGGCGGCCCGGAGCTCGACGGCGATGCACTGGCAAACCATCTCAACGCGCGCAACTTGCCCGGTGTCTACTTTCGCTCGGCCTCGTGGTCGCCGATCGCGGGATTCTGGAAAGACAAAGAATTGCGCGGCGTGGAGTTGATGATCGTCGATCCGCACAACTTCATGGCGGTGCGCAGTGCGGTCGAGATTCTGTGCGCGGTGCGCGATATCGCCCCACGTCAGATCGAAATTAAGGAGCCCTCCGCATTGGATCGCGACTGGGGCACGACCTCGCTGCGGACCGGGTTGACCGGCGGAAAGAGCCCACAGGAAATCATCGAATCGTGGAACCCACGCCTAGATGCGTTCCGCACGATGCGTTCGAGGTATCTACTGTACTAATATGAGACGCGTATTTCTGTTTGCCGCGCTGGTACTGATCACGACCGCGCAAACCCCGGCGCCGGCTCCGCCGCTGCGCCATTTGGTCTACAACGTCACGGTCAACTTCTCCAATCCGGCCCAAAACATAGGATACGGCGGCATCAGTTCGGGCCTCGCCGGGACAGGCCGAGACGGCACAATCACGGTCGACGTCCTTTCCGTGGCCAATGACGGCGGTCTGGTTGTACGCGCCGACATACAGTACCAACACCAGGTTCGGCCGGCCGATCCGGTAACGTGCGCGATCTATAGCGATGGCCGCGTGATTTGCCCGCCGGCCAGCGTGATGTCGACGCCGGTCAACGTCCTACTGGGCCTGCTCGGCCGCTACTTCTACGATCCCTCCGCGGTTGCGACGGACGGCACGTGGAGCACGCACTTCGAAAGCGACAGCGTCAGTTCGGTCTCACATTTCGTTCGCAAAAGTGCGCCTGAGGTGAATCCGGTCGTCATCGACGAGCAAACGACCGTTACTGCGGCGCATAGCCTTCACCCAGGATGGAAGTCGGACACGCAGATCACCTACGACGCGTGATGTCGGTCCCTGAAGCGGTTCACGACGTTGCTACGGCAAAAGGACGGAGCGGCGGGACCGAATGGACGACCACCGATCTCACGCTCGCCTCGGATTCGTTTGTGAAGAAAAACTAAGCCGCGCCGGGCAGTTCGTCGACGCGCCGGATGATGTTCAGCGAGTCGGCGAGAGGGATCGCGCGCAAGTTGGACATGACGCGATCCTCGAGGGCGACGCACGTCACTCGCGCGTGCAGCTCCGATGCGCGGCGCAACAGCCCCTGCAGCGCCGCGATCGTAGCTTCCTCGAGATTGGGGAACGTGTCCATGACGATAACGATGTTTTTTCGGCCGCCCGCCACGAAGCGCTCGACCTGCGCAAGCAGCACCGCATCAAGCGGTTCGCTCCCGCTAGCATGACCCGTGATAAACGCGAGGTTATGCTGTGTCATCGTGGGACTATCGTACGACATTAGCCTGAGGGCGGCATTAGCCACGCGGTAAAGCGTCCTGGGGGCGGACTATACAAGAGCAGCGCCCCTGTCGTATAGTTGGGCATGGCTCAAACCCTCCTCGACCCGCGCTTTGATGCCGACGCCTGCGGCGTCGGGTTCGTAGCCGCGCTCGACGGTCGTCCGACCCGCGAAGTGGTCGACCGCGCGTTGGTCGCGTTGACTCGCTTGAGTCACCGAGGAGCGGTAGCATCCGACGGTCGCAGCAGCGACGGCGTCGGCATTCTCACCCAGATTCCGCGAACGTTCTTCG
>Ga0302325_10017387_pt1 | contig 15206 bp, 7 predicted proteins | sample Palsa_T0_2_FD_201948 | JGI IMG/M metagenome (GOLD analysis project Ga0302325, IMG submission 201948) | Peat permafrost microbial communities from Stordalen Mire near Abisko, Sweden - Palsa_T0_2 | ecosystem: Environmental > Terrestrial > Soil > Palsa > Peat permafrost | place: Sweden: Abisko... | reverse complement strand
ATGGTATTCGTCTTGGAACAGAATTGCGTCGATTATCAATCGCTGGATTCGAGTACTCGTGCCGGTGCATCCCGGCACCAGAATGAAGGAACATGTTGGCTGGTCAATAACAGAAGGGGCGCCCCAAGCTTTGGGGCGCCTTCCATTCAAAGGAATGCGCGATCAAGATATCAAATCTGAAGAAAGGCTGAAAAGCGCAACAGATGGGTGCATTGGAACAAAAAGACCGGATTCTCGGCGGGTTTGACGGTCAGACTGAGGTGAGAATGTTGCAGCAACGAGGGAAGGCTATCGATTCGACTCGATAACAAGGTGCCCACTCATCAGTTGATTATTCCAGATAGTTGAAGCCAACGAGAATTTGAAGAGAACAGCAAAGGTTCGGATGGCCGGAGCGTAGTCAGACTGGGCTTGAGGCTCACAGTGTGGCTAGGTGGTACTAATATATCCCGGGATGCTTGGCTGACTTGGGGTCCGTCAGCACGGGAGAAATCCACGAATCTTTGTGCCGATGAGGGGCAGAGGCTACCAACTATTCACCATCTTGTGCCTCGAATAATGAAATGGAGGGAGGGAACGACGCCGCATTCGTGGGTCGGTAGTGGTACTGTAGGTGAGCGGTCGGCGATTTGGGAATGCTCGCAGCTCGGGATTCAGCGAGCGAGCGAGCAAACAAGCAACTCGCCGCACCCAGACCTGCAGCTGAAGAGGGGCAGTTGCAGCAGTTGTTCGACGCGGTCCACGTCCACGTCCATAGCAAGCCGGGGGATTCGCGAGCTGCCAATTGCCGCTTTGCTTTGGCGTCCAAACGAAACCCAAAAGTAGTTGAACAAATGAGAAATTCCTGATCGTCCTTTGGTTTGGAGCCCCTGGGGATCAGCAGATGCCACAATCAGCTGCGTCCGGAGCGGTCGGGCATAACCCTCCACAGGCACCCCACCACCCACGCACAACTCGGACTCGGAATCTCGAAACATCCGCGCGACTCGCAAGTGCGCGGGCAATTTGTAAGAGCTCAGGTCTGGACATGACCAAGAATGTTTCTATCTACAAGAGCGGTGATGGTGATAGAAGAAGCTTAATCCGTTTCCGGCAGGCAAACATCAAACTGAAAAGTCTAATTCAGCATGCTGGATGCTAGAAGTCAGGCGTGTGTAGGAAAGGGGGCTTCGGTGGCGTTCAAGGGAGAGAAAGAAGAGAGGTATTAAGTCCACGTGACTGGAATCGATGCTCGAAATCCCACCTCCAATTGTCCTCCTCGTTCCTGGCCAATCGGAACATACTCAACACGAATACGCTTCTTTGTGCATCCAGTTCTCTGCGCCGCAGAATCCCAGTACATACATAGGAATCGGCTTCTCGCCTTACCCGCCTTTCGTTTAAACTATGCAAGGTCCAGACTTGCTTCTAACGCATTCTGCTCACTACGCCGTCACCAAGTTTTCTGTCTTTACCGAGAGGCAGAGGGAAAAACACCTTCCCCACTGCACGCGACCATGCAGCTATGGATTCGGCCTCTAGATCACCCAATTCGGAATCTAGTCATTCTCTGTGTGGGCTGGAAGCTCCTCCTGTTGCTCATCGCGGTTCTCAGTCCTGGCCCGGGATATGATACCTCAGCCAGCCTCTACTCTCCAAGCGCCGCTGAAGACCGACAGCTACCACCAGCTATCCAATACATCCTCGGCAAGTTAGTAAGATGGGACGCCATATACTTCGTCCAAACAGCGCATCGTGGTTATGTCTTTGAGCAGGAGTGGGCGTTTGGCTGGGGATTTTCTCGGCTGATCTCCTTGTGTACTGCAGGTGAGAGATTTCTGTGGCTTCAGAGAAAATACTGACAGGAACAGCCCTCGAGAGAGCGGGGATACCACTCTGTAATGGCCTAGAAGGCTTCATTGCGATTTTGATCGCTCATGCTGCGCACCTGCTTTCGGTGCTCGTGCTATTCAGTCTCACCTCAGCTGTCCTTTCTGAACCTTCTCCCTGGCTGGCCTTCACATCTGCTTCATTACACATTATTTCACCTGCTGGCCTCTTTCTCTCAGCTCCGTATGCAGAGAGCTCCTGTGCTTTATTGAGTTTCGTAGGGTGCCTTTTGTTCACCAAAAGTCTTGGTGGAAATGGACCCACGACTGCGAGTCAAGATATGCTCGTGCTGCTCTCTGGTGTGTCCTTTGGGATTGCTACCACTTTCCGAAGTAATGGTATCCTCAATGGACTGCTCCTACTTGAAGAGGCATTCAGAACATCGTGGAGCTTAAAACATAGCTTTCCAATTTCTTCTCTTCGTCGACTCCTTGCTACCGGTCTGGGCGGTATGAGTGTCGCCGTAGGCTTTCTACTACCACAGTATATCGCATACACCGAATATTGTGGTAAAGGGAATGTCACCACGAGAACGTGGTGCAAAAGAACACTGCCAAGTATCTATACCTTCGTCCAGGACCATTACTGGTATGTCTTTTATTGAATCAAGAATACAGTCTGTTGACATCTGCAGGAATTGTGGCTTATTCCGATACTGGACGCTTCCAAATCTCCCACTCTTCCTCCTTGCCACTCCTATGTTTGCAATCTTGGTAGCTTCCGGGCTGTGGGCATTGCGAATTAGGCCAAATGAGTCGGCAACTACTCGATATAAGGTAGAAGATGCCCAGACGAGTACTCAAGGACCAGTGATACAAGTCATCCGAACCCTCGCAATATGCCAGCTAATGCTAGTAATGCTTACCTCCACAACGGCCCATGTTCAGATCATTACTCGCATCTCCTCAGCATATCCGGTTTGGTTGTGGTACGTTGCAATTTCATGTCGGGAAAGAAACACGTTGCGGGTTGGAGGGGTTGTGAAATTCATGGTTGTATATTCAGTCATTCAAGGAGGGCTATTTGCCTCCTTTCTTCCCCCAGCTTGATTTATCAGAGACCGGCTCAACATTTACCGGGACTTGTCGCGAGCAAGAAAGGACAAAATGATAAAGCCATGATGGTTAAAGGATGAAGAGACATCAGGGCTTGGTGGTGTTTCTCCAAGATCTAGAAATCGTCCTAGGAAGGAATAATTTACCATTGATTACAAGAAATAGAAAGGTCAGAATATCCGGGAAGATTGTGAACGAAGTCACCTGATATTCCTATTTCAGACGCCGCAGGCAATCGTGAGCACGTAAGGCAATGGAATGATTGGGGAAGCGACTTGCGTGCAGGCTTGCCTAATAAACGTCTCGAACAACTTATCAATCCTCCACACCACAACTCTAAAAGTTAATGGGAACAAGATTCCAATAATCTCACCTTCCTCTGAGTCTACCTAGCAACAAAAAAACAATTATTTTGGCATCAGTTAGCGAAAGGCTCCACATCGTCTCACGTGCTAGCCTTTGAGAAGCTCCACCGCTGAGGTAAAGTTGCTGACTGTACAGGAGACAAGGCTGCACCGCCGCGTTGACTTCATAGAAAGCCGTGCAACGTCGATTTTGTTCAGCCGACCTCGCAGCACCCAGTCAATTATTCAACATTTCAATGAGAACAACTGCACCGCGTTCTCAAAACCCTTCGGGTATTCGCAGAAGCTGAGTTTTGTACTGTTGTCCCTCGCACTTGCCAGCGATAGCGTCTTGTGATAGCTTTCGAGGTGCAGCTTCCTCTATATTTTGGAGTAGCACTTCACCATTCCAGGTACATTACACCCGTTCTGAGGTCATACGTGACTGTCATTGAATTTCTTTAATATACTAACTAATATTGTAGACCCAGGGCCATCTCGAAAGCGGCTGAAAATCTCCAGAGACCTAGCACCGCCGCAAGAAACAAAGCTTCGAAAAAATGGAGGAAGGCGATACGAATGGCCGCAACCATGCGCAGTATATCCAAAACCTCCTTCAGAATGGCCACCCCAATGACACAATATCTCGTGCAACATCTCCGGGTCTGGGCTTTAGCTCCAATGGGGTCGTCCACGAGAAGGATAAACGGTACCGACCGCGAACCTTCCCCTACTTCCAACTACTCCCATATGGCGTCGAGGAGGAGTCAGAGAGAAATATAGCTTTGCAAGAGATTTTGAAGCAACTCTACATCGCTATCAAGGCCGAGGACATACAACCTGGGGCGGTTCATTGGACCAGAGAGCTGAAGGCATGGCTTAATCTCAAGTTCGAGATCACACGGGAATTGAGAATCAAGCTTGTACATATGTATTACATGCTTTCTCTGGCTCCTGGCATGGATTGGGTCGCTGCAGATAGATTTGAGAGCATGTTTCGATTCTTATTGAAGTAAGCTATACCCTCTTTTCTCTATTTACCTAGGAATTCGCTAATATCTGGAAGGAAAAAGCATTACCTAAAGCCTGGAGAGGATCTGATACTGGACTGGAGACCGTTGTGGAAAGAACTCAAAGGCCTTGTCTTGCCCAGTGAGACAGCACAGCAGCAAAGCGGTCGAAAACGAAGCCACAAAAACATTGCCAATATGTGCACTTTTGCAGCACAGTATTTCGATCCTCGAGACAGGAAAGCTATGTTGGAGGAGCTTTTACCATATTTCAGCACCTCTGAAGTATCTGGCGCTTTCATTGTTGTTGGTGCTTTGAATATGTTGATGCCTACTCACCCTGCATCGAGCGACCAAGACCAGTTACAGCCACAAGATTACCTACCAACTTTCTTCCATCTCTGGTCGCTGGTTAATCGATCCAAGGCCTTCGATATGATCTTCTTTGATCTATTTTCACGACTCGCCCGAGATTCGTTGACTAGCGAACATGTTCAATTCTCCGAATTCGGTATCTTCACGAAGGATCAGTCCGACCTGATCTTCACGGCACTATTGAGGTTAACTGAAATTCCTGTGGGCCAAGCATCTTCTCCCTACAGTCAGATGGTTGATCTTGGGGCTGGTCTTGGCATGTTTCTTGAACGAGATAAGAAAAAGGCTCCAACAGGGTATTCGATCGCTCGATGGATTGTCATGTCATTATCACCATCTTGCATCGACAAGCCTGGATCGATTCTTTCCAACTTGGAAGGATTGATGCAATCCATCGATACCTTTTTCCACCCGTCCAATCAGGGTGCTTGGACGGACATGCTAGCACAAATTGTCTTCCACTTGGTTGATTTCTTTGTCATGCGTTGGAACCGAGAGCAAAGCGGAGAAATGGACACTCCAGCTGAACGTCGAATCAATGATGAATTGAAGAAACGATTCGTGCTGAGCCTAAAAGAGGTCATGTTTATGGGGCTCTTCTCCAAGAAAGCCAAACAATTGAACTACTATTTCGGCACGTTACAGGGTTTAGCCTTTCTTGAACCCCATTTGATCATCCCAGGAGCTCTTCAAAGATTCTATCCTTCATTACAAGGATTGGTTGAAGTCCATCGAACACAGTCATCACTCTGTGGCTTACAGTTGACCGCGATCATAATTTCGAAACACAAAGGCCTGCGATGCCACATCACAGCGCTCTTAGCATTGGCGTTACCTGGAATCGATGCCAATGATTTATCTAAGACGCTGCACACCTTGAACTTCATACAATCTGTTGCCTATTGCGTACCTTTTGTTGATCTTACCAAGGGTCACCACGAAATCCATGACTCTTCACTTGCAATACAATGGGTACAGGGCGAGATGGAGCGTATGGAGAGAGAAGGGCCAAACGTCGATATAGATTATCGAACAGAGTTGAGTGACGAGGATGAGGCCACCATTGTGCGGTCATCCACAGCAGGCTTCGGAGAGTTCGTTATGTCCTTGCTTGGCAAAATCTTCACACTCCTAGAAAATCTCCCAGAACTTTCTCGAGTGCGGTCTGGGTCTCCAGAAGAGAGCGTCATCAACACTTTACCAGCGGCGCTGACGCCTCTCTTTGCTTCACTTTCACCCGAGATCTTCGACATGGCTTTGGAGAAGATTGCTACTTTTGTTAGTGGTCATGTAGTCCACCAAGCTCGAGATGCCATGGCCTTCATTTGCAATTCATTGTGCAAAGCCAACCCTGAGAAGACTCTGAAGATCTTTGTTCCAATGCTCATCGTCGGTATTCGAAATGAGATTGACTATAACGAGGCCGCGTCCGACAGAAGCAGTGGAAGTGATGTCTTGCCTCGAGATCGTGCCTTGGTCTGGCATATCAGCATGCTCAGCATGATCATAGTCCATGTCGGGGACAGTCTTATGCCATACAAGCAGGAGCTGTTCGAAATTGCGTTGTACATGCAAGAGAAGTGTCGAGGCATTCCGACGATTCACGTATCGAATTACATACATCACCTGCTTCTTAATCTTACACTCATTTATCCCGTTGATGGTGCTTTATACGAGCCGGAGGTTCTCAAGAGAGGGCTGGATGTTGATGATTGGGGCAAAACCATCAAACCTACTGAATTGACCATCAACTGGCATAAACCCTCAACTGAGGAGATCGAATTCGCCGTGGAGCTGTTTGAATCTCAAGTGAAAACCGCCACAGAAAGACTGAGTAATCTCATCAGCGATAATCCGGCTGTTAGCAGGAAGGGGAAGAATAAGGAGTGGTCGGACGAAGTTTCGAGAAATCTTTCGCAATTGAGACTTATAATCTCGGGTATTGCAACTCTTTTTGATCCCAAGAAAGCTTCAGGACAAGCAAACAAGAATGAAGATGTCAACGGCGACACTATCATGAATGACGACGATGCTTCTGACGAGGAAAGTCCACTAGCCGAAGCAGCGGAAGACGAGGAAACCAGGCCCCAGTTCCATTATCGTGCAGGCTACCTCCTTGAGAAGAGCAGTCCAACATACGAACATATCCACAACCTAAGGGAAGACGTCGGTCAGCTTTTGTCCAAGATTCACGACTTCCTGAGTGCCCATCAGGAGGACGACGTAGCCTGCTTCACAGCTCTTTACCAAACATACCGGACTTGGATCACAGATGTTGGCAACGAGAGATCTGCTCACATGCTGGAGCGTGTCAGCAAGCTCTATGACGCTGATATCCGGGCATTCAAGATTAGTGGGCTACGCAAGATATACCCAAGACCGCTCTTGGTTAAGCGGGCATCGATATATCATTTCCAACGGGCGAAACACAACTCGTCAGCAAGACATAAGTCAGAGCTCGATAAGAAGCTGCTCTTAGAACTAGCTGCTTCTTCTGTGTCTTTGTATACCGAAGTGCGTATCAACGCACAAGCTGCTCTCGAGTCTGCCCTAAAGAGTCTCATTGGTGGTCGCCCTCTAGTTATTCGACCACTGTTGAGCACGTTCAGACATGCCTTAGAGGCCAATGACTATGATCGCATCAAAGGTGCTTTGTATACATTGCTATATGGCAGTCTTACAAAGACGATTTCTAAGGACTGGCGCTTTGCACCGGAAATGATAGACCTCTACATCAAGACGGCTTCTGTCGACAAACCATCAATTCAGAAGGTCAGCAACAATGCCTTGTACGGAGGACTTATGGAATTCGGCAAGTCGCTTGAACACTTCATCGTCATCGATCAAGACTTGGTTGATGTCTTTGAGCCTAGAGATGATTGCAGTCCGAAGATCACATCCAGACATGATTTCATTGTGGATCGACGACGCAAGGTCGAAGAGAAGAAGTCGGCTATGGCTTTGAAGCTTATAGAGACTTCGAAGAATTCTCACTGGAAAATTGCAGGTCGATGCACCATCTTCATTCTGAACGCGGGCCTTCGAATTCAAACCCTCGCTCCCCCATCACTTGTTGAATTGGCCGTCAAGGGTTCTATTGATGATCACCCAGGACTTCGAGGTAGTTATGCTGAGTCGTTCATTCGAATCTTCAACCACATCGAGACTCGAGCTGTCTACAGTCATAGCGTTGAGAAGTTTGTTCGCGAGGAAGAGAATCCGGTCAATAGAGTCGAGGTTACCGTTCCCAGCGACAATCCACATTGGACGGATGAATTTTTGGCAGCATTTTCGAAACCAGATCTTCCTGAATATTTCGTTGATCGGGACTTTCCTGGATGGCTTGTATGGGGCCAAAAATTCAGAGCCACCCGAGGTCGCCCTTTGGAATTTACCGATTACGATGAACTAGAGACTTCCGTTAGGAAGCAGATCGGAGGTCTTCTAACGCGGGAATGGTATGAGAAGTTCTTCGGATACATGAAGCAAGAACCTCGTGATTCATCATCAGACCGATTCAGAATTCATAATGTTGCTCTTTTGATCCACACGCTCGACCTCACCCTTTGCGACATGACGTCTGCTACTTTCGAAGACATCAAGGAATTGATCAAGGCAACTTTTGAGGACGGGACTGATAAGCACCAACATCGTGCTACATCAGAGATCATAGCCGCACTTCTTGTCTGCGTTCTGGAGCGACCAGTTGATATTCGCAATAAGATTTGGGCATACGCTGTGCCAATCATGCTAGGCGTCTTTGCTGACGGTCTTACTCCAGAGAACCTCACATATTGGATGACTTGCCTGCATATGATCATTGGAGGCAAAGATCCGAGACAATCACGAGAGATCTTTGAGAGACTCGAGTCGTTCCGTTTAGACATGTCCTCGAATGCAGCATTCAAGGAAAGTTCTAAGGTCTCGCTTTTGGAGTTTGCAATTCAAGATGCCGGCTGGCACTTCCGTGCGGAAAAACCCATCCTTGAGGACTTTTTAGCACATATCGACCACCCGTATAAAGCTGTTCGAGAAGCCATTGGAAGAACGCTTGCTGCAATTTACCGTACCCGATATTATGAAGCCTTCAAAGATGTTTCAACACTTTTGGAAGAAAATAAGGCCTCTTCGTCGATCGGTATCAAGCCCTATGTCCCATCCGCGGACTTTTCTAGAGATGTCAAGGATGTTTTCAATCGTCTTGAGGTTTGGCGTGGACAGCGTAGTCCTGGTCAGCAAACGCCGTCTTCTTACACCTCAGGAAGCAAGACGGTGCTACTCTGGCTGGATACCACGCTGCAATCATATGAATGCACACAGCTGCTGGATTTCTTCCCAGATGTATTCATGGAACAACTTCTTCATATGATGGATGTAAAGGAAGATCCGGAACTTCAGCGTCTCGCCTATCTTGTCTACCGTCACCTACCTAATATCCCATTCCGCGCGGGAGAAGATGGTGATTTCATTGCTGCACTCATCCGCATCGGCAAGGTTTCCACGTCTTGGCATCAGCGTCTGCGAACCCTGATCAATATGCAAGTCATTTACTTCCGCCGCATTTTCCTCATCATGCCCGAGCAACAAGAAGCTCTATTCGCGGCTGTTGCAGATATGCTCGAGGACACTCAACATGAAGTCCGCTCCGGTGCTGCAACTACTCTATCTGGCATGATCCGCTGCTCGCCTGTCGCTCTTCGCAACAACATCTTATCTTCCCTCAAAGCCAAGTTTATCGACTCGTTGAAGAAGAATCCGATGCCAAAGAAGCAACCTGGAACAAGCACGCCAATCAACAACAATCAGCAAGTCATCCGCAGACACGCGGCAGTACTGGGTCTCGGTGCTCTCGTCACCGCTTTCCCATATGTAACACCTCCACCGGAATGGATGCCCGAGATCTTAGCTTTGCTGGCGTCTCGAGCTGCTCACGACGCTGGTGCCATCGGCAAGACGGTCAAGACCATCTTGGCTGATTTCAAGAAGACTAGACAAGACACTTGGGTTACTGATCAGAAGGTTCGTTTCTCCTTCTACCTTTCAATAGTAATATGCTAACTTGAACAGTATTTCACACCAGAACAACTAGAAGACTTGGAAGGGGTGTTATGGAAGTCATATTTTGCGTAAAAATGGTCGTCCTTCGTTCATTCATGGAAGAGTCTGATATACGCATGGGGCTTGGCGTTCTTCTGCGTTTTGTGAGATGAGGATATTTTCTTTGATGAGGTTCTGGCGTGTGCGGAGAGTGGGCGAGCATAGCATGCGTTGTGTTTCATTCGCGGTTTTCGTTCATTCGCTTGTGTATGAGATATGGTGATGAGATGAAAGAAGAGCAGGCAGGGGCATCTCGGTAATTGACGATTGAGAAGAAGAATATGGAAGTTCTGGACTGCCTTTCAACAGCGGAAGATCTTCTGAATATGTGTTCATGTGTGTGTAAAGGGTGGCTAATGTCTATAAAATTATTTATCGTGTCTCTGCCTTTGTTTACGAGAATGCGTGAACCCCTATTTCCTAAGCGAGTCGGTGCACGACCGAGAGCTACGGTACCTGAGGACATACGCAGTCACAACTGAATAGTTGTATAAGGAGACGGAAGGAGGATCTCACTCTGGAACACTTGCAAGCTTAGCCCTGCATGAAATGGGATAAGCAAAAAAAATCTGGAAATTAAAGTTATACGGAGTACTGAATGAACCCGACATATCCTGTACATTACTTTCCAACTCGGAATGTTCGTCGATGTGAACAGAGCCCTTACAAAAACCGGATTTAGTTCCAGATGTTAAATTTTGCTTTCATCTATTACTCTTAACCTGGCTTATCGTCCGTGAGAGTAGTACTGCTTGTTGTCCGGAGTACGGATCCGCTCACTTCCGGACCTTTGTCAATTTAAGATGTGAACGCTGAGATAGCATTACTATAAATTAATAGGTGATGTCTTGAAGAAGAGGCACCTTGCGTTAGTAATAAAGTCCCATCTCTGTTCCTGCAGATTGGGGGCGGCATTTATGCTGTGGGAATCAGATGAGGTAGGTGATTCGGTGAAAGTGGAATTTGTTTTTAGCAGAGAAAGAGCTCAGTAAATGACAGGATGAAAAAACTTACGCGCTTTTCAAGATCGTGTATCAGGGAGGGAATGGATACTTATTGTACCGCTACAAGGTGGAATACTCAAGTACATTGTTGAGAGATCACTAATTTGATTGTAGTCAGAGGACTAGCGTGCTCAGTCGTATCTTGTACGGTTTATTGATTTGAGAAGGCGGGATTGAGCTTGTTGGCTTGTAGGTAAGGTCAGTGATAACTTTGATTCTTAGGTCAGAGTCCTCAATAATAAGAGGTTATTATTTTGTGTTAACTGTCTTCTAACAACATTCCATTCAAAGAAAAAATACGAATGACAGAAGAAAGTCCACGATGGCTTCATCCCCATCTGCCCAGGAAAACTCGACCAACCATCAAGCAGCACAAGAATATTCCTCTCGCATAACATAAACAATGTCTTACCTCTACAGCTCCGTCTGGTGGAAGAACCACGTCCACCCTCCTCCGGAGCTGCATCTTCGTATATACTGGCCGCGCACGCGATCCAGTTCACGAATCAGACTGTGAACACCGTAACACAGACGTTTCAATCCCGCTTATCATACAGAGTTCAGAGCGCCCGAGCACGGAAACAGTATCGTGCGATTGCAGATGGGTGGAGTGGAGAGGGCGTGCACAGAGCGCATGAATCGTATGTTTCAGTTGGCTTTATGTCTCAGGCTGAGGCCGAGCAGTATTTATCGTTGATGTCCGCTGCTGTGAGTAGAAAAGTTGGGCTGGGTTGGTTTATACCTTTTGTATGCTTGCAAATGGTGATCGTGGTCGAGTCGAGCTGGTATTGGTTGTGAGGTGTGGTTAAGGTCGCGCTTCGATTGTGGAAAAGGGTTAAGTCGGCGTTGGAGTCGAGGAAAAGAGGAGGAGGATTTGTTGGCAGATCTTCGATGAAGGTTGGAGGGCTGGGAATGTCTTGGCAGGAGGGAAAATGGTTTTGGAGAAGAGGTGGAAGAATTCCTGAGGCGAAGAGTCGGGTTGGTGACGGAAGGGTTTGTGTTGTCGCTTGGTGTTCAAAAGAGCTTGGGAATTAATCTGGAGTTCGATAACGGCGAAGCGTTTGCAGAGGGCGGAAGAAAGTCGAGGAAGGAGCTCTAAGTCGTTGAAGCCAAGGTGGACTAAGTAGGAAGAGCGCAGGAACATCAAGGATCGAGTTTGTCGGTTTGCAGAGGGTTATTCGAAATTCGGCGATTCTCAGGTGGTTCGTGGGTTGCATTCGAGCTTAAACTCGAGGAGGAGGAGGAGGAGGAGGAGTGTATAGGAGGAGGAGACCGTTATCGTTTGGCATCGTCTGTTGGTATGTCGACTTTCCCCTAGAGGTGTTGCGATCAGCTTTGGTACTGGCAGTTTACCGTGAGCAGGAAGCTCCTGCATTGCTTTGCAGCGTCTGCAAGCAAGGGCTGATGCAGTAGGCCTGAGTTCTGCGCAAAAGGGGAAGGACTGGGACTCGGCAGAAGCATCCAAGAACTCATCACGGCTTCATCCATTCAGCAGAACTAGACGGACCGAGCCCAGAGCTCAAGAGCTCGCAGATCTGAGGGAGGGAGACTCGAAGTGGCTCGAGGAATCGGAGAAGACGGCCAAAGATTCGGGGGAGTCGCACTCAACGCTCCGCTCAAGGCCGCGGCTTCCCAGTTTGCGCTCACAGCCTTGGTCAAGCTTGAGCTCTCGCCAACATGCTCTTCTCCCAAGCTAAGGATGCAGGAAGTTCTGTACAGAGACTTATCCGATTTATCCGCGAATCGACACTGAGAAGACGGGGATAGATTGAAATGTCATTGCGTAAGTACCCAATCTGGAGCATCTTGGAGGGATTCGAGGAGGTCTGCATCTCCCGGCTGACCATTAGGATGTCCCGCATCTTCCCCCGTTTGGGTCAATATGATTGACCCACCCATTAGTATGATCACATGGCTCGAAAGTATCTTACTATCTGTCAGTTATTGGTTGTAGAGCATCTCATGGTGCTATTTTATTGGTGTCGAGCATGTTGTTTCCTACCATATGAAAGTGAGGATGGGCAGCGCTGATGACGGAAGGCAACCAGCAGAAGGACAGCGGCGAGAGCGGTATTACATGGTATAGGTTACTGCGAGCCTTGACAAACGCATCTGTTCATTAAGATGGACGTTAAGTTCAAGTACTCAACCCTTTTCTTTGGTTACTGACATTGCATAGTTGAGAAAGTTCTATGACATTACCACAACTGGGATCTTATCTGGAAAGTGTGGGTCAAATGTTACAATGAAACCACTGAATCTTATGTGGAACAATGTTTCGATATGCTCAAGTGGCCTATAGGTAGGGGAATATCATAACATCCCACCAGTGGTTGTCAGAATTCGTGACGCAGTACTGGCTTTCAATGCACTATAGCTCGAGGGACATTTAGAGCCTCACAGCCATTTTTCTTTTTTAAATGTTCCCTGATTTAAGGAACAATCTGAAAAGTAGTGGCTCGTCGCATTATGAATGTTCCATAAGTTATAAGTATATCGAAACGCAGCATTGCGCCACGAATTCTGACAACCTCTAGTGATCCAGTTGGTCTGGAAACATTGATTACTTCAACCGTCCCTCAACGTTATTCTGATATGCTTCAACTAAGCACTTCAAGCCCTCGAACTGTCTAAAAAATTAGGAATGAGTCTCTATCGAGAAGTTCAGGAAGTAAGGTCCGATTACTGAACGCCGCGATCTCGTAGAGCAAGTGGGCTGTGAAGCAACTGATCGATTTGGATACTTCTGGACGGCAGGAAAGGAAATTCGGCACGTTGATAATCAGGCAGGACAAGAATAAGAGAAAACCCCTCCAGTTCACCACGCATAGATGTTGTCACTCGCCAGCATCGACGGCTCCCGTATCATTTGACTTCTGCTGCAAGGGTTACAAAGGGCCCACAATATAGAATCCCAGTGTTCCAAACCGTTCATGCACTTGAAGAGCAGATTTCATCTATATCCCTGCCGTCTGCAACAACTTGCTGCTGACGAGCTATCGGAGACGGAAGCTACGACCATGAAGCGCTGGTGGAGAACGAGTGGTGATTGGAAGCCTGCGAGAGCATGTAGAAGAGGGATACATCTTACTCCAGGCTCCTACAGAGTTTGTCTGATAATATGCAACCCAAGGAAAGCAATTTTATATAAACAAGCCGAATGCACTCACCGCAACAACGTGTGACACCCGGCCGTGGGCCGACTTTCGGATACCTTCAATGCTCTTATAAACCATATGCATAAATCATGCGCTATGGCTATAGTTGATTGAAGGTGGCGGCCTAGTGGTATATGATCGACGGAATGGGCTCGATAAGGTCATTCGGGCGTCAGCCGATGAAGAGCGAACCTCATACAAGCCTGCTCCGGAAATTAAAACAGCTTTCGAGATGGCAGCTCTCCGGAGTCCGGAACACGAAGCGGCGCGTACGGAGATTTTTTGACTCCTTGAGATGCCGCTCATCGATTTTCGCTTCGGTTTTGGCTTTGGCTTTTGGTATGGTTAGCTAGGTTTGTCGATGTGATCTCACCAAGACAAGTGACGCTCTTGTAAGATTGAACCTCCAACGTTTGCATCATCACCGCACAGGTAGATCCGGAGGAAGATGTTCCTTTGCTATTTTTAAGTCAATATGGAAATGAGTTTTGCGCCTCCAGCAATCTATCTCGCCATACCAAGGGTCATGGCCAAGGTGGCGGCTGCACAGCCAGGATTGCTCCCCAGGCCACGGGCCACGTCCTGGTCTCCTGGTGCGAATGTGGCGAGTCTAGGGCCAAGTTCAGGTTAGCTTCCACGGTTGCATAAGAAGCATTAGACGCGATGCTGTTATGTTGAGTGATTTCGCAGCTGGCAGCGGCTGTTGAGACTCATAAGGCACAGAAGCTGAAGCCCTTGAAGCCACATCAAACCCGCGTCAAATCAAGCCATGCTGGCACATAGAAGGCCCGAGTAGTTGAGAACTTGAGATAATGCAGCGGCCCTTGCCGTGTGAGTCCACGGGTCCAGATCATGGGCAAGCCAAAGGGACCAGGTGGTGAAGATACTCTGCACAGCCAAACTCTTGTTCGTAAAACGTCAAATAAAACAAAAGCCTGTACTGAGGATGGCATAGGGATGCCCGAAATTTGAGACACATGACGGAATGGGCGTCATATTTGAGTTGTGCATTCTGAGGGCCTTATTCATGTCACGAATCTTTGATCTGCATGACGATTGTGGCAATTGCACCCACCACTTTGGGAGGATTAACGACTCGGAGAAAGTGATCGAGGGATATCATTGGCATGCAAGAATTGCTTTCCAGGCCCAAGGGGTCTAGATGGTTGGAAAGCGCTCACTTGCAGCATCAGTCGTTGCTTTTTAAATCGTCTCGCGGAGCCCTCCCCCACGGCGCTGGGTCTTCTGCTGTACTCCTGTCAGACGGCAACTTGTGCTACCGGGTTGTTGAGTT
>Ga0302325_10017386_pt1 | contig 15206 bp, 9 predicted proteins | sample Palsa_T0_2_FD_201948 | JGI IMG/M metagenome (GOLD analysis project Ga0302325, IMG submission 201948) | Peat permafrost microbial communities from Stordalen Mire near Abisko, Sweden - Palsa_T0_2 | ecosystem: Environmental > Terrestrial > Soil > Palsa > Peat permafrost | place: Sweden: Abisko... | reverse complement strand
AGTCAGATTCCATCTGAGCAACCGGGCGTTACCCGGAAGACCGGCGCTCGAATCGGCAACTGCTCTAAGATGGTGTTGGGGTCGGTCCATGAAAACAGCAATCATCGGCGGAGGCATTGCCGGCCTGGCGGCTGCTTACGAACTGGAAAAAGCCCGCGCTGCCGGAGCCGACGTCGAGTACACGCTCTTTGAAGCCCGCGAGCAACTGGGCGGCTCCATCGCCACTGAAATCGTGAATGGAGCTGTCCTCGAGCGCGGCCCCGATTCCTTCCTCACCGAGAAGCCTGCCGCCATCGAACTGTGCCGCGAGCTTGGCCTAGCAGCCGACCTTGTTCCATCGAACGACGCAGCACGCAAGACCTACATCCTGGTGAAGAACAAGCTCGTCCCGTTGCCAGACGGCCTGATGTTTCTGATCCCCACCAAGCTCATCCCCACGGCGCTCACGCCGCTGTTCAGCCTCGGCACCAAGATCCGCATGGGCTTGGAACTGCTTCACCCCCCGCGCCCCACAGGCCTTGAAGATGAGGCAGTCGCCACACTGGTCGAGCGCCATTTCGGGCGCGAAGCCGTTGACCGCCTCGCCGACCCCTTGCTCAGCGGCATCTATGGCGGAGACGCCACCCAGCTCAGTGCTCGTACGGTTCTGCCGCGCCTTGTCGAGATGGAAGCAGAGTACGGTTCGCTCACCCGCGGCATGTTGGCCGCCCACCGTAAAATGCGCGCCAAAGCCAGCGAAGCGGCCAAGAAAAACGGCGCAGTCGGCAGCAACGGAAACGGAAACGGCGACGGCCGTCCCAATTCGAATCCGGCCCCGCGCCCCATCTTCACCACCCTGCGCGGCGGTCTGCAACAGCTTATCGATGCGATCGAGGCCACTCTGAACCCGGCGTCCGTGCGCATTTCTACGCCGGTAAGCGCAATCGAAAAAGCCCCCAACGGCTGGCGGGTCGAAGCCGCGGGCGTCAAGCAAATCTACGACGCGGTCATTGTCTGCTCGCCCGCATGGGCCGCGGGCGTTCTGCTCAGCCCGGTCGACGCCGCCCTCGGAGAAGATTTGAGCGCCATTCCCTACTCGTCTTCCATCACCATCAATCTCGTCTACGACGAAGCCGCGCTGGGCCCGCTGCCCGACGGCTTCGGCTTCCTGGTCCCCGCCAGCGAAGGCCGCGCCATGCTCGCCTGCACCTTCGTGCACCGCAAGTTCCTCGGCCGCACGCCGCCCGGTAAAGCCGTCCTGCGCGCCTTCCTCGGCGGCATGAAGAATGAAGCTCTGCTCGCCGAACCCGACGACGTTCTGGTCACCACTGTCCGTCGCGAGCTGCAGGAGATCCTTGGCATCCGCGCCCGGCCTGAGCACGCCCAGGTCTCCCGCTGGCGTCGCGCCATGGCGCAATACGCCGTAGGCCATCAGGCCCGCGCCCGGCGCGTAGCCGAGCGGGTAGCAGCGCTGCCCGGCCTCAAGCTGGCCGGCAACGCCTACGACGGCATCGGCATCCCCGACTGCATCCGCCTGGGCCGCGGGGCGGCGAAAGATCTGTTGGCCAGCCAGCAGGTCAGCGAGCCAACAATCCAGCCAGTCGCATAAAAGGCAATTCCCGTAGACCAGAACCCGTAAAATGGATCTGTAGGTTCTCCCCACCCCTATGGCATTTACGGAACAATACGACGTCGTCGTGGTCGGCGCGGGTCACGCCGGGTGCGAGGCGGCCATGGCGGCAGCGCGCATGGGCCTGAAGACGGCGCTAATCACCATGAACATGGACCTGATTGCGCAGATGAGCTGCAATCCGGCCATCGGCGGCGTGGCCAAGGGTCATCTGGTGCGCGAGGTGGATGCGCTGGGCGGCATCATGGGCGAGGTTGCGGACGCGGTAGGAATCCAGTTCCGGCTGCTGAATACTTCGCGTGGGCCGGCGGTGTGGAGTCCACGGGCGCAATGCGACAAGCAGCTTTACCGGGTAAAAATGCGCGAAGTGCTGGAGAGCCAGGCGGGACTGCATATTCGCCAAGCAGAGGTCGTGGACCTTCTCTTCGAAGACAGCATTCTCCCGGAGCGAGAAACCAACAACGGCAGCCTCCCGGAGGGAGAAATCGAGAATGGCCCAGGGTGCAACCCAGGGTCAGAGTCGCCCAACGATCGCTCCCGTCCCGTAGGGCCGGGGCGAAGCGGGAGCGAAGCCCGCTCTCGTCGCCGCGTGATTGGCCTCAAACTGCGCGACGGTCGCAGACTCCTGGCCGGCGCCACCATCATTACCACTGGGACATTCCTCAACGGCCTCATTCATTGCGGCGAAGAGCGCTATCCCGCCGGCCGCAGCGGCGAACCGGCTTCCGTGCTGCTTGGCGAGGCCCTCCGGGCTCTTGGACTTCGGACGTGCCGGCTCAAGACAGGTACCCCGCCGCGCCTCGATGGACGGACAATCAAATGGGACACGTTCGAGGAGCAGCCGGGCGATGTGGACCCCACGCCCTTCAGCTTCCGGACGAAGAAAATCGCGCAGCCGCAGATCAGTTGCCACATTGCCTTCACCACGCCGGAGACGCTGCGCATTATTCGCGAAAACGTCGGCCGCTCGGCGATGTACTCAGGGCAGATCGAGGGCATCGGCCCACGCTATTGCCCCTCCATCGAAGACAAGATCGTCAAGTTCCCCGACAAGACGCAGCACCAGTTCTTTCTGGAGCCGGAAGGCCTGAACACGCACGAGGTCTACGTCAACGGCATGTCCACCTCGCTGCCCATGGAGGTGCAATGGCAGATTGTGCGCTCCATTCCGGGCCTTGAGGAGGCAGAGATGCTGCGCCCCGGCTACGCCATCGAGTACGACTCCGTGGATGCGACGGAACTCGACCGCACCCTGCGCGTGAAGAGCATGGAAGGCCTGTATCTGGCGGGCCAGATCAACGGGACGAGTGGATATGAAGAGGCGGCCTGCCAGGGCATCATGGTCGGCATCAACGCGGCGCTGTGGTTGAAGGGCGAGCCGCCCTTCACCATGGACCGCACCGAAGGCTATACCGGCATCCTGATTGACGATCTGATCTCCAAGGGGACCAACGAGCCCTACCGGATGTTCACCTCGCGCGCGGAGTTCCGGCTGCATCTGCGCATCGACAACGCCGACAAGCGGCTGACTCCTTATGGCCGGCGCCTGGGCTTGATCGGCGATGAAGCCTGGGCCGAGTACGAGCGCAAGCAGGCGCGCATGGCTGCGCTGGCCAGCCTGCTGACGTTCGGCAAGGTGAATACGGAACAGTTGGCAGCGGCGGGATTTGCAGACCTGCCCGCGACCGCTGGGCTGACCTGGGCGCAACTGCTCAAGCGGCCGGAGGTAACCATCGAGCCGGTGCTGGGCGCGATGCGCGAGACGCTGGCGAAGGAACCTTTGCTTGAGGGGTTTGCGCGAGTGCGCGAGGGTTCTCGATTCCCACCCTTGGCGGAAAAACAAGAACCCGTCAAGGACGGAGCACCCGAGGTTCGGGGCGCAACGAGCGCGGCCGGGAGCATTGAGCGGAGCGTGCTGCGCAACGAAGCCCGCGCCGTTGAAACCGAAATCAAGTTCGCCGGCTACTTGGTGCAGCAGAAAAAATCGATTGAAAAGCTCAAGGCGGCGGAGTCCGTCTCGATTCCCGATTGGATTGAATACAGCGCCATCAGCGGGCTTTCCCGCGAGATGCGCGAGACGCTGGAGCGCGTCCGTCCCATCACCATCGGCCAGGCGAGCAGGCTTCCTGGCGTCACTCCGGCGGCTCTCTCGCTGGTGCACGTTTCGATCCGCGTGCAGGGTGCGAAGCGGCTGGCGAGCTGACCCCCTTTCGCATCGCCATGTTATACAGTTTGGTATGCGCCGCCGATTTGCCGTTCTGCTCCTTTCTCTTACTGCCGCCGTTGCTTCCGGACAGGTTGACCCAACAACACCGGTCCGGGCACGCGATCTCGGCGTTCCTTTCGACGGAACCCCCGGCCCCTTGAATGCCATTACTGACGTGGCGGGAGTAGAAGTGGGCGCAACTACGCTCATCCACGGCGAAGGAGCGCTGAAGACCGGCGAAGGCCCGGTGCGCACCGGAGTCACCGTGATTCTGCCGCGCGGCGGCAAGAACAACGATCCCGTGTATGCCGGCTGGTTCAGCCTGAACGGGAACGGTGAAATGACCGGAACCACCTGGGTTGAGGAGTCCGGATTCCTGGAAGGGCCGGTGGCCATCACCAACACCCACAGCGTGGGCACGGTACGCGATTCCATGATCGCCTGGGGCCTGAAGCACAACGCGCTGCGCCAAGCGTGGTCATTGCCGGTGGTGGCCGAGACCTTCGACGGCTTTCTTAACGACATCGACGGATTCCACGTAAAGCCGGAAGACGTCTTTGCCGCGCTGGACAGCGCGAAAAGCGGCCCCGTGGCGGAAGGCAATTCCGGCGGCGGAACGGGCATGGTCTGTTACGGATTCAAGGGCGGGACGGGCACGGCCTCGCGGGTGCTGAGCGCCGCCGAGGGCGGCTACACGGTGGGAGTACTGGTGCAATGCAACTGCGGACGCAGGCCCCAGTTGACCATCGCCGGGGTGCCCGTGGGCAAGGAGATTCCGCAGGGCGTTCCCTATGCCGGAGCGGGCTCGCCGCCTCTTTCGCCTCCAGGTTCCGAAACGCAGGGTGATGTAGGCTCCATCATCATTGTGGTGGCCACGGATGCGCCGCTGCTGCCCCACCAGCTCAAGCGCCTGGCCCGGCGGGCGGCTCTCGGCCTGGCCCGCACGGGCTCAACGTCCGGAAACGGCTCGGGCGACATCTTCATCGCTTTCTCAACCGCGAATCCTCACGCCGATGCCGAGCCCGGTCCAAATACGGTCAAGGTGGTCTCGAACGAACGGATCAGCCCGCTGTTTTCCGCAACGGTTGCGGCAACGGAAGAGGCGATTGTGAATGCAATGGTGGGCGCCCGGACCATGACAGGCATCGACGGGCATACGGTGATCGCGCTCCCGCATGAAAAACTCACCGAGGTGCTGAAGAAATATCAGCGCTGATGCATCGAGGAAGCAGCGCCCGGAAATGTCTTATTGGGGCCCCTTGTCGCTTTTCGAGAACAGCGGGATGTGGAAAGGCATCTCGGCGCTGGACTGCTTTTTCTGCTTGGCGTTGGAGTCCTCATGAAGCACGGTGCGCTGCGAATTGATGCACAGCCAGCTTCCGTGAGAGCGCTCGTAGACGTGGGTAAAGATCCCCTTTTCGGTTACTTCCGCCGCGCTGGCCCGGTGGTGCAGGGCGTAGGTTCCATTGGCAACGGCTACGTCGCCGAGCATGCGCACGGTGATCACCCGCTGATCCAGATGGACGGTCTTGTCCTCGCCGGTGATCACCGTGGCCACCTGCTGATTGCGGGTGGTGATGTCGCCGGTGGCGGAGACGTCAACAAACAACGGGGATAGGACCAGTTCCAGGCCATACTGGTCGTGATCGTTGACCGCCGCCGACCAGGAGTCTTCAATCTTCTGGAACTCGCGAATCTCGGGGCTGGCCGCGGAGGTTGCCGTGGATTGCACCGAAACGGGCGTCGAACCCGGACTTGCGACCGAGCTCGCGGCCGACGCAGAAACGGCATTTGAAGCGGGGGTCTGAGCGACGGATGCGCAGCAAAGAGGAAAAAGAGCAAGAAAGCAAGCTGAAAAACGGGTCATACGCGACATGAACTCCCACTGGAACGGTATCGTGTCCGCTGTTGTCAGACTGCGAAAAACCTTCTTGCCGTACTGTGCTGACAGCGGACGCCTGGCAACCGCCAGTCCCTATGATAATTGTTGGACTCGGCTGGACGAGTGAGGGGAGCGGAAAAATCGTCAGCTTCCTAGTTGATCAGTCGACAAAGACAGCAGGTCAGCACCGCTTCGCGGCATAGCGCGTTGGCAAGTTAGCGGGATTCCGTGCCTAGATCAGCGACTGCAACCGCTCCGGCTGGTGGACCGTGACCAGCGAATCCTCAATCGAAATCCAACCCTCTTTGCGGAACTGGCCCAAAGTGCGGGTTACGGTCTCGCGGGTGGTGCAGGTCATGGAGGCCAACTCCTCATGCGTCAGAAGCAGCGGGAAGCGATAGGTTCCGTCCTCGACGTGTTCCCCGATCTGATGGGAGAGTTCCAGCAGCAGCCTGCCCAGGCGCGCCGCAACGGTCTCGGCGAGCGCAATGCGGCAGGCGTCCTGCAAGGCAAAGCGATACTCCTGGCAAATGCATTGCACGGCGCGCATCTGCGCCTCTTTGTGAATGCGCAGGAAACCCAGGAAGCGGTCTCGCTCCACGGGCCGCAACTGGGCGCTGGTCAACGACTCGGCTGATACTTCGTACACGCCATGCGAGAGAACCGCGTAAAGCCCCAGCATGGAGCCGGGTCCGGCGATGCGGACAATCATGCGGTGGTCGTCCGCCGACCCCGCGGTCAGCTTCAGATATCCGCCGCAAATCAGGTACAGGCAGCGCGCGTCTTCGCCCTGGGTGAACAGCGATGCCTGCGCGGGAAGGCTGATGGTGCTGGTGGCCAGTTCAAGATCGGCCAGCACCGAACTGCCCAGCGAGCAGAACCAGCCGGGCCGCCGATTGGCGCAGGCCGCACATCCCGCTGGAACCTGGCGGCTGAATTGCTTCTGCCGAACCTGCGTGTCTGTTGCGATCTGTGTGCTTGCCATGGTCTCGCCCCTTCCAACGACGCCGGAGTTCATTGTCCTTGCCAACCCGCCCGCAGCCTGCGCATTCGATTCAGGGTGCAGCACGGCGACACTCCAGCATCGGAGACTTTGCTCCCTAGGAGTGTGCGGCAGAGGCAGGCGGCATGGATGTGATGGGCCTCACGTCGCTGGAGGATTCGCGAAGGGCCGTTCGCGGCCTTTGCGCAGAGATGTGAGCGAGAGCACAAATGGCCGCGCCTGAGGCAAACAGGCACTGGGCACCGGTCTTTCTTTCACTCCGGCCTGAGCAGTCTTATACAGTGTCGGTTCGATTTTGCTGTTCCAATGCAAGGCGTGCGCCTCCTGCACTCCCGTGGGCCGGCAACTGCATCTCCATCAGAGGCATGGAACGGTCATCGGATCCGGCTAATGATTCCCCCCATGGGAATCTAGGCCATCCTGCATTGGGACGCACCGCTGCTGGGTCTGCTTCTGGTGCAACTGTGATTAAGATCACCGCTTGGACCATAACAAGAACGTAACCTTCACACCATGAAGCGATGCTGGCTACCAAAGCGAATTCTGGAAGTTTCCAATCTGCGAACTCGGCTCCAAGGCGGCGTCTCTTTTTGGGAACGGTCCGCAAAACTCAACAGTTTCCTGACAGTAGAGCATTTTGGGAATGTTACAAGAACGTCGAAGGCGGTATTTTTTTTATGCATGAACGCGGATCAGTAAAACGATTGCCGATCGGTGCGGCCCCTCGAACGTGGCGGGGGCTGCGTGCTTGTTTGCTAGGGATGGTAGGCGTGAGCCTGGTGTGCGCCGCTGTCTTGGCTGCTCCGGCAACCAAGCCGGATGCGTCTGCCAAATCGGCCACCGCGCAGGCCAAGGACACGGCTCCCGGGGACTTTGTGGGTTCGGAAGTTTGCGCCACCTGCCACGAGGATGTGGCTAAAGGATTCGCCGCCAATCCCCACACCAGGATGACCGAAATGCACGGCAGCAACGGGGCTACCTGCGAGAACTGCCACGGCGCCGGCAAAGCGCACGTGGAGGGCGGCGGGGACGTGACCAAGATCTTCAACCCCTCCAAAGCCTCGGCCAAAGAGATCGACGCCACCTGCCTGAAGTGCCACTCGAGCGCGCATCCTGACTTTGAGCGCTCGCCGCACGCCAAGGCCAACGTGGGTTGCACCGGCTGCCACAGCATTCACAAGAGCGAGGACACGGAGCACCTTCTGAGGGCCTCCCAGCCGACGCTCTGCTTCCAATGCCACACCGACGTGAAGCCGCAGTTCGACATGCCGACCCACCACAAAGTGAACGAAGGGCTTATCAAGTGCAGCGACTGCCACGATGTGCACGGCACATTCGAGAAGAGCAATCTGAGGTCCAGGAACGATTCCAACCTGATCTGCACCAAGTGCCACGCCGAGATGCGCGGGCCGTTTGTATACGAGCACACGCCGGTGAAGGGGGAAGGGTGCATGGGGTGCCATACGCCGCACGGCTCGCAGAATGCCCGGCTATTGAATATGCCGAACATCAACGTGCTGTGCAACCAGTGCCACAGTCCGGTTGCCGCGGGCACCGTGCACGGCATGAACGCGGGTTCATCCGAGATCACGCCCTGCACGGACTGCCACACCCTCATTCACGGATCGAACATGAATGCGGCGTTTCTCAGGTAGGAGGCACGGATCCGTACCGCGCCCTCCAGCCACGGCGGATGACGCAGTGCGGGTTCTCTGGCAACTTGGCACACGAGCTGAAAGCCTCGTGTCTCGAACAGAGTTCTCTAGTGAGGCTTCGAATGAATACGACATGCTGGCATTCTCGGCTGTCTGATGAACAGCCACTTCTTTCCACGATCGGGGCCACTATCGGGCGCATCGCCGGTGGCATTGCAATCGCTTTTCTAACGATGACGGCGGCGATCGCTCCCGCCCAAACTCCGAATCCCGTTGACCCGCTCCCGGCGCCAGGTTCGCAAATGACCGTGCCGCGCGGATATTCAATCCATCAGAGCGTCGATCTGGGCGGCCGCCTCGCCGATGCAAAGGGCAGTCAGGCGATGTACAGCAACCTGGTTAATCTGCAATCCGGACCGCGGGTGCAAAGCGAAACGTTTCTGCTGCGCGCACTGCCCGGCCAGAAGAACACCCTTGTCGATACCCTCAGCGCCACCGGCGGCGGCTTCGGAGGCGATCCGGTCAACTTTGCCCGGATGAGTGCCTCGAAGGGCAAGATCTACGAGTTCACCGGACTGTTCCGCCGCGATCGCCGGTATTTCGACTACGACCTGCTCGGCAATCCAAATATCCCTTCAGGACAGTCGATCCCCATCGGTCCTTCCAACGCGCCCACCGGCTCGTTTGCATGGCCGCAGGTGCTTCAATCGCCCTTCATGATGAACACCGTGCGGCGCATGACCGATCTGAACTTCGTCCTGATGCCGCTGTCGGCCGTCACATATCGGATTGCGTATGCCAAGAACCTGATGGAGGGGCCGAGTTTGAGTCCCAGCGGCTATCAATTCGCCAAGTACAACGCCATCCTGGCCGAGTACCAGCGCAACAACACCGATGAAATCACCGGGGCGATCGACTGGAAGCCGGTGCGGGGCACGATGTTGACCTATGAGCAGGTGATAAACCACTACAAAGGCGACTCGTTCTTCACGCTGGCTCAAAATTCCCTGATCGCGCAGGAGGCGGACGGACTCCCGGTAGCCATCAACGACTATGACAGCCTGTCGCCGTATGGCATCGGCGCCTGCAACACAGGCAGCATGGGCAGCGCCTATACCAATTCCACCACCTATACCATCTTCTCGGCGCCCAACACGCCGGGCGGTCTGCCGGTCATCAATCCCGCCTGTGCCGTGGTCACCAGTTATTTGCGCTCCCAGCCCACGCGCTCCATCTTCCCCACCGAGGTGCTTCGCCTGCAAAGCGCCAGCATCAAGAACCTTTCGATCAACGGAAATGTGCGCTTCACCAACGCCAACATGCACCTGCCCACGTATTACGATAGCTATCAGGGATTGAACGGGGCGACGCGCGAGCTGACCTACATCGGGAATGCTCAGGCGACACGCCAGGTTCTTGCCGCCGATCTGGGCGGGGTGTGGCAGGCAACGAGCAAGTTCAGCCTGGCGGACCAGATCGACTTCTCCACCATGCACCAGCCCGGAACCACGAATATGATCAGTGGAACCACCGTGGCCACGCCCGGCAATCCCAACGAAACCATTACCTACCAGGGCCCGCTCACCACCACCACCGCGGCCGCCGGGGCGTCCACGTTTGAAGGCAGTGCGGCCATTGGCACGCCCGCGGCTGGATTCACCGGTCAGTTGTATATCACCAACAGTCTCACCGGCGAATGGGACGTTACTTCGCGCACCACTCTTTCGCTGACGTACCGTCACCAGAATCACGTGGTCGCGGAGGGCGATCCTCACAACACGCCGTTACCCGTAGGCGCTTCGGTTGGCGGCACCGTGACCATCAACGAAAACGCCGGGGTGTTTACCGCCGCTGTGCGCCCCACCGCCAACCTCGATCTGAACGGCTCCGTGGAAATGGCCTATGCCGACAACGCCCTCACGCCGATCTCGCCACGGCAGTTGTGGCACTACCGGGTGCATGCCAGATATAGACCGAAGCCCTGGGCGACGATCTCCGGAGCCTTCAACGATTTGGAGCGGCACAACAACACGGATAACAATCAGGCCGCCGTGGCCGCGGGCGACGATCCGTACGAAGGCCCGCTCGACCACGTGGATCACACCAGGATTGCCAGTCTGAGCGGCGTGTTGTTGCCGAATGACCATTATGGGCTCGACTTCAGCTATGCCTACACCGATGTCTATTCGGCAACCAACATCTGCTTTGATAACGGCGCCCAGAACTCGAGCGCCAAACCGAGCGCTTATCCCGGTACGGCAACCCTTACCGCCGGCGGGGCGCCGAACGTTTGCCCGGGCGTCTTCACCCGCGGCTCGACCACCCAGCTCGCCGACTGGTTTGGGCGCGACTTCATGGATGCGCCCACGCAATACGGATCCGTGTCTCTGCGGTTGTCGCCGGCCAAGCGGATCCAATCGAATCTCGGTTACCGGATCAGCGCCGTGAACGGGACCCGGTTCTTCAACGATGCCCGCGACGTGAACGGCTCGCTGGTGTCTTCGTATCAGTCTCCCTTCGTCAATCTCGCCTGGACGGTCCATCCTGGATTGACGTTGAAGACCGAATACAATTTCTACGGCTACGGCGAGGGCGGACCCTCCGGCCCCCAGAACTGCAGCACGTCAACGTCTCTGACATCGGCGGTAGTCCCTTGCGCGTCGTTAACCGCGCAGACGGGTCTAACCGAATCGCCTGCGGGCGAGACGGCGCCACGGAATTTTCATGCCAATAACGTAACCCTTGGAGTGCATTACGAGTTCTGAGGAGGAAATCGGCGTCGCTGCGGATGATTGCCGGGGCGACGCCAACAGGAACTGCATGGGCAAGACAAGAGCCGCACGATCGATGGCTTGACCGATGCGAGATTGGGCCGCCGGTCAGCTGCTTCCGCACGCTTCGGGAAGAAGGAGCAGCGGAGAACATGCAGCACGCGAAGGAGCTCTAGGAGATACAATCCTGCTGACCCTTGCGCGCAACGCAGTAACCTGCCGAAGTTCTCGTGGATCGAATTGGTCCCCGCGCCTCCGGCTCAACCAAGAAAGCATTGGCCACGCTGCCCTGTGCCGCATGGCTCAAAAAAAACTTCAAGGAGTAACACCCATGACAAAATTGATTCGTTCCCAGGTGGTTCTGGCTGCTGTTGTCTGTTTGACCAGTGCCGTGAGCTTCGCCCAATCCGGCGATGCAACCTACAAAGCCAAGTGCGCAAGCTGCCACGGCGCCGCCGGCACACCGAGCGCCGGAATGGCCAAGATGATGGGCATCAAGGCTGTATCCGATCCGGATATCCAGAAGCTCAGCGTGGACCAGATGAGTGCGGTCATCAAGGACGGCAAGGGCAAGATGAAGCCGATTGCGGGATTGACGGACGCGCAGATCAAGGACGTTGCGACCTACTACAAGGGGCTCAAGTAACCAGCGCGCATCGCGCTTGAAACAGACTCGCCTGGAGCGAGACCACGACCGGGGCACAAGCGGGTTGAGCCTGCATGGTTTGGGTTGACCGGAAAGTCGACTCCGCCTGCACGCCTGCACGTGTCGCCGAACGAGGTTTCGCTCTTTGCGGCGGGCAATGAAACCAAATTTGGGGGCAAATGTGCCGTTGTTTCTGAAATTTCGCGAAAACTGGGTAAGGCCGGCTCTGTTCTTCGGCAACAATCCCATCAGTCTTGCCGGCGGAGCCATCACCACAGCCTCCGGCGTCACCATGGTCGGCTACTGGCTGGTGGAGATCTTCGGCCGGCTCGCTGAAAACCCGTATCTCGGCATCATCTTCTTTCTGATTCTCCCGGCCCTGTTCATCGCCGGGTTGATCCTGATTCCGATCGGCGTGTTTCTGCGCCGCAAGAAGCTGCAGAGAGCCGGGCAGATTCCTGTCCAATTTCCGAAGATCGATCTGAACGACCGCATGTTCCGGCACGGGCTGGACATCGTTCTGGTGGCCACGATCGTCAACCTGCTGGTGGTGGCTGTGGCCAGCTATCGCGGCGCAGCTTACATGGATTCGCCGCAGTTCTGCGGCCAGTCGTGCCACGTGATGCATCCCGAGTACACGGCTTACAAGATCTCCGCGCACTCGCATGTGGATTGCGTTGCCTGCCACATCGGTTCCGGCGCCAAGTCGTATTTTGAAGCCAAGGTGAACGGCACCAAGCAGCTGGTTGAGGTTGCCTTCCATCGCTATCCCACCCCGATCGAATCGCCGGTGCAGAATCTGCGTCCAGCGCGGGATATCTGCGAGGGGTGCCACACGCCGGCCAGGTTTGTCGGTGAGAAACTGCTGGTCAAGTCGAACTTTGCCGACGACGAGAAGAACACCGAGACGCAAACCGTGGTGGTGCTGCACCTGGGCGGGCGCGATTCGCTCAGCCAACTGAGCGGCATTCACGGCGTTCACCTGGGACACATCGAATACGTGACCACTGACCCCACGCGCACCGACATTCCCTGGGTGCAGAAGCGCAACGCGGATGGATCGGAGACCGTGTTTACTACCTTGCCGGCGGGGAGTGGCGTTCCCAAAGGCGAGCGGCGCGTGATGGATTGCATCGACTGCCACAACCGCGCGGCGCACACTTTTGTGACGCCGGAAGACGCCGTCAATCGCGCCATGGCCGAGGGCGCGATCAGCCCCGACTTGCCCTGGGTGCACAAGGAGGGCCTGGAATTGCTCAAGGCCAACTATGCCGATGAAGCCGATGCCGCTGCGAAGATTCCGCAAGCGCTTCAGGCGTTCTATGCTTCGCAGCATCCGGAGATTCTGCCCGCCAAGGCCGCGGCGGTGAAGTCTGCCGGCGACGAGTTGGTCACGCTCTACAGCCAGAATGTGTTCCCCTTTATGAAGGTGACCTGGGGAACGCATCCCAACCATATCGGCCACATGAGCTATCCGGGGTGTTTCCGCTGCCACGACGGCAGCCACGCAGCCAAGGACGGCACCAGCATCACGCAGGATTGCGCAGCCTGCCACAACCTGCTGGCCGTGGATGAGGCCAAGCCCAAGGTCCTGGCCGACCTCGGCATTCAGTAGAGAGCCAACGCAGGGGAAACAGCCAAGTCCGCCGCCCGGTTTGCGCATGCGCGCAACCGGGCGGTTGCTTTTTGGGAAACGGGAATTTCGTTTCCCGCATAACGCCGAAGGGCTGGAAAATCTTCAACCTGCACACCCTTCACCGCTATACAATCCGGGCGATAGCTCAATTCATCCACAAGCTCGCCGCCAGGAAAGCGGCAGAGTGTGAATTCGGTGCCGCGAGCAACGACCCGGCGGCGATCTGCTTGCGCTGCCCACAGACGCAACTGGTTTGGAGTCCGGGAACTAAGAGGAACATGGCGCATAGACCAAGCTTCGGTTTGCCGTTTGCCGTTCTTCTTCTGGCAGGCTTCGGAGCGTCTTTCGCAGGGATGGCCATGGCCCAAACCACGGGAACAGGCCTGGCCAATGTGACCAATACCACGGGGCCCGGCCAGACCATCAATCCATTCGGCTCCATTGTGCTTTCGGCCAGCATCGTTTCCGGCGATGGCGGACCGGCGCCAACTGGGACGGTTATGTTTGAGGACATTACGTTCGACCAGAGTGTCGCCACGGCTTCGCTCGAGGTGGGAACCGGCGAAACCTCGACCGCTACCATTACGGTGACTGGCGCCCTGAGCAAGGGAAGCCACCAGGTTGTGGCCAACTACAGCGGCGACGCAAATTACGCTCCTGCCAACTCGCAGGCAGTGACCGTCACCGTGAACAAGGGCGCCACCGTCACCACCGTCACGGCAACACCACCCGCGCTTGCGCCCTCCGCCCCGGAAACACTGACGGCGACCATCGCGCCCTCCATGGCTGCGAGCGGCACAATGTACACCTTCACCGGCACGGTGAACTTCTACGACAACGGGACAACGCTGCTGGGTACTGCCGCGGTGGCAAGCAGCTTGGCCACGCTTTCCGGCGTGCCGCTGGCCAACAACGTGTCGCACTCCATCACGGCGCTCTACTCGGGCGACGTTAACTGGCTGACCAGCATTTCCACTCCTTTGGCCCTGGCAGCAACCACCCTGCCGGATTCCGTGGTTCTCACGTCGAACGCGGCCGCTGCGGCTCCCGGACAGGCTCTGGTGCTTACCGTCACCGTGACTCCAGCCTCAACTCCCGCCCTGGGCGCCGAGCAGAATCCGACGGGCAATGTGGTGTTCTACGACGGAACCGTCATCATTGGAAATGCGCCGCTCGTGGCTGACCCGCTTGACGACGGCTCTGTGGCCACATTGACTACGGAAACGCTGCCCGGCGGCCAGGATGTGATCTACGCTTCCTACCCGGGCGACCTGTACTACGACGCGGAGCTCTCCAACCTGCTTACGCTGGCCGTCGAGGACTTCACCATCGCCCCGGCGGCCACCAATCCGCCCACGAACCTGAACATTGTGCAGGGCTCGTCCGGTTCGGCGGCATTTGTGATTGCCGGGCTGGGGGGGTTCAACAACGCCATCCAGGTGGTGTGCGCCGTGCCCTCGCAGGACCAGATGACTTGTTCCACCAGCCCGCAGCAGATCACGCCGCCGGGAACGGCCGGGTTTGTGATCCAGACCTTCAGTCCGGGACAGCAAGGGACAACGGAAACCGCCGGCAATCGCAAACCACCTGTTTGGCCGCGCGCTGCGGGCGGGACAGCGCTGGCTGTTTTGGGGTGCCTCCTGATGCCGTTTGGGCGGCGGGCACGGATACTAACGCGCAGGTCGACGCCGAGAATCATGATTTTCCTCTTGTTGCTGGCAGGCCTGGGTGGCGCCGGCATCGGCTGCAGCAGCGTGACCGGCGTCAACAGCACCGGAACGCCGCTGGGGGTGGCCAC
>Ga0302325_10017385_pt1 | contig 15206 bp, 13 predicted proteins | sample Palsa_T0_2_FD_201948 | JGI IMG/M metagenome (GOLD analysis project Ga0302325, IMG submission 201948) | Peat permafrost microbial communities from Stordalen Mire near Abisko, Sweden - Palsa_T0_2 | ecosystem: Environmental > Terrestrial > Soil > Palsa > Peat permafrost | place: Sweden: Abisko... | reverse complement strand
GACCAATCGGGCGAGCCGCTGGAAGTCCGCGTGATGGAGCACTGTTGCGGCCAACCTGTGGGTGACTCCTCCCACGACTCCTGGCGTCCGTACGCGGTGAGGTCCATCAGCGTATAGCTGTGGTCCATCGTCTCGACGCCGCGCAGCGTCGTCCAGTAGGTCTCGAAGACGCGGTCGCCGTCCCGCAGATAGCACACGATGTGCATCCGGCCGATATTGCGCCCGACCAGGAGCACGTCGAGGGAGGATTCTGCCGAGTACCACGGCACGTCCCAAGCCATGAAATTGCGGTAGCGGTCGCTCTCCTTGTAGGGACCCTGGCAGAAGACCGCGTAAGTGATGTCGCGAGAATGTAGGTTTGACAGCTCCTGGACCTGGGTGGTCACCCACGTGCAGCCTTCACACTGCTCGGCCGCAGGATGGCCGGGGTGCCACATGAAGTAGTAGGCGAGAAGCTGTCGCCGCCCTTCGAACGCATCGAGCACGGTGAGCGGCCCGTGGGGCCCGATCAGCGTCACGGTTGGGTCGACCTCGACCATGGGGAGGCGACGTCGGGCGGCCGAGATTGCGTCACCTTCACGCGTATGCGCCTTCTCCCTGGTCCGGAGCCTGGCCACCTCGGCCTCGAAAGCGGCCCGGTCGACAGCCGTGGGCATGCTCGGTCCGTTGGTCACGCCTGACTTCGATCCGCTTAGGTCGCTTGATCCATCCGATCCATCTTTCACGCCGATTCCCTTCGATTCGCAGTGTACTCAATCGGTGTTGGGCTACCTACCGCGTCGGACGCGGGATTGCCGGGGGTGTTATTCGGGATTCGGCTCGCCGCGACCGGTCATGATCAGATCATGCAGGCTCTTGTTGATATAGAAGCCCCAAGCGCTCGAGCACGCCTCGAAACACTTGAACTCCGGCACCAGACCTCTGTGGGTGAATCGCAGTTCGGTGGCGTCACCCTCCGGTGTGATGTCGAAGGTGATGTCAGTGCCGACCCACTCGTCCGGCTCCTCAGTGAAGTTGAGAAACGCCTCCTCGATATGCCAAGCAACCCGTGAGTTGGGAGTGAACTCGCTGATCTTCTGTTTGGTGTAGTGGACGTCTTCGTAGCGGTAGGTGAACTCAGAACCGAGCGCGTCTGTGTCCCCTTCAATGGTACCCGACCACCACCCGCGGACGTTGTTGATTGCCGCAAAGACCTCCTCTGGGCTCCGGTCGATTGCGAACGTGGCGGTAAAGTCACTGCTGGACATAGCTGGTCTTCCTTTCTTTGAATGATGCGCTTGTCGTTATGGAGGCCGTCGCGTTTGAGGACGGTGGTGTCGAATCGGTCGCTGCTGCGGTCGTCGCTGACGCTTTTTCAAGAGTCGGACGCACGAGGGACGCCTTGACGAGAGGTCTCCTGGGAGTCAAGAGGCGACAGCTGCTGGCTCGATGAAGGAGGCGAACTGGCGCTCGAGGGACTTGATCGCTCCGGTGCGCCAACTGAGCGCCACGTCCTCCAGCATCGGGTGCGGGAAGATCTCTTCCTCGCCGGCCTGCACCCCGTCGAGGAGGGCCCCTGCCGCGAAGTCGGCGGACACTTTTGGCACGTCGAATCCCCGGGACATCTCGGTGTCGGTTGGCCCCACCAGCACCGCGTGCACGCTCACGCCTCGTTCGGCGAACAGCGGACGCAGGTTCTGGGTGAGCGAAAATGCCGCGGCCTTGGACACCGAGTAGGACGGAATGATCGGCAGTGCGGCCAGAGATGCGATCGACAGCACGTTCACGACCGCGCCGTGGCTCTCGGTCAGAGCGGGCAGAAGGGCCTGGGTCAGGTCGTAGGGGCCGAAGAGGTTGACCGCCAGATGCGCTTCGAGGGCGGTCCGGTCGCTGAGGTCGTCGTACAACCCGACGCCGGCGTTGTTGATGAGCACGTCGAGGGAGGCGACTCTATCGGCGGCCGCCTGGATCAGCGACCGGTCAGTGATGTCGAGGACGAGAGGGGTGACTCGCTCGTCCGGATGCGTCATGGGCGTCCGGGTCCCGGCGTAGACGCGCTTTGCGCCTCTCCGCAAAGCTTCAGTCACAAGAGCCTGTCCGATGCCTCGGTTCGCGCCGGTCACCAGAATCGTCTTGTCGTGGATAGTCGTTCTCATTTTTTGTTCCTCCGTAATTTTGGCTGGTTGGTTGGCTGGTTTGAGTACGTAGTCGTTCGCTACGTCGTCCCTAATACGGCGGCATCGGATCGGACGGAAAACGTCCTCATCCTTCCGATCGTGCAGGCCTCGGCCGGCTACGAAGCCGTCGAGTGGCAGAGTCATATTCAGGGTCACGTTGAGCGGCTTTTTCCCTTCTGAGGGTCGCGAAAGGGCGGGTCCTCTGGTCGCCGCGGATGGTGGCTAGCGCCGGCAGCATGACGGCGGCGATCAGGACGAAGGTCGTGGCGTAGCCGAGTGGGATGATGAGCAGCCCGGCTGTAAGCGCTCCGGCGGCCATGCCGAGGTCGTAGGCGGCGTTCCAGATCGCGCTCACGACACCCTCGACGCCTGGTGAAATTCGGTGGTACATGAGGACGAGGGTCGCGTTTTGTAGGACACCGAACCCTGCCCCAAAGACAACAGCCCCGCCAATGACCGCTGCGGGGGTGCGAGTGGCGGCAAGACATGTCATGCCCGCTGCGCTAGTTAGCAGCCCAGGTGTCAGCAGCCGGTCGTGGCCATCGCGGTCGCCGCGTCGACCGGCCGCGAAACGGGCCACTGTCGCGCACGCGGGCTGGGCGAGAAGGGCTGTCGTGGGCACCCAGGCTGGCTGGCTTGCTGTCGCAAGGGGGAGATAAGTGACCATTACGCCGACTGCCGCAGTCGAAGTCGCGAAGACGATCGCCGGTCGCGTAAGAGCGGAGTCTCGGACGACGGCGCGCAACCGGAGGCTTCCAAGGCCGTTGATAGAAGGGTCCTCGCGTGGCAAACCAAATACGGAAGGAAGGGCGAGGAGTGTCAACATCGCGGTGGCGTCAAAGACCGGCGCGTACCCCCAGCGCGTTGCGACCCACAGGCCCGCGGGCAGTGCCAAGAGGGCCGGGATCCCGCCGACGAGCCCGACGAGTCCGAGACCTTCCCCGCGTCTGTTACGTGGGATCAGCGTGACCGTGACGGCCCCACCGGCGACCACGCAGATAGCGAAGCCGCCGCCACGAACCAGGCTGACGATGAGGATCACCCACATCCTGTGGGCAGAGGTCAGGACAATGATTGGCGCACCGAGCAACGTGAGGCCGATTCCCAGCGCCGAGCGATAGCCGACCCGGTCGATTAGGCGTGGGGTGAGCGTCTCACAGACCACACTGGCGACCAGCAGCGCGGCGGTGGGCAAGGCAGCTGTCCCGGCGGAACCGGCTCGCTTTGCGAACAGCGGCATCACCGCGAGGGGCAGGTAGAAGCCGATCGAGGTGCCCACAATGGAGACGAATCGCGTCAGTAGGGCTCGGGAGACGATGGGCTCCGGCGCTTCGCCCTCAAAACGATTCGTGGTACGAGCCCAGGCCATGACGTGATCCTAAGAAGAAACTGGATCACAAGTAAGATCCAGTTTTATGGTTGTTGAGTGGTCCGGTTCGGGGCCAGAGTTACTGTTGACGATCGATCGGGGCAGTGCGGCGGGGCTGCGCTCGCAGCTCGAGGCTCAGTTGCGCGAGGCCATCCGCACCGGTCGCCTGGCCGGTGGGGAGCAGGTTCCGTCATCTCGCAAACTCGCCCACACTCTTGGTCTGTCTCGTGGGCTCGTCCAGGACTGTTATGCGCAGCTGCAGTCAGAGGGCTATCTCACCTCCCGCGCCGGATCAGCGACACGCGTGGCTCCAACCGCGGTGGCCCGTCCGCTAGAGCGGCCGCGGCAGAACAATTCGACCAACCGCCGCCGGCACCCGGTCGCCGACTTCCGCTCCGGGGTACCCGATCTCGGTCTGGTTCCGCGCGAGGACTGGAGTTGGGCCATCCGCGAGGTGTGTCGGACCATCCCGAACAACGCCTTCGACTATGGCGACCCTGTCGGCGAGCAACAACTGCGGGACGTCCTCGCTGCCTACCTTGGGCGTGTGCGTTCGACCGCGGCCGGCGGGGATCAGATCGTGATCTGCACCGGCATGGCTCAGGCCATCGCCCTGGTGTTACGAGTTCTCGCCACTGACGGCATCGACACCCTCGCTGTAGAAGATCCCGGCGCCTGGCGCTTCACGGCTGAGCAGGCGGCCGCCAACGGAGTTGCTCTCACACCGATTGCCGTAGACCGCGACGGTCTCGATGTCACGCTGCTTGAGCGCACGGAGGCACGCGCCGTGCTGGTCACCCCGGCTCACCAGTGGCCGACCGGCGTGGTCCTCGCCGGCCACCGGCGCCAACAGCTGATCGCATGGGCCCGCGAGCGCGACGCAATCATCATCGAGGACGACTACGACGCCGAGTTCCGTTACGACCGCGATCCCGTCGGCGCTATGCAAGGTCTTGCTCCGGACGCGGTCATATCGCTCGGGACGGTCAGCAAGTCGCTCGCACCGACCCTCCGGCTCGGTTGGCTACTCGCGCCCGACCGGCTACTCGATCGATTGGCACTTGCCAAGCAGGTCGCGGATCGCGGCAGCCCCGGTCTCGACCAGCTCGCCCTCGCCAAGATGCTCGAATCTGGCCGCTATGACCGGCACCTGCGACGCATGCGCACCGAATATGCGAAAAGGCGCGAGGTCCTCGTCGCTGCCCTAGCTCTGCATGCACCGGGGGTTGCTATCACGGGTCTAGCCGCCGGCTTCCATGCCGTCGTGACGCTTCCGGCCGACGCACAAGAAAACCGGATTATCGAGAAGGCCGCCAGACGTGGCGTCGGCCTCTATGGAATGTCCAGCATGCGACATTCGGCCGGCCCCCATCAATCGCAGCTCATACTCGGCTTCGGCGATACCAGTCAGAGCGCGATTCAAGCCGGCATCGCCGCCGTGGGGGATCTTCTCTGTGGCACACCCGAATAGAACGTTCAGGTCAAACAGGTGAAACTCGCCTCGTGGCCGCGTAGCCCTGATCCCGCAGCAATCCGGCCGTCGTCTGTATACGCAAGGCCCGGGAGCCACGGTCACGTGACGACACGCCCAGGGCCTTTACTAGAGCGAATGGTCTAGAGCCAAACCGATCGCTCCAGTGGGCAACCCGTCCTGGTGGGTGGAAACCGAAGTAGAGGCGGCCGAAGATTTTCGAGAGCACATAGAACGTGAGGGCACAAAGGGTTGTTGCAGCCAACAGGACCCAGGAGCCGCTTTGCGTATTTGTCGCTGCCGGAGCAAGCCTGCCGACGGCATAGCGCGACATGAGTGTCCGTCGCCGCCCTATCGACGATTACTACAACCGTTACTACAACTCCGAGCAACTGGAGGTCTACGAGTGGACCAGGTAGACGAACGGTCCAGCTCAGGACTACCTCGCAGACTGACGCCGATTCCACCGACGACGATCAACGCCCTCATAACCCGAAGGTCGGAGGTTCAAATCCTCCCCCGCCACCAATGCCAAAACTATTGTCATCACTTGGTCGTGCCCTCCGGAAGTCCGTGGTGGCCGCGAGTCGCATGTGATCACAAGCATGGGTACTTGTCATCACTTGTCATCACATTGTCATCACCCTCTTCGGTGACCAGTTGGTCTCTACGAGTTCGTCGAAGCCCGCCTGTCGTGTGTTCGCAAGATGGCCCTTCAGGCCCTCCTCTGCGGCCCGGCCGCCGGGACGTTCCACAAGGTCGGATGGTGGCCGTCGAGCGCAGCCAGAAACTGCGGCTCGGTCAACGACAGGAAGTCACCCACCGAACCGGCCCAGCCGTATCCCCGCCCCACCGGAAGATCATGCCAGGCCAGGGCCGGCAGCGGTGTCGGACATGCGTGGCACGGCACTATGACCTTCGCCTCCGGTGAGTTGCGACTAGCGGGGACCCTTTGTGCTAGAAGCCTTTGAGGGTGGGACGGGCGGCGGAGGAAGCCATCGTTTCATGAAGTCGCCGAAGAGGGGGACGGTGAAGTCGATCTCGCCCAGGCGGGGGGAGTAGCAGAGGGCGCGTTTGATGAGTTGATCTCGGGCGGGCGCCAGTGCGTTGGTGGTGCGCCCCAGCCGGGCGGCTACTTCGGCCGATTTGATGGGCCCGGGCTCCAGTTCGGCCATGACCCGCAGGTAGGCCCGTTCGGTATCGTTGGTGCGCTCCGCCCGGGCCCGGTAGAAGCCGTCGTCCAGTTCGGCGATCGCCACGGGCAGAGAACGCTCCACATCGTCGAGGGTGATCCGGGTCGGACCCTCGGCCACGTCCCAGACCACCTTGCCGAAGGCCTGGACGAAGAAGGGGTAGCCCCTGGTGACGTCCACAATGCGGCGCAGGGCGCCCTTGTCCCACCTGACGCCTTCGTCGGTGGCCGGGGTGGTCAGCGCCTCCATGGCCAGGTCGGGAGGGAGCGACTCTACGCGCGAGAACATGAACATTCGCTCCGCGTAGGTCTTGGCCTCTCCAGCCACCGCCGCCAGGGAGGGAAGACCAGCCCCGGCGATGGTGATCGGCAGGCGCAGCTGGGCGGCCCGGTGGAGGCCGACGATGAGGGCGGTGAGCGTGGGCCGATCGACGAAGTGAAGCTCGTCGATGGTGACCAGGACCCCGCTGTCGTAGTCCCGGGCCACTTCGCCGATCTCGACGAAGAGAGCGGCCAGGTCCATGGCCAGGTCTCCAGAGTCTGCCGGGCCGGGAACCGGGTCGACGTCGATGCTCAACTCGAAACCTGCTGGCCCGAAGCGGAGACTGAACGCCTTGAGAATTCCAAGGGCGAGCCGGACGCGCTCACCGATGCGACGCTTGGCGTCCATCGCGAGCAGGGCCCGCCGGAAGGCGGCGACGAGACCGGCTGCCAGGACCCCGTCCTCGTTGACCTCCAGGTGCTCGTGGAAGAAGCCGCGCCCGCCGGCGATCAACTCGAACTCATTGAGAAGCACGGTTTTACCGACGCCCCTCAACCCGACCAGCAGCTGGCTTCGGGCATCCCTGCCCTGGAGTAGACGCTGCAGGGCCACGTCCATGGCGTCGATCTCCCGTTCCCGGCCAACGAGGGCCGGCGGCCGGGAGCCGGCCCCTGGGCTGTAGGGGTTGCGAACCGGGTCCACGCCCACGAATATACCTCGGTATAGCTTCGTATAGCGATTTTCCTATTCCAGCCGGTATGGGGTGGTATAGTCAGGAATAGCGAATTCGCTATACTGGCCCAGCGGATTCGTCATTTAGTCCTCCGTCAAAGGAATGTGCCAGCCCGCCCTAGTCCAGGACCGAAGGTCATGCCACGAGCGACCACGACCTCGGGTGCCTAGCATCTATTCCGCCCCGCAAAAGTCGTTCCGTAGATGACGGCCGATCCCCAAACCCCGCCGCGCCTTCGTTTCCTTCGTTACTAGCGGTCCGGCGGCCGAGCAGGGTGTCAGACCCGTTGGCGCAAACCCTGGAAATCTGCCCCGCACCGTCCGCTGAGTGAGCAAGATCGACAGGTGCTGGAGATCCCGCCGCTGCCGAGATCACGATCCTGCTGGTCGTCGCCTAGGCGTCGAGGAAGGATTGAAGCTGCTCGCGTACGCCTGGCATGTCGCGGATCACCTCGTCGAGCTGCTCTTCGGCGTGAGCCTGCTCGGCGACCCGGAGCAGAGTGTCAAGGCGCTGCTCCGCCTCCCGGACTTCGCGCTCCTCCTCGGTACGGAGTCGCTTGGAATTCTTCTTGGCTACGTCCCAAGCGTACCGCCCCGTACCCCTCGCGCTCCGTCTCTTCGGCAGGTCGGCCGGAGCAAGGCGAACGTCGGGCAGCTGACCCGAAGGTCAGACCGTCCGAACCACGACGTGGACGCCGCGGGGACGATGTACCCGGCGGTCGGGAACATACTGCTCGGCTGTTGCTTTCGATCTTCGGGGACACCGGTCGAATACCTCAGGCCCTTGCATTTGCGTACTCCGTTTCCTGCCGTGTCTGAGCCGGCAGGAGCCGACTGCCGAGTCCGCGATGATTTCCACCTCGCTCGTACGCGATGACTGGGCCAACCGGTAAACGTCTGATGGACGACACGAACCTGAGCAGTGTCGCCGGACTAAGGGAGACGCAATGGACGTCATCAACTTGGGTGCGACGGAAGGGCTGGCGCCGGTGAACTGGGCGAACGTCGTCGAGAAGCTCGATGCCGGCTCGCCGCTGGCTCCGACGCTCACAACGCTCGCACGACGTGGCTCTCGACGGTGAGCGAGGACGGCAGCCCGCACGTGACCGCGGTCGGTGCGCTCTGGCTGGACGGAAGCTTCTGGTTCCAGACCGGATCGGGTACCCGGAAGGGCCGCAACGTCGCCCGCGACCCGCGCTGCTCGATTGCGGTGTCGATCCGCGATGCAGACGTCGTCGCCGAGGGCGAGGCAGCCCGGGAGACCGACCCGGCCACACTGCGCGGCGTACCACGGTCCGACATCAGTTTTGTTACCTGATGGGCACTCTCAGGAGAGAGCGTCCAGAAGTCCCACTGCATGTTCTTGTCTCGCAGCCCTGAGTCGGGCAATCGCTTCTGTGTATGAATGAAGTCGGAGAACTTCGAAGCGTCGCGGATGAAGAACACGGGTGTGTTGTTACCTACCAGGTGGAAGTTCCCCTCCTCCGTATAGAACTTCAGCGCGAAACCGCGCGGATCGCGATCGGTGTCCGTATAGCCCTGCTCGCCCGCAACTGTGGAAAACCGAGCAAATATGGGGGTCTGCCTGCCCGCCTCACCAAGGAAATCGGCGTGAGTGAACCACGTGACATCCCCGGTGACCTCGAAAAACCCGTGGGCGCCGCTTCCTTTTGCGTGAACCACCCGCTCAGGCACCCGCTCCCGGTTGACGTGCTGCATCTTTTGGACCAGGTAGTGGACGTGGAGCACGGTGGGTCCCCCCCTTCCGACGGTCAGCGAGTACTCGTCGCTCTGGGCGGGGATGCCTGAATCGGTCGTTGTCGAAGGTGGTCTCGACGACGTCACGTCTTTCTCCAATCTTGAGGGCGCGTCAGCGCAGACGCTGATTGACGATGAGAACACCGAACGAGCAAGGTGCACTGGATGGGGGGGCACCCAGTGCACCTTGCCGCGAGGCTGTTGCGACCTCGGCCACAGATTGTGCGGCACGAGATCGAGCCGACTGTCCGCGCGTGGTCGCTCCCCGGTTAGCCAATGAACTTCATGAAGGCCTCGTTGACCTCCTCGGCGTGCGTCCAGCCCACGTTGTGTGGCCCGCCTTCGATCGGGACGTACTCGCAGTCCTTCACGATCTCGGGAATCCGTCGTCCCGTGGCGGCGTTCGGCAAGATCCGGTCTTCAGTCCCCTGGACTACCAGCAAGGGCACGTCAATCTTGGGAAGGTCCGCCCGGAAGTCGGTGAGCCAGGTCGCCACGCAGGCGTAGGTGGCGTAGGCCGACGAGCCGGCCGCCACCTGGAAACTGGCGTTCCACGCCTCGTCGCTGATGCGGGTGCCGTGGAACTCGTCGACGTTGAAGAAGTTGTCGAGGAAGAACTTGAACCAGGCGTAACGGTCCTTGGTGATAGTGTCCTTGAAGCCATCGAAGACGCTCTGGGGGACTCCCAAGGGATTGTCGTCGGTCTGGAGCAAGAACGGTGGAATCGGCCCGAACAAGGCTGCCTTGGCAACCCGTTCTGAGCCGTAGGTCCCAAGATAGCGGGTTACCTCACCGGTTCCCATCGAGAACCCGGCCAGGATCATGTTGCGTAGGTCGAGCTTGTCGACCAGGGTCTTCAGGTCGGCGGCGAAGGTGTCGTAGTCGTAGCCCGTCGTCGGCTGGCTCGAGCGCCCGAAACCCCGCCGGTCGTAGGTGATGACCCGCTTGCCGGCCTCGAGGAGCACGGGAACCTGCTTCTCCCAGGAGTGTCCGTCGAGTGGGTATCCATGGATCAGCACCACGGGTTGCCCTGAGCCGTGGTCCTCGTAGTAGATGTCGATCGGGCCCGAGTTCTCCTGACCAACGTTGATAAATGGCATTTCGTTCTCCTTGTGCCGGACTGCAAAGCGGGCGGTCTGCCAGCTCTTACTCATGAGCCAAACACAAGGTCGTCAGTTCAGCATCAGTAGTCGGTACTACTTCCAGTTCACACGTGAGGCGACACGGAAGTCGCAATTCGGTGGCCCCTTGACAGCCTGCTGATCATTACCCCTGACGATCAGGCGTGACCGTGGAGTCTGCACAGGGTCCACGATCAGTGACGGGCCGGGCGCCGGAACCCCCTGGGTCACTGGACCTCGCACGCGTCTGTTGGCGCCCTCCTAGGTTCAGGTTGTCCGAACAGGTCTCCACTACAGGAATTAGTAGCGGCTACTGAGGACCAACGGACGATGCTGCGGTTAAGTGGACCAAGCCGGGTTTGACCTTCTGCAAACGCCGCTATCTCACCAAAGGAGAGCACCATGGCATTGGCTACCACCGAAGCACCCGTCGCCGTCAGGCCCACGGGAACCCCAGCCCATCCCGCCACGGACCCTGCCGGTCCTACTGGTCGGCTTGCCACCTGGGTTGCTGCAACAACACTCGAAGACGTTCCGGCCTCTGTCCGCGATCGGGCCAAGCACCTGGTGCTCGACGGCATCGCCTGTGCCCTGGTTGGTGCGCAACTTCCCGTCTCCCGCATTGGAGTGGAGGGTGTCACCGCGCTCGACAGCGCCGGGGATACCCCGCTGATCGGCTGGGACGGTCGGGCGACCAGCGCCACCTCCGCGGCCATGGTGAACTCCAGTTTCATCCAGGGGTTCGAGCTCGACGACTACCACCCACTGGCCCCGCTGCACAGCAACTCGATCATTCTTCCGGCGATGCTGGCCGCCGCGCCGCGCGTCGGCCGTGTCTCAGGCGAGCTCTTCCTGCTTGGCGCCATCCTCGGGTACGAGACCGGACCCCGGGTCGGCCAGGCCCTGGGCGGCCTGGACATGCTCTCCCGAGGATGGCATTCGGGCGTGGTCTTCGGCCCCATCGCCGCGGCGGCGGCCGCCGGCACGCTGTACGGACTGGATGCCGCCGGGTTCGAGGACGCCTTCGGGATCGGGGCGACCCAGTCCTGTGGGCTCATGTCGGCGATGTACGAATCGATGGTCAAGCGCATGCAGCACGGCTTTGCCTCACGCAACGGCCTTACCGCCGCGGCGCTCGCGGCAGCGGGCTACGTCGGCATCAAGCGGGTCTTCGAGCGCCCCTACGGCGGCTGGCTGGCCGCCTTCGGCGAGGGCCACCGCACCTACCCCGAAGAGATCTACGCCGGCCTCGGCCACCTGTGGGAGACCGAACGGATCGCCGTCAAGGCCTACTCGGCCATGGGATTGCTGCACGCCGCCATCGACGCCGCCCTCGAACTGCGGCCCAAGGTCGACGTCAGCCAGATCCAGCGGATCGACATCGACATGGCCGAAGCCGCCTACTCCCACGGCGGATGGAAGGCTGAGCGCCCACTCGAGGTCATCGGCGCCCAGATGAACGTCGCCTACGCCGTGGCGGTGGCCCTCCTCGATGGTGACGTCCTCGTCGACCAGTTCTCCAAGAGCCGGATCAACCGCGATGACGTATGGAACTTGATCGACCGAACCCTGACGCACCACGAAAAAGCCTACGACCATCTTCCGGTCGACGAGAAACTCACCACCCAGGTACGCCTGACTCTCAAGGACGGCACTACTCAGTCCGCCAAGGTCGTACACCCGCGCGGTACTGGCGACCGGAACCTGACGAACTCCGAGATCGTTGACAAGTACACCAAGCTGACCAGCCGCACCATCTCTCCCGAGCGCCAGGCAGCAATCGAAAAGACCGTCCTGAACATCGACACGCTCGACGACATCGCTCAGCTCACTGCGCTTCTCACACCCGCCGTTAAGTCACCTCTCGACTGAGCTCCTCCAAACCGACGCGGTACCCGGGTGCATTGTCCGGCGCCCGGGGCCGCCTCGGGCCTCGTCCTGCGCGCTCGTCGCCCAACAGAAAGGATCACAAATGCCCACAACTCTCGACCCCGCGACCGCCCTGGTCTTGATCGACCTCCAGCACGGTATCACCGCCCTGCCCACCACCCAACCCGCGGACGAGATCGTTGCGCGATGCGCCCGACTGGCGGACGCATTCAGAGCCACCGACAAGCTGGTAGTAGCCAGCCGGGTCGCCTTCGCCGCCGATGGCGGAGATGTAATCAAGACCCGCACGGCAGAAAGCCCCTCCAATGGCAAGCAGGTCCCGGACTACGGCGAGATCCGCACCGAGGTCGGCCTGAGCGACCGCGACATCGTGGTCACCAAGCACGGCTGGAATGCCTTCTACGGCACCGACCTCGACCTCGAGCTCCGGCGGCGAAAGGTCACCGGGATCGTTCTCGCCGGAATCTCCACCAGCATCGGCGTCGAATCCGCGGCGCGGGCCGCGAACGAACGCGGCTACGAGCTGACAATCGTGACCGACGCCGTCACCGACACGTCCGAGCGCGCGCACCTCAACAGCCTCGAGGTGATCTTCCCGCGGATCGCAGAGCTGGCCACGACCGAGGAAGTGCTGACCGGCATCGACAACCGTCATTGACCTGAGGAAACGCAAGACCAGAAAAGGAGCAACCGAAAATGAACATGCACCGAGCAGTCACCGACGCTCATTTCGACAGCAGCGAATCGACCGGGGTGGGGTCTCATCGCGTGGCGTTTTGGGTCGCGGGCGCCACGCTGACCCTGTTCCTATGCGGGGCTAGTGCTCCGAGTCCGCTCTACGCCATCTACCAAACAAAGTTCGGGTTCTCGACCACGGTGCTAACCGCGATCTTCGCTGTGTATGCGGTCGCAGTGCTGGCAGCGGTGCTGCCTGCGGGGGAACTCTCCGACCAGGTTGGCCGCCGGCCGGTGATCGTCTTCGGGCTCGGGCTCCAAATGGTGGCGACGGCGCTGTTCCTGGTCGCCAATGACGTTCCGCTTCTCTTCGCAGCTCGCGTCTTGCAGGGCATTTCTGTCGGGGTGGTCATCGGAGCGCTCAGCGCGCTCCTGGTGGACCTGCAGGATCGCGGCAGCGCATTAGGCCCGCTCGTGGCGAGCGTCGCGTCACCGCTCGGGCTCGCCATCGGCGCCCTGCTCGGCGGAGTACTCGTCGAATTTGCAGCGAGCCCATTGCGAACGGTGTACTGGGTGCTACTGGCGCTGTTCGCGCTCGCGGTGCTCGCCGTGCTGGCACTCGTCCCCGAAACCCGCAGCCGTCGCCCAGGACAGCGACTCGCTCTCGGGTTCGAAGTGCGACTCCCCGTGCGGGCGCGAAGCCCGTTTCTCGCTCTCACACCCGGACTCATTGCCATCTGGGCTTTGGCGGGTCTCTACCTCTCCCTCGGACCCAGCCTCACGGCATCGCTCTTGGGCGACCGATCGATCGTCGTTGGAGCGCTCGTCCCCACGACGTTGTTCGGCGCCACGGCGGTCGCTTCGGTGCTGACTCGCGGCTGGACCGCCCGTCTCGCGGTCGTTGGCGGCAGCCTGCTGGTGGCGCTTGGGGTCGCGATCACGATCGTCGGCATCAGTGGGAGGTCGGCTCTGCCTCTGTTCCTGGGCTCCGGGGTTGCCGGACTCGGCTTCGGCGCCGCTTTCGCCGGCAGCTTCCGGACGCTTACTCCCCTGGCGCAGCCGAATGAGCGGGCCTCGCTGATCGCTGCGCTCTACCTCGTGTGCTACTCCGCCTTCAGCGTGCCGGCCGTGATCGCGGGCATCGCCGTCACGCACTATGGCCTGCGAGACACCGCGGTCGTCTACGCCGGCGTCGTGATAGTCCTGGCGCTAACAGCAGCGCTCGCCTCCGAGTTAAGACTCAGCGCCACCACACGCCTCGAGACATCCGCCGTCACCGCGACTGCCGATGGCCGCCGGACGATCAGGCCCCAGCAAGCCGATGGGCACCGGACGATCAGGCCCCAGCAATTCGAGGACCCCGAAGGAGCCGAGAAACCGAGTGCGGGGGGTATAGGGCTGTCCCCAGTTGCTCACAATCCCTCCGAGGTCGAGGCCGCCGCCGATCATCGACTCGTCCACAGAGCCGACCCCACCAGGTAGGTGGTCGGTGCCTGTACCTGGCGTGATCCCAATGAAGGCGCCTGCGACCCGGGCTCTGCTTCGCCCGCACTCAGCGCAATCCAGGCAGTTTCGTGGCGAGCGGGATTCAGGTCGCTCACGTAGCCGGCAGCTGGTCTCCTGGGTGGGGAGCGTCCTCGGGCAGGCAGCGCGTACCGCAAGGCAGATCGACCGGTCGAAGATCTCGATCCCTACTGCCGTGCGCAATACCATCGGAGTTGCCGTCACCTTGTTCCTCGGGATCGTTTGCGGACATCCCTTGCTGGGCGTGACTGCGTCGATCGGCGCGCTCAACGCCGGCTTTGCCTCGTTCAATGGCACGTATCGCAGCCGAGCGGAAGTGGTGCTCGCGGCTTCGGTGGGTTTGGCCCTGTCGGCGTTCGTGGGTGGCACCATCGGTCACCTCGTCGGCTTCGACATCGTCACTACAGCGCTGTGGGGATTTGCTGCTGGCTTACTGGTGGCACTCGGACCAGCTGCGACTGTTGTTGGGCTGCAGTCGGTAATCGGGCTCGTCGTATTCTCCCAGTTCACGTTCACCCCGGCGGTGGCAGCCCAGGAGGCAGGTCTGGTGCTGGCCGGGGGTCTCCTGCAAACCGTCTTGATCGTGGTGGTCTGGCCATTGCGGCGCTTCCCGGCCGAGCGGCAGGCCCTGAGCGCGGTCTATGGGCAACTGGCGGCTGCCGCCCGGATGGTGGCTAGCGGATCGGGCGGTCTACTCGCCCCCGGCGCATTCGACCAACTGGCCACGGTGCTTAGTGACCCACAACCGTTTGGCCGGGTGGAGAGGGCCCCTCTCGACTCGCTGGCCAGCGAGGCCGAGCGGATCCGGTTAGAGCTCACGGCGCTTGCTCGGGCCCGCGAGCGACTCGTGGATGCCGCAGAAACCGAAGCTGCCCGAGCCTTGGACGACATGGCCTTGGCGTCGTCGGGCGCCCTCACTGCGATGTCGGTCTCGATCAAGGCCGGCCAAGTCCCCCTTGGTTGGGAGGATGAGCGAGATCGGATCGACACCGCCCTCGAGGTGATCTCCGTCACGGTCGACCACGTGGGCGCGTCGGGCTGGCAGCGGCGAGCCGC
>Ga0302325_10017383_pt1 | contig 15208 bp, 12 predicted proteins | sample Palsa_T0_2_FD_201948 | JGI IMG/M metagenome (GOLD analysis project Ga0302325, IMG submission 201948) | Peat permafrost microbial communities from Stordalen Mire near Abisko, Sweden - Palsa_T0_2 | ecosystem: Environmental > Terrestrial > Soil > Palsa > Peat permafrost | place: Sweden: Abisko... | reverse complement strand
AATCGGCTTTCCCCGGCTATCCGTCGTATCAACCGGTCCGTCGGAACGCAGCGCCTGGTACAGGGACGTCATCCGCTGCTGTCCGTCCATCAGTAGCGCGGCGGGCTCCGTTCCCGGCGGCACGTGAGAACCGGATAGCGGCCGCGGCTTGAAACGCGTTCCCTGCCCCCCGGTCTGCAACGTCATGATGACGCCGAGCGGATAGCCAAGCGTGACCGTGGCGAGCAGGGAGACGATCCGCTCGTCATCCCACTTCCACGGTCGCTGGAAATCCGGGAGCTGGATCTTGCCGGCGTGGATCTCATCAAGCAATATGCTCAGGCTGAGCGGGGACTTTCGAAGAACATGCCGGTTTTCTCCCGGTAGCGGACCAGTCACATTTTCTCTATATGACTTTCTATCAGCAACGGTGAATGTCAGGGGAGGTTGTTCACTTCGAACTAACCGCGCCGGTATCCCCTACGCTTCTGAAGCATGGAGTTGAGCGGGGAGTCGCAGCGCTGGCAGGGCCCGAAGTCTGAGTACCCCTGGGAGCAGGACGCTCTCGACCACATCAAGGCCCAGATGCCGGACGCGGAACCCTACCGTGCCTGGCAGACGTTCACGTTCACCGCTAGCAGCGGTCACGTCCGCGAGGTCGACCTGTTCATCGCCACCCCCGGTGGTCTGTTCCTCATCGAGATCAAGAGCCACCCAGGCCGCGCCGCCAACAACGGCTCGACCTGGATTTTCCGCGACGACAGCCGGACAAGGACGATCGAGAATCCGCTCCACTTCACCGACCTGAAGGCAAAGGAACTCAGGGGCCAGCTCGAAAAAGCCGCGAGGCAGCTCAACGTTAGGGAACCCATTCCGCGCATCGAGGCGGCCGTCTTCCTGTCCGCGGAGAACCTCCGCTGCGATGTCAACGACTTCGACGACGTCCAGCGCCTGCGCGTCTACGGCAGAGACAAGCTCACGAGCCAGACAACGCTCCCTGGCATCTGGGCGGCCTTCCTCAACCAGCCGCCGGCTAGCGAGAAGAACCGTGTCACTCCCACGCTGTCAAAGCAGCTGAGCAAGATCCTGCACAAGGCGGGCATCGCCCGACTGCACAAGTTCGGCCGGGTCGGCCCCTACGAGCTGGCGCCGAAGTCTTTTGACGCCGGCCCTACCTGGGAGGACTACCTCGCCCGCAACCCGTCGCTGCCCAACGATTACCCGCGACGGGTGCGGGTTTATCTCTCGGAACAGAAGGCGACCGAAGCCGAGCGCGACTCAACAAGGCGCGCCGCCCGTCGCGAGTACCTCGCCCTGCAGGGCATCTCGCACGACGGGATCGTCCGCGCCGAACAGTACAGCGACGAGCTGCTTGCCGGCCCCGCGGTGGTGTTCAGGCACGGCGCGGACTGGCAACGCCTCGACCAGTTCATGGCGGCGCACGGCACAGGAAGCGGCAACGCCATCGAGCTTGAGACGCGGCTCGAAATGATCCGCCAGCTTGCCGAGGCGCTTGACCACGCGCACCGCAGGCACCTTTACCACCGGGCGCTGGCCGCCCGCTGCGTGTACGTGGAGCTGGACGGTCGCTATCCGAGGCTGCGCATCGGCGACTGGCAGCTCGCCGCCCGCCCGAACGGCACGAACGCAACCAACGCAGCGAGAACGCCAACCTCCCTGGGCGGCCCGACGATCACGCACCTCGAGCGCTCCGTCGGTGCCTACCTGGCGCCCGAGTTCGCCAGCCCCGACGCGCCCCCCGCGCTGCTCGACGTGTTCGGCCTCGGCGCGCTGAGCTACCTGATCCTCACCGGCCAGCCACCTGCGGGCTCCCGCGAGCTGCTTGGCCAGCGGCTCCAGGCCGAACACGCCCTAGCCCCCTCGTCGGTCGCCGACTCGATCAGCCCCTCCATGGACGCCCTGGTCCGCGACGCGACGCGGATCTTCCCCGCCGACCGCACCCAGTCCATCAGGCATTTCCTCAAGAGCCTGGACGAGATAGAGGAAGATCTCACCGCCCCCGACACGGGTCCCGAGGCAGACCCGCTCACCGCGGTCAAGGGCGATGAGATAGCAGGCTGGACCGTCGAGCGGGTGCTCGGGAAGGGCTCGACGTCCCGCGCGCTCCTGGTCACCAAGGACGGCAACCCGCGCGTCTTCAAGGTCGCGCTGAACGAATCGGCGGCGCGTCGCCTGACTCACGAGGCCGAGCAGCTCAGCCAGCTCACCGACTCACACGTGGCGCCCCTGCTCGACCTGCCCTTCGACACCGGTCCTCCAGACCACCGCCGCAAGGTCATCGGCGTCGAGTACGTGGGCGACCACACCCTCGCCGACGAGCTTCGCCAGCGCGGCCCGCTGACCATCCACGAGCTAGAGCGCCTCGGCGAGGACCTGTTCCAGGCCGTCAAGTTCCTCGACGGGCGCAGTGTCTGGCACCGCGACGTCAAGCCGGACAACCTGGCGCTGCGGGAGCTCGAACGAAAGGGCAGGGAGCTAGTCCTCTTCGACTTCTCGCTGGCGGGCGCGCCGGATACCGACCTGAACCTGGGCACCCAGGACTACCTCGACCCGTTTCTCGGCACCGGCCGCCGTAACCGCTATGACCAGGCGGCCGAACTCTACGCGGTCGCCGTCACCCTGCACGAGATGGCCAGCGGCGAGCTGCCGTCCTGGGGCGACGACCTGATCCCCTCCAGCCTGCTCGACCCGGGCGAAGAGGTGCAGCTGGCCGAGGACATCTTCGACCCGGTGCTCCGCGACGGCCTGGTCGAGTTCTTCAGGATCGCCCTGCACCGTGACGCGAAGCGGCGCTACGGCTCGCTGCACGCGATGACCCGCGCCTGGACGGACATTTTCCGCGACCTGGACACGGTGCCGCCGCTCACCACCGCGTCCACCGTCGACGACGACTCGGCGGACGCGCAGGCCAGGCGTGATCGCGCCATCAGGGAGGCCGCGCCCGCTACCGCCCTCGTCGCGGCCGGCCTGTCGCCCTACGCGCTGTCGATCGCACAGCAGCGCCTCGGCGTCTCCACCGCGGGCGAACTCGCCCGCGTCCCCGCCAAGCGCATCACGAGGCTACGAGGCATCGGCAGCGTTCCCCGTTACGAGCTCGTCCGCCTGTCGCGCCAGTGGCGCGAGCGATTCCGTCTCGCCGAGACGGAGTTCTCTGAGCCCGGGTCTTCTATCCAGGAAAATCAAGTTCAAGACCGAGGTACGGAACGGACCGGGGCGACTCCAAAGGGCCAGTCCTCTCCTCATACCGAGCCGGCGCCCCAGGAAGATCTCGCGCACCTGTCCGTCGACGAGGTAGTCCGCCGCCTCGTCCCAGACTCGCCACCTGACCTGGCGCGGGTGACGGGCCGGGCACCCGCCGCTGGGGACGGCTCGGAACCGGTCGGCCCGTGGGCCAGCCAGCGGGAAATAGCGCAGCGCACCGGCCTGACAGAAGACGAGGTGGCCGCCCACACGGACCGGTTGCGCGCCCGGTGGGCCAAGTCGGTCCCCGCGCTCACCCCGGTCCGCGACGACGTCATCGAGGTGCTCGCCGAGCACGGCAGGCTACTCGACTGGCGGCAGCTCGCCGCCGGGCTCCTGGCGCGTCGTGGCTCCGAGCTTGGCGACTCGGCAGCGAGGCTGGCGCTGGCCGCCATCTGCGTGCGCGCCGCCGTCGAGACAGAGGAGCGCCGTGACGTTCCCAGGATCATTGCCCGCCGTTACGGCGACCGGGTCCTGATCGGCCTGACCGGCGCGGGGGAGGAGCCCCCGGTCCCGGCGGCGGACGACCTGTTCGCCTACGCCGAGTTGCTCGGCGGCGAGGCCGACGCCCTGGCGGCGCGCGACCCGCTGCCCGGCGTCACCGAGATCAAGCAGACGCTGCGCGACGTCGACGCGGCGGATCACGCCACCCGGCTGTCCGACACTGACCTGGTGCTGCTCGCCGCCGCCGCATCGGAAAGAACAGCGGCGACCGCCCGCCTCGAGCTGTATCCCCGCGACCTCTCGTCGGCCCGTGCGCTGAAGATCTCCCAGGCCGGCAGCTTCCTCGGCGACGCGTCAGACGCGGAACTAGCGCGCCGCGTCCTCACCAGATTCCCTGACCTGGTCAGCCCGCCGCAGCCAGAAGACATCCCAAGGCTGCTGCGCACCATCGGCTATGACACCAAGCGCGGCACCGACGGCCTGCTGCACGCCCTGTCCGCCACCTACCTGTCCGGTAGCCAGCGAGGGACCAGGAGCGCGGGCAGCAATGCCCGCGGCGGCAGGACGAGCAGCCAGCCCGGCACCGGCGATGGCTCCCACACCTGGCTTCGCTTGGAGGAGGCGCGCCGTCGCGGCGGCTTCGTCGCCGTCAAGGCACGCCTCAGCGAGGCAACGAACGCCTGCGAGCTGATCGCCGGCCTAGACGGCGTGACCCCCGTCAACGTCACCGCCGAATTCGTCCGCATTCTCCGTGAGGTCAGAGAAGACGAAGGCCGCCCCCGCTGGGAAACGGTCCTGGCGGCAGACTCTGAAGCCGCGGCTCCCAAGGCCAAGGCCGGCTTCGCCCGCCTCCTCGACACAACCTGGCAACGCCTAGACACGCACATCCGTGCCACTGGCAATGGCGGTATCGTTCTGCTGCACGACGCAACGCCACTGGCCCGCTACACCGGCGGCGAAGCCGTACTCGCGAAGCTCACGGTGGCCGCAAGGCAATCGCACGAGCAGCCCCACGGTCTATGGCTGCTCTGCCCGATGCAGGACCCGAAGGACCCGCCGCACCTGGACGACAAAACGATAGGTGTGATCCCGGGCGACGCCGAGCAGCTAGTCGTGCCCGATGGCTTCGGCGCGTCCCAACGGAGGGCCTCATGATCGACCTGAAGGCGCTACAGAAGCAGGTCACCCACCTGGAAGACGATCTCCGCGCGGTCAGCGGGACCGGTACCACGCTCGAGCAGCTCGAACAGGAGTGGCGCGAGGCCCGCGAAGCCGAGCGAACCGCGGCGGCCTACCCGGCGTGGCTAGGTGAGCGCATCACCCAGGTAGCGGTCGCCTGGGTCCTCGGCACCGTCTTCGTCCGCTTCTGCGAGGACAACGGCCTGATCGAGGACCCGTTCATCGCCGGCCCAGGCAATCGCACCGCTCAGGCCCGCGAGCTTCAGGAAAAGTACTACCTGGAGCACCCCGAACGTGACGACCGCGACTGGCTCACCGAGGCGTTCAACGCGATGTCCGTCTCCCCGGTAGCGGTGGGCCTCTTCGACCGCAAGCACAACCCGATGTGGACGATCCTGCCCACCCCGTTCGCCGTCAAGGCCCTACTCGACTTCTGGCGCGCCACAGGCGCCGATGGCGAGATCGTCTATGACCTCACCGACGAGACCTGGAACACCCGCTTCCTTGGCGACCTCTACCAGGGACTCTCCATCGCCGCGCAGAAGACCTACGCCCTCCTCCAGACTCCCGAGTTCGTCGAGGAGTTCATACTCAAGTACACCCTCAAACCCGCGATCGAAGAGTTCGGCCTGGAACCAGCGCCCCCCTACGGCCACGACGACCTACCGCACCGCCTCCGCGTCATCGACCCCGCCTGCGGCAGCGGCCACTTCCTCCTCGGCGCCTTCCGCCGCATCCTCACCGAATGGAAGTCCCGATCGGGCGATACCGACAAGTGGACTCTCATCTCCCGCACTCTCGAATCCGTCCACGGCGTAGACAAGAACCCCTTCGCGGCAGCGATCGCCCGCTTCCGGCTCATGGTGGCCGCCATGCGTGAGGGCGACGTGGACCGCCTGAGCGCAAAGGTTGACTTCCCGCTGAACATCGCGGTGGGGACTCGCTCCTCCATGGCAAGGGTGCCTCCGGCATCCAGGGCCAGTTCGAGTTTGGCGGCGAGCACCACACCCACACCTACCGCACCGAAGACATCGACGCCTACATCAAGGACGTCGACATGCTTTCTGTCGGCACCTACCACGTGGTCGTGGCGAACCCGCCCTACATCACGGTGAAGGACATCCATTGGCCGCAAAAGGACTCTGGATGGCGCGGACCGTATTGCGCGATCGGGTAATATTCGGTAAGACGATTACGGAGCTTGGGAAGCCGTGGACTGTTCATCTTGAAAATTATTCGAGCAAGCTCCACACGCCATCTGCTATCACATTTGCGTTCGTTTCTACTCACAATAATTTTGCCTTTGATAAAATGGGTCGGCTGTTCAACCGCACCTCCCCGATGATCAAGTTGCCGGAGGGCACGAGAGAGGACGATCATCTCGCGCTGCTTGGCGTGCTCAACAGCTCCACCGCCTGCTTCTGGCTCAAGCAGGTAAGTCACGACAAGGGCAACAGAGGCGGCGAGCGTTCAACGGCCCGCTATGCATGGGAGAGTTTCTACGAGTTCACGGGCGCCAAGTTGGAACAGTTTCCGCTCCCAGCAAGCTTGCCGCTGGAGTTCGGGCGCGAACTGGACGCACTGGCACACAAGCTGGCTACGGCAGAGCCGTCTGCGATATGCGCGGATGTAGTGCCCACTCGGGAACGGTTGGACGCCGCGCATGCGGAACACGAGCGCATCCAGGGGCGCATGATTGCGCTTCAGGAGGAGTTGGACTGGGACGTCTATCGGCGGTATCGCCTTCTGACAGACAGTGAGGCGCGGGATCTGATCGCCAAACCGGAGATCGTTCCTGAGCTGAAGCTGGGGGAGCGGGCGTTCGAGATCCTGCTTGCTGAGCGGATGGACGGTGCCGAGGGGGAACGCCAATGGTTCGAACGGCATCGGTCCGCCCCGATCACCGAGATCCCGACCCGCTGGCCAGACGACTACCGCGTCGTGGTTGAGAACCGCATCAAGACAATCGAGCGCGACCGCAACATCGCCCTGATCGAGCGCCCCGAGTGCAAGCGCCGCTGGCAGTCAGAGCCCTGGGAAACCAAGGAACGCGAAGGCCTCACCAACTGGCTCCTCGACCGCTGCGAGGAACGCTCCCTCTGGTTCGGCCCGGACGGCAACCCGCGTCCGATAACGGTCAACCGCCTGGCCGACCGCCTCCGCGAGAACCCGGACATCGTGTCCGTGGCCCGCCTGCTGTCCGGCCCCGACGCCGACCTGGCCGACGTCCTAACGGACATCACCGCCGACGAGCACGTCCCCTACCCGGCCCAGCTCCGCTACACCGGCGAGGGCCTGCTCAAGCGCGCGATCTGGGAGCAGACCTGGGAGCTGCAGCGCGCCGAGGACCGCACCGGCACGCGCCTGGACATCCCGGTCCCACCGAAGTACAAGAACACGGACTTCCGCAAGCCCTCCTACTGGCGCCAGCGCGGCAAGCTCGACGTCCCCAAGGAGCGCTTCATCTCCTACCCCCTGGCCAGCCCAGACACCGATGACGCCCTGCTCCTAGGCTGGGCCGGCTGGGACCACCGCGAGCAGGCCCACGCCCTCATCACCGTCATCGACGAGCGCTCCACCACCGACGGCTGGGGCACCGACCGCCTCAGGCCACTCCTGGCCGGCTTGTCCGAGGTAATGTCGTGGGTCCGCCAATGGCACACTGAGGTAGACCCCCACTTCGGCCAGACCCCCGCCGACGCCTACGACGCCTACCTAACCGCCCAGCGCGAAACCCACGCCCTAACCGAAGAATCCCTCCGCACCTGGACCCCACCCCAGCCACCCCGAGGCCGACGCCCCCGCTCCTGATCAGAGGTACCTACCTGCTCGGGTCAGAGCTGCGCGTGTCGCCTTCTGGGCTGGCGAGCTGGCGTTCCAGATCGGTGAACGCGTTGATGATCTCCTTCGCCTCGAAGGCGCGGTTCCGCTTGCCGACAGTCACCTGAGATAGCACGTCGGCCTCCACGAGCCTGGTTACGGCCTGGTTTGCCTGCGGGAAACTACGGCCGATTAGCTCTGCGGCGCCGCTAACGGTAAGGATCGGTGCTCCCGGCAGTGAGTGGAGCAGCAGGTCGGCTGCGGATCCGCTGCGGACGCGTCCGAGCTGTGCGCGCCACGTGTCTCGGATCTGCTGGATCCGCCGCTCGAAGGATGCGCCGTCGTCGGCCACGCGTAGGCACGCGCCGGCGAATCTGCCGACCCACAGGTTGAGGCCCGCATGAGCAGCCTTGCCCGTGGCCGGTCCGCGGTAGCGCGTGGCGGCTAGGCCGTCCACATAATCATGAGCCCAGGTCGCCAGGACCAGGGAGACAGGGGGCAGCACACGCGTTGCGAGTCCGCGCCGCCGGAGCACGAGGTGGATCAGTCCGCGGCCAGTCCGTCCGTTCCCGTCCGCGAACGGGTGAATCGTCTCGAACTGAGCATGCGCGAGCGCCGCTTGGGCAACGGCAGGCACAGGCCTTCGATGCGTGACGAGGCGACTGATTCGGCACGGAGCAAGAGCCGGGCCAAGGCCTCCGTGTCAGCCAGCGCCGACGCTTCGGCATTCAGCCTGTTGATAGCGGCCTCGGCATCCGTAACGTCAGCCGCCACGTCACCGTCAAGCGCAATGTTCCTGCCCACCAGCAGGTCGGGGACGTACGCCTCGTAGTCGCAAGCAGCTCGGCCTCGTCTTGAGGGCGCGTCGGGGTTGCCTGGCCAGCGGCGGTGGATAACCTTGGACACCACGTCTCCTTATTTAGGGTTATCGTACAACCCTAAATAAGCTGTGCTCTAGATCGCGCAACAGCGTGTCAAAGTCCTGTTCCTCATAGCGCGGAGTGGCCGCGGGGGGCGGAGCGCGAAGCGCTGGCCGCCCACCCAAAACGCCAGAACTCCGTTATTGGCAACGCCAGCGCCAGCCCCCGCTAGGGTCACCCGACCGTTTACGCCGGCGTCAGCCCAAGTCCGGCGACCGTCCTATTCGAAAAGATCTTGCAAAAGTAGCACCCATCGACTGGCTATGTGTATGGGTATCCGCTAAACTGTTCGCATAGGCAAGTCGCATGCGGTGATCACCCGGAAGGAGGACCGGTCATGGACGGGCAAGCGGACGCACAGCCCCCCGACGACGACCAGCCCCCGGACTGGGTGCCTGACCGGGTTCCCGAGGAGTGGGAGATCGAGGGCCCCGCCGTCTCCATCAGCCTCGGCGACGCCGCCGATGTGGACCCGGCGCTGCTGGCCGCCATCACCGGCCCGGACGGCCTCGGCGGGAACGCTCACTGCGCGGCGTATGGGCAGGATCAGGCAGCCGACGTGCTGCGCCCCGGCCCGGTTCTCGCCGCCCTCACCGAGCAGGCGGCCGGGGATCTTGGCCGGCTCACCGAAGAGCAGCTGATGGGCACGCTGTCGGCGGCCCGCCGGCTGGAGAACCGAGCCGCCTACCTGCAGACGGTCACGATCGCGGAGTTCGCCCGCCGCCGCGCCGCCCAGGCCGGTGAGGCCGCGGCCCGCCGGTCCCGCCCGGGCCGGAGGTCGGGAGACTTTCCCGATGCGGAGCTGTCGATGGAGCTGCTCATCACCCAGGCCGACGCCGCCGGCCGGCTCAATGCCGCCGCCGACCTGACGACCAGGCTGCCCCGGATGCTCGCGGGCAGCATCGACTAGGACCGCGCGATCACCGCCGTGTTCTACACCGAAAGCCTCAGCGCGGCCGACGCCGCCCGCGCCGATGAGATCCTCGCCGCCGCCGCTCCGGGCCTGCGCCAGGACCAGCTGTCCCGCAAGGCCGCCGCCCTGGAAATGAAGCTCGACCCCCAGGCCGCCAAAGACGCAAGGAACGCGCCGCCACGCACGACCGGTGCGTCGAAGTCCGCCGCGAGCAGTCGGGCAACGCCTCCCTCGCCGGCCGGGAGCTGCCCACCGCCGACGCCATGGCCTCCAAGTCCTACCTCGGCGCGGTCGCCGTCCGGCTCCGCGCGGCCGGGATCGAGGGGACACTCGATCACCTCCGCGCCCTCGCCCTCACCGAGCTGACCCAGGGCCGCGACCCCCTCCGCAGCCTCACCCCGGCACCCGCCCCGGGTGCCGCCACCCCGGACACCCCAGGCACGGACGATCCAGGGCCGGACGCTCAGGGGCCGGACACCACCGCGCCGGACGCTCCTTCGGCTGCCGCTTCGGGCTCGCCTGCCGCTTCGGGCTCGCCTGCCGCTTCGGGCTCGCCGGTCACTTCCATGTCGCCGGACGCGTCGGACGCCACCATGGGCTGCCGCTTCCCCTGGAGATCCGGCACGACGAGTCCACCGTCGACATCCCGGAGAGTGGTCCGCCAGTCCGGCATCGAGATCATCTGCCACGCCATCGACCTCGGCCAGCCGCCTGATCAGCTTATCGAGCACCTGCACCGCGTCGCCGAAGCCATCGTGAGCGAGTGTGCCTGAGGCAGTCGCCCCGGACCGTTCCGAAGAATGGATTCAAAGCTCTTTTTCTGAACGAACCGTGATTTCTCCCGGACGGTCGAGGTTTCGTCGACCCCGCGCGGGGCGGCCCCGTATCTCCTTGACATGCCAGCTAGGTATGGACATATAGTGCTAGGAACCTAGGTGAGGTCGCGGTGATCGAGTTCCACTTGGACGGCCGGTCCGGCGTCGCTCCGTACCTGCAGCTGATCCACCAGGTGCGGCAGGCGTTGCGGCTTGGCCTGCTGCGCGAGGGCGACCAGCTGCCGAAGGTCAAGGACGTGGCGGCCGGTCTTGCGATCAACCCCAACACGGTGCTCAAGGCCTACCGGGAGCTGGAATACGAGGGGCTGGCGGCGGCCCGGCCGGGGATCGGGACGTTCGTGACAGGGACGCTGGCCGGGGCGTCGCTGGCCGCGCACGGGCCGCTCCGCCGCGACCTGCAGCGCTGGCTGGCCAAGGCGCGCCGCGCCGGGCTTGACGAGGAGTCCATCGAGGCGCTGTTCGTGAGCACCTTTCGGTCCGCAGGCGAGGAGGACGTAGCGTGACCGCCGTCATAGAAACCGAAGCGCTGGGGAAGCGGTACCGGCGGCTGTGGGCGCTGTCCGACTGCACGCTGTCGGTCCCGGCCGGGCATGTGGTTGGCCTGGTGGGCCCGAACGGTGCGGGGAAGACGACCCTGCTGCGGCTGGCCACCGGCATGCTGGCGCCGACGACCGGCACGATCGAGGTGCTCGCCGGGCGGCCCGCGACTGGCCCGGCGCAGCTGGCCCGGGGTCGGGTACCTGGCCCAGGACGCACCGGTCTACGCCGGGCTGTCGGTCGCTGACCACCTGAAGCTGGGCGCGCAACTGAACCCGGGCTGGGACGCGGGGCTGGCGCGCGACCGAATCGGGCGGCTTGACCTGGACCCGGGGCAGAAGGCCGGGACGCTGTCCGGCGGGCAGCGCGCCCAGCTCGCGCTGACCCTGGCCGTCGCGAAGCGGCCGGAGCTGCTGATCCTGGATGAGCCGGTGGCCAGCCTCGATCCGCTGGCGCGGCGGGAGTTCCTGCAGGACCTGATGGAATCCGTCGCCGAGCAGGGCCTGTCTGTGGTGCTCTCCTCCCACCTGGTCGCCGACCTGGAACGGGTCTGCGACTACCTGATCGTGCTGGTGGCCTCGCGGGTGCGGGTGGCCGGGCCGGTGGAGGACCTGCTCGCCCGCCACCATCTGCTGTCCGGCCCGCGCCTGTACCTGCTCAGCGTGGTGGCCATCCTCCTCGCGCCCGCCGTCATCGGCCTGTTCTGGGGCGCGCCGCTGATCGCGCGCGAGCTGGAGACCGGGACCGCCGCCCTGGCCTGGAACCAGTCCATCACCCGGACCCGGTGGCTGGCGGTCAAGCTCATCACCACCGGCCTGGCCGCCATGGCCGTGACCGAGGGGCTGAGCCTGATACAGGCCTGGTGGGCGGCGCCGATCGGCCGGGCCGTGGGCCACGGCGGCGGCGGCACCAACCTCGCCATGGGCCGGTTCAGCTCGCTGGTCTTCGCCACCCACGGCATTACACCGCTCGGCTACGCCGCGTTCGCCTTCGCCCTCGGCGTCACCGCCGGGGCGCTGATCCGGCGCACCGTCCCGGCCATGGCCGTCACCCTGGCCATCTTCGCCTTCGTGCAGATCGCCATGCCGCTGTGGATCCGCCCGCACCTCTTCCCGGCCGACCGCACGGTCGTTTCCGTCGCCTCGCTTGACAGCATCTCGCTCCAGCAAAGCAGCACGCCACAGGGAGGCAGCCTGAACGGCGGCGGCACCTTTAACCTCGGCACCGAGGACCTCCCTGGCCAGCCCGGCGCCTGGCTCCTGTCAAGCGGAGCCGTCAACGCCGCCGGGCAAGCGGTCAGCACCACCCCGGCCGCCTGCGCCGGGCCATCGATTGAAAACGGTCCCCCCGGCGCCTTCCTGGACTGCCTGGGCAGCCACGGCATCCGGGAGACCGTCAGCTACCAGCCCGCCGGCCGCTACTGGGCCTTTGAGTGGACCGAGACCGCGATCTACCTCGTCCTGGCCCTGGCGCTGTCCGGGTACTGCTTCCGTTGGCTCGGCCGTCGCCGCTCCTGAAAGGGCCTTACCGACCGACCGGGGAGGGCCTCCACCGCTCTTGCCCATCCTGCGTTCGCCGCGTGGGCAATGCCGCCGCCCTGGAGATTCACGTCCCGGTCACGCTGTTAAGGAACGGGATCTTGACGTCGTCCGTAAGGTCCGTGTCGTTCACCCGGTGGTCGCGCCGGACGGCGTGGCGCGCATTGGTGACGAAATCGGCGGCGAGGCGCGGGTTTACTCCCAGCGCGATGCAGGCATGCGCGAGGTCGCCGAGTACGGCGGACTCGACCGTATCCGCTGGCATAGTTCGCCCCATCGCATCCCAGACCACGTGGTCGTGGTACATGAACAGTCTGCGCGCGGTCAGCAGAAGGTAGATGCCCGCGGTGAAGCTGTCGCAGACTTCGGCAGCGAAGGCGGTGAGTTTGGCCTGGTCGGCGTCTTCCGCGTGTCCCGAAGGGCGCAGCCTCGCGGTGAGCACGCGCGGCATGTCCGCCAGTGCGGCGGCAACCGAGGGCTCACCGGTTGGCGCCCCCCGCTCCCAGGGCCAGTCGGCGCTGGTGAGATTTTCGAGCAGCTTGGACGTCCCCGTCACATCGGCGGCGGCGATGCTCGCCTGGGCGCGTTGCTTGAGCGCCCGGATCTCGTCCTTGATCACCAGGTCCACGATTTCATTGATGCCCGGGTGCTCGGCGATGCTCGCGTGCTCGACGTCGTCTGGGTCGGTCGGCTGCTGCGCTGCTCTGACGATCGACCGGGCGACCCGAAGCAGGTCTCGGGGCAGTCCGCCAGAGAGCACATAGCACAGCGCGATAAGGATGGGCGGCAGCCCGATGACCCGGTCATTGAGCAGCTCGTTTGATTCCTCCAGACCAAACGGCTCGACCCAGATCATCTCGTCGAATATTCCTCCGGAGGAGGTTTTCAGCGGAACGGTCCGCTGGTCCACCGCGGCCAAGGTGGACGGGGATACGGCGATCAGATAGACGCAGTGCCTCGTGCCGAAAGCGGCGTTGAGCTCGTCGAGGAACTGGCAGGCGGCATGAACGTCGTCGATTAGGTCCACTTGGTCGATGCCGATGACCAGCCGAACACCTTCGCTCAGGACGTTATGCCATTCTTTATCCCGTCTTCTGCCGGCCGGGTCGGCGGCGTTGTCCTGGGCCGCTGCTTCGGCCTGGACCCGTTCCGGCCGCGCCGTCGCCGCGTTGTAGTACTCAAGTCCGCCGACGACGCGCTCGACGAAGTCCAGGTAATCGTCGATGAGCTCAGGCAGCGACATGAGCTGCTGGGTGAACTCGTGGCTCGTCCCGACGCTGATACCTGCCCCCATCGGGGCGCTAAGCGTGCCGCCGCTGGCCCTTGAGTCGGTGCGCTGGTAATGCAACCGCGACAGTCGGCCCTCGGCGTCAGAGGCGAGGTTGACGATCTGCCGGATCTCAAGCATTGCCCGACGGGTCCGCCAGCCGATCGCGATCATCCCCGCGATCCCCGTGATGACCGCCCCCGCGATCTCCCAGTCCCTCAGGTCTCGCAGCGGATCCGGCCAGTGGCCGCCCGACGCGAGATAGGCGAGGACGCCGCACCCGGCGAACAGGACAGCGCCGCTAATGGCACCGAGCAACGCGGTCGGACGGATCCGCCCCGGCACGAGAGGCACGAGCACCTGACGGGCGAACGTCGTGGGGTTGAACCGGACGTCGGCGAGCACCGCCCGGCAAAGGCAAGTGTACTGATGGATCAGGAATTCCCTGGCATCGAACCGCAATGGCGCTTGCACCATGACGCGCATCCCCGGGAGGAAGTGCTTCGGGGCGTCAGGCCCCGGCTCACGCGGCGTCCCGTAACGGTGAGCGCAGAATTCTTGGATCAATGTGGATTTGCCCGCTCCGCGCGGGCCGCTGATCCCGATGCACCCCGACGACATATCGACGATTCGTGCGTGCAGATCCGCGCGCGCCTTGGTTCGCATGATCACGGCTTCGTCGGTCACGGCGCCCAGCCCCACGATCCCGGATCCCGGGATGCTCAGCGTGTCCTCGGCGTCATTCTTGCCTTCAGGATGGATGTTCTCTTCCTGCCGTTTGCGCTCGAGTTTGCGGTTTTCTTCGTGTCGCCTCTGCTGCAGGATCGCCTCATAGAGCGCGCCCCGCCACGGCGCGCGATCAGCCACGGGCTTGAACATGACGCGCCAGAGAAGCCAGCGGGCCACAGGGATAAGCCGGAGCACCGACACCCAGACGCCGAACACGTTCCACAGAACGCCGACCTGCCCCTCCGATAGCCAGGTCAGGAGACGGGGGTAATGCTCCGCGACCTCGGCCACGAGGCGCCATTCAGTGCCGTCTATTAGCTGCTCGTCGGCCCGCCACTTGGCAGGCAACCATCGGCGCGGCGGGAATGGTTTCGTATTTGTTGGATTTTTGTCCGGAACGCTATCGGGGGGACTGCTATCGGCTAGCTCTTTCGATGAATCGACTTTCTCCGCGACGTAGTCGTACAGCCATCTCGCGCGTTGCCGCGCGCGCCGGTGCGCGTAGACGTTATCGCGGTTAAGGAAAATCCGTGCCGAGGGCAGCATATTGTGATGATACTTTCCCGCGGTCCGCGTCGAGAAAGTTTTACCTGGCAAGTAAGAGAAATCCCGCGACGCGGTAAACGCGAGGAACGCGCGCGACCGCCGCAGGCTTAACACCAGGAACTGATACGTGAATGACCCCCAGCCGGGCAGGCGGCAGCAGCCGGCGGCGGTTTGTGCCGTCGGCTTCCGGGGTGAGGGTCAGGCGGCGTCTTCCAGGGTGACCCGTTTGCCGAGGGCCT
>Ga0302325_10017381_pt1 | contig 15209 bp, 13 predicted proteins | sample Palsa_T0_2_FD_201948 | JGI IMG/M metagenome (GOLD analysis project Ga0302325, IMG submission 201948) | Peat permafrost microbial communities from Stordalen Mire near Abisko, Sweden - Palsa_T0_2 | ecosystem: Environmental > Terrestrial > Soil > Palsa > Peat permafrost | place: Sweden: Abisko... | reverse complement strand
CTCGGCGCGGCTGCCCGGATCCAGGTTGTTGGTCGGCTCGTCAAGCAGCAGGACGTTCGCACCCGAGACCACCAGCAGCGCCAGCGCCAGCCTGGTCTTCTCCCCGCCGGACAGCACCCGCACCGGCTTGAGCACGTCATCGCCGGTGAACAGGAACGAGCCGAGAATCCTGCGGTGCTCGCTCTCGGCCAGGTCAGGCGCAGCCGACCGCATGTTCTCCAGGATCGTGCGCGCGGTGTCGAGAGTCTCGTGCTCCTGCGCGTAGTAGCCGAGCCGCAGCCCGTGGCCGGGCATGACCTCACCGGTATCCGGGTCCTCGACTCCGGCCAGCAGCCGCAGCAGCGTGGTCTTGCCCGCCCCGTTGAGGCCGAGCACCACGACTCGCGATCCCTTATCCACGGCCACGTCGACGTCGGTGAAGACCTCCAGCGAGCCGTAGGACTTCGACAGCTGCTGTGCGCTCAGCGGCGTCTTGCCGCAGTGCGCGGGCACCGGGAAGCGCAGCCTGGCCACCCGCTCCGGGGCCCGGTCGGCGCTGACCCCGGCCAGCAGCCGCTCGGCCCGCTTCTGCATGTTCTGCGCGGCCTTTGCCTTGGTTGCCTTGGCCCGCATCTTGTCAGCCTGCGAGTGCAGCGCAACGGCCTGCCGCTCGGCGTTCATCCGCTCGCGGCGGCGGCGCCGAGCGTCGGTCTCGCGCTGGTCCAGGTAGGCCTTCCAGCCCAGGTTGTAGATGTCGAGCACGCTGCGGTCCGCATCCAGGTGAAACACCTTGTTGACCACGGCCTCGAGCAGGCTGGTGTCGTGGCTGATCACCACCAGACCGCCGCGGAAGGTCCGCAGGTGCTCGCGCAGCCAGCTGACCGAGTCCGCGTCCAGGTGGTTGGTCGGCTCGTCCAGCAGCAGCGTGTCCGAGCCGCCGAACAGGATCCGGGCGAGCTCGATCCGCCGCCGCTGCCCGCCGGACAGCGTCCGCAGCGGCTGCTTCAGCACCTTCTGCGGCAGGCCCAGGCTGGCTGCCAGCGAGGCCGCCTCAGACTCGGCCGCGTAGCCGCCGAGCACGGTCAGCCGCTCCTCCAGGTGCCCGTACCGGCGGACGCCGGCGTCGCGCCTGGCCGGATTAGGGTCGGCCATCTGGAGTTCCGCCTCGCGCAGGCCCGCCAGCAGAGAGTCGAGGCCGCGAGCTGACAGGATGCGGTCAAGCCCGAGCGCCTCAAGATCGCCGACCATGGTGTCCTGGGGCAGGTAGCCGACAGAACCGCCGGTCGTGACCTGCCCGCCAGCCGGCTGGCCCTCCCCCGCGAGTACGCGGGCCAGCGTCGTCTTGCCCGCGCCGTTGCGGCCGACGAGGCCGATCTTGTCGCCCGCGGCGACCTGAAAGGTGGCGCCGTCGAGCAGCAGTCGCGCGCCCGCGCGCAGCTCGACATCACGTGCCGACATCATGAGAAATTCGCTCCATCTGACCGGGACCGGATCGGACGCCCATCACCTCGAAGGCTGCCTGCGGGCAGACTTCACCCCTGATAGGGGGCACGGCTTCAGGTCAGGAGCGGTTGCATGCCTGCCAGTTTACGGCAGGCCGCCTGCTGCCGGCGACCGGGTTTCCCGCTGCTGATCTGCAAAAACCCACGCTGACCTGCGCAGGGTCCGTTACTGCGGCAACTCCGGCGGGGCGGCAGTCTCGCTTAGCAGGACGCGGATGGCACGGAACTGCCGTGGGGTGCCCTGCAGCACGACCAGGCGCGGGTCGGGCACGGTCAGGAACCGGCCGACGGCCAGGTCGAAGTACGGCCGCAGCCGGGCGTCCTCCCGCAGCGCTGCCATCGAGCGCTTGTCCCCGCCGAGTACGACGGCGTCGATCCGGCCGGTGAATCCGGCGAAGACCGCGACCGCATTGTCGGCCGCGGCCTCCAGCGCCTCGCGCGCCTGCTTCTCCCGGCGGCGGGCGAACCGGTGCTGTGACGTGCCTCCGGCAGCGCTGCGGCCGTGCACCAGGCGGCTGCCGACCTTCGAGGCCACCAGCTTCGGCTGGGCCCCGGTGAACACCCCGGCCGCGTAGCCGCCCAGGCGCACCAGCAGCACCGCGACTGTCCGGTCCGCCGCGGCGTGCGCGGCGAGCTCAGGCCCGGCGCCGCGCGCGCCGGGCGGCAGCGGCGGGAACGGGACATGGCAGTCAGCCACGCTGCCGTCCCCGGCCGAGACGGTAACGACATCGCGCTCGTTCCCGATAGTGATGCTGGTGGCGCCATGACGGCTGGCGAACGAGTCCAGCCAGCCCTCGATCCGCTCCGGGCCAACATCGAGCCAGCGCTGGGTAGCGCGTGTGCTGTTTTCCATTACGCACCGCCCCCCAGCGCTTACTATCCGTCAAGGTGAACTTACGGCCAGCTAACGCCCGCCCCGCCGTGCGGGGAGCCGGGTCCGTGCATCCTTGCCGGCCCTGGCCCCTCTCGAGGACGTGATATGAGCATTGCTACCAACAGCAACACTGCCACGCCGGCGCCGCCAGCGGCACGTCCTGCCAGCGACCCCGGTAGCGACCGGGGAGCGGACCCGGCCAGCGACGCCGCGGCCGCCGGCGCCCCGGCCGCAGACGGCTCGCCGGCTCGCGGTGCGGTGGAGCGCGCCCTCGCGGACGCCATCGCCGACGCGAGCCGCATCGGGGACCTGCTCGATGTGCTGAGAACGGAACGGCTGTGGCTGCCGCTGCCCGACGACGGCAGCCCGGTGATCACCGGCACCTCGGTGACCCTGCCGACGGTGTCCTATCTCGGCAGCGACTTCGTGCCGGCCTACTCCTCGGCCGAGCTGCTGGCCGAGCTGACGGCCCCGCCCGCCGCACGCGGCGCAGCCGATGAGAGTACCGGCCGCCCCGGCGAGCCGCGGCCGGTCGTGCCGCACGCTGTCGTGCGGGCCGCCGACCTCGCGCGGCTGCTGCCGCCGAGCGTCGGCATCGCGCTCAACGCGGGCGCCACCCAGAGCGTCCCGGTGTACCCGCAGGGTGTCTCGTACCTGGCCGCCGAGAACACCGGGAGCGACCTGGACCGGATCACCGTCGGGCCGCTGCCGGTCCGGCCGGACGGGCTGCTGGCCGACATCGCGGCCGGGCTCATCCAGATTGCCGCCGTGCGCGACGCCAGCGCCGCCTGGCTGTCGGTGCAGTTCGCCGGCGAGGGCCTGCTCATCTCGGTCACACTCGATGAGCCGGCCGACGCCGCCGTGCGGGACATCGTCGCCGGCGCGATCGAGCGGGCGGCGTGGCAGGCAGCGCCGCAGGACGCCGGCTTCCCGATGGACGTCACGTTCCCCGGCGAGGCCGCGCCGGACCGCATCGACGAGTGGATCGCCGCCTTCGCCACGCCGTTCTACCGGCGCGACTAGCTGCCCCGCGCGCGGCTAGGCGGCCGTGCGCGGCGGGATGAGCACGCGGCCGGTCATGGTGATGACCGCGTGCACGCTGCCCGCGACAGGCCGCGCGCTGGTACTGGTATCGCAGCTGCCGCCGGCGTGCCGCGGCAGCCTGGCCGTGATCGTGCCCGTGTCCGTGCCGTAGCCGGTCATGCCCGCGAACGTGCCGGTGCCGTGACCGATCGAGTACGTTCCGGACTGCCGCAGCACCGCGACGCAGGTGTGCGGGTTCACGGACTGGCTGGTGACCTTCTCGTCGCTGGCCGGATGGGACACGATGAACGTCCCGCCGGGCAGCCTCGCCACGGACGAGTTCTCCCCCGAGCCGATGCCGGGCATCGTGCCCGCCCCCGCGAACAGGCCCGACGCGCGCAGCCCGTAGTCCGGGTTCACCGCGGCCGACGTGGTGGCGAGCACGAAGGTCTCAGTCCCGATGCGGGCCTTCGCCTGAGTCGCCCCGGCGCTGCTGCATCCGGCCGCGACGGCGGACACGGCGAGCAGTGCGCTCACCGTCAGGGTGAGGCGCGGTGTGTGACGCATTGGCTGGGTCCTTGCTCGACGATAGCTGGGCAGATACTTAAAGTAACTGTCCGGCTACCGTCCGGCTACAGGAACGCCAATGCCCGGATCACTGCTGAGGCTGCGCTCGCGCGGCCCGGTTGAGTGCGCTGATGACGCCCGTGACCGACGCGCGGACGATCGACGAGCTGACCCCGACGCCCCACAGCACCTGGTCGCCGACCTCGATCTCCAGATAGGCGGCCGCCTCGGCATCGCGCCCGGAGGTGAGGGCGTGCTCGGCGTAGTCAAGCACCCGGACGCTGACGCCGCCGAGCCCGAGGTCGACTTCGGAGACGGCGGCGCAGAACGCCGCGATCGGCCCGTTGCCGATGCCGGTGAGCTCGTACTGGGTCCCGTAGGCGCGCACTGTGCAGTCGACCCGCTCCGTGCCGCCCTCGCTGGCCGAGGTGTAGCTGACGAGCTGGAACGGGCCCGGCTCCAGGTACTCCCCGGCGAAGATGTCCCACATCCGGGCGGGCTCGACCTCGCCGCCCTCAGAGTCGGTATGCCGCTGGATGACCTGGCTGAACTCGATCTGCAGCCGGCGCGGCAGGTCCAGGTGGTGGTCGGCCTTCATGATGTAGGCGACGCCGCCCTTGCCCGACTGCGAGTTCACCCGGATGACGGCCTCGTAAGTCCGGCCGACGTCCTTGGGGTCGATCGGCAGGTACGGCATGTGCCAGGGCAGCTCGCTCACCGGCTTCCCGGCCTCCGCCGCCTGCCGGTCCAGGTCATCGAAGCCCTTCTTGATCGCGTCCTGGTGCGAGCCGGAGAACGACGTGTACACCAGGTCGCCGGCGTACGGGTGACGCTCGTGCACGCCGATCCCGTTGCAGTACTCGGCTGTTCGCCGGATCTCGTCGATGTCGCTGAAGTCGATCATCGGGTCGATGCCCTGGCTGTACAGGTTGAGGCCGAGGGTGATCAGGTCCACGTTGCCGGAGCGCTCGCCGTTGCCGAACAGGCAGCCTTCGACTCGCTCGGCCCCCGCGAGCACGGCCAGCTCGGCGTCCGCGGTCGCGGTGCCGCGGTCGTTGTGCGTGTGCACCGACAGGGCGATGTGCTCGCGCCGGGACAGGTTCCGGCTGACCCACTCGATCTGGTCGGCATAGACGTTCGGCGTGGACCGCTCCACGGTGCACGGCAGGTTCAGCACGATCTCGCGGCCCGGCCCGGGCTGCCAGACGTCCATGACCGCCTCGCAGATCTCAAGCGAGAAGTCCAGCTCGGTGTCCATGAAGATCTCCGGCGAGTACTCATAGCCGAAGTCGGTGCCGGCCAGGTACTGCTCGGCGTACTTCACGACAGCGCGCGTGCCGTCGACCGCGACCGCCTTGCATTCCTCGCGGCCATCGCCCGCCCACCCGAACACGACGCTGCGGAACAGCGGCGCGGCCGCGTTGTACATGTGCACCGTCGCCATCCTCGCCCCGGCGAGCGACTGGACGGTCCGGTCGATGAGCTCGTCCCGCGCCTGGGTGAGCACGGAGATGCGGACGTCACCGGGGATGACGTCGCCCTCGATCAGGCTGCGGATGAAGTCGAAGTCGGTCTGGCTCGCGGCCGGGAAGCCGACCTCGATCTCCTTGTAGCCCATCCGGACGAGCAGGTCGAACATCGCCTGCTTGCGGGCCGCGTTCATGGGATCGATCAGCGCCTGGTTGCCGTCCCTGAGGTCAGTGGACAGCCAGCGGGGCGCGGCGGTGATGCTGCGGGATGGCCAGGTGCGGTCCGGCAGGTCTACTGCCGGGAACGGGCGGTACCGATGACACGGCATACCGGAAGGACGCTGCAGTGATGGATTACTCATGACGATGCTCTGCTCCTGAGGACTGTCGCTCCGGGGGTGATCCTGGAGGCGCGAACCGGACGAGGATCGGTCGGCGCAGCAGAACGGCCCGCGGCGAGGGGCCGACCGGAGTGGTTACCGGGCCTCGCCGCGGCGCAGAAGAAGCAGGCCGCGAGTCATGATCTCCCTATGGTAGCCCACGGGCGCCACGGACAGTGACGGACCGGCCGAATGCGCCCGGTCAGGCGACTGTCAGCGAGCTGTGGTAGGACCCTGCCATGGGGAACGAGATGCGCTTCGGCGCGGTCCTGCCCGCGGGCACGGCTACCGAGCAGCTCGAGCTGGCACTCCTGGCCGAGGATGCCGGCTGGGACGGGGTTTTCGTCTGGGAGGCGGCCTACGGGCCGGATGCCTGGAGCATGCTCGCGGCGATGGCCGCGAGGACCAGCCGGGTCCGGCTCGGCACGATGCTGACGCCGCTGCCGTGGCGGCGGCCGTGGAAGGTCGCCAGCCAGGTTGCCACGCTGGATCAGCTGTCTGGCGGGCGGGCCATTCTCGGGGTGGGTGTCGGGGCTGCCGATACCGACCTGCCGGCCACCGGCGAGGTGACCGACCTGCGCGGGCGGGCCGAGCTGCTAGACGAGGGCATCGACCTCATCCGGATGCTGTGGGAGGGCGGCCGGAGCTACCACGGGCAGCACTACGACTACCAGACCGGCAGGCTCGACCTCTCGTCCGCAGCCAGGCCAGTTCAGGACCGGATACCCATCTGGGTGGTGGGGGTCTGGCCCGCGCCAAGGTCCATGCGGCGGGTGCTGCGCTGCGACGGCATCATCCCGCAGTACGCCCCGGCTGACGGCGAGCCGGGCCCTCACCACGCCGCCGAGGTCAGGCAGTGGCTCACCGGGCAGGGGCTGCCCGCCGGTTTTGACGTCATCGCCGACGGCGAGACCCCGGCCGGTGATGCCGCGGCCGCAGCGGCAGCCGTCGCGCCGTGGGCCGCCGCGGGCTGCACCTGGTGGCTGGAGACCCGGTGGGAGGCGCGCGACGAGTTCCGCGAGCGGCTCGCTGCCGGGCCGCCGCGGCCGGCCTAGCCGCCAGTCAGAAACGGCCTGCCCGCCGCATCGACGGCGGCCTGCCGTCCGGGTCGTAGACCAGCCGGTACGGCACCCGGGTCCAGGCTCTGGTCCACGCCGACATCCGCAGCTGCGGGTAGCGGCGCAGCTGGCCGGGCGGCCGCTGGCCAGCGCGGCCGCCGTCGTGCCATCCGTCCAGGCGCGCCGCGGCGGCCCGGAATTCCCCGAACACCTCAGGCAGGCCGGGCACGGCCGCGCCCGGCGGAAGGCCCAGGTGCTCGGCCACGAGCCACCCGCGCAGTGAGCCGGCGAACGACCCCGGGGCAGCGTCAGGGGCGGCGCCAGCCGGGCCAGGGTCACCCATGAGAGCTGCCGGGTCGTCCAGGACCGCGCAGCTCAGCTCGGAGTCATGCGTCCACGACCGCCGGTTGAAATTGTCCGACCCGATGACCGCCCAGGTGTCATCGGCGATGCAGACCTTGGCGTGCACGTAGACGGGCGTGCTCTGCGAGTTCTCGAGCCCGTAGACAGCCACCCGGTCGCCGCCGGCCTGCTGCAGCGCGGACAGCGCCGCCGCCCGGCCGACCAGGTTCAGCGGGGTGGACAGCCGGCCGTCCTGGTCGGGGAACCTCGGCAGCACCGCGATCACCCGGAGGCCGGGATTCAGCCTGAGCGCCTTCGCCAGCGGGGCCATGATCTCGGCTGACCACAGGTACTGATCTTCGAGGAAGACGAGGGACCGCGCCCTCGGCAGTGCCTTGAGATAAGCCCTGGCGATACTGCGCTCCCCCTCCGGCGCGAAGTCATAACCCTGCCGCCGGTACGGGAAGGTGCGCAGCACCTGAACGAGATGCGAGCCGCACGGCTGCGGATCCGGCAGCTGCGGCGGCAGCGGCCGCGCCCTCACCTGCTCGCGCCCGAGCAGGTCGCGAATGCGGTGCGCCGGATTGCGGGACAGCGGCGCCGGGTCCTCCCAGCGCTCGCGGAAGACGGTTTCCACGTCGCCGACAGCGGGGCCGCGGATGAGCGCCTGGACGTCATGCCACGGCGGGCGCTGCCCGTACACGCGGGCCATCGGCTGCGCCTGCGGGTCGCCCGCATGCGAGCTGTCGTCGCGGCGGCTGTGACACAGGTCGATGCCGCCGACGAACGCCACGTCCCGCTCCGGGCGGTCCGGATGCCTCAGCACGACCATCTTCATGTGGTGCGAGCCGCCCGGACGGACCCGCATGTCCAGCAGGCACTGACCGCCAGCAGCCTCGATGTCCTCGCCGAGATGCCGGTTCTCGTCGGCGCTGAACGCGAACGTGTCCAGGTGCGACCGCCAGACAAGCCCGGCGACCCGGACGCCGCGGCTGGCAGCCGCGCAGAACGCGCTGGCGACGGCCGGCCCGGTGGTTCGCAGGCGCTGGTCAGGATCGCCGCGCCAGTCCGTGAACAGCAGCAGGTCCCCGGCCTTCATCGCAGCCACCCGTGCTTCAAGCTCCTCGAAATAGGTGGCGCCGTGGATGAGCGGCTGCACGTTGTTCCCGGCCGACCAGGCCGTGCCGGCCGCATGCCGGGAGTCGATCCGGGTCGAGGGGTTGCCGCGCTCGGCGGCGGTCAGGAACCAGTCAGCGGGTTTCACGGCCCCGCAACTACCCGGCGCAGCCCGGTCAACTCGGCTGAGCGGGGATCAGCCTGCGGGCCGGCTCAGACGTTGAAGCCGAGAGCGCGCAGCTGCTCGCGGCCGTCCTCGGTGATCTTCTCCGGGCCCCACGGCGGCAGCCAGACCCAGTTGATCCGGAAGTCCTGCACCAGACCGTCCAGCGCCACCCTGGTCTGATCCTCGATCACGTCGGTGAGCGGGCAGGCCGCGCTGGTCAGCGTCATGTCGATGGTCGCGGTCTGGTCGGTCTCGAGTGTCACGCCGTAGACCAGGCCCAGGTCAACCACGTTCACGCCCAGTTCCGGGTCCACGACGTCGCGCAGGGCCTCGAGCAGGTCCTCCGTCTCCTGGTCAGTCCCGCCGCTCAGGCCGTCCCCGCCATCAGCTGGCCGCGCCGCCTGTGGCTCAGCCGCCGCGGGCTCGGTCACGACATCCGCGCTGTTGTCCGTCATCGATGTACCTCGTCTCTGTCTGCCCCGGCGCACGCGCTCTCGCCCCGCTCGGCCAGTGCCCTCGCGGTGGCGTCCTTCCAGGCCATCCACCCGAGCAGCGCGCACTTGATCCTGGCCGGGTACTTCGATACGCCCTCGAATGCGACGGCGTCTCCCAGCACGTCCTCGTCCGGGTCGGCCTCGCCGCGCGACTGCATCAGCCGGAGGAACTCCTCGCTGATCGCCATCGCCTCGCCGACCGTCTTGCCGATGATCATGTCGGTCATCACCGACGCGCTCGCCTGGCTGATCGAGCAGCCCAGCGCCTCGTAGGAGACGTCGGCGACCGCTGGCTCGCCCCCGGCGTCCTTCAGCGTCACGCGCAGTGTGACCTCGTCACCGCAGGTGGGGTTGATGTGCTGTACCTGGGCGTCGAACGGCTCCCGCAGCCCGGCATGCAGCGGCCTGCGGTAGTGCTCCAGGATGATCTCCTGGTACATCGACTCAAGTTCCATCACGCCACCTTCAACAGCGATGACCTGGTCCTTTGTTCCGGAATTGCCGCTTTCTGAGACTGCATCCGGTTACGCGGTCCCGAAGAACTTCTGCGCCTGCCGGATGCCGTCCGCGAGCGCCTCTACCTCGTCGTGGGTGTTGTACACGTAGAACGTCGCCCGCGTGCTCGACTGGGCGCCGAGCGCCCGGTGCAGCGGCCAGGCACAGTGATGACCGGTCCTGACCGCAATGCCGAGCTCGTCGAGCACCTGCCCGGCGTCATGCGGGTGCAGGCCGTCGAGGACGAACGACACGGCACCGCCGCGATGATCAGTGTCCAGCGGGCCGAGGACCCGCAGGCCGCCGATGCCCGACAGGGCCTCCAGCGCGTGCGCTGTCAGCGCCTCCTCGTGCGCGGCCACGTTTGCCATGCCCAGGGCGTCCAGGTAGTCGCAGGCCGCCGCCAGCCCGACCGCCTGCGCAGCCGCGGGCACGCCCGCCTCGAACCGGTCTGGTGGCGGCAGGAAGGTCGAGCCCTCCATTCGCACGACCTCGATCATCGAGCCGCCGGAGATGAACGGAGGCATGGTCTCCAGCAGCTCCCGCCGGCCCCACAGGACGCCAATGCCCGATGGGCCGAGCATCTTGTGCCCGGAGAACACCAGGAAGTCAGCGCCGAGGGCGGCCACGTCGACGGGCTGATGCGGCACCGACTGCGCACCGTCGGCCAGCACCAGGGCACCGCGAGCATGCGCGGCCGCGGCAATCTGCGCGACTGGCGGCACGACGCCGGTGACGTTGGACTGGTGGGTCACCGCGACCAGCTTCGTGCGGCCGGTGATCAGCTCGTCCATGGCGGCCAGGTCGAGCCGGCCGTCGGGCAGGAGAGAGAACCAGCGCAGCGTGGCTCCGGTGCGCTGGCACAGCTGCTGCCACGGCACCAGGTTCGCGTGGTGCTCGGCCTCGGTGACCAGGATCTCGTCGCCAGGACCGAGCGCGAATCTGGCCGCCTCCGGCCCGGCCGTCGCGGCGTTGCTCATAGCGTAGGCGACCAGGTTCACTGCCTCAGTCGCGCTCTTCGTGAACACGATCTCGCCCGGCTCAGCGGACAGGAACGCAGCAATCCGGGCGCGCGCGCCCTCATAGGCGTCGGTCGCTTCCTCGCCGAGCAGGTGGGCACCGCGGTGGGCGGCTGCGTTGTGCGTCGTGTAGAAGTCGCGCTCGGCGTCCAGCACCTGACGGGGCTTCTGCGACGTCGCGCCGGAGTCCAGGTAGACCAGATGATTGCCGCCGCGGACGGCGCGGCCCAGGATCGGGAAGTCCGCCCGGACGGCCTCGACGTCCAGCGCACCGGGTCCGCGCCAGGTCGTCCTGGCGCCCGACCCGGCGGTCGCCGTCGTTGCCTCGCCGGCGGCGCTCACGCAGCCGCGCCCGAATTCAGGAAGCGCTCGTAGCCACTGGTCTCCAGCTCATCTGCCAGCTCCGAGCCGCCTTCCTCGACGATCCGGCCGGCCACGAACACGTGCACGAAGTCCGGCTGCACATACCGCAGGATCCGGGTGTAGTGCGTGATCAGCAGGACGCCGTGCGAGGCGTCCTCGCGGAACCGGTTGATGCCCGCGGAGACCACGCGGAGGGCGTCGATGTCCAGCCCGGAGTCGGTCTCGTCGAGGATCGCGATCTTCGGGTTCAGGAGCTCCATCTGCAGGATCTCATGCCGCTTCTTCTCACCGCCGGAGAAGCCCTCGTTGAGATTGCGCTGGGCGAAGGCCGGGTCCATCTGGAGCTGCTCCATCGCCTCCCTGAGCTCCTTGCCGAAGGTGCGGATCTTCGGCGCCTCACCGCGGACGGCGGTGATCGCGGTCCGCAGGAAGTTCGACACCGAGACGCCGGGCACCTCCACCGGGTACTGCATGGCGAGGAACAGCCCGGCCCGCGCCCTGGCGTCGACGCTCATCGACAGCACGTCCTGGCCGTCCAGCGTGACCGAGCCCTGCGTGACGGTGTACTTCGGGTGACCGGCGATGGCGTAGGCCAGCGTCGTCTTGCCTGATCCGTTCGGTCCCATGATCGCGTGCGTCTGGCCGGCCGAGATGGTCAGGTCGACGCCGCGCAGTACCTCACGGCTCTCCCCCGCAGCGTCCGTCACACTGGCGTGCAGGTCACGGATCTCTAGGGTGGACATAAGTAGTCTCTCCTGATCTGAGGAATCAGCTGTGCTTATCCGGGCACGGCCACGAGCACGTCGTCGCCGTCGATCCTTACTGGGAAGGTAGCGACCGGCCTGGTCGCGGGCGGACCGGTCGGCTTGCCGGTACGCAGGTCAAAGCAGGAGCCGTGCAGCCAGCACTCAACCGTGTGGTCGTAGACCTCGCCTTCCGACAGCGGGACCTCCTCGTGCGAGCAGACGTCATGCAGCGCGAACACCTCGTCGCCGGCGCGGACGACGGCGACCGGGACGCCGGCCACCTCAACGCCCACGGCGCCCTCGGGTGGCAGCTCGGACAGCGCGCAGACGCGCTGGAAGTCGCTCATGCAAGCTCCGCATCGATCGCCGCGGTGACCCGCTCCTGCAGCTCGGGTACGCCGATAGTGCCGATGAGCTCACCGAAGAAACCGCGGATCACCAGGTTCCTGGCCTCACGGAACGGGATGCCCCGCGCCATCAGATAGAACAGGTGCTGGTCTTCCAGCCGTCCGCTGGCGCTCGCGTGCCCGGCGCCCGCAACCTCGCCGGTCAGGATCTCCAGGTTCGGCACCGAGTCGACCCTGGTCTCGTCGGAAAGGACAAGATTCCGGTTGTACTCGTAGGTGTCGGTCCCGGTCGCCGCGGCCCTGATGACCACGTCCCCGATCCAGACGGCGTGCGCGTCCTTGCCCTGCAGCGCGCCCTTGTAGCTCACCCGGCTGCGGCAGTTCCGCTCCGCGTGATCGACGAACAGGCGATGCTCCAGGTGCTGCCCGGCATCCGCGAAGTAGAGCCCGCGCAGCTCGGCGTCGCCGCCAGGGCCCGCGTACCGCACCGAAGGAGCCAGCCGCACGACTGAGCCGCCGAGCGTGACGGCCGTGTGCGTGAGCTTCGCGTCCCGCCCGAGCTGAGCGTGATGATGCGACAGGTGCACAGTGTCGTCCGCCCACGCCTGCAGCGAAATCAGCGTCAGAGCGGCCCCGTCACCAACGAGTATCTCGACGTTATCGGCGTACGTTGCACTGCCAGTGTGCTCCAGCACGACCACAGCGCGAGCGTTCGGCTGCACGTCGATAACCATGTGCCCGAACGCCGCTCCGTCCGCGCCTTCCCCGCGCACGGAGATCCAGGTCGGCTCCGCACTCTCAAGGCCTGCAGGCACCGTGATAACGGTCGCCTCAGTGAAGGCCGCGAAGGCCCTGGCTGACACCCGGTCCGCGGGCACGTAGGCGGTTCCGAGCCTGGTGTCACCCTGTTCGACCCTCTCAATGGTGATTCCAGGTGCGGCATCGCCTACGACCTGCACCTTCCCGTCACCACCACCAAGGTCCGTGTGCAAGCCGCGAAGCCGGCGCAGCGGAGTGAACCGCCACTCCTCCTCGCGCCCCGACGGCACCGGAAAGTCCGCCGGGTCAAACGACTGCTGCTCGTGCAGCCTGGATACGGGAGCCGTCTCGACGGCTCCCTGCAGGCCTGACATCAGCCGACCGCCCCTTCCATCTGCAGCTCGATCAGCCGGTTCAGCTCGAGCGCGTACTCCATCGGCAGCTCGCGCGCGATGGGCTCGACGAAGCCGCGCACGATCGTCGCCATCGCCTCGTCCTCGGTCATGCCGCGGCTCATCAGGTAGAACAGCTGGTCCTCGGACACCTTGGAGACCGTGGCCTCGTGGCCCATCTCCACGTCGTCCTCGCGCACGTCCACGTACGGGTAGGTGTCGGAGCGGCTGATCGTGTCGATCAGCAGGGCGTCGCACTTGACTGTCGACTTGGAGTGCTCAGCGCCCTCCTGGACCTGAACCAGGCCGCGGTAGGAGGTCCGCCCGCCGCCTCGCGCAACCGACTTGGACACGATGGTGGACGAGGTGTTCGGCGCGCAGTGCACCATCTTGGCCCCGGCATCCTGGTGCTGGCCGGCGCCCGCGAACGCGACCGACAGGGTCTCGCCGCGCGCGTGCTCGCCCATCAGGTAGACGGCCGGGTACTTCATCGTCACCTTGGAGCCGATGTTGCCGTCGACCCACTCCATGCTCGCGCCCTCGTGCGCCACGGCGCGCTTGGTGACGAGGTTGTAGACGTTGTTCGACCAGTTCTGGATCGTGGTGTACCGGCAGTGCGCGTCCTTCTTCACGATGATCTCGACAACGGCCGAGTGCAGCGAGTCGGAGGAGTAAATCGGCGCGGTACAGCCCTCGACGTAGTGCACGCTCGCGCCCTCGTCGACGATGATCAGCGTCCGCTCGAACTGGCCCATGTTCTCGGTGTTGATCCGGAAGTAGGCCTGCAGCGGGATGTCGACCTTCACGCCCTTGGGCACGTAGATGAAGCTGCCGCCAGACCAGACGGCGGTGTTCAGGGCCGCGAACTTGTTGTCGCCGACCGGGATCACCGTGGCGAAGTACTCCTGGAACAGCTCCGGGTACTCCTTCAGCGCGGTGTCGGTGTCGAGGAAGATGACGCCCTTCTCCTCAAGGTCCTCGCGGATCTTGTGGTAGACGACCTCCGATTCGTACTGCGCCGCCACGCCGGCGATCAGGCGCTGCTTCTCCGCCTCCGGGATGCCGAGCCTGTCGTAGGTGCTCTTGATGTCCGCCGGCAGCTCATCCCAGCTGGCTGCCTGCTTCTCGGTCGACCGGACGAAGTACTTGATGTGATCGAAGTCGATGCCGGACAGGTCAGAGCCCCAGCTCGGCATCGGCTTGCGCCCGAACAGCTTCAGGCCCTTGAGCCGCAGGTCGAGCATCCACTCCGGCTCGTTCTTCTTCGCCGAGATGTCCCGGACGACGTCCTCGTTCAGGCCGCGCCGGGCGACGGCGCCAGCCTTGTCCGAGTCCGACCAGCCGAACTTATAGCGGTCCAGACCCTCAAGCTCCGGGTGGGCGATAGTGGTCATGCGGAGATTCCTCCGGCCTCGTTGGTCGTGCGGTTATGTACCAGGGACGGTGCCGTGACGTGCGTGGTGCAGACCCCGTCTCCGTGGGCGATCGTCGCGAGGCGCTGCACGGGGGTCCCGAGCAGCCGCCCGAATGCTTCTGTCTCCGCCTCGCACAGCTGCGGGTACCTGGCGGCAACGTGCGCCACCGGGCAGTGATGCTGGCAGAGCTGCTCGCCCCCGGCACCGCCCGGTGACCCGGAGACCGAGGCGGCGTAGCCGTCGGCCGTCAGCGCCTCCGCCAGCACTCGTACCCGCTCGGCGAGCGGTGCCGACTCCAGCGTGCGCTCGTACCGGCGCTCCAGCTCAGTGATCTGCTGCCGGGCGAACTCAGCGACAGCGCCCGGTCCGGCCCGCTCGGCCAGGAACCGGAGCGCGCTGGTGGCCAGGTCGTCGTATGCGTGCTCGAAGGCACTGCGGCCGGCGTCGGTAATCGCGAACAGGCGGGCTGGCCTGCCGCGGCCCCGGTTGCCGTAGGTGCGGGCGCTTCTGGCCTCGACCAGGCCGTCCGCGATCAGATTGTCCAGGTGACGGCGCACGGCGGCGGACGTCAGGCCCAGCCTGGCCGACAGTCCGGCGGCAGTTACCGGGCCGTTCTCCAGGATGAGCCGGGCAATCCGGGCCCTGGTGCCGGAATCAGAGCCGAGCCCGGCGGACGGCGTACTGGCCCGGCCTGAGGCAGCCC